>Ga0209039_10001446_pt1 | contig 22110 bp, 28 predicted proteins | sample BogFormECP12_OM1_FD_188238 | JGI IMG/M metagenome (GOLD analysis project Ga0209039, IMG submission 188238) | Bog forest soil microbial communities from Calvert Island, British Columbia, Canada - ECP12_OM1 (SPAdes) (version 2) | ecosystem: Environmental > Aquatic > Freshwater > Wetlands > Bog ...
AACGCCCGCGGTGACACGCCGGACTCGGTGTCCAGATACCGACGGTAGTCGTGCCCGTTCGGCTCTACGGTGACGAGCGACGGGATCGGGACGTTGAGGTCGATCTCGCTCCGGTCGACCCCTTCCATCGCTTCCGCGAGGTGGAAGTCGGTCAGGACGAGCACGGGCGTCTGGTAGCGCTCGGCGAGGTCGAACGCCGCCACGGTGAGCCGGTAGGCCTCGACCGGGTTCGACGGGGCGAGGACCGCGCGGGGCCACTCTCCCTGACCCGCGCCGAGCAACAGGTTGAGGTCGCCCTGTTCGGTCTTCGTGGGAAGTCCGGTCGACGGCCCTGCCCGGGCCGCATCGACGACCACGACCGGGACCTCCGCCATGCCGGCCATCCCGAGACCCTCGGTCATCAGGGCGAACCCGCCCCCGCTGCTCGCGGTCATCGTCCGCACGCCGGTGAACGACGCGCCGATCGCCATGTTGATCGAGGCGAGTTCGTCCTCCGACTGCTTCACGACGATCCCGAGCGCACGGGAGTGCGCGGCGAGCCAGTGCATGATCGAGGTCGCCGGTGTCATCGGGTACTGGACGAGGAACTTCAAGCCCGCCGCGGCCGCGCCGAGGGCGATCGCCTGGTTCCCCGTCATCAGAAGCTTCGGAGGACCCACCTTCGCGAGGGCCTTCGGGTGGCTCGTCCCCTGCTTCTCCGCGGTCCGGTAGCCGTCCGTGCTCGCGCCGATGTTCCAGTCGACCACGTCGCCGGCCTTCCTCCCGAACGAGTCGGCGAGCACCTTGTGGATCACGTCGAGCGGAATTCCGGCGAGAAACGCCGTCGCACCGATCCCCGCCGCGTTCTGCAGGATCGACTGGCTCGTGTACTTGCGCGCGATCTCCAGCGTCGGTACGGGCAGGAGCTGGATCCCCGAGGGAACGTCGGTCGGCGCGACCTGGAACTTCTCCGGGTCGTAGATCACCGTGCCGCCGGGGTGGAGGATCGGGGCGTGGACATCGACCGTCTGGCGGTCCATCGCATAGAGGATGTCGGCGGAGTCGCCCTGGCAGTAGACCTTCCCCTCGGACGCCCGGGCGTGGTACCATACGTGGCCGCCGCGGATCACCGACTGGTAGGCGTTGAGGCCAAAGACGTGGAGCCCCATCCGCGAGAAGCTTCGGCTGATCGACTCGCCGATCGAGGCGATACCATCGCCGGCCTGACCGCCGACGCGGACGGCAATCTCCTTCATGGGGGATTCGAGGGGCCCTGCGTATTAATCGGTTCTGTCAATCCGAGTGCCCGTAATCCTTAGAGGTGGGCCGGCTTGGGTGCGGCGTGGCCGTCCGGGTGACTGTCCTTCTCTTCGCGACGGCCCGGCTCGCGGTCGGCAAGTCCGAGATCCGATGGGAGTCCCCACCGGAGGGCGTTCCGGTGGGCTCCCTCATTCGCGCTCTCGGCGAACGCTATCCGAAGCTCGAACCGGTGTTGCGGACGTGCCGGTTCGTTCTCAACGGGCGGTATGTCGCGAGCCGGACGACTCGAGTGCGTCCGGGCGACGAGTTCGCGATACATCCCCCGTACGGAGGGGGTTGACCGTGAGCGTCCGATTGACCCGTCGACGGCTCTCGGTCCCGGAAGCCATGCGCGAGCTCGCCGGGGCCGAACTCGGCGGGGTGGTGCTGTTCGCGGGACGGGTCCGGCCAGACCCTACTCCCCGAGGACCGGTCGTCGCACTCGACTACGAGGCGCACCGGACGCTCGCGATCGCCGCCCTCACGGACCTCGAGGGCACGGCCCGGCGCCGCTTCGGCGCGGAGAAGGTCGTGCTCTGGCATCGGCTCGGACCGATCCCGGTCGGCGAGCCCTCCGTCCTAGTCGGGGTCGCGACGGGTCACCGGGCAGCGGCCTTCGCCGCGGCCCGCTTCCTCATTGAGCGGCTCAAGGCGGAGGCGCCGATCTGGAAAGTGGAGCGAGCACGACCCGCGCGTCGGCCGCGATCGCGCCCTGGTGGTCCGGCAGGACGATGAGCGGGTTGATGTCGAGCTCGAGGACTTCCGGGACCTCCATCGCGAGCTGAGAGACCCGCTCGATCACCTCGGTGAGCCCCTCGATGTCGCTCGGGGGTTCCCCGCGAACGCCTCGGAGGATCGGAAAAGCTCTCACGGATTGCACCATGTGTTGCGCCGCCAGGGGCCGAACCGGAGCGAGACGGAACGTAACATCCCGGAGCACCTCGACATAGATGCCTCCCAGACCGAACGCGAGGATCGGCCCGAAGTGGGGGTCCCGCTGGACCCCCACGAGGACCTCCTTGCCCTCCTGGATCTCCGTCTCCACCTCGAAGCCTTCGATGCGGGCGTCGGGGGCCCGGCTGTGGAGGGACTGCTGCATGGCCGCCCAGGCCACCTTGAACGAGGCATCGTCGTGGATGCCGAGCGCGACACCCCCGACGTCGGTCTTGTGCGAGAGATCCGGAGAGACCACCTTGAGCACGATGGGGTAGCGAATGGCACGCGCCGCGGCCAGCGCCTCGTCGAAGTTGTGAACGAGCCGCCCGGCGGGGAATCGTATCCCGTAGGCGCTGATGAGCGCCTTCGCGGCGATGTCGGAAAGCGTGGTCGTTCCTTCCTGTCGGGCCTTCTCGACCACCGCGAGGGCCGCGGCTCGGTCGACCGTGAACTCCCGGACCGGGACTTTCGGCCGGGTCCACCAGTCGTGGTACTTCGCGAGCGCGCCGAGCCCTTGGGCCGCCTCCTCGGGGAACGTGAACGTCGGGACCCCGTTCTCCTCGAGCAGCGTCATCTCGTTCGAGAGGTCGTTCACACCGAAGATGCACGCGGTGATCGGTTTCGACGTCGTCGCCTTGGCGGCGAGGATCGCGCGGGCCACCGATTCGGCCGTCATCGTCGACGTCGGCGTCGTGATGACCAGGGCGCCGTTCATGTCCGGGCCCTCGAGGAGCTTCTCGAGGATGATCCGGTAGTGGTCCGCGCCCGCGTCCGCGGTCATGTCGAGCGGGTTAGCAATCGACGCGGACGGCGAGAGGCGAGGGACAAGGTCGTCGTGCACCGATTGCGACAGCTGGGGCAGCTCGAGTCCGTGACGGACCGCGGCGTCGGCCGCGACGATCCCGGGGCCCCCCGAGTTCGTCAGAATCATCAGGCGGGGACCCTCGAGCTTGAGGCCGGAGGCGAAGATCTTCGCCGTCCGAAACAGCTCACCGAGCGTGTCGGTCCGCTGGACCCCGGCCTGGTTGAACAACGCATCGTAGAGCTGGTCCCGGCCCGACTGGGCGAGGGAACCGGTATGGCTCTTCGCCGCCCGTTCTCCGGCCGGCGTTCGCCCGCCCTTGATCACGAGGACCGGTTTGTGCTCGGTCACCTCGCGCGCCGTCTCGAGGAACTTCCGTCCGTCGACGAGGCTCTCGAGATAGAGGAGGATCACCTTCGTCGCGTCGTCCCGCCCGAGGGAGTAGAGGAGGTCGTTCTCGTCGATTCCTGCACGGTTGCCGACCGAGACGAACCGGGAGAACCCGATCCGTTCCGTGATCCCGTACGCGAGGATCCCCGCGCAGAGCGCCCCGCTCTGCGAGACGAACGCGATGTTCCCACGGGGCGGGAGGCTCGCACTGAAGGTGGAGTTGAGGCTCACGTCGGGAGCGGTGTTGATGATGCCGAAACAGTTCGGCCCGACGATCGACATCCGGTACTTCTCGGCGCGCCGGACGACCTCTGCCTCGAGCACCCCGCCGGCTTCGCCGAGCTCCCGGAATCCCGCCGAAATGATGACGGCCCCCCGAGCGCCCGCCTTCCCGAGCTGCTCGATCGTGTCGGCCACGGACGGCGCCGGGACGATGACGACCCCCAGTTCGGGTGTCTCGGGCAGCTCTTCGATGCTCGGATAGCACCGGACCCCCGAGACGCTCTTCGAGGACGGGTTCACCGGGTAGACAACGCCCTTGAAACCGGCCTGGAGGATGTTACGAAAGAGATAGGTGCCTACCTTCCCGGGCTTGTTCGATGCGCCCACCACGGCGACCGACGACGGACGGAACAGCTCGTCGAGGTCCTCCGAACGGCCACGGGTCATGGTTACCTAGGTGGTCCGGCTCGTCGGACGGCAGCCCGTTATATATCCACGCCCCCGTCAGACCGCGCATGACCGCCGCCGGAGAGCCGACACACTCCCACGGGCCTGCGTCGGCCCCGCCGGCGGCGGCCCGACCGCCCGCGCGCGGTCTCCTCCAGCGCATGGACAAGGGCGGGATCCGCCACGTGGTCGCGGTCGGTAGCGGAAAGGGAGGCGTAGGAAAGTCCTCCGTGACCGCCCTTCTGGCCGCCGAGCTCGCACGACGCGGCCAACGGGTGGGCATCCTGGACGCGGACATCACCGGCCCGTCCATCCCGAAGCTCATGGGACTCACGGGCCCCCTGGTCGACCGCGGCGAGGGGATCGAGCCCGCCGCCACGGCCTCGGGAATCTCCGTGGTCTCCTCGCAGTTCATGGTCGAGGACGAGCAGACCCCCGTCATCTGGCGAGGTCCGCTCGTGACGCGGCTCATCACCCAGTTCTTCGGCAGCGTTCACTGGGGCGACCTCGATTACCTGCTCATCGACATGCCGCCCGGGACGAGCGATGTCCCGCTCACCGTCTTCCAGACGATCCCGATCGACGGGATGGTGTTCGTCCTCACACCGCAGGACCTCGCGGCGCTCATCGTGAAGAAAGCGATGAACATGGCCCGCGACCTCCACGTTCCGCTGCTCGGTGTGGTAGAGAACATGTCCTGGTTTGTCTGCCCCCACTGCCACGAGCGAACCGACCTGTTCGGCCCGAGCCGGGTCGCCCGCGTCGCCCAAGAGTACGGGATCCCGCTGCTCGGGAGCCTGCCCGTCCTCCCGCCGGTCTCCGAACTTTCGGATGCGGGCCGGCTGGAGGAGGTCGCCTCTCCCGAGGTCGCGGGGCTCGTCGAGGCGTTCTCCCGGGCGGTCGACGACGCTACGAAGAACCGGGTGACGGTGCTGTAGCCGCACGGAGCTCGGAGAACCGGACGACCTCGGCCGGAAGCCCGCGTCGTCCGAGGGCGTTCCGAAGTCCTTCGAGATGAGCGTCCCCGACCACCGCCGCGAGGCGTCGGTAGCCGAGCTGCCGCAAGCTCGTGAGCCGTTCGGCCATGTGCTCGTTCCGGTCGTCCAGGAGCACGCGAGCGGTGGTGGGACTGACCCGGCGGAGCTCGTCCGTGTAATCGCCCGGGGATTCGGCATATCGGTCCATCTCCCGGTGGACGACCCGGGCGGGAAGGAACAGCCCCACGACCGCGCTCGCGAGGAGGGTCACCCTCTCCTTGAACGGCATCGCGCGGACCAGGTTGGCGAGCGTGACCCGGAGAGGGTCGTCGATGAAGAACACGGGCAGCTCGCGTGCCCGGGCCACTTCGATCGCGACCTTCATCTCCGCCCCCGGGACGCCCGCGCCAATCTCCGTGCCGAGACGTCGTTGGAGCACGCCCCAGAGACGGGCGAACAGGGGGGCCGACCCAGCGCGCCGTCCGGGCCCCTCGGGCGACATGAGGGCCTGGGCACGCTCGGCGTCAAGCTCGACCGCGATCCCGTCGAGCACGCGCTCAGAAAGGACACGACGCAGCGGTCCGCTCAGGTCGACCACGTGGGCCGAGCCCAGGAGGAGCACCGGGGCGTCCAGGGTCGAGGCGTACACGTCCGCCCAAAGTCCGGGGCGTTCATCTCGCTGCCGGCCGGGCCGACAACGGCCTTATAGCCGGGCCGGTGGACGTGGACCATGGCGTGGACCCTATTCTCCGTCCTCGTAACGAAGCGGGCGGAACTGGACGCGGTCCTGAAGGACGACCAGGTCTCTCGGCAGAGCCAGAAGGTCCGGGACACATCCGCGATGGGAGGCCCTTCCGGTGCGACCTACGTCCTCATCGAGGGGGCGCCCGAGGCCGTTCGGCGGGCCGAGGAGCTTCTCGCCCCGATCGGGACCCGTCTCCCGAGCGCGGACGCCGAGCCGCTCTACCGCCGGTTCAAGGACGAAGAGGACGCTGCCTCGGCCGGGATGGGGCTCTTCTTCACCGAAGAGTAGACGTTCACTCGTTCGTGGGGGCGTGCGAGGGCTCGAGGTCCTCGCCCCCGGCGAAGACGCGCTGGAAGGCGCGGTAGAGGTCCTCGAGGCCGCTCCCGGCCTTCGCGGACGTGGGAACGAGGCCGACGAGCGGGGCCATGGTCTCGATCGCGCGGAACAGCTCGGTGGAGAGCTGGACGTCCGGGGTCGGGGTGTCGCGGCTGATCGCGTCGTAGAGCGCGCCCGGGTCGTCGGACCAGCTCATCACCTCCCGGAGCTGGTCGGGCGAGAGGACGTCCGACTTCGCGAGGATGTTCAGGGTGGGGAGCCGGAAGCGGAACTCCACGGTCGCGCCGAGCATGAGAAGCGAGACGAAGCCGCTCGCGGTCCGGGCGAGCACCGGGTCGTAGAGGAAGGCGAGGAGGGAGCGGTCCCCGCTCAGGGCGTCCACGATCGCTTTGGACGCCTCGCGGAACGCGAACAGCTCGATCTGGCCGGGCGTGTCGATCAGGATGTAGTCGGCGGCCTGCTCCTGGATCGCCTGCTTCACCTCGAAGACCTTGAGCGCGATCATGTCGGCCGCGACCACCTGGGCCCCGTTCGGGCCGAGACCGTACTCGGCCTGCAGGTCGGAGAGCCGGACCCATTCGCGGATGTCGACGTCCGCGGCGTCCTCGGCTGCCTCGCTGCCGGGGTCGAGGTTGACGACGAGCGCATCGTAGCCCGCCGAGCGGGTCCAATCCGCGAACGCGCGGACGAGCGAGGTCTTGCCGGCGCCGGCCGTCCCGGTGAAGTAGATCGTTCCGGGTTCCTCCACGGCTCGTCCTCACTTGTGGGCCGCGGCGGCCCGCAGCTTGTGGAGCTCCGCGGCGAGGTCCTTCAGGAAGCGGGCCTTCGTCGTCCCGGCCTTCTTCCCCACCTTCACGCGGCCCGCGTAGTCAAAGAACCGGCGGGGGTACTGCTTTTCGGCCTCGACCTCCACGCGGAAGCCCAGGCGCTTCGCCGCCGCGACGATCTCCTCGGCCGTCAGGTCCGGGAGACTGTCGGGCTCGCGCACCCGCCGACCTCCCTTACGGGAGAGACCGCGACCCAGGTAGGCGGGATACACGTAGAAGTGGTCGGGCATCGGGGCCCGCTAAGCTTCAGGCGGTCGCCGGGCTTGAGACCCGCACTCCGTTCAGGACCCCGTCCTGGCCGGGGCGGGAACGAACGCGGACGAGGCCGAGGTCGGTCTCGAGGATCGCGCCTTTCGTGATGATGTTCCGCTGCACGTAGTTCGGGTTCGCGGGGTTCTCCCGGACCGTGATCACCTTCGCCGGCTGCATCTTCTTGGTCGCCGGGTCGAAGACGTTGATCGTCTGGGTGGTGAGGATGCGGAGCTTGCGGTTGGCGCCCCGGACCCGGTAGACCTTCACCGTACCGGCGCCGAGCGTCGCGTGCTGGAGCTCCCGCCCGATCTCGAACCGCCGCTTCTTGCGGATCGGCCGAAGTCGACCGCCCGTCCGCTTGCGGCGTGACCGGCCCTGCCAGATTCCCACGTGCTCCTCCGAGAGGTGCGGTCCGACCGGGGTTCGGTATATGACCTTTTCAGCGAGACGCGCTGCCCGGCCCCGACCTCACCGGCCCAGGAACGGCGCCAGCAGCGGCCGGAGCGGTTCGAGCCGCGCGAGGACCTCGGATTCTTCGGCGGGGGTGAGGGGTTCGTACGGCGCCCGGTATCCGACCTCGGTGCCGCACAACCGCGCGGCGAGGAACTTCAGGGTCGAGGGGCTGGGGCCTGCCTTCGCGACCGCGACGAGCCGGTCGACCACGGGCTGGAGCTGCCGGGCTCGGCCCCAATCCGAGCGACGCGCGGCGGCGACGAGCTCGACACAGAGCCTCGGGACGACGTTGGAAACCGCCATCACGGCACCGCGCGCGCCGCGCTCGATGGCGGTCGTGGCGAGCGGAGGGTCGCCCGGAAGAACGCTGAACCCCGCCGGGGCTCCCTCGAGGAACCCCGTGACGCTCTCGAGCGACCCCGCGCTGTCCTTCAGGCCCGCGAGCACTCCGTCCTTCGCGAGCGCGTGGATCAGCGACGGGGGTAGAGCGTAGCCGACGAGCGATGGGTTGTTGTAGGCCAGGAGAGGCACGCGAATCGCCTCACGGAGCGCGCGGTAGTAATGGTCGATGGCCACCATCGAGGGGTGGAGGTAGTACGGAGGAACGGCGACCAGGGCCGCGGCCCCGAGCTCTTCGGCCTCCCGGGCAAACTCGACCGCTTGGGCGGTCGAGGGCGCGCCACAACCGGCCCACACGTCGATCCCGCCGGTCGCATTCTCGACCATGACCCGGATCAGGGGGCCGCGTTCGGCGGTCGTGATCGACGGGAACTCGCCGGTCGACCCGAGCACGAAGAGGTGGTCGACCCGCGCCTCGCAGAGATGCCGCGCGAACCGGGCGTTCCGTGCGAGGTCAAGCCTCCCCTCCGCGTCGAAGAGAGAAAGCACGGGTGCCGCGAGTCCCTCGAGCCCCATCGCTCGTCCCACCCGCGCGGCGACTTAATGGGTTTTGGCCACTGTGCTCACCGGGAGGGAACGTACGGCGGCCGAACGCGTCCTCGGCATCGATGAGGCCGGCCGGGGGAGTCTGGTCGGTCCGCTGGTTGTGGGAGGATTCTGCGCCCCCGCCGACCGGATCGACGAGCTCGTTGCGCTCGGGGCCCGGGACTCGAAGACCCTGACCCCTCGGGCCCGGGAGCGGGTTTTCGCCGGACTCCCCTCCCTCGGCACCCGGGCCGAGGTCGTGCTCTCGCCGAGGACCGTGGACGGCGCGGTTCGGCACGGGCGTCTCAACGACCTCGAATCCGAGGCGTTCGCCCGGCTCATCCGCGAGCTGGCCCCCGACGTGGCGTACGTGGATGCGTGCGACCCGAACGAGCGACGGTTCGGCGCTCGGGTGGCTCGCCTCGCGGGAGGATCCACCCGGGTCATCGCACGCCACCACGCCGACCGGGACTACCCGATCGTCGGGGCCGCCTCCATCGTGGCGAAGGTAGGGCGGGACCGGGCGATCGCTCGCCTGCGCGAGCGGCTCGGGGACGGGCTCGGAAGTGGCTACCCGTCCGACGCGCGGACGATCCGGTTCGTGCGCGCGGCCCTGGCCGACGGGTCGAAGGTCCCCACCTGGGTGCGGGGTTCGTGGGCCACGATGCAAAGGGTTAAACCCCGCCGACCGGCTCGCACGCTGGACGGGTGGCCCGCATGACGGTCGAGGAGACTCTCGCCTCCCTCGTCGACCGGTTCAACCGGCACGCGGAGCGGACCCCGGGGATGGCCGAGGAGCTGAACGGGCTCTCGCGCACGATCCAGATCTCCCTCACCGATGGGGAGACCTACGCGGTCGACCTCTCGAAGGGACGGCTCCGTAATCTGAGGACCGGGGCCGCCGACCGGGCCGACGTCCGGATCACGACCGACGTGGGGACGTTCCACGCGCTCGTGCAGAAGGACATCGGGCCGATGAAGGCGCTCGTGACCCGCAAGCTTTCGATCGAGGGAACTCTCGAAGATAAGCTGCTGTTTCGCAAGCTGCTCTGAGCGGCGCGGACGGCGCGCGGTCGGTTACGGCAGGAACACGCACGCGGCGATGCAAACGCCGTAATGGTCCATCGGGATTGACAGCTCCTCGGTGCGGTACCGGATCCGCCGGAGCTCTACGCCCCGGAAGTGCGCGATCTCGGTCATGCGCCACCTCAGGAACTCCTTGAGCGACTTCTGCGTCCCGTGGAGATGCGCTTCCGCGACGTACCCGCCCTGACCGTCGGTGCGGAACCCGTAGGCGATGCCCGCGCTGATGACCTCGCCCTCTCCGCCGGCGTGGCGCGCGAGGACGCAGTGCGTGATCGCGCCGCGGGCGATCGGAACGCGGTCGGTCTGTCGGATGCCGATCGGAAGGACGGACGATACGCTGACGAGATTCTGTTCCCCGATCCCGGCCTGCAGGAGGGCGAGGTCGAAGGCGTTCAGTTCGCTCGTCTTGTTGATCCCCTTCCCGCTCGTGACGAAGAAGCGGGACGGGACCGGCACGAGAGTCTCCGCCGTGGGAACACGCGGTCGTGGCACGGCGAGCGCTGAGGTCGACCGGCCCTTAAGGTTTGGGCCGAGCGGCCCGGGTCAGACCATGATCGCGTGACGACGACGCATCGACGACTCGGTCTCGCCCCGGACCCGCAATAGCTCGGCGATGAGACCGTCGGTGAGCCGCAGGCTCGCCTCCTCGAAGAGCGTGCCGAGCGGCGCGTAGCGGGGCCGGTCCTCGTCCTCGTCGAACTCGATGGCGAGCAGATGGCTTGCGGTATGGGCGATCTTCGAGCCGGGTTTCGAGGTGAGCACGATCAGCTCGGCCCCCTCGCGGCGGACGATGTTGCCGGTCTGGATCGAGGAGTAGCTCTCGCCCTGAGCCGAGAGGAGGAACACCGCATCTCCCTGCCGAACGATCGGGGTCACGCTCTCCCCGATCACGTACGCGCGCAGCCCGGCCTGGACCAGCCGCATCGCGAAGGCCCGTCCGATGATCCCGCTGCGACCCGCCCCGTACACGAAGATTTGGGGCGCCTTCAACAGGATCTCGACCGCGCGGGCGATCGCCTTCGGGTCGATCCGTTCGAGGGCGACCGTCACGCGCTCCCCGATGTAGCGGGCCGAGCGGACGAACGTGGTCCCGTTATCGACGTCGATGACGGCCATGGCGCACCTCCGGGCGGTGCTTGGACGGGGTCGGGCGACGGGGCTTTGGCCGATGGCCGGCCGAGCGTGGCGGCGCGGGGCGAGCCTTCGGGAGGAACTTCGGCCGAAGCGGTACCCGGGGCGGTGGGCTCACGGCGACGGGCTTCGGCTGGGCTCGGGGGGCGGGAGGAGCGTGCAGCTTCGACCAACGGCGCGTCAGCGCCCGCTCGTACAGGAGCTTCATGTACATCGCGTCGTGCTCGAGGAGCGGAGAGCTCGAGATCACCGTCACGTCGTAGTCCCGTTCGGCGAGGATCTCCGCGAGAGGGTCGAACCGGACGAGGCCCCGTTTGATCGGCGTGAGACGGAACTCCCCCGGTCCGTAGAACTCGACACCCGAGAAGTTGAGGTAGACCGGTCCGTCGGTGGCCCGGACGAACTCCTTGACGACCGGGTCGAGCTCCTCCGCCTCCTCGAAGCTCGTCCGCTCGCGCGCCGCGATGTGCGGTAGATTGAGGACGGGCACCGTGCCCTTCACCCGTCGCACGAGCTCGAGCACCTCCTCCCGGGAACCGAACACGTCGGGGTGTCCGCTCGGCTCGATCGCGAGGCGCACCGTCCCCTTCGAATACTTCCCGAGCCAGCTGGAGAGGTCCGAGACGATCTCCGTGAGCTGCTGGATCGAATCGGCGCGGTCGCCCGGGCCGTAGAATCCGAGGTGGGTGACGACCATTCGGGCGCCCAACCCCTGGGCGAGCACCCCGGCCCACTGGATCTGCCGCGTGGATTGCTCGCGCGCGTCCGAGGAACCAAAGAAGTCCACGTAGTACGGGGCGTGGAGCGTGAGGTCGGTGTCGAGGGCCTTCGCGAGAGCGCGGGTCTGCTGCAGGTCCGCATAGTCCTTAGCAAGGCTCCAGGTGAGGGCGGTGATCGAATCGCGGCGGCGAAGGGGAGTGGTCATCGCCGCGAGATCCGGGATGCCGCCCTGATGCTCGGCGGGGCCGACGCTGACGACCAGCTGCTGGATGAGGTCGCGCGCGGGTTTGCCGATCTCCTCGTCGAGGACGGCGCGGCTCAAGTGGTTCACCTTGATGAATTGGACCTCCATCGCGGTGAGACCGAGATGGTGCACGTCGGCGATGCCGTCCCGGAGGGTACGACCCTTGCACGAGAGAGGGATCCCCGCGGGTCCAAACCGGATCACGAGTAACCAGGCCTCAAAATGGGGAAATTGCGCTAATCTATGGTCCTATATATCGGAATCCGGGCGAACCCCCGCCGGGAGAATCGCGGGCTCTCGTTGCGATGGACCGGGACGGAAACCCCGAGCGACCAGGTAGATCTCGGACGAAGGCGCGCGCGACGCCGGCGGCTTGGTGCGCACGATCTCGGTGAAGAACGGTCGCATCTCGCCAACGAGCTCGTCCGTCATGTCGCCGGCGAACACCTTCGCCGCGAAGGCGCCCCGCGGGGCGAGCACGCGCCGGGCGAGGGAAAAGGCGAGACGGACCAGGTCCACGGAACGGGCGTGGTCGGTAGCGTAGGCGCCGCTGATGGAAGGGGACATGTCCGACAGCACCACGTCGAACGGTTCCGTCCCGAGCCGGGCGGCCAGCGCGGGGTCGCCCACCCGGCCCCGGACGACCTCGAGGCCATCCGCCGGAGCGATCGGACGCGGGTCCACGGCCACCACGGAACCCGAGCGTCCGACCCGCTCGAGCGCAACCACCGACCATCCGCCGGGCGCGGCCCCGAGGTCGAGGACCCGCGCCCCTCGGTGAAGGAGATGGAACCGGTCATCGAGGTAGGCGAGCTTGAAGGCGGCCCGGGAGCGCAGGCCCTCGCGCTGGGCGGCTCGGTAGTACGGGTCGCGTCGACGCTGGTCCACGAACCGTCGACCCATGGAGTGGGTGGGAGCGGGCGCGTGTACATGAAGCACGCGCGCCGACCCTCTGCCTCCCGGCGCGTCCCGGCTCGATACGCTTTAGGTGACGGAACACTCTGAACGGTCGGCCGGGGTGGACGGCGATGTTGTTCTCGACGTACCGGTGGGTCACGGTGATCTTCTACGTCGTGGCCCTCGGACTGATCTCGCTGGTCGTTGCGACCTATTCGGTGAGCGACGGGATCCTCTTTGTCGTACTCTTCTCCGTCATCGGACTCATCGGTTTCTGGGTCCATTTCAGCCTGATCGAGAATCGGCTCGAGGACTATGACGGCCGAATACCGATGCCGAATGGTGGGCTCGGCCTGTTGGGCATCGATATCGTCGACGACGACGCCGAGGACGACCTGCGTGCGGGGGACTCGGACACGACATCGGACTTCGACGACAACGAGCTCGACAGCCAAGTCGCCCTGCCCAAATGCCCGTACTGCTCCGCCACCCTGCCGAAGCGGGACGCGAGGTTCTGTGACGAGTGCGGGAAGCCGCTCGGGGTTCGACCGACGCCCGAACCGCCGTGAGCCCCCGGGCGTCCCAGGATCGGACCCGACCGTGCGGTCGGGGCGGGGCGATGTGGGACGACCGAACGATGAACGCCCGCGAGTCGGACAGATAAGGGGTGGCCCGGTAGGAGGGGCGAACCTGTATGGCGTCCCCGGCGGAGAAAGCCGAAGTGTTCCGCGCACTCCACCAACGCCCTGGGGTGCTGGTTCTTCCGAACGCGTGGGACGTTCCGAGCGCCCGCGTCTTCGAGGATGCCGGGTTCCCGGCGGTCGCGACCTCCAGTGCCGGGATCATGGTGTCGAACGGCTACCCGGACGGGGAGAAGATGCCCCGACGCGAGCTCCTCGGGGTGGTGGCAAGGATCGCCGGACGAGTCGCGATCCCTCTGAGCGCGGACGTGGTCTCCGGCTACGGTCGCTCGACCCGGGAGGTCGCCGCCACCATCGAGAAGGTCGTCCGGGCCGGGGCGGTCGGGGTCAACATCGAGGACCTGCGTCCCACCGGCGAGGGCCTGTTCCGCCTCGAAGCCCAGCTACGGCGTCTCGAAGCGGTCCGACGTGCGGCGACCGCGAGCGGCGTCCCGCTCGTGATCAACGCGCGGACCGATGCGTTCCGCCACGCCCCCGGGGACGAGGCGGCACGTCTCCAGGAGGCGATCCGACGCGCCAGGGCTTACCGGGATGCCGGCGCCGACTGCGTCTACCCGATGGGGCTCACGGACGGCGGTTCGATCGCCACGTTCGTGGAAGCCCTTCGCTGCCCGGTGAACGTGATGGTCCGAAAGGGACTCCCGTCGCTCGCGGAGCTCGAGACGCTGGGCGTCAAGCGAGTGAGCTTTGGACCATCGGCTTCGTACGCGGCCCTCGGCCTGTTGAAACGGGTCAGCCGGGACGTCCTCGACCGCCGGTCGTTCGACTCCCTGCTCGAAGGAGCGATCAGCTTTGACGAGCTCAACGCCCTGGCGGTTGCGCGGAAGAATGGCCTCGGCTGACGATCCGCGTGGGCCCCAAACCCGTGCCTTGTCGGAGGGGTGGCCGAGGTCCGATGGGGCCGTCCGAATTTGAATCGGAGTCTCTTGCACCCCAAGCAAGAAGGATGGACCAAGCTACCCCACGGCCCCACGCCACGGCGGTGGCGCATCGACCCGGCCGAGTTAGATAATGGTTTGCCCGGAAGGACGGCGCGGGGTCAGTGTACGAACCACCAGGTCAGGATGCCCGCGGCCGCGATGATGGCGGTGTTGACGATGGCGAGCCAGAAGAACGTCCAGAGGTCGCGCTTCCCTTCGGTCGGCGACATGTCGGCCGGCGGGATCGAACCGCCGGGGTACGGCGTGTAGGGAGTCCGGAACGGCTCCTCGGCGCTCATCGACGTCTCGGGCGACAGGGCCGCCCTTCTTAACGGCTCGGTTCGACCCGGACCTTCACGCCGCGAACCACGGGAGGCGGGCCGCCGGGCCGGTCGGTTTCAGCACGAGCGTGTGGAGGTTCGCGCCCGCATCGCCCGGGGCGTAGGAGTCCCGGGAGGCGAGCTGGTAGAGAATGAAGAGCGCGTCCTCGTCGGAGCGGACGCCGAGCGAGCGGTGGACGTCGATCCCGAAGCGGGTCGTGAGCAGCGTGAGCAGCTCCTCGAAATCGACCTGGTTGCCTCCGTCGCCCGCGGCCGCGCGGCGGAACAGCCCCACCACGATCCCCGTCGAGATCGCGAGGATCTCCCGGGGGTCGAGGACCCGCAGGTGGAAGTGTGGCACGTCGTCCGCGCGCGAAGAGGGAGGGACCACCAGGATCGAGACCTCGTGGTCGATCACCGAGCGGCCGGCGGTCCGGGAGAACCGTCGCCAGGCCTCCTCGGCCGTCTCGTCCGTCGGGACGACGAAGATCGCGCGCCGCTGGGACGGGCGGGCGCTTCGCACCCCGGCGACCCATCGCTCGATGCCGGCCTCGACCGCGGCGGGTTCGCCGGGCGGCACGTAGACCGGGAACGTCCGGCGGGGGACGCCCGCTTCCTGGACCCAGAACGTGGGCTCGACGGCGGGATCGCGACGCGGGTTCGAAACCTTCGAGTATCCGAGCTTCTTGAGCACGTTCTCGGCGTCGCGCTGCCGGTCCGGGTTCGACGCGACCGAGGAAGTGTCGGACATCTTCGAAGCCCAGAAAGGTCGTTGAGATAAGGTCAACGTTCGTCCGGGAATTCGGCTCGGCCTAGAATCCGCCCGGAACCCCCGCCCGGATCAGCGGGACGTTCGCGGCGATGGCGATCACCACGAAGAGGAGATACGGACCGGAGAAGATGAACCCTCGACGCGCCGTGCGGGGGGTCACCGTCCGCCAGAGCGGCAACGTCATCGCGACGAACAGCGCGCCGAGGGCGGCGAGCACGACCAGCACGGGCCAGGTCACCGCCCCCGACCAGCCGACGAGCAGCGCGGCCGGGATCAGGAGGGCCGCGGAGACCACGACCACCTTGCCGGAGAATGGCACGTCCTCCATGCGGGGGAGCATCGGGAGGTTCGCCCGGGCGAAGTCGTCGCGCAGGAGAAGGGCGAGGCTCCAGAAGTGCGGGGGCGTCCAGAGGAAGACGAGAAGCGCGAACGCGAGGACCCCGGGCGTCCAACTCCCCACGGCCGCGGCGCTGCCCGCGAGCGCGGGAGCGCTGCCGGCGAACCCTCCGATGACGATGTTCCAGTTCGAGCGGCGCTTGAGCCAGAACGTGTAGATGCCGACGTAGGTGACCCCGCCGAGGAAGATCGAGAATCCGGTCAACAGGTTCAGAAACACCGACGCCCCGCCCACCCCCACCGCGAGCAGCGCAAGGCCGACGATCGCGACGTTCGAGCTCGCGACCACGTGCTCGTCCGCGAGGGGGCGGCCGCGCGTCCGCTTCATCTGTCGGTCGATGTCCCGGTCGAGGTAGTGGTTCAGCATCGCGGCACCGGCCGAGGCCGAAGCGCCGGTGGCGACGAGGATCCCCAGCCGTACGAGGTCGATCGACCGCGGAGCCGCCAGGAGGAATCCGGCGACCGCGACGAGACAGATCAGGAGCGTGATCCCCGGCTTAGCGAGGGGAAGATAGTCCCCCGGACCGAGCGGCCGGACGAAATCCGACTCCGGCGGGATCAGGGGTTCCATGGCCGCTCGCGCGAGCGCTCGCGCGCCCTTAGCTTAGCCTTCCCGGGGGGCGTCGAACGGTGAACCGGGGACCCGTCGGGGCTCGTCCGGGAACGGCACCGACGCCCCGTCGGGACGCGGAGCGCTCTCGTCGGCGGCCCGGCGAGCCCAATCGATCCAGCGGCGGGGCATCTCCCTCAGGTTCGACAGCAGGACCAGGATGAGCAAGACCCCGAACAGCGCCGTCGCGATCGCGAGATGGACGAGCACGAGGTCGACCGTGAGCTGCTGCTCGACCACGAGCCCCCCCAGCAGCGCTTCCGTCACGACGAGACCGAGCGCGAGGAACCCGATCCGCATGAGGACCCGGCGCTGCCGCTCGTAGGCGAGTCCGAGCAGGGCGAGGAGCACGATGCTCGTCGCGAGGAAGAACGCGCTCACCCGGTGGCTCCATTCGAGCGCGACGCCGCCTTGGAAGCCGGGCAGGAAGTTCCCGTTCCCGAAACAGGACGGCCAGGCCGGGCAGGCGAGCCCGCTGTCGCTCGCCATCACGTTGCCGCCGAGGAGGATCGTGATGTAGCAAAGGAGGGAGGCGACGATCGCCGCGTAGCGGAAGAGGTCGTGGCCGCGCATCGTCCGAACCTCCACCTACGGGCCCTCGGCCCCGGTCGCGGTGGGAAGCGGTGTCGGGACGCGGGCCGGCGAGGGCGTCGCGACCGGTCCGGTCATCTTGACGGCGAGCTCCTCCCCCCACGGGTCCTCGGTCGTCACGGGCTCGCCCGCGAAGTAGCTGTAGACCATGTTGAACGCGAAGACGAGCTGGCCGACCCCGATGATGAGCGCGCCGATGGAGGAGAGGAAGTTCAGAAGCTGGAAGTTGCCGGTCCACAGGTAGTCGTAGACCCGCCGCGGCATCCCCTCGGCCCCGAGCAGGAACATCGGGAAGAGCAAGAGGTTCACGCCGACGTACGTCAGCACGAAGTGCACCTGCCCGAGCGCCTGGTTGTACCAGCGGCGCGTGATGATCGGGAAATAGAAGTAGACCCCGGCGAAGACCGCCATCAGGGTTCCGCCGAGGATGATGTAGTGGAAGTGGGCAACCACGAAGTAGGTCCCGTGGTACAGATAGTCGATCGGGATCGAGGCGAGCATGAGGCCCGAGAGCCCGCCGATGACGAACCCTGTGATGAACGCGACGCAGAACCACATCGGGACCGCCATCCAGATCCGGCCCCCCCAGAGCGTCGCGACCCAGTTGAAGGTCTTCACCGCGGACGGTACGGCGATCGCCATCGTCGCGAGCATGAAGACGAAGCGGACGTTCGTCGAGATGCCCGTCACGAACATGTGGTGCTCCCAGACCGCGAACGAGAGCACCGCGAAAACGCCGAGCGCCACCGCCATCGCCCCGTAGCCGAAGATGTCCTTGCGCGCGAGCTTCGGGAGGACGGTCGAGATGATCCCGAACGCCGGCAGGACCATGATGTAGACCTCCGGGTGGGCGAAGAACCAGAAGACGTTCTGGTAGAGGAGGGCGCCTCCGAGCGGCGTCCCGTTCGCCGAGGCGAGGAGATGGGTCCCGAAGTTCCGGTCCGAGAGGACCATCGTGAGCCCGATGGAGAGGGACGGGAGCGCGAAGATGAGGAGGACCGAGTTGATCAGAGTCGCCCAGACGAAGAGCGGCATGTTCCAGTAGTGCACGCCCGGGGCGCGATGCTTCAGGATCGTGACGAGGAAATTGATCGCGCCCAGCATCGAGGAGATCGTGAGGACGTGGAGACCGAGGATCCAGAGGTCGACCCCGGTGCCTGCCGCCTGGACCGAGAGCGGCACGTAGCCCGTCCACCCGACGTTCGCGTTCGAGAGGATCAGGATGAGGCCCGCGGGAGGGACCAGCCAGAAGGCGATCGCGTTGATCCTCGGCATCGCCATCTCGCGCGAGCCGATCATCGAGGGAACGAGGAGGTTCCCGAACCCGGCGAGGGTCGGGATCACGAACATGAAGACCATCAGGACCCCGTGCATCGTGAACAGGGTCGAGTAGACGTCCGGGGTGACGCCAAGGGTCGTTTGGGGGTTGAGTCCCAGACCCTGGACGAACCCGAGGTCCGTCCGGATCAGGCTCGCGTAGATCCCTCCGATGTAGAAGAAAATGAACCCGGTCGTGATGTACATGAGACCGATCCGCTTGTGGTCGGTCGTGAAGAACCACTTCTTGATCGTCGGGACCAGCCACGCTCCGTGGTAGGTGAACGCCCAGAGCAAGAACCCCGCGAACGCGGCGACCAGGCCGATGATCGTGAGGGGAACGGTCAGGTCGAGCATCGGTATCCCCGCGCGTTCATGCGATAAGTCCCCCTAGTACGTACGCGATGGCCGCTCCGGCCGCGACCACGATGAGGATCTTGAAGAACCGAACCTCGTTCGCGACCGTCACGTAGCCCGGCCAGGACGGTCGAATGCGCCGACCGAGCGGCCACGTTCGGTACATTCGGTCGACCAGGTGGAAGACCACCGCGCCCATCAGGAACATGAGCGCGACCGCGTAGCCGAACGACTGCTCGGCCCCCGGGCTCGTCAGCGGGCCGAGCTGGATCGCGTAGACGATCAGAACCGCGATCCCGAGCAGCATCAGCACCGTGATCGCGCTGTAGAGGTCGAGGAGGCGGTTGCGGGCGCGGCGTACTTCGGCCGCCGGGGGAGGGCTACTCAAAGAGCTCGACCCTCCGACCGTTCGCGCCGCGGTACCGGTCGACCCGATAGAGGATACCGGCCATGAACAGGAAGGCGAGAAAGGCGACCGCGGCCCCGAAACCGGCGACGACGAACCCGAACCACGCTCCGGCGAGGACCCACGTGAGCCCGTAGACGAACGTCGCGCCCCCCACGCTCCCCACGACGAGGAAGACCGCGAGCAGGCCCCAGAGGACGTTCGTCCGCCACTCCGGGCGGTCGGGGGAGAGGTCACTCACTCGACTTCACCTCCGAGGTCGCGAGCGGCGTTGCGCCGGTCGGCGCGGGAGTCCCGTACGCCCCCGGGTAGGGCGACAGCCGGGCGGCGAGCCGTCGCCGGTAGGCCTTCTGGTAGCGCCAGTGGAAGAGCGCGATGACGGCGGCGTTCACGACGAAGATCGGGGCGAGGGTGCTCGCCACCGTGGGGATCGTGATCTGGACGCCGGGAGTCTCCCCGCCCCAGACGGTCATCAGGATGAAGAACTCGAGCAAGGAGGTGCCCGCCCAGACGAACAGCGGCCGGTCGCGGGGGTGGGTCCGCTTCGAGCGGTCGAGGAACGGCACGAACAGGATGTAGAGGAGAAGCCCGGTCGACACGCCGACCGCGATCACGGGCGTGACCCCCGCGAAGTCGACGAGCTTGAACAGCCAGAGGAAGTACCAGTCGGGTTCCGTGACGACCCCGACCGCGGCGGTGTTCCCGACATACGTCGGGAGCGACCACGGCCACAGCGCGGCGATCCCGAACAGGATGCCGAGGTAGAGCGCCCCCCATTTGAGCATGTAGAAGAGGATGTGCGGGAAGAACGGGACGTGCTGCTTGTCCTCCCTCTCGGTGAACCGCCGGCGCTGGAGCGGGTCGGAGGTCGCGGGCGGCGCGATCCCGTGCGATTCGAAGAGAGCGATGTGCGCGTAGAGGAGACCGGCGAGCGCGATCGGGATCAGGATCACGTGGGCATCGAACATCCGGGACAGGAGTCCCTGGGAGGTTCCGTCCGCCAAGATGAACGGGGCGAGGAGCGGGCCGAACGTGGGAAGCCGGATGGCGAGCACGAGCCCGACGTTCGTCGCGTTGTACGAGAGCTGGGTGTAGGGTAGGAGGTACCCGGTGAACCCCATCCCCAAGGTCATCACCATGAGGAGGGTCCCGACCATCCAGGAGAACTCGCGCGGAGACTTGTAGACGCCGAGGTAGTAGCCCCGGAAGAAGTGGACGAACATCAGGAAAATCATCGCGTACGCGCCGTAGAGGTGCGTCGTGACGAGGAGCGAGCCCATCGGCACCGAGTTGATGATGTAGTAGGTCGAGCACCAGGCGGCCGGAGCGACCGAGTACGTTCCGAGCGCCTGACCGCAGGCCGTGAGCGTGGGCGCGGTGCTCGGCTGGTAGTAGAGGAGCAGGAGCGCCCCGGAGACGACCTGGTAGAGGAACGCGGTCGCCACGAACGCGCCGGTCCAGTACGACGGTTTGAACGTGAACTCGGGCTGAGGACGGAGCGCCCACTTGCGCATGCCCGTCCGGTCCTCGACGAATCCCCAGATCTTGTTGAGGGAACGGTTGTACCAGTTCGAGAATCCCACCGGCACCGCCCTCCTAGCTTGGGAAGTTGCAGAGAATGACGGGCGTCTCCTTCACGACCTGGCTCGTGGCTCCGACCCCGTAGTCGCCCTGGAGGGTGCTGATGTGCCCGTTCACCGGCGGGCTCGACGCGGTCATGCCGGTCGCGAAGATGTTCCCGCTCGCATCCGCCTCCAGGATGACCTGGGGCAGCGGGAGGACCGCGGGCCCCGTCAGGTTGGACGCCTGGTTCGCGGGGTCGTAGGTGGAACCGTGGCAGGAGCAGTGGAGGTAGAACGCCTTACCTCCCGGCGTGTTCGGACAGGTTCCGGGCGGGTAGAAGGCGATCGCCGGGGCCGGGCAACCCAGATGCTGGCAGATCCCGCTGTAGGCGACGATCGAGCCGTGCGTGCCGACGCCACCGGGGACGTTCGCGGCCCCGGGGTTGCTCGCGCTCGGTGGGCTACCGTTGGCCGGGTAGAGATTGAGCAGGAAGTTCGGCTCGTTGCGGAGCGGGTAGTTGAAGAGGTAGAGGTCGAGGGTCCCCACGTTGTACTCCGCCTCGACCTTGGCGACCGTGAGGGGGGCCCCATCCACGTCGAGGAGCTGGACGCGCGGGTAGCTCGAGAGCCCGATGGCCGGAGGCTGAAGATACTGGAGGGCACCGCCAACCAGCCCTCCGCCGCCAGCACCGATGAGCCCGCCCACCGCGAGCAGCTTGAGCACGTTGCGCTTCGTCTCGTCGACGTCCCCGACGTCATCGTCGTTCGCCGCGGAGAATCGGCGGACCAGCCCCACCGGGAACTCGAGCGCCGGGTCCCCACCGACCGACCAGGGGCAGCTCTCGCGGCAGTCGAATCCCTCGTTCATCCGAGGGTCCTCCCGCGCGTGTCCGGCGTGGTGTCGTCCGCCTGGCTGGGGTCTGGTATGCGAGCGTCGCCGGGCAGCTCCGCGCGCTCGCTCCCGTGGTAGACGGCCCAGGCGATCCCGATTCCCATCAGGACCATCAGGACCTCGGTCAGCGTGACGATCTGGTCGGGGGAGAGGGTGCTCATCGGGCGGTCTCCCGGTCGCCCGCGCTCGCCGGCACGGTCGTCGACCACGTGGGAACCGGAGCGCCCCCCGTCCAGGGGAACGCCGGGTCGTAGGAAGGAGTGAACGGGGCGGCCGGGGGCACACGGACGGCGGCCGGGATCCCGCTCACGTGGGTGGCGGGTTGGTCGACGCCGAGCAGAGTCCCGCGGATCGAGAGGGGCTGGCCCGGTGCGATCGGGAGGTCGGCCGCCTTGGTGAACTCGCCCAGGAGCTCCTGCTTGGCCCTCATCGCCCGACCGTACCAACGGCCGAGCGTGTGCAACGTCGCACCGTTGTCCTTTCCGAGCAGGAGAAAGGCCGCGACGGCGGCGATGATCACCCAGTCGACGTCCGAGAAGAGCGCCATTCCGTCAGCTCACCCCGCCCCGACCGCGACCCGGGGCGGCTCGCGCGTGGTG
>Ga0209039_10001447_pt1 | contig 22106 bp, 16 predicted proteins | sample BogFormECP12_OM1_FD_188238 | JGI IMG/M metagenome (GOLD analysis project Ga0209039, IMG submission 188238) | Bog forest soil microbial communities from Calvert Island, British Columbia, Canada - ECP12_OM1 (SPAdes) (version 2) | ecosystem: Environmental > Aquatic > Freshwater > Wetlands > Bog ...
GGTTCTCGCCGTATTTATCCCGGGCCGCGTAAAGGGCGGCCGCACATTGGTTGACGATCTTGTGGGCCCCCCGAATGGCGGCGGAAATAATGATTTTCGACACAGTTGCTTCCTCCTTCTTCCTTTTTCGTAAAGGAACTTATCTGAAAGGGACCGTTCCTTTTTTTTGTTTTTTTTGTCAGGGAACGGCCCCTGATTGCCTCAATGCTCTTCGCCGGCGGCTTCCAGTTTGCGGCGCATGTCCATATCCATGAGCACCCGTTCCCGGGCCTTGTCGATGCCCAGCGCCTTCCGTTTCAGGTCGATGTGGGCGATCATCTTCCTGGCCGCCAGGAGCGGATCCATCTCGAAGTCCCACTTGCCGCCGTAGTCCTCCTCGATGCCCTTGAACAGGTAATCCGTCAGGAGCTCGGAGCCGGTGGTGGGCCAGGTGACCCCGAAGAGGGTGTAGACCCCCGAGGCCACGAAGTACTGGCCGATGGCGATGGCCTTCTCGCTCATCCACTCCGGGGCCGCCCCCGCTGCCGGCAGGTCGCTGATGTCGGTGCCCAGGCCGCCGGCCTTGACGCAGGCGGTGGCCGCCATCAGGATGCGGGAGTTGTCCACGCAGGCCCCCATGTGCAGCACCGGCGGGATGCCCACCGTCTCGCAGACCTCCGCCAGACCCGGGCCGCAGTACTTGCTGGCCGCCTCCGGGGTCAACAGGCCGTATTTGCCCGCGGCCATGGCGGCGCAGCCGGTGGAGAGCACGATGACGTCGTTCTTCAACAGCTCCTTGATCAGGGTCAGGTGGGAGCTGTCCTGGGTGGTGCGGCAGTTGTTGCAGCCCACCACCCCGGCCACCCCCCGCACCCGGCCGTTGATGATGTTGTCGTTCAGGGTGTAGTAGGAACCCCGGATGGAGCCCCCCAGCAGGTACTGGATGGTCTCATAGGAGAAGCCCACGATGGTCGGCGAGCTGGCCGAGGGGATCAGCACCGGGGCCCGGCGGTTGGGGTAGTTGTCGATGGCCGTCAGGAGAATCTTCTTGGCCACGTCCAGGGCGTGGTGCTCGTCAAAGGCGATATGTTCCGCCAGCGGCATCTTGGCCCGGTCGTCGGTGGTGACGATCTTGGTGTGGTAGCACTTGGCCACGTTCTCCAGGGCCTGCATCTCGCACTGCACGTCCACCACCAGGGCGTCCACCGCGCCGGTGACCACCGCCAGCTCCTGGTGCAGGTAGTTGCCGGCCACCGGCACCCCGTGGCGCATCAGCACCTCGTTGGCCGAGCAGCACATGCCCGCCAGCTGGATGCCCTTGGCCCCTTTGTTCTGGGCGTAGGTGATGAGTTCCGGGTCCTGGGCCGCCACGTAGAGCATCTCCGGCAGCAGCGGCTCATGGCCGTGCATCACCACGTTGACGTGGTCCTCCTTCAGCACCCCCAGGTTGATCTCCCCGGCGATGGGCACCGGGCAGCCGAACATGATGTCCTGCAGGTCGGTGGAGATCATGGAACCGGCCCAGCCGTCCGCCAGGGCGCAGCGGGTGGATTGCTTCATCAGGTTGTGGTAGTCCTGGTCCACCCCCATGTGGGTGCGGTGCATCAGTTCCACCACCTCGATGTCGATGCCCCGGGGCACCACCCCGTTTTTCCGCCAGATCTCCTGGCGTTTCAGGGGGGCCCGCTTCACGTAGTTGATCTCGCCTGACTGCTGGCCGAATTCCGCCAAAATCTTGTCGGCCAGCTCCTTGGCGATCACGCCGCCGCCGGCGCCCGCGCCAATCACCACCGCATCCACCGGAGCCAGCGCCATGGCTAGGATTCCTTCCCCTGGCGCAGATCGTATTGAATCCGCCCGCGCACCGGTGAAGCCGGCACACCGAGCATTCGCCAACTCGCAAAATCGCGGTTGCCGCCGTGTCGCGGGCTGCCGTAGAAGCCCTGCATGGTGTGCGCCAGCACCATCTCGAAAAACGGCCGCGCTTCCTCTTCAATCCGCGTGACGACGGCTAGCCGCTGGCCGCCTGGCAATTGGTAGAGCGCTTTGCCAAACATCTTGCGGCTCAGAGTGTCGGCGCGCGCCAGGCCTTCGCGGTAGGCCCTCCGGTAGCGGCGATACGGGCCGGCCAGTTGGCGGTCGATGAACGCTATCGCGCCGGCTGCCGCCGCGCCCGGGTCCTGGTCGGCCGGAATCAACTGATCGCAGATCGCATCCAGCGTGCGCGCTTCATCTCCCGCGAGTGTCGGGCGCGCTCCCTCATCCTGACGGCACGCCGCGGTACTCAGCACAGCTCCAGTGAGAAACGACCGGCGGGACGGCTTCTGCACATGCTGCTCCAATGTCCGATTCAGTCGGAATGGTATCATGCCGCACGCAAGACTGCGTTATGGTTCGTTATCGGGAGCTTCTCCACGGGGGCCGTAATCCCAGCCTTACTGGATTCGCACTCCAACGAAGACAGCAACGCTTGTTGAGATCGAAATTGCGTTCCGGGGATCGACTTGCTGGCGGGCAGTTTCCAAGGGCCACTCGCAGCACTTCTTCGCGCATTCCGTCCGGACCTCGATTACGAGCCCTCGCCCCTGGGACACCCCCCGCACCTGCGCGCGGTTTCTTCGATAACCGGCGTCTGATGGAGACGGATCACCCATCCCGCTTCTCCTATCGTTCTCAAGGATTCCGACCCGAAGATTCGGACGTTGGCGGCCGCGGCCTTGGCCGCCAACATTCGATCGAGATTGGGCACAGCACATTCAGTTCAGCCGGTTCGGAGGCGAGTATCTCGTCTTGCCGCCCGGATAACCCATTACCGCAGTCCTTTGGGCTGCGGTGCCTGGGACGCTCTCCGGACGACCAGTCTGATCTTCCGTGCCGCTTTTGGCGCTGGCGCGTCGGAGCTGAGGAGAAGCCGGTCGCTGTCGTCGGCGAACTGATCCGATGTGAGGGGAATGGGTCGCGCTTCCAGGTGATCGATTGGCAGCGGGTAGTCGTACACGAGCACCGTCAATAACTCCCCGGCATACTCCGGGTCGGGTGTTTCCGATGGCTTGGCCTCTATCGTGTGGGAACGATCGCTCGGATCGGGAAACGAAACCACCGTCCCGCGTGTCACCTTGTTGCGGTATGCACCTGCACTGAGGGTTGGGAATGCAAGATACGGCGTGCGGAGAGCGCCGTTGCGGGCAACCTCGCGGTCCACCACATAAAGGTAGCCGTCCGTGGGGGAGGTAATGAGAAGCCGGAGCTTCTCTCCTTCCGTGGCGTTGAGCAGATCTGCCACTTTCTCGGAATGTCCGGTCGCATCCCGCACCAGTTCGACCTCGAGATGCTTCGGGGCGAAAGGACGACTCTTGAGCCAGAAGCCCAATCCAAGCAGCACGGCGACGGATGCCACGAAGATTCCGAGCGCACGCCATAGTGTCTGGGTAGCACTATGCTCAGGGACAAATGCTGGTTTCGGCCGGAACCTCTCGAAATACTGTCTTCCTGCGTGCCAGTTCTTTACGACGTGAACGAATTCCGTGGCATAGAATTCCTTCTTCGCGGCAACAACGACTCCGATGATTCCGCCCAGGTTTTTGTCATAGACGGGAGACCCGCTCATGCCGTACGCGGCGTTCACGTCGTTTGGATCACTGGTGAAATGCAACGTTGCCGGAATCGTGCCTATGGTCTGCCTGCCGGCCGTTCTGGGGGCATCCGCCAGCGGGCCGGCGGCGGGCGTGATTCCAGGGATCGCCGCAAGCTCCTCCGTATTTCCGGGGATGCCGACGGCGACCACGTTCCGAGTGGCCCAGGCAAGATTGCGATCGCGATCCTTCCATGCGGCGTCGAGATACAGGAACTTCGCCTTGGGCAGCCCGTCAAGCGGCGTGACCGCTCGCAAAACGGCTATGTCGTACTCCTTTTGCCATTTCCGCTCCTCCTCGCCGCAAAGCGCCTGAAGGAACTCAATCGTCTTTCCTCGAAATGTGGCACTCAACTTCGTTTCAGGGTTTTCAAGCGCCGAGTCATACAGGTTGTGGAACGCCGTCAGTGCAAGTTCTTTCGTAATGAAGAACCCGGTCCCATAGCAACTTTCTCCGTCGGGAATGTCGAGCCGAAAGATCAGCGGCTTGAGCCCGATCAGGATGTCGTTGAGGTCCAGAACGTTCACAATTGTCAATAGTTTATCCGAATTCCCCGGCGGTCATGGCGTGATCGCCAAAAAATGCCCCAAAAAAGACGCAAGAACCTGCGTGAAAGGGGCCTCCGGCAGTCAATCATGGTCATGAAAACACCCGCAGCCCGCGCTGCCCTGCCCTTCGCCGTGGCTCTGACAGCCGCGGTGACGGCGCTCCTCGCAGCTTGTTCCGCACCCGCCGCCGACCGAAGTCCCGGACGGCGCGTGATTCTGTTCATCGATCAATCCGCTTCGATTGATCGCGACCAACGCCGTCAGTGGCAGAATGACGCCAATAGCCTTGTTCGTGGTGTCCGCGACGGCTGGGCCGTGTCCATCTTCGGCATCCACGACCATACTCTGGAGACCGCGCCTTTATTCGAGGTTGACATCCCCGTGTTTGCGCCGGATGGCACTTCCAGGACCGCCGCGGCCCGGAATTCGGCGATCCAAACCGCGCGGCAATCTGCCTTGGCCGCCGTGGAGAAGGCGCTCGACACGGGTGGAGCGGCGCGGACCGATATCTTCAGCGCCCTCGACCGGGTCCACCCCGATCCGCACAGTCGCCCCAGCACCATCGTGTTCTTCAGCGACATGTTGAATTCGACGCCTGAGTTGGACATGGAGCGCGCCGGATCGGTCACCCTGCAGAACATCGGAACACTCATCCCGGCGCTGGCCCGGCGACACCTGTGGCGTAAGGATTTGCTCGCCGGATCCGAGGTGTTCTGCGTGTTGAATTCCATTGAGATCGGACACGCCGGACCGCCGGTGGACCGCCGGGTACAGCAGGCGTTTTACGAAAACCTGTTCGGGGCTCTCAGCGCGAAACTGACCCGATATGAAACGAGCTTGGGAGGCGCCTATGCCTCGCGGTGACACGAACAACTTCTCGGGCGCGAGCGCCGCCAGTCCCCGCCAGATGGAACAACTGATGACCCTGGCGGCACAATGGGGCCTGGAGGCGGGATTCCTGGGGATTGACGGCCACCTGGAGCCGCGGATTCAGGCGCTGTTGGAAGAATCGGTGAAACGCCTGTTCGGTGATTTCGAGGCCGAGCGCGACCGCCTGATGGCCGAACTCGACTCCGCGGAAACGGCTTGGGAGCAGGCTCAGGAGGTTATCTCGGAGTACCGCTCCCGCTACGGGACCGGCGCGAACGGCGAGCGTTCGAGTTGGCTCCGCCGGCTGCGCCGCTGGCTGTGGCAAACGCGGGACTATCGCTCGGCAATCGCGATTTCGCGGCGCGAGGCTCCGCTTCTGCGCGATCTGCGGCTGGGTCTCGCCAACGTCGAGCGTACGCGGCGGGCGGCCGACGGCTGGCGCGAGACGGCGGCTCACGGTTTGAGGGCGATTTTTGAATTTCAACGGCAACGGGCGGCCATCGCACGTGGAAGAAGAGAGGGACACTACAATGACAATCACAACGCGAAACAGTTCATTGCACGTCGAGCGAGTTGAAATGCCGGCTGCGGCAAACCTGCTGTCGGGTCTCAAGTTCCCCTTGCGAAACGAAGCGCGTGAATCGCTGCTCGCGGTTTTGGATGCCGAGTGCGCCCAGCTTCGGCGCGCCGTCGCCAGCCAGGAGTACTCGGCCATGCGCGTTGCCGAGGCTGATGCGGAACTGGCGGCGGAGCGACTCAAGGCCGGCCGGGCAGCGCTCGACCAGGCCAAGACCGCCGCGGACGCCGCGGACCGTCGAGGAAGCTGGCTGAAGATTCTGATCTGGGCTCTGGGTGCGTCGGCTTGTTTTGCCGCCGAGTTCGTGCTGAGTTGGAACGCCCTCTGCTTTGTCCTGAACGTGGAGAGGTGGACCGTCTTGGGTGTGCTCCTGGGACTGGCCCCGCCGAGCGGTCTGGCGGTGCTGGAGGTGGTCATCGCGCGCTTGTTTGAAGATCCGTGGCAAGAGTTGCGGGCCGGCGTGGCGTCCACCCGGCGAAAGGTCGTCCGATCGGCCATGGCTGTGTTGCTGGTAGCCCTGGCTGGCGGGAACGGCATTACGATCTGGCGCCTGGCCAAGGCCCGCGAAGTCGCGGCGCAGCTTGAATCCGTGCTGAACCGGAATCTGACGGCGGAGGCGACCGACAGAGAGATGCGCGCCCTTGACCGGGCCGCAATCGACCAGGCGGTGCTGTGGGTCAGTCTGTTGGTGTCCATCGACGGAGCGATCTTCCTCGTGCTGAGCCTTGGCGCCGGCAAAGAGATTCGCAACCGCTGGATTGCCGATCGCGAGCTTGCCAAAATGCGCTCCGAGCACGCCCGGCTGGAATCGGAGGCGGCGCGGACTTCATCCGAGGCGGACGCCGTCCACGAGAGTTGGAAGACCGTCACCGGGAAAGCCGAAGAGGATGCCGAGCGATACCGGGCGTATTGCACCTACCTCGTCGTGAAACAGGAAGCGGCGGCTTACGCGGAGCTAACCCTGGAACAACAGGTGTCTCTCGTCCTCCAGTTAGCGTGATATCATTGCCAGTCACATCGCACAGGATAATTATGGAAAACGAACTCGCCGACCTCCCGCCGGAGTTAAGGGATGCTCTTGCCCGCATGCTCGAAAGGGCTTCCGGCGAGGATGGCCGGAAGATGGCCCACGCGGTGATTCGGCGGGAAAGCGAGATATGGGTGAGCGTGCAGCGAGTCCTGGAGGATGCTCGGAACGGACTGACGGGCCCTCCAGCGTTTGACTCGCTCTGGAACGCCATTCGGGGTGAGGTTCGGGCCACGATCCGCGCGGTTCTTTATCGGAAAGATGACGAGCATGTCGATGAAGTCGAACAGCAGACCGCCATGGAGGTTCTTCGGAAGCTAGACAGCTACTCCATGGAGCGCGGAACCTTTCTCGTGTGGGTCAAAGGGATTGCCCGCAATCTGGCCAGGTGGCGGCGCACTCCTGCCGTGCGGGGCACCGCGGTCGAGTTGCCTCCTGACCGTCCAAACCAGCACCGGTCGCTGCCGCCTTCGCGCTGCTATGACGAGCTTCTCTCCTGGATTCAGGAGAGAGAAGCTCACCACGCGGTGGTGTTCCTGCTCCATCAATACCTCGAGTGGAGTCTGGACAGCATCGCCGCGGGTTTGGGGGACCGGACGATTCTCGAAGTTGCCCGATTTGTGGTGCATCGAATCCGGGACGAGCGGAAAGGGCCGACGGACCCGATGACGCTATTCGCGCGGCTCCTGGCGAAGGCAGCGGCGCTTGGCGAGGTCAAACTGATGGAGCTTTATGGAAACGAGACCGCCAACGCCGCGTTGAGCCATTGGTCCGGCGGAGTCAAGCGGTGGATGGTGGGGCGAGTAACCGGTAGCGGAAAGCGGCTGCTGACCGGCATCTGCGAACTGAGGGCGGGAGCGCACGAGCGCCTGACGTTTCTCTGGTCGCCGCTTCTTCGACGCGCGCTGGCCGATCTGTGCTCCCGGGCGGACGATACCCTGCAGGCCATATTGGACGTCTTTCGCGCTGACTTCCCAAAGTCGTCGGATCTGACGCCGGCGCAGGTTGAAGGTTGCACCGAACCTCTCAAAAAGGATTTCGTGCCCGGCAAGACGCTGGCGCAGTGCAGCCGGGGCGACCTGGTGGACGATCTGGTCATCTGGCGCGAGAGGATTCGAAGCATGGTCGTGGCGAAGTGCAAGGATTGGAATGTGGTGGCGTACGCGTACCTATGCGGTGCGCTGCCGGGAATCGCGGGCCCCGCGAAAGGAGGCGTGGCATGACCGGCGCGGAATCTCATCCCTCATTGCAGACGATGGAGCGCTACCTGGAGGAATCTCTTCCGGACTTCGAGCAGGCCGCGCTGGAAGATCACCTGGGCGAATGCGCCGAATGCATGGAGACCTTGCGCCGCATGGATGCGCTGCTCTTCTCGGGTCTCACGGCGAAGTCCCACGCTGCCGCCATCGCCGCCGAGGAGTTTCAGGCCGACCCCCTGGCGAACGCGCTGCGGGCCGCTCAGCAAATCTATGCTCAATATGCGGGCACGCTGCGCGCCTGGCTCGACTCGGCGGCGGCGATCTGGGAGGCGAGCCCCTCGTCACCGTGGGGTGAATGGGGAGTGGTGCCCATTCACTCCCAGGTCGACACCCCGCTGCGGATCGCGCTCAAGGCGGGCGAGACTCGGGCCACGGTTTCCGTTCATAGAACCTCGATGACGGTAATTGTCACGATTCGCAGGCTGAGCAGCGATCTGGTGCTGCTCTTTGGGCAAGGGCCGGGCGCCAAAATCCTTGTTGCGCCCCTTCAACCGGGCCCGGAGGAGAGCACGGTTGTGTTTCCGGAAGTTCCCCAGGGTGAGTACTGCCTCGCCGTGGCGCCGCCGGACCTGACGACCCCGCCGCCTTCGGAATAGGTAGGCGAAGACGGGGCGATGGGCGGTTGCGGAGAGAATCTCGCCGGATGGAAACGAAGCCCGACGCAACTGTCAGGTGGGAGTAGGGGGCGGTTGAGGCCCTTGGGCTGTTCGCTCCGGTCGCGGGTTTCTTGCGGACTCTCCCTCGGGTTTCCTGTTTCCGCTCCTGTGTGCCATTGCGACTTTTGAACGCGAGAGGTGCGTGGGCTTCGCCCGGACGAAGCAACACGATAATTTCAGACTCATGAATCCGAATTTGAATCGGATGGCGACGAGGGCTCGCGGTCCGGCAGACATCGGGAATCTGGTCCTTGAGGAGGAACCGGAATGAACCGCATGACCATCGATGTACTGGTTTACTGCCTGGGCTTCTGCCCGCTGGCGGTCGGGCAAGCCGGCTTAGTCTCTGCGCCGGTGGGCCCGGAATCCCAACCTTCGAAGACCTCGCCTGCACAGAAAGCGCAGCTTGCCGAGAACTACGGGAAGCTCCCGCTCAGCTTTGAGGCCAACACTGGACAGACGGACAAGAGCGTGAAGTTCCTTTCGCGGGGCGGCGGCTATGGCCTCTATCTGACCGACGCCGAGGCCGTGCTGGCGCTGCGCAAGGGCGGTTGCGCCGGTCCCGCGGCTTCTTCCGCCCGGCCGTCCGGTCTTCGGCGCGGCGCAGCGCCCTGTGCCCACCAAACCGACGTGGTGCGGATGCGTCTGGCCGGGGCCAGCACCGGCGCGGCGGCTCCGGAGGGCGAGGAGCAATTGCCGGGGACGGCCAATTACTTCATCGGCAACGATCCGGCCAAGTGGCACAGCAGCGTGCCCACCTATGCCAAGGTGCGCTACCGCGGCGTCTATCCGGGCGTTGACCTAGTCTTCACCGATACGACGTCCGGGTTCCTCTTCAACGGACGCTTCGCCTACACCGTGATCGTAACCAGTGGAACCTGTAGCGCAGCGCTCGACCAGGGCAAAACTTATCTCGGTCAATCCGTCTATTCGGTTTGTGTTCATTGAGGCGTTCGGGAAGTGGGTGGCGCCGCGGCCGTGAAAAATGTCCTCTGCATCGAAACAAAGCCGGCTCTCCAGTCAGGTGTGGATTAGAGCGGCTGCCGCAGGATCTCCGGCTGTCGGTCCGGGTGGCGGCGACAGTCGCGTCGGGGCGGCTCTTTCTGGCGATGATCTTCGTTTGCGATGTCCCGCAACGAATTGTTTAGGTTCTATAGGTAATGGAACTCCCTGATAAGTTCCGGTTAGGTCCTTTGATGCTACACTTCCAATTCGGACCTCGGGGTCCGGTCTTCACGAACAATCTGTTGGGTGTCTTCGGCACGCACATTGTCTTTGGTGCCGCCTGTTTGGGCGGCACGGAACTTTCCAGGCTCCCTGGGCCGACCATGCGCTATTGCGGAGGCAGTCAAGGTATCTGTCCCGGGGATGAGGATGTGGCGAGCGCGAGCCAGCCGGCTCCGCGCCCCAGGCGAGCTAGGCTCTTCAATCGCTTGCTATGTATGTTCCGGTCTTTGAAAGGACGGATTCGTATGGATCGTTTGAAATCGTGTCTGCTCGTTGCCGGTTGCGCTCTTATGAGCCTGTGTTCACATGCTTGGGCTGCCGCTCTTCCCTTTGGTCAGACACAGACCGGTACGATCAGTTCGGCGGCACAGAGCAACGGCTACACCTTTAGCGCAAGCGCTAACTCCGTCTCCGATTTTACGCTAGTCGCTACGAGCGGCAAGCTCGTCCCAAAAATCCAGGTTTACAACCCGGATGGAACGTACCTCAGCGGCACCAACAGCGGCGCCCCGTTCGGTTGCGGAGGTTCCAGCTTGGAGTTGAACACCATCACACTGAAGTCGACCGGCATCTATACCGTACTCGTCAGCGACTGCAGCGACACGAACACCGGCAACTACACGCTCTACGCGCAACTGACGAACGCTCCGAGCGGGGCCGCAGCGCTTCTCTTTGGCGGTCAGCCACAGACCGGCACGATAAGCTCGATCGCACAGAGCAGTAGCTACACCTTCAGCGCCAACACGAAGGACGTCGTCGACTTTACTATTGTCGTGACAAGCGCCAATCTCGTCCCGAAAATCAGGGTTTACAATCCGGATGGAACGTACCTCAGCGGCACCAACAGCGGCGCCCCGTTCGGCTGCGGAGGTTCCACCTTGGAACTGAACACCATCACTCTTCCGGCGACCGGCGCCTATACCGTCCTCGTCGGAGACTGCGGGGACACGAACACCGGCAGCTACTTGATTTATGCCCAGCGGACGAACAATCCATCTGGGGCTGCTGTCCTTCTCTTTGGCGGTCAGCCACAAGGCGGCGCGATCAGCGCAGCAGCACAGAGCAACAGCTACTCTTTCGGTGCCAGCGCCAAGGATGTAGTCGACTTTACCTTGGTCACGACAAGCGGCAATCTCGTCCCGAAAATCCGGGTTTACAATCCCGATGGAACGCAGCTCAGCGGTACCAACGCCGGCGCCCCGTTCGGCTGCGGAGGTTCTACCCTGGAGCTGAATAACATCAGCCTTCCGGCAACCGGCGCCTATACGGTGCTAATCGGCGACTGCGGGGACACGAACGCAGGGAGCTACAACCTCTCAGGTCAATGCTTTGGCGTCTGTACCGGCCCGCCTCCCCCTCCCTCGGTTTGCAACTACACTCTAGCCCCCGCCAGCCAGGTCTTTCCGGCTGCGGCGGGCACGGGTGCCGTGGGCGTTCTTACTACTGCCGGCTGCCCGTGGACGGCCTCAACCACGTCCTCGTTCCTGTCGATCACAGCGGGCTCCAGCGGCGCCGGTCCCGGCGTTGTCCAGTTCTCCGCTACGGCCAATACCGGTCCGGCTGCCCGAGCGGGTACCTTCACCATCGCCGGGCAAACTGCGACCATCGACCAGGCCGGCACGGCGCCGCTGCTCCTGTTGAGCCCCGGGTCCCTCGCGGTTCAGTGGCGTCAGCAAGGCCCGTTGCCCACCGCCATCCCTCTGTCGGTCTTCACTGCCGCGAACTCGCTGAGCTTCACGGCAACGGCATCCTCCACCGGGAACTGGCTCGCGGTGAGTTCCACCTCCGGCAGCGCGCCAGCCGTGATAACCGTCACTGTCAACCCGTCCTCGCTGCAACCCGGCGCGTACCAGGGAACCGTCACCGTGACCGCCCCGACGGCCAACCCGTCTTCCCAGACCTTCACCGTTTCGCTGACGGTTGTCGCCGCCGGTTCGCCCGCCTTGTCCCTCACGACAACCAGCCTGAACTATTCGTTCGCGCAGGGAGCGCAGCAGGCTCGGCAGCAGAGGATTCTGATCGGCAACTCCGGTGGTGGGACGCTGACCTATAACGCTTCGGCGTCGACCAGTTCCGGCGGCAATTGGCTCTCGGTGACGCAGGATGGAGCCGGCGCAACGCTCTCGACCCCCGATCCGCTCACCGTCAGCGTGGACCCCACCAGTTTGGCAGCCGGCACGTACACCGGCCTGATCACGGTAGCGGCCGACACCACCCAGACGATCCCGGTGACCGTGACCGTCAGCGCAGTGCAGCAGGTGATCCTGCTGTCGCAGACGGGTCTCACCTTCACCGCCGTGGCCAACGGGGGAATCGTGCCGCCGCAGACCTTCGGCATCCTCAACAGCGGCAGCGGTTCCATGGACTGGTCCGTATCGAGCTCGACCCTCACGGGCGGCAACGCCTGGCTATCGGTCACACCGGCATCGGGAACCACCGACGCAAGCTCGTTGACCGTCCCGTTGGTAACGGTGTCGGTGAATCCAGCCAACCTGACTCCGGGCCAATACAGCGGGCAGGTCAAGGTAACGTCGGCGACGGCAGTCGATACTCCCCAGTTCGTTTCCGTGATTCTGAACGTCCTGCCGGCCGGCAGCAACCCGGGGCCCCTGGTTCTTCCCACGGGACTGATCTTCACGCAAGCGGCCGGAGGCACTTCTGCGGGATCGCAGAACATCACCCTGTCGAATCTTACCGGTTCGCAACTGACGTTCGCTACCGGGAAGCTGACCAATGATGGCGCCAACTGGTTCTCGGTGACGCCGGCGACGGGCGCCGCGACACCAACCCAGGCAACCACTTTGACGGTTTCCGTCAGCACCACGGGGCTCTCTCCGGCCATCCGGCAGGGCGTGCTGACGCTGCTGTTTCAGGACGGCTCGGTGCGGACCGTGAACATTCTGTATCTGCTGGCGACGGGCGGTGTTTCCAGCCAAGGCGTGGGTATGTCCCATCCCCTGGCAAGCAGCGGGAGCTGCACGCCCACCAAACTTCTGCCGCTGGTCACCTCTCTCGGGTCCCAGTTCACGGTTCCGGCCGGATGGCCGAACACGATCGCAACGCAGGTGGTCGACGATTGTGGCAACCCTCAGGTGAGCGGAACGGTGACTGCCACGTTTTCCAATGGGGATCCGCCGCTGCCTCTGGTTTCGCTGAAGAACGGAAACTGGACGGGGACCTGGCAGGTTCGCAATACGAATGCCTCGGTTATCGCCATTACGGTCAATGCCGACAATCCGAGCCCTAACATCGCGGGCTCGGTCTCGGTTTCGGGGAGTCTTCAGAGTTCGGCCAATGCTCCGGTAATGGCAGCCGGGGGCGTGGTGAATGCCGCCAGCTATTCACCGTCGGAGCCTCTGGCGCCAGGCACCATGGTGTCCATTTTCGGCTCGAACCTGGCGAATGGAACCTCCAGTGCGTCAAAGCTTCCGCTCGGTACCCAGCTTTCCGGAACTCTCGTCACAATCGGCGGCAAGGCTGCGCCGTTGCTTTACGCGGGTCAGGGGCAAATCAACGCCATCATCCCGTACGGGTTGCCGGTCAACACCAGCACGCAGGTCATCGTGCAACAGGGCAACGCGTACACGTCGCCGGAGCCGATCGCATTGTCGGCGGCGAATCCCGGGATATTCACCAAGTCGGGGAACGGGACGGGGCAGGGTATCATCATCAGGCCCGATGGTCAGTATGCCCAGCCAGGCACTCCCGCCAAGCCGGGCGACGAGATTACGATCTACGCCGCGGGGCTCGGAGAAACGACGCCGCAAGCCACGGCAGGCCAGGCAGCCACGTCTTCACCGCTATTGTGGACGGCGGCCGTGGTCACCCTGACCATTGGTGGGCAGAACGCGCGAGTGGACTTTTCCGGCCTTGTGCCGGGTCTCGCGGAACTGTACCAGATCAACGCGGCAGTGCCCGCCGGGGTGTCGGGCAACGCCGTCCCCGTGGTGATAACGGTCGCGGGGCTGCCCAGCCCAACAGTGACGATGGCGGTGCAGTAATATCGCGTTCGTAACTGGAGAGTGGCAGACTTCTCCGGCGGGCTGAGATGGGAGTTCGCATCGCCCGAGCCCGTTCCTGGCTCGCGTGAAAACCGCCGCTTCCCCGGCTGAGCCCGAAGCAATCCAAAAAAAGATCTCCGTTCTTCTGCGCGGAACGCCCCGAAGCCTCGAATAGCGATTGTCGGCTGTGCCGGCATCCAAGGTTGCCGCCGAATTTCGGTGGCGGGTGAAACGTCCTGGCGTCCGCCGTCAGGTTGAAGGTGAGCGCGCAATGGCTCGCACCGACGGTGTCCGGCTTGGGCGCAAACGTATTTGAACAGGAGATACAAGCATGATTAGCATCAAGACGATTCGGGTTTCCTGGCTGCTCGCAGGAGCCCTTCTGTTTTCCACTTCGGCGATCGCCGACGAAGGCAAAGGCGAAGTAGCCGGATTCGGCGGTGGGACGTCCATCTTCAGTGGTGGTGGTACCCACGCGATGGTCGGCGGTTCCGCCGCCATCCGGGTCGCCGACCATTTGCACATTTTCGGGGAGTTCAGTCTCATTCCGCTGGCATCGGAATCCCTTTCCGAGTCGAGCTCGGGTATTGCCGTGAACGCGCACGGCACCGACAGGCTCTACAACTTCGGGGGCGGGGTGGATTTTGGTTTCGGCTCTTCGAAGAGAGTCGTCCCGTATGTCCTCTTGGCGGGGGGAGTTGGCCATGAGGTCGCTTCGGCTACCGCTACTGGAGCCGGGGTTTCGGCCACGGTGAGTATGGGCTCAAACTCCGCGTACCTGGGCGCCGGCGGCGGCGTTCGCCTCTACGCCGGGGATCATTGGGGAGTCAAGCCGGAGTTCCGCTATCAGCGTTACACCAACTCAGGCGGTTCGTCGGGCTCGGCTGTCTATACGGTGGGGCTCTTCTACCAGTTCGGTAAATAGGACCGCCTTCCCCGGCGGCGGCGTGACGCTCTGGGGCCAGCTTCAACTGGAGCACCCACCGGCCTGAACTTCTTGTGGCGAGCGGCGGACGGCCGCTCGCCGTTTTTGCGTCCGATCCCCTGTCTCGTTCGCTTCCCTGTCCGATTCCTTCCACCTTTCAGTTATCGAAGCAAATAATTTCTGGCAAAAGCTGCGCGCGCACGCCGTCCCGATGCCAATCCCCCATGAGAAAGGGGGTTGCGGAATGGAATTCTTGCTTTGGCTTATCCAAATCATTCCCGGTCAGGGCAGTTGGTAAGCGGCCGTGATAGGGGACGCCCACCGGCGTCCCCTTGGTCCGGGGCGTCTGGCCACCCCTGCGCCGAAGTCGCGGGCGGGGCGGCCGGGCGACCGCTGCACCCTTGTGGCGCGGGCTGGTGCGATGCTCTACTCTGATTGTTCTCGGCATATTCATGCACTCGCTCGCGGCGCTTCTCCTCTTGTGTTCGACGTCTTTCGCGGCGGGGTCCATTCCTGCGCTCGTGCCTGGAACTCCGGTTTCCGGCTGGCTTCTCCCGTCGGCCTCGACTTCCTACAGGATTGTCTCTCCTGAGGACTGCCGCGTCTTGCTTCAGCAGGGCGACTGGGACTTTGCAATCGACATACTTGACGCCAATGCCGTCACTGTCCGCCGCACCGTGGACGCCTTCGCGTACGGACTTGAATCGGCCAGTCTGGTGCGCGGCACGGCCGTGATTCGAATTCGGCGCACCGACTCAGACACGCGGCCGGCTGAGTTTACGCTGAGTGTCTCCAGTGTCCCCGAGGCCGCCCGCTCCGGCGCCGAAGTTTCGATGCACGCGGAGGACGTGATGACGGCTGCGCGGGTTATGGGCAAACGCGGCACGGCAGCGGCCAGCCAGGAGGCGGTCAGGCTGTCTCGTGACGCCCTCAGGCTGTGGGAGCAGACCGGCGAGAAGGGCGCCATCCTCCGGTCATCCCTCCTGCTGGCGGATTCTCTGCACATCGCGGGTTCGTATGACGAGGCGCTGGATGAATACAACAAGGCGCTCGCGGCAGTTGACTCGCTGCGCGACCGCGCGGAGTGCCTCGGAAACCGGGGCCTGACCTTTTGGCGCCTCGGTCGCTTTTCCGAGGCGTTGCAGGATATGCGGGAATCGCTTGCGATCTTGCAGACTCTGCCTGTCCAGAGCGGTCTGGGTTACTCCTGGAGCAACCTGGGCCTCGTGCTCTGGGAGGTCGGCGAATACGAAGATAGCCTCGGCGCTTTCCACGCTGCCGCCGGCGTGATGCGAACGCTGGGGAACCTTCGAGGTCTTGCGTTCGTGGCCAATAACTCGGCTTTGGTGGAAGGCACTCTGGGGGATTATCGCGCTTCGGCGCAGTCCTTTGAACGCGCTGCCGGGCTCTTTGATGGCTTGGGTGATCGGTTGGCGGCGGGACGTGCCCGCGCAACTTCCGCGCGGATCTATCTCAAATTAGGGAACCCCGCGCTGGCGGAGGCTGCCGCGCGCCGTGGCCTCGCGTTGGTGGAAACGAATGGCAATCAGCCCGCCCTCGCCGAAGGGCTGAATCTGCTCGGAGAAGTCCTGGCTGCGCGCGGCCGAATGGACGATGCATTGGGGCAGTTCCACAGGGCTTTGTCGCTGGCCCGGACCGTTGGGGATGTCCGCGCGGAAGCCAACGCGCTGACAAACATCGGGCGGGTCCTGTTGACTGCCAACGGACGCGCCGCGGGTATTGCATTTCTGCAAGACTCGCTGAAACTATGGAGGCGGTTCGGGGCCCCAGCGGTGGAAGCCAGCGTCCTCCTTCATCTGGCTGTTGGACAGCGGGATCAGGGCGATCTGGGCGCGGCCAGAGACTCCATCCGGGCCGCCCTCAAGATCACTGAAGGCCTCCGGTCTCGCGTTGCTGCGGTCGATTTGCGGATAGGTTTCATGGCCGACCGCCTGCAACTCTACGACGCGGCGGTGGACATCTTCGAGCGGTCGGGAGGGCTTGAGCAAGCCTGGAGGGCCGCCGATATGTCGCGGGCACGCGGATTGCTGGATAGCGTTGCGGCTGTCCGCGCCGAAAGCGGCGAGCAACGCCGCCTCCGCCAGGAACTGAACGCCGAGTCGGTTCGTCTGGCGCGCGGCGGCTCGCGCGATTCCGAACAGGAGCGTCAGCGAGTGGACCTGGTCTCCGCGGAACTGGCGCGCCTGCAGGAAAGCGAAACCCCGCCGGAGTCGTTTTCCGGCGTGCAGGTCGCGAGCCTGGCCACCGTGCAGCAGGTCCTTCCCGGCGGCACGGCAATTCTGGAATATACGGCAGGCGAACCGGCTTACGCATTCGCGATCACGAAGACATCGATCTCGTCTTTCCCGCTGCGAAATGTTGCGATGCTCGCCTCGGAGGCGCTGCATCTGGCGGGAGCCATGCGCACCGGCGAGGCCGTGTCCTCCAAGGATGGTGAGGCTCGTTGCCGTAAGGCGGCGTTGGCCCTCGCCTCCGCCGTGATTTGGCCCGCGCTTCCACACCTGGACGGTGCCACACGGCTCGTGGTTGTCACCGATTCGCGCTTGGATTTTCCAACGGCGGCATTGCCGCTGCCCGGTGGCGGGATGGTGGTCGATCGTTTTGAAGTGCTGGATGCCCCGTCGGCCGGAATGTTCGTTGAGCTCGCGAAAAGGCCCGGACCGGCCCAGGTGAAATGGCCGGTTGCCATACTTGCGGACGGCGTGTTCTCGCGCCAAGACCCGCGGCTGAAAGCTCCCACGGGCGATGCGTCTGCGGCTTTTCCCCGGCTGGTCTTCTCCGGCCGGGAAGCGGCGGTCATCGCCTCTTTGATCCCGGAGCCGGACCGGTTGCTTCTGCTTGGGTTCGACGCCACCAAGCGGGCTTTCACATCCGGGCGATTGAGAGGTTACCCGGTCATACACATCTCTACCCACACAGCATTGGACCGGAAAACGCCGGCTTTGGTTTTCTCTCTGGTCAATCCCGACGGATCGGCGCGCGACGGGCTATTGAACTCGGACGAACTTGTCGGCACGGACCTTCGGAGCACCGAGTTATTGGTATTGAGCGCCTGCCACTCGTCGGCGGGGCCGGTGATTCCCGGAGAAGGGACCCAGAACCTGGCTAGATCCGCGCTTCTGGCCGGTGCGGCGCGCGTCATAGCCACCCGGTGGCCGGTTGACGATGAGGCTGCAAGCCGGTTGTTCGAAACGTTTTATGCGCTCCTTTGGAAAGGTGGCCTCTCACCCGTTGCCGCGCTCCGGCAGGCCCAACTCTCGCTGCGTAGCGAGACGCGGTTTCGCTCGCCGTTCTATTGGGGAGCGTATTATGTGGTAGGCAAGCTGTGATGCACGAACCCCCTGCGGATCCTCGGCCCGGCGTTCTGGTTGATGACGGGGAATACTCCCAGCTTCGACGACGGCTCATTATGTATTTCGAACGCCGAGGGTGCCAGGCGCCCGACATCCTGGCGGATGAGTGCTTCAGCCGTCTCGCCCATTCGATGAAGTCCGGGTGGCAACCGAGTGGTTTGAGAACTTACATGTTTGGTATCGCCGGCAATGTCTACCTGGAATACATGCGGAGCGCGGGACGGCTGCTGGAAGAACTTCCCGAGAGCCTGACCGGCGATTGCGATACCCCGGCGGCACAAGACTTCCGGTTGGTCGCCAGGGATGTGGTCGGCAGGCTGTCTCCCGAGGAACGGGACCTCATGGAGGCGCACTACTTCGACAAGGTCTCCTGGAAAGACCTGGCGGGTGAGGCTGGCCAGACCGCGGGCGGGCTGCGTCTGAGAGTTATGCGGTTGAGGAAGAGGTTGATGAAGGACTTTGGAAACCAATTGATTTCAATTGGGCTGAAACAAAAGGCCAGGGTCCAGTCAGGCAAGAGTGGTGGCAAATGAGTACTGAGGAACATCCCGACGACAGCTTGTTGCGCCGGTATCTTCTCGGCGATCGCATGGCGGAGGCGGAACAGGACCGTTTGGAGAAGTCCTACTTTGAGAGCGATGCGTGCTTTGATCGCCTTCTTGAGGTCGAAGACGATCTCATCGATGCGTACATCCGGGGCGGTCTGTCGCCAAGGGAGTGCGCCCAATTTGAGAGACACTTTCTGGCGGCCAGGAGGCGCCGTGACCGTTACGAGGCGATGCGCGCCATTGCCGCCAGTTTTTTTCGTGATGGCCCGCGTCTGCATCATTCTCTCCTAAAGGGTTTCCGGGAGTTCTTCGTCATGCAGTCTCCGGTGGCGCGGACCGCGATGGCCGTCCTGGCGTCGGCCGCCATCCTGGCGGTCGGCTTTCTGGGTGCGGGTTACGCCCGGCTATGGAGAGAAAACGTGAACGCACATGCGCTGCTCGCAAGTTCCCGTCAGGCGCCCACTCCTGCGTTCTTGACGTTCAATTTGCGGCCCGGGCTCCTTCGGTCGGGAGCGGGGACTGGCAACCAGATCCGCGTCGAGCCGGGCGTCGAGTGGCTTGTGCTTCGCCTGGAGACACCGGCTTCGGAGGAGTATTCCTGGTTTGCGGCCGCTCTGAGCACTGCGCCTGGCGAAGAGCTGCTTCGCCAAAACCGGCTGCTAGCCGCCGGGAGCGCGCTCGATTTTCGAATTCCCTCCGGCGTTCTGACGGCCGGCCAGGATTACGCGGTCTCATTGGCCGGGATCAAACCTGACGGACGGCGCACGAGCCTGCAATCCTACGCATTCCACGTGGCGAAGTAAGTGGCAATAGCCGATCGATTCAGAACTCGAGGCGCAAGAGAAGCTGAATCTGGCGCGCCGTCTCGCGAAACGGGACGAGTGAGGGGAATCCGCTGGACTGGCCCATTCGGCCGTATAGGGCGTCGCCGAACGTGGGTGAGTTCATCTGCGAGTCGGGCTGGCCGAGGTTCGCATGATTGAGCACGTTAAAAGCGTCCGCGCGAAGCGTCAGCCGCCCGCTCTCGCTCAACACCCGCACGGGGAAGGACCGGCTTAGCGATACATCCACATCGAAAAACCCGGGTCCTGCGAAGGCGTTCCTCGCCGAAGACCCGACCAGTCCAGGCGCGGGAGCGGCGAACTGCCTGGGATCCAGAACCTGAAATCCGCCGGGCACCGGCTTCCGGACGCCCGCAGCCGGCTCTCGGGCGAGATCGGCGCGAGTGTTGAAGATAGTTCCGCCCGTTAGCGGCTCGGAACTTGGGGCGTAGACAGTGAAGGGAAACCCCGACCGGAATGCTGCCATTTGAGAGATCTTCCAATCGTGCAACAGTCCCTTCGCGCCGTGAATCGGGGGCAACTGCCATATCGAATAGAACACCAGATTCTGCCGCTGGTCGAAGTCCGAGCTCCCCTTGTCGGAACGGCTGTCGAATTGTCGTGAAAACGTTCCGGTCGGGGCAGGGGGCGCTGTATGAACCAGGCTCGCGAAGTTCAGATCGAAGAAGTCCCCCGCCAGCGGATCGCTCTGATTATCGATGGAATGACTCCAGGTGTATGCGGCAGACAACCATCGCCCGTTTGAATGGTATCGGGCAACCGCGGTCAGTGCGTTGTAAGACGACGCTCCCTGGCTTCCGCGATAGGCGATCATGGGCAAAGCCTGGTTGTAACTACGGTTGAAGTTTTCCGGTGCCGCCTCAGTGGCCGCTATGCTAAAAGGCCGATTCACCTGGTCGGTCGTCAACAGGTGCCTGTCCAGGGATCCTATACCGGCAATTTCCACGCTCCAGGTCTCGCTCACTTCGCGTTGCATACCCAGAAAACCGGTCATTGCGTAGCCCGTCTTCCAATTCTGCTGAAACATGGTCAAGCCGGGAAAATCCGTCTGAACGGGCTGATTCACGTAACGGAGCAACGCTTGTGGAATGGGCGCCAGATAGCCGCCGCTGCCATCCTGGTAGTCGAATGTGGCGAGTGTCAGATTATTATTGCGCACGTTCTCCCAAAGATTATCGAAGGGGCGGTCGTAAAATATCCCCCATCCTCCGCGCAACACGGTTTGCGCATTCCCCGAGAAGCTCCGCGAGAACCCTGCTCGCACCGCAATGTTAGCGGGAGAAGTCGAGTAAGGAGATTCAGTACCTGCCGCCGGGAATGACAATGTGGCGTTCGCGAGCATAGCGGGGAATCCGGTGCCCGATCCAAGCACCACCTGGGCGTCCTTCTGCGAGCCGACGTTGGCCGGGGCGGAGAAGTATTCGTAGCGCAGGCCCAGATTGAGCGTGAGGCGATCCGTCAGCCGCACCGTGTCCTGCAGAAATGCCGCTCCTTCGACATCCCGATAGGTGCGAGCGAACTGGGGAATTTCCAGATTGGGCAGCGGCTGGCGGTTCAGGGTGACGGAGAAGTGCGAGGGGGAGTCGATGCCGAAGTCCACCAGTGTCTGAAACGTGTAGCGTCCGTCCTGGCCCGCGGTCAGGAAACCGCTGATGCCGCGCACCATCGCGCTCCCGCCGAAACGGACGATATGACGCCCGAACACCTGGAACGCCTCGTCTGAGAGTTCCATAACGTGTTCTCGATTACGAAATCCATAGAAGGCCGGGCTCCCCGGCAACAGCACTCCATCGCCTGTGGAGACTAGCGTCGGAATCTCCGGATGAGACCGGTCCCAGTCAATCGCATCCCAGGTTACGCCGGCTCTGAGTTCGTTGGTGAGTCGAGGCGTCAGAGTGCCGGTCAGGTTGGACGCGAAACTTAGAGCAGGCTGCCGAAGCCCTGAGATGAAATCGCGGTAAGGGCTCCAGACAAAGTCGGGCTGTGAATCGCTTTCCAGTGTTACTTTCGCCATCAGCCTCTGTGCGCCGCCGCGGCTCAGTCTGTCAAATCGTTCTGCGGCGAACCAGCGGTCGATCGTCACCGGAGGTGCGACTGTCAAGGGGGCCGCGATGCTCCCTCCGCCCTGAACCGGCGGGGGCGGGAACTCCGTCAATAATTGCCGAGCCAGGCTGCCAGGGGCGGTTGCGCTGCCGGGAAATGCCGTGGAGGGCAGCATAATCGTCTCCTCGGGATTGTGGCTGCCGCTGCGATAGTACTCGAGCGAACTCGACAGGAAGGAGCGGTCCTTGACCAGGGGGCCGCCTGCCTGATAGCCGGTTTGGTACTCTCGCAAAGCCGGACGCCTCAGCCCTTGTAAGTTATTCTGAAAGTCGTTGGCGTTGAGTGCCTCGTTCTTCTCATCGGCCCAGCCCAGAAAGTGCCATGCATTGCTACCCGCCACGGTGATCGCATTGGCCAGATACCCCGCCGAGGAACCGAACTCCGCGGAGAAGTTTCCGGTCGAGACTCGATACTCCGCAACGGCTTCGGGCGGGACCGACATCAGGGGTCCACTCAGCAGGTTCTGATTGGCCTCCACGCCGTCAAGCATGAAGTTCGCTGCCGAGGACCGCTGTCCCCCAACGCAGTAACCCAGACC
>Ga0209039_10001448_pt1 | contig 22098 bp, 22 predicted proteins | sample BogFormECP12_OM1_FD_188238 | JGI IMG/M metagenome (GOLD analysis project Ga0209039, IMG submission 188238) | Bog forest soil microbial communities from Calvert Island, British Columbia, Canada - ECP12_OM1 (SPAdes) (version 2) | ecosystem: Environmental > Aquatic > Freshwater > Wetlands > Bog ...
GGGCAGATAAGGCCGGTAGCCCTTCGGCATAAAGCATTATGTCCCGACTTTGTTCGATCTGAACCCGCAAAGTTCAACAATTCTCGGACAGGCTCCTAGTGGGGATGCGGGCGGCTCAAGCCTACTGCCCGCGCCTCGCGGCGAACTTCCAGGCGTGCTCCACAATCGTCCGCAGGCCGTCGTAGCGCGGCTCCCAACCAAGCGTGGCGCGCAGCTTCGCGGGGGACGCCACCAGGCGCGGCGGGTCGCCTTCGCGCCGCTCGCCCATCACGTAGGGCACCTCTCGCCCGGTCACTTCCTCCACCGCACGCAGCACTTCCATCACGCTGTGGCCGGCGCCGGTACCGACATTGAACTGTCCCGATGCCCCGCCGCTCAGCAGGTGATCGAGGGCCAGAATGTGGGCCTGCGCCAGATCGTCCACGTGAATGTAGTCGCGGATGCAGGTGCCGTCGGGGGTGTCGTAATCGTCGCCGAATATGGTGATGGGCCGGCCGGTCAGCACGGCGCGCAGCAGCAGCGGGATGAGGTGGGTTTCGGGCTCGTGCTCCTCGCCAAGCTGCCCTTCCGGGTCGCCGCCGGAGGCGTTGAAATACCGCAGGCAGACGCTGGTCAGGTGGTGAATTTCGTCGAACCAGCGCAGCAACGTCTCCACCATGACCTTGGATTCGCCGTACGGATTGACCGCGTGAATCGGCTGCGTCTCGGGGATGGGCGAAACCGCCGGGTTGCCGTAGACCGCCGCGGTCGAGGAGAAGACCATGTGGCCGACGCCCGCTTCCACCATGGCCCGCAGCAGGGATAGCGACCCCGCCACGTTGTTGGTGAAATAGCGCGCCGGATCGCGCATGGATTCGCCCACGGCGATGAAGGCCGCGAAGTGGACCACCGCCTCGGCGCGCCGCTGGCGCATCAGTTCCGCCAGCCGGGCAGTGTCGGCGATGTCGAAAACCTCCAGCCTCCCGGCCGGCACGTTGTGCCGGTAGCCCTTCGAGAGGTTGTCCACCACCGTCACGTCATGGCCCTGTTGGAGAAGCAGGCGCACGGTGTGAGAGCCGATGTATCCGGCGCCGCCGGTCACTAGAATTCGTCTGGGAGTCACTGTTGAGGGTCCGTAAGACCCGATTGTAGTACGACGACGGCCGCTGGCGTTTGGCGCGCGGGCTACATCTCACGGCTTGGTCAGCAAGGCGGCATCGAAATCGCTCGCGGCCAGGTGCGCTTTCTCCGCGCCGCGAGTGACAATCAGCAGACTCGACCCGGGCTTGCCGGCGGTCTTGACCTCAACCTGGCTGGCGGACCAGACGCCCTTGGATTCGCGCAAGCCATAATAGATGAACTCCTTGACGGCGCCGGTTGCCCGCACGGTCTTCTCCACGTGCAGCGGACACAGGGTTTCGCGGTCCAGCATCGAGGTCACCGTCGAATAGTGCGACCGGTCATCGCCCTCCGGCACGCTCTTCAGAACATAACAGCCGCGGGCGCCGTAGCTGGCCTCGCCGGTGAGCGTCTGCTTGTGCCACTCGAACTGGTTCTCCAGCAGGTCCTCATACGTGAATGCCGTCTCCAGCAGGCCGTCGCCCCAGCTTTCAAACGGCACGGTTACGGGCGCGGGGTCGCCCGCATGACCTTTGCGGATCGAAGCCGGGCCCGCCGCCGGGCTTTCCAGCAGCAACCGCACCCGGGCCGGCGCGGGATCGGTGATTTCGCAGAAGATCTTCAAGGCGCCCGTGAACCAGCGCGCGCGCAGGGAGATCTGATACGTGCGCCGTTGGCCCGATGCCGCCACCGCAACCAGCCGCCCGTTTGCCCGGAAGTCCGTGGCCGCCCGGATTGCACCGAGCCGCGCCGTCAGTTCCTTGACCCTCAAGTCCGGTTGACTCCGCGCCAACGGCGCCGCGCACAGAAGCACCGCCGCCAGAAAACCCGCTCTCATGCCACCACCCGCCCGTCCTTCATGTGGACGTTCCGATGGCCCATGCGGGCCACCTCCGCTTCGTGTGTCACCAGAACGATGGTCAGGCTGCGCTGCGCCTGAATGCCGGATAGCAAGGCCATGATCTTCGCCGAGTTCTCGCTGTCCAGGTTGCCCGTGGGTTCGTCGCCCAGCAGGATCTCCGGATCGTTCGCCAGGCTGCGGGCGATCGCCACCCGCTGCCGCTCGCCGGCCGAAAGCTGGTTGGGATACTGCCGCGTGCGGTGGGTCATGCCCACTTCCTCCAGCAGGGCCGCGGCCTTCGTGCGCCGCTCTTGGGCGTTCAATCGCCCTTCCAGCATGGGAATCTGGACGTTGTCCAGCACCCGTAGCGCCGGCAGCAGGTGGAAGGCCTGAAACACGAAACCGACGCGGCGCGACCTGTAGGCGTCCAGGTCGAAGCGGCCCGCCAGGCTGGCGCCGCGGTAGAGCACCTCGCCGCTCGACGGCTCGTCCAGGCCGCCCAGGAGTTGCAGCAGCGTGGACTTGCCGCTGCCGCTCGGCCCGCTGATGGTCAGGAACTCGCCCGGCGCAATCTGCAAGTCCACCCCGCGCAGCGCCTGGATCCGGCCTTCGTCGTACTCTTTCATCAGGGCTCGCGCCGCCAGCATGGGTTCCTCAGTCATGCCGCAGCGCCTCCACCGGAGAAAGCCGGGCCGCGCGCCACGCCGGCAGCGCCCCCGCCGCCAGTCCAATCGTGACGGCAATCGCCAGAGCCTGCCCCGCGTGCGGCCACGAAATCGACGCATTGCCGATGTTGGCGGTCATGGGCAGCGACGCCAGCCCCCGCAGCGCGCCCCATCCGGCAACCAGCCCCACCATGCCGCCGATCGTGCCCAGCGCGGCGGCCTCCAGCAGGATCAGCAGAATCACCCGCCAGCGTCTCCAGCCCAGGGCCCGCAGGATGCCGATTTCGCGGGTACGCTCGAACACCGCCATGGCCATGGTGTTGGCGATGCCCAGCGCGCCCGCCAGCAGCGCGATCAGCGACGTCCCCCAGGCGATGGAGCGGGCGAAGGAGACGAACTGGTTGTTGTGCGCCCGCTCGCCGGCCGGCACGGCTTTCAGCCCCGGCACGGCCGCCTCGATGGCCGCGCGCGCCTGGCGCAAATATTCCTCTTCGGCGAGCCCGGCCGGCGCCGGCCGCAAACGTACGTGAAAGGCGGTGACCTTCCCGTGCAGGTCGGCCAGGTTCTGCAGTTGCCCGATGGGCATCATCACCGCGCCCGTCTCCAGCGCCGAGCCGCCGCGAAAAACGCCCACCACGCGGAAAGATGCGCCCTGGATCTCCATGCTGCCGCCGGCCTTCTTGCCGAGGTTGCCCGCCAGCACTTCGCCCAGCATCACCTCCGCCTCCTCGCCCCGGAATTTGCGCCCCTCCAGCACCTGCAGCGGAGCCATCTCATACGAGCTCTCCGGCAGTCCGTAAACCAGCGCGTTCACCTCCGGCGTGAGGTCCATCAGGTTGATCACGATCGGAGACGCTTCCGCCACCGCCGGCAGCGCGCGGATGCGGCCGCCCACGCGTTCGTCCACCGTGGTGTTGAGGAATGTCTTCTGTACCACCGCCAGGTCCGTGCCTTCGCTCCGGTAGAGGTTCAGCCACTCCCGCTCGAAGGATTTCGAGAAACCCACCAGGGTCACGAACGCGGCGATGCCCACGGCGATGCCGCAGACCGTAAGGCCGGTGCGCAGCCTGCGGCGCGTAATGTTGATGAGCGCAATCCGAACCAGCGCCAATTCACTCCTCCACTTCGCAGCGGGTCAACCACCGCGAGGAGTGACGATTGTATCGCGCGGCGGCGCGCCCCTGTACTACTACCTGTCCAGTTCTTCGCACGCCGCGAGGGTTTTTGTGGGGCAGGCTGGCAGCCTGGGGCGGGTTGGCAACCCGCCCGGCGAGCGAAGCTCGCCTGGCCGATTGCGGGTGCCCCCTGGGTGGGGCCGCAGGTTAACAACCAGCCCCACATTGCCTTCGCTCACCTGCCGTTCACCCCCTTCAGAAAGAGCCACGAACGCTCCAGCACGATGGGCTTCCCGAGCCCGCCGTACCTCGTAAGCTTCGCCGGATTGCCGCCACAGTTCATGCACAGCACCGCACAGGGCTGGGGAACCGCGGCCGGATAATACCTGGCGGATGCGTTCTCGACTCCCGTATGCAGGAACCGCGCCGCGGGATTGCGGGCGCGCAGTAGCGCTTGAAACGGGTACTCCGCGTCGTCACCGCTGACGTCGAGCCCCACCAGATTGCAGCCGGATTGGGCCGTCGCTTCCACCGCCTGCAACTGCCAGTGGCGATTGTTCAGGGGCAGCATGTCCATGTAGTACTGCTCGCCGCGCGGGGTGGTGAAGACGCTGTGCGGCCCCATCAGCGGACGCGTCCAGTTCTTCAGCAGCGGCAACCGCGCGCCACTTAGCAGGAAAAGGCACGCCAGCACGGCAACCGGCGCCGGCCGGATGGCCGCCAACAGCGCCGCCGCGAGCGGCGCTCCGAGGATGAACAGCGGCAGCAGCATCCGCCCGCCGGAAGCCTCCCATTTCACATAAAAGGAGAAAGCCAGGAACGCCAGGATCAGGCCGCTTCCGTAAGCCAGCCAGACCCAATCGCGCCGCCGGCCGGCCCGCCACACCCCCAGCGCCATGCCCGCGGCCATCAGCAGCAGGTGCCACCGGTTATTGGCGTTGCCCTCGTGCGCGGTCTCTACCGGCGGCCCAAACTGCGCCCAGGCCCAGGTGCTGTCGCGGTCCTGCGGGTCGATGTGAAAGGCGCCGTGGATGGCGAGTATGGCGTGGAACTCCGCCTGGTTCCAACGCGCGCTGCGGCCGCCCAGTTGGTCGGAGAGGTTGCGAAGCGCGTTCGAAACCGTGGGCTTCCAACCGAAGCGCGCATTCGCCCAGCGGTAGGGCCCGCCCCTGCCGTAGGGCGAATCGAAGCCCAGCGGCGAGCCGCTGAACCGGAGATTGCGCGCGTACTGGGGCGTATTCAGCAGCAGCGCCCCGGAGGCCATCGCCATCGCCACGGCCACCCAGCGCGGACGCCGGTCTTCGATCCATTGGATTGCCAGGACGGAGGCGACCAGCGGCGGCGCGAACAGGTAGGCCGTGCTCTTGGTGGCCAGCGCCAGACCGAACGAGAGCCCCAGAAACCACAGGTCCCGGCGCACCGCAAAATACGCCGCGCATACCAGCCACAGGGCCAGCAGGACGTCGTTCTTCGCGCCGGAGGCTTGCAGAATCGCATTCGGAAGCGTGGCGCAACAGAATGCCGCCAACGCCTGCACCCTGGAATTCCCTCCCAGCGCCCCGGCCAGCGAGGAGACGCCCGCGATCGAGCAGGCGAACGCCGCCGCGGCGATCAGGTTCACCAACCGGTCGCCGCCCGACAACACGAAAGTGTGCAGCATGGCATATTCGGCCATGCCAGGCAGGCTGAGTTGCGTGAAATACGAGGTCGGGAAGAATGCCACGCTGCCCGCCTGCGCCCAGTAGACCACGCGCGGCAAGTGGTAGGCCATGGCGTCATAGCTGTTGGGGGCGCTGCAGGCGGCGGTGAGCCCGACCGCGGCGGCGATGCAAGCAACTGCCGCCGCGAGGACCGCTTCAACCGGCCGGACGGAGAACCGCTGGAACCGGGGCTTCCGGCGGTGAAGGTAGATGGCCCCGCAGGCGCCGATGCCGAGCCACGCCACCGCCAGCGGCATCGGCCGCAGCCAGCCGAACACGCTCAGCAGCTCGGTGAGCAGCACCGTGCACACGCCCAGCACCACCACAACCCGAAGCAGCAAATCGCGCACAGCTTATTGTCGCCAGAGGTGCGCCGCGTGTCCACAGTGCGCCGGCGCCGCCGCGATCTCACCGCTCTGGCAGGGGCGCCCCGGCCCCCCTGCGGCGCGAAGCCGTGCAAATCGATTATTATGGGTCTTAATCGCATTCCACCTCAGGCCTCCAACCGGATCATGGCAAAGGACGACGCAGTTCTTTTATCGCAGGGCGACGGCGCCCTCAACCGCCCGGAAATCGAGCGGATCGTGCGCCAGATCGTCCTGGCGCGAATCGGCGCGGCGGACCGGCCGGAGCCTCCCTCGCTTCGGGTTGACGCCTCCGCGCGCCACCTGCATCTCAGCCGGGAAGATCTGGAAACGTTGTTCGGCCCCGGTTACGATCTCAAGGTCCACCGGCCCCTGTACCAGGAAGGGAATTTCGCGGCGCAGGAGACGGTGACCATCATCGGGCCGCGCAGCCGGCTGATCTCGAACTTGCGAATCCTCGGGCCGCTGCGCAAGAAAACGCAAGTGGAACTGGCGTTTACGGACGCCATCAGCCTGGGATTCGACAATCTGCCGATTCGTCTCTCGGGCGATACGGCGGGCACACCGGGCGCGCTGCTGATGGGGCCGCGGGGAGTGCTGGAACTCAAGGAAGGCGTGATCCGCGCCGCCATCCACGTTCACATGAATCCGCAGGAAGCCGCGTATTTCGGAGTGCGGCAGGGCGACCTCATGAAGCTGCGCATCGGGGGAGCGGCCGCCGCCACCTTCGACCGCGTGCATGTGCGCATCGACCCCACGTCGCGCCTGAACGTCCACATGGATACGGACGAAGCCAACGCCTGCGGACTGCACCTGGCCAAGGATATCGAACTCGTCAAGTGAATCTAAATGTCAACTAAACAAGCATTGGGAATGATCGAGACAAAGGGCCTGGTGGCCCTGATCGAGGGCACGGACGCCATGCTCAAGGCGGCCAACGTGACCTTCGCCGGCTGGGTCACGGTAGGCTCGGGACTGGTCACCGCCTTCGTGGAGGGCGACGTGGGCGCGGTGAAGGCGGCCACGGATGCCGGCGCTGCCTCCGCGCGCCGCGTGGGCGAACTGTCGAGCGTGCTGGTGATCTCGCGGCCGCACGACGAATTGCCCAGTTTCGCCGCGGCCAGGAAGCCCGCGGCGGCGGCTGCGCGCACCGGGCACCAGGCCATCGGGCTGGTCGAGACCCGGGGCCTGGTGGGTTTGATCGACGCCAGCGACGCCATGTGCAAGGCGGCGTCCGTGGAACTCATGGGAATCATCGAGATCGGCGGCGGATTCGTCACCGCGGTGGTTCGCGGCGACGTGGGCAGCGTGCGCGCCGCGGTGGACGCCGGCGCGACTGCGTGCCGCGACGTCGGCGAGTTGATTTCAACGCACGTTATTCCACGCCCGCACGAAGGCGTGTTCAATGGCATTTTGAGCCAGGCGTAAAGGGGAAACATGGGCGACGCAATCGGAATGGTGGAAACCAAGGGAATGGTGCCGCTGGTGCACGCGGCGGACGCCATGCTCAAGACGGCCAACGTGGCTTACAAGGGCTGGAGGAAAGTCGGCAGCGGCTTCTGCACGGTTTTCGTGTCGGGAGACGTGGGCGCGGTGCAGGCGGCGGTGGACGCCGGCGCGGCTGCCGCGCGGGCGGTGGGGGAAGTGAAAAGCGTGCGCGTGATTCCGCGGCCGCACCAGGATCTGGCGGGCGTGCTGCCCAAGTGAGCGGCGGAGAGGACCGATGACGGTTAATCAGGAACTGGTTCAGGCCATCGCGCGGGAAGTGGTGGCACGCATCGAGGAGCGCTACAGCGCGCCGTCTTCCGGGGCCGCTCCGGCGGGCGACGACGGCGTCTTCGAAACCGTCGATCTGGCGGTGAAGGCGGCGGTGGCGGCGCAGCGGCGCGTGGCGGCCATGGGCATGGAAGACCGCGAGCGGATGAATACCATCATCCGCCGCATCTGCCACGACAACGCCGAAGAATTGGCCCGCGTCGAGCTGGCCGAGACCAAAATCGGCCGCGCCGATCACAAGGCGGTGAAGCTGCGCAATATCCGCTTCGTCCTGGGCGCGGACGCCATGCGCACCGACGCCAGTTCGGACTCTTCGGGCCTGTGCCTGGTGGAGCACGCGCCCTGGGGCGTAATCGGCATGGTCCTGCCCGCCACGCATTCCGTGCCCACCATGGCGAGCAACGCCATCAATATCCTGGCGGCCGGCAATACCGCGGTGTTCTCTCCGCACCCCTCCGGCGCCAAGGTGGCGGCGCGAGCCATGCAGATGTTCAACCGCGAGATTCAAAGGGAACTGGGTGCGGCCAATGTGCTCACCATGGCCCGCGAGGCGACCATTCAGAACGCCGAGCGGATTTTTCAACATCCCGATGTCGCCCTGATCTGCGCCACCGGCGGGCCCGCGGTGGTCAAGGCGGCCATGAAGTTCGGCAAGCGCGTGATCGCCGCCGGTCCCGGAAATCCGCCGGTGGTGGTGGACGAAACCGCCGATCTGGACGCCGCGGCGAAGGCCATCATCCAGGGCGCGTCGTTCGACAACAACCTGTTGTGCATCGGCGAAAAGGAAGCCTTCGTGGTGGCCTCGGTGGCCGACGCGTTTCTGGACGCCATGCGGCGCGCCGGTGCGTTCCAACTCGATGCCCGGGCCATCGAAGCCCTGACCAACGCCGCCTTCACCTTCACCGACGAAAAGGGAGCGCGCCAGCCGCATGTGAAGCGCGACCTCATCGGCAAGGACGTGGCGGTTCTGGCCGAGGCGGCGGGCGTGCGCGTGCCGGCCGGCGCCGACTTGCTGTTCGGCGAGACCGCCGAGGATCATCCCTTCGTGCAGGAGGAACAGATGATGCCGTTCCTGCCGGTGGTGCGCGTGCGCGACGTGGATGCCGCCATCCAGGCCTCGGTGCGCGCCGAGCACGGATACCGGCACACCGCCGTGATTCATTCGCGCAACCTGGACAACGCCACCAGGATGGCGCGCGCCATGAACGCCACTCTGTTCGTGCAGAACGGGCCGTGTTTCGCCTCGTTGAACGCGCCCAGTTATCTCAGCCACAGCATCGCCACGCCTACCGGCGAGGGCGTCACCACGCCCATGACCTTCACGCGCCAGCGCCGCATCGTAATTGGCGGCGGCGCTTTACGGATTCTCTAACTCGGGACCAATGAAATGAAGTCGATCGACCTTACAAAAGAAAAAGTCATCACGCTGGCGGATCTTTCCGCGGCGGCGCAGGAAGATACCACCGAACTGCGGGTCAGCCAGACCGCCGTGGTGACGCCCTCGGCGCTGGAGTTCACCGATCAGCGCCGCATCTCCATCCGCCGCGGCGCGGAAGGGACTGGCGCGCGGGCCGAAGGCAAACCGGCCGCCGCCACCGGCGCGGGCGCCGTTCAGGACCTGTTCAACTCGCCCGAAGCCGAGGCGGTGAAGGAAGAGATCTGCGCCGTGGGCCGGAAGCTGTGGCTGCGGCAGTACGTGGACGGCAACGGCGGCAACATTTCGTACCGCATCGGTCCCAACGCCTTCCTCTGCACTCCCACGCTGCTGAGCAAGTACGACCTTCGGCCACAGGATATCGGCATGGTCGACATCGAAGGCAAGCAGATTGCCGGCGCCCGCGCGCGCACCAGCGAAATCCTGATGCACCTGGAGATTTTCAAGGAAGTTCCCGAGGCCAAGGGTATCGTGCACTGCCATCCGGCGCACGCCACGGCGTATGCCATCACCGGACGCGTCCCCCCGACCTGCGTGATTCCCGAGTACGAGGTCTTCATCGGCAAGGTGGGGCTCACTTCCTACGAGACTCCCGGCACGCCGGATTTCGCCCGCACGGTGATTCCGTTTGCCAAGAATCACAACGCGATCCTGCTGGGAAATCACGGGATCGTCTGCTGGGCGGACACCGTGACCCACGCCGAATGGTACGCCGAGGTCCTGGACACGTACTGCTGGACGCTGATGCTGGCGGCGCAACTGGGCACGCCGGTTTCCCATTTCGGGCCCGACAAGGCCGCCGACCTGCTGGCCATCAAAAAGCGGCTCGGCCTGCCCGACCCCCGGAACGAGTTCAAGGAATGCGAACTCTGCGACATGCCGGAGGACCCCGCCTCCATCGCCCTGCCGCCGCGCCCCTGCGGCACGTCCCCCGCGCTCGATAACGCCTCGATCGAGGCCATCGTGCAGGCGGTCACCGACCGCGTGGTGGCGGCGCTGAACGCGAAGAAGTAGGGCTGCGCGGGCGAATTGGCTACTCCGAGCGGAATAGGCTAATATTAAGCTACTGCGGCATCGGAAGCCCGGATATGTTGACGCTCGAACCCGACAAGTTGGCCCGCATCGAAATCCCCATCGGAACCGGGTGGCTTCTCGGCGCGTGCATGGAAGCACGCGGAAAGCAGGACCTTTGGGTCGCACAAAAGCCTGAGGTTCTGGAAGTTCTGCGGGAACAGGCTGTGATCCAGAGTTCCGAATCGTCGAACCGGATCGAGGGCATCACGGTCGCGGCGAATCGGTTGCGCCCGCTGGTGATTGGAAGGTCCAGGCCGCGCGATCGCTCGGAGGAGGAACTGGCCGGATATCGGGGTGCGCTGGACTGGATCTTTTCGCGAAAGAAACGGGTCGCAATCGGTCCCGCCGTAATTCGCCGCCTGCACGCCCTCGCTCAGGGCGGATCTTCGGGAGACGCCGGCGAGTGGAAGATACGAAATAGTGAGATCGTCGAAATCCTGCCGCACGGTGAACGGAGCGTCCGCTTCGCGCCGGTCTCCGCCAAGGGGACGCCCGCGGCGGTGGAGGCGCTGTGCCAGAGGTATCGCCTGGTCTGCGATGAGGAACGCGTCCCACCGCTTCTGATCGTGGCGACGTTCGTCTTCGACCTCCTTTGCATTCACCCCTTCCGCGACGGCAATGGGCGCGTTTCGCGGCTGGCGACATCCTTGCTGCTTCAATCGCAGGGATTCCAGGTGGCCCGGTACATCAGCCTGGAGAGGCTCATTGAAGAGACCAAGGAGGAATACTACCGGGTTCTCAAGCTGTGCTCGCAGGGTTGGCACGAGGGCAAAAACGAGATCGTCCCCTGGTGGAACTACTTCCTGGGGACGATGCGAAACGCCTACAAGGAGTTCGAACGCAAGATCGAATCGGCGGAGGCGCGGCCGGCCAAGAGCGATCTGGTTCGCCAGACGGTACTCGCCCAACTGGAGCCGTTCACCTTGGCGGACATGGCGGCACAGTTGCCGGTAGCCAGCCCGCAACTGATCAAGAAGGTGTTGGCGGAAATGAAACGGGCTGGCCGGGTTCGATTGGTGGGCCGAGGGCGCGGCGCGCGCTGGCAGGTTGGGAGATAGAGCTTCAAAGCACCGATAGACCAGGGATAGAGTCTGTCCAAAATGGCTCAGGCCATCCGGACTGAAGGCTGGCCGCTTGACTTAAAATAGACCAGGGAGGCTTGCCGTGCCCGATCGTCGGCATGACTCACGCCGCGCGCGCATCTTCCACGCCGTCCTGGTTCTTCCGCTGACGGGGCTCCTGTTCGCGGCTGACCCGTACGCCGCGGACCGGGAACGCATGGTGCGGGAGCAGATTGAGAACCGCGGCATCCGCACCGCTGTGCTTTTGCGCGTTCTGCGCGCCACTCCGCGTCATCTGTTTGTCCCCATTGCCAACCGGCCCATGGCCTATGACGACCACCCGGTTCCCATCGGCTATGAGGCCACCATTTCCCAGCCGTACATCGTGGCGCTGATGACCGATCTGCTGGCGCCGCGGAAGACCGATCGCGTGCTGGAGATCGGGACCGGGTCGGGCTACCAGGCAGCCGTCCTCTCGCAACTGGCGCAACGGGTGTACACCATTGAGATTGTTCCGGAACTGGCGAAGTCGGCCGAGCGCATCCTGAGCGATCTCGGGTATCGCAACGTAACCGTTCGCCAGGGGGATGGTTACAGCGGCTGGCCGGAACAGGCGCCATTTGATGCCATCATGGTCACGGCGGCGCCGCCGGAGGTCCCGCCGGCGCTCATCGGCCAACTGGCGAACGGAGGGCGCCTGGTGGCGCCGGTTGGCCGCGGCTGGAACCAGGAGTTGGTGCTGATCGAAAAAGACGCGAATGGCCGGATCCGGAGCCGTTCCGCCGGGGACGTGGTGTTCGTGCCCATGCGGCCGGGCGGGCCGTAGGAACGCGTGGAGATCATGCGGCATACGGACTGGCATCCTGCATACGCTCGCCTGGCTGAGAGCGGCGAACTGGCGCACCGGGCGAAAGCCCTGTACTGCTTTTTTCGAAGTTGCCGGCTCTGCCCCCGAAGATGCGCAATCAACCGGCTGAAGGGCGAAACCGGCGTGTGCGGCGCTGCCTCGCGCGTCAAGGTGGCCTCGGCCCACCCGCATTTCGGAGAGGAAACGCCGCTGGTGGGCCGCCACGGCTCCGGCGCCATCTTCTTCAGCCACTGCAATCTCCTGTGCGCCTATTGCCAGAACTGGCGGATCAGCCATGGCGGTGAAGGCGCGCTCCTCAGCGACGAGGGTCTGGGCCGGATCATGCTGCGCCTTCAGGACCTGGGTTGCCACAACATCAATCTGGTGACTCCCACGCACTTTGCGCCCAACATCGTGCAGGCCCTGCGGAGCGCCGTGGCTCGCGGGCTGCGGATTCCCCTGGTGTACAACTGCGGCGGCTACGAGCCACTCGAAGTCCTGCAACTGCTGGACGGAATCGTCGATATCTACCTTGCGGATTTCAAGTACACGGACCCGGCCATGGCGGAGCGGTTCTCTGGCGGCGCGCGGGATTATCCGGAGGTGGCGGCAGCCGCCATCGGCGAGATGCGCCGCCAGGTGGGGGATCTGACGACCGGCGAGGACGGCGTCGCGCTTCGCGGCCTCATGATCCGCCACCTGGTGTTGCCGGACAACATCGCCGGAACGGACCGGTTCGTGCGCTTCGTGGCGGAAAAGTTCGCGCCATCCACTTTCGTCAACCTCATGTCGCAATACCGGCCGGAACACGAAGCCTTCGAGTGCCCGGAGCTTTGCCGCCGGGTCACCCGTCAGGAGTACTTGCGCGCGGTCAACTGGGCGCGCGAAGCCGGTCTGGCGAGTGCGGGATGGCAAACCTGATACGGTCCGCGCCCCCCCCCCGTCCGCCACCCGGATGCGGGATAATTTGGGTAACCGCGTCCTCAGGGGGGTTGCCGTGTCTATCCGGGCTTTCCATGTAGTCGCTCTGTTTTCCCTCGTGCCGGCGGCCTTAGCCTGATCGATGTGACCGGCGGGAATGTGCTGGCGCGGTGCGCCCTGCCGGCCAACTCGCCCTACGCCGCGAGCGTCTCGAACCAGGAATCCGCCAACGGAATCCACCAGGGCTTCATTTTTGGCGCGCCCTGGATCTGGGCCGGAAACACCTCGCGCGACCAGTACGTCGGCGTGTTCTTCGGCTTGACGGTGACTTACGACACGGTCGGCGACCAGAACGTGCGCAACTGGTGCTCTTACCTGATCACGCGCCTGCTGCAGAATCTGCTGGATCGCCTCTGGAACATCGTGATGCCCGATGGCGGCGTCAGCACGACCTTCCTGGCGCGCCCGGACCAGCAGTTGGCCCTGCTGCTGATTGGCAAGCACGTGAATGGCGGCGCTTTCGAGAAGAAATACCCGGCGGCGGCGATGGCCATGTCGAAACCGCGGGCATCGATTACATCTTGCCCTGTTGGATGGGGCGCTATTATGGCGTGATCACGGAATGAACTCTGCGATCAGGCCGTGAACCAACACCACGCGACGTTTGGGAGTGTCCCTCCGCTCGAAGTACAGAAAGCGTTCGTCGGCCGATACTTGCACGAATGCAGGCGTAAAGCCAATCTCGGCGAGTGCGTTCGCCTGCCGCGTCTGCGGATCGAAGCGCAGGATTCGGTTGGTCTGCGGCTGGGCGCCGCGTGGCGCTGCGGCGAGGTACAGGTACTTCTGCCCAACCGTGTAGCGCAGCACCGGGAGGTCCGGTTGATCTCGAAGGACCTCCGCTGCGCCGCCCTTAACTGGCATGCGCCACAGCGCGCCTCCCCGGCCGTTCAGGAAATACAACCACTCCCCGTCTGAAGAAACTTCCGGCGAGAAGCCGTTTACCCCAAGCTTCGTCACGCCTCCGTCCGATACGGCGACACGAACCAATTCCGGCTTCCACAACTGCGAGGAATAGACGTATTGACTGTCGCGTGACCAGACCGGGCCAACGATATCTTCAGCCAACCGCCGCGGCATGCCGCCGGAAGCGGGAACCACATAGAGGTCCGAGCGCTCGGACCCGGCGCGGCCTGTCAGAGCGGAGACGGTGAACGCGATCCACTTCCCATCCGGCGACCAGCCGGCCAGGTGGGGCACTCCGTCGCTGTCCGCAAAGCCGGGAATGGACTTCAACAGCACATGCTCATTCGTGCCGTCCGGGCTGGCAAGCCAGATCCTCGAGATGCCCGTGCGCGTTGAGATGAACACCCGCTGACGGCCATCCGGCGAGCAGCCGTAACTGCCCGCCAGGCAGGCTGGCTGGGGCGCCGTCGCAACACCCACCGGCGCCGCCCGAAGGTCTGCCCGCCACCAGGTCTCAACCGGCTGGATCTGGATCGCCAGCGCGTTGCCATCAGCCAGAAACTGGGATATCGTCAGGCTCCCCGTGAGGACGGGAACGGCCTGCGGCTGCGCGTCCGGCTGAGGTGCGACGCGACGCAGATAGGGCACGTCACCCGCGGCCTGGTATACGATCCATTTCCCCTCGCGCGTCCAGTTCACCTGCACGATCTGCCGGGCCTCCTGTACGACGGTGGCAGCCGTTCCGGCCGGGCGGTAATCCAGGTCAAGTTGCAGCAGCTTGAGCGACTTGCCTTCCGCGTACGCCAGGAAGTGTCCGCCCGGGGAAAACGCGGGAGAGCCGCCGCTCTCAGCCAGATCGCGGATTGGCTGGCCGCCGGAGGCTGGAAACAACGCCGGACGGCAAGTCATGTCTCCCGTATCCCTGGCGGCCGCCACAAAGCGGCTGTCGGGACTCCAGGAAAGATCGCCCTCGCAAATATTGCCCAGTTCGCGTTCCGGGCCGCCTCCCAAATCCCGCGCCACCAGGCGAATCTCCCAGCGGTTCAGACGGTGCGTGAACGCGATCGTCTTGCCATCCGAAGACCAGCGTGGGCCGTACACCACGCCGTCGCGATTCGCTCCGTCGACGAATAATTTCGCCGGACCGCCGTCCAGGGGCCGCGTGTAAATTCCGCACGAATTCTCCGGCGCGGGTTTGCACCAGTCGAATGCCAGCGTTTACACGTCGGGAGACAGGCTGGGATCGTCGGTTTCCCCCGCCAGGTCGTCCAGCAACGGCTTGATCCGAATTTGTTCCGAGGCAGCGGCGCCCGGAACTCCCGCTCCGGCCGGCGCCATCGGAGCCGTGCCCAACCCGGGCCGCAACAGGTCGCGGATCTCATCGTACGGGATTTCGATTCGCGTCGCGCCCATGACGTAGGCGGCGATCTCATACCGGTTGAAGAAGAAGACCAGCCGGTCCTCCCCGAATCCGTAGGTTTCGTTCAGTTCGAAGCGATTATGAGGAAACGTGAAGCCCTCCAGGTCGCCGGTGGCGCCGAGTTTTCGCTCCTTCCGGAAATGCGTTTCCGCGATGGCCGTCAGCCTGGCCATGGATCCGTCCTTCAGGAAGGACGAAAGCGTCACCGGATTGCCCGTTGCCGCATCGAAGTTGAGATATCGGGTTTCAAAATACGGGTGGGGCTGCCCGCCTAGTTCGAAGGACTCCAACGAGCACTCCACACTGAACAACGGAGGCGTGGCCCGCAGCATGGTTACGTTTTTCAAAAGGTAGCCTTGATGCCCGGGAGACACCGTCAGAAAGTCCTTGATGGAATCGTTCACGTATTCCTGGGGGGTGAGCTTGCCGCCGTCAACGAGGTAGGCGAGGATGGCGGAATTGATGCGCCCGCGCGCCAGCGGGGGACCTGAGGCCACCTCTATGTAGTTCAGTTCCACGTGAGCGCAGCCGCCCTTCGCGTCTCCGCAGCCGGGAACCGTTCGGGTAACGTGGCGGGTTTCGTACTGGAGCGGCTGGGCAACCGCCAACCGGCCGATTGCCAGAATTGCGATCGCGATAATCCGCGTCATCTGCGTGTGGCCTCCTCCGGGGCGCCCCGCGTTGGCGACTGCGTTCCCGGCCGGGATCGTAAGCGGGACGGCAACGCCGCTCCGCGCACCTGCGGGCTGCCACGGATTATACTCCAGATTCGGGTGCGTTAATCCGCGTTGCCTCGCCGGTGCATTGCTCGGAATCCCTTCCTGGCTGGCCTGCCGCCATTAGGGGTGGCGCCGCAGGTTGGTTTTGAAGAGAGGGAATAGGTGGTCGGGGCGAGTGGATACGAACCACTGCTCTGCTATGCGCTACCTCGGACCAAAGCCGGCCGCTCCGAGTTGCTTGCGCCATTCGGCCGCTTTCTCGGGCTTTCCCCAACTGTCATAGAGTTGGACGAGCCTCACGCCGGCTTCCCGCACGGACACTGTCGCCGGGAGGCCGGACCTGCGCTCGGCGAGCCCCCGATAACCGGAGATCAATGGCGCCTCAGCCTCGGCGAATCTGGACTGCTCCATGAGGCAGAGACCCAGCAGACTCTGGCGCTCGGATGTCCGCCAGGTATCGGTGCCCTCGCTGCCGGGATCTGTCAGGACCTCCCGCAGTATTGACTCCGCCTCGGCGTAGCGATGTTGGGCAATCCGGAGCCTAGCCAACCAGGTCAGGTCACGCTGGAGGGTCGGATTCGCCGGACCTAGCACGCGGCGTTCCACCTCGATTGCCTTCGTTAACAGCGGCTCAGCGTCCCCATACCGTCCTTGCGACTGGTACAGCACCGCCAGGTTAATCATGCTGATAAGGGTGTTGGGATGTTCCTCGCCCAATACACGCCGCCGCGCTGCCAGAGCATCCACCAGGAGTGGCCCGCCTCCGCATACCTGCCTTCCTGCCGGTACAGTCCGCCCAGCATGTTCATGGCATTCAGCGTGCCAGGGTGATCTTCGCCCATCACCCGGCGCTGCAAATCGAGGTCCCTGCGCAACAGCGGCTCGGCCAGGGCGTATTTCCCTTCCACGCGGTAGAGGTCCCCCAGGTCCTTCATGACAACCAGCGTGTCGAGGCGCTCCTCGCCGATACGCAACTGCGCTTCCAGGGCTTTCCGGTAGAGCGGCTCCGCCAGCGCGTACTTGCCTTCGTCCTGGTACAGGACCGCCAGGTTATTCATGCTGCTCAGCGTGTCGGGATGCTCCCAACCTAGGATGCGCCGCCGGATCTCCAGGACCTTGGTATGGAGCGGCTCCGCCTGCACATACTTGCCTGCTTGCTGGTACAGTACCGCCAGAGTGTCCATCGTCTCCAGAGTGTCGTGATGCTCCTCTCCCAGAGTGCGGATCCGCAGGGCGAGGGCGCCTTCCAACTGGTGCAGCGCCTCCGGGAACAAGCCCAGTTGGCGGTACGAGTCGCCGATGATCTGGCGGATCGAGGCTTCGACTAACGGCTGCCCGTCGAACCTGCCGGCGATCCGCGCGGCGGCCCGATCCAAGGCGGTTCGCACCGTGATCTCCCGATCGACGGTTGTGCCGGGCCGGGCCTGGGTGCTGGGGGTCGCCTGGGCCAGGAGATCGTTCTGCAAGAAATTCCTGATGGCGGTGGCTGTCGCAGCTTCGTTGTCCGCGCGCTGCCGCTCGGCGACCGCACGGTCGCGCTCCTTCTGAGCGGTCTGCTGCGCCGCGGCAGCCTGATCCCTCTGCCGCAAGGCGTCCTGCTCCGCCCGCCAGGCCCGCGCCGCTTCCGAAGAACTGACGATGACGCCCACGATCAGGATGACGAAGGCCGCCGCCACGCCGGTCACCAGAGCCTTGTGGCTGCGCGCGAACTTCCGCAGTTGATAGGCCGCCGTCGAGCGCCGCGCCACGATCGGTTCATCCTTCAGATACCGCCGGATGTCCGCGGCCAGATCCGCCGCCGGCGAGTAGCGCCGGGCTTTGTCCTTCTCCAGCGCTTTGGCGGCGATGGTCTCGATATCCCCCCGGCAGGTGCGGACGATGGAGCTGAGGCGCGCCGGATCCTCCTCGCGGATCGTCTGCACGGCTTGCGGCAATTGCTTGCCGATCTGGTATGGCAGGCGCCCGGCCAGCAGTTCGTAAAGGATCACCCCGAGCGCGTACACGTCGCTGGCCGCGGATGACAACGGGAGTGTTTACCTCGCCGGTTACGAAGGCAGTGCCTACAGCGCGACCCACGGCCTGTATACCCTGTCGGGCACGACCGTCGCCGGCGGCCTCTACTCCGCGAAGGCCCTGGCCATCGACGGCGCCGGAAATATCTACGTTTCCGACCCTTACTCCAACTGCGTATGGAAGACAACGCCCATCCTCCCGAATGGCTCGGGCTTTACCACCCGGACAACCACCTGCTGGACGCCCGCCAGCGGGTACACCGTGTCAGGTCCTTTGGCAGTCGATGGAATGGGCGATCTTTACGTCGTGCTCTGGAGTTCGGACTCCAGCGGGAACGTTTACGACGGGGTGCTGCAGTTGAGCCCCGGCGGTGCGCAGACTACGACTGCGGTGGCGAACACGTTTCCGGACGGCCTTGCCATGGATGCCGCCGGCAACTTCTATGTATCTGGAAAGGACCTGACCTCGTGCTACGGCCCCATTTTCAACGGCCAGTTCGCGGGAACGTGCAACGGCGCCCGCGGTTTCGCCCTCGACGGCGAGGCGACCCTCTACGTGGTCGACGGGACCGGCCGCCTCTGGAAAGTGCCTCAGGGATCGTCGCCGGCGTTGATTGTGACCGCCTCTATCGGTATTACCACATGGTCTCCCTCCCAGATTGCGGTGGACGGAGGCGGAAACGCCTATGTCATCGATGCCTCGACCGGAAGCGTCTACGAGTTGGGAGGAGTGAGCTTCGTCACCGCCCTGACCAGGAGCGACGGGGCGTGCGGGGCGGCCAACAACCAGATCCTGCCCGCTGCCCCGGCCCAACCGGCGGACCTGTGCGCAAACGGCGCCAGTTCCAGCGTCAGCGGCACGGGGCCCTGGACATGGACCTGCACCGGTCTGAATGGCGGCGCCACGGCATTCTGCGCCACCAGTTCCGGCCCGCTCGCCGGCAGTTGCGGGCCGGCCAACGGCGCCGCCTTCAGCTCGGTCCCGACCCCGGCGGCCGGTCTTTGCGCCACCGGCCTCGCCTCGGCAATTCTCGGCGCCGGCCCCTGGAACTGGAACTGCGGCGGTCTGAATGGCGGCGCCACGGCGCCTTGTTCTGCCTCCGTCACCGCCTCTAAAGTCAATGGCGCATGCGGCCCGTCCAGCGGCGCCGCGCTCGGCTTGCCGCCGACTGACAATCTCTGCACGGCCGGCGCCGCCTCCGCGCTTACCGGCACCGGCCCCTGGAGCTGGACGTGCTCAGGGTTTAATGGCGGCAGCGCGGCACACTGTGCCTCGATTGTCCCCGCCACCGGCATCGATGGCGCGTGCGGCGCCTCCGCCGGCGTGAGCTTTACCTCTCCTCCCAGTGTGAATCTCTGCGCGGCCGGGAGTTACTCGGGGATGTCCGGCTCCGGCCCCTGGACCTGGAGTTGCACCGGCCTGGGCGCCGGCAGCACGGCCGCCTGTTCCACCGCCGCACCTTCCATTACCCCCGGCTCCGCCACCACGGCCGTGTCGGGCTTGCGGGCCGGGGCTTTGGCCTCGGATAGTGTGGGCAACGTTTTCACGAGCTATTTATGCAACACCGATCACACCTGTTTTGGCGCCGTCAGCAACTCCCCCGTTCCCCTGCAGAGTGTCTGGATGTACAACTACCAGGCCTGGACGGCGTATGGCAACTCCCAGTTCTGCTACATCAACAGTATCAATCAAACGACCCCGGTCGCGATGTATCACTGCGGCGGCGCCTCCCTTGGCGCGGCCCAGCCAGTTCCCGACGTCTGGATGGTGGCGGACAGCACCGGCAGCCATGTCTACCTCTGGTCGGCTGGAAGGGTCTTAGACCGGCAAACGGTCGTGTTGAGCAGCGGTCAGCTTTTGAACCCATTTGAGGGCGCCCTGGCAATCGATCCGGCCGGGAATCTATACCTGATGAATAGGTACTCAATCGCCAGGCTGAATCCCGTCACGCAGACCCTCACGACCGTTGCACCAAATCTGCAGAACGTGCAGCCGGCAAAACTGGTGATAGGCAATTCGGGCAACTTCTACGTCGCGGACTATGTTCACGTCTACGAGATCGATGCCGCGACGGGGTTCACCACCATCCTCAACATCCCCAACATAACCCAGCCATCGGACATCGCCGTAGACGGGCAAGGCAATGTCTTCGTGCTCGACATGAACAACGGCCATGTGACCGAGGTGGCGAACGTCGACAGCGCCTTAGGGGGCGGAGGCGGAGGCGGGAATGGCCTCCCGGCCAAGACCCCCGTAAACGGCCGGTGCGGCAGCGCAGCAACGTCCACGACCACCCTTCCCACGCAGAATCTGTGCAGCAAGGGGACGCCCTCCGCCGTTGCCGGGACCGGTACCGGGCCTTTTTCGTGGACCTGCGCCGGCCAGAACAGCGGCGGCAACACCTCCTGTTCCACTTATCCCGCGGTGTTGACGGTAACGGCCAATAACCTCTAGATGACGCAGGGAAGTCCGGTGCCCACCCTCACGGTTACCTACACCGGGGTCGTCAACAACCAGGATCTGGAGGATGTAGTCAGCGGTTCGCCGGCATTATCCACCACCGCGACCGCCAGCAGCCCGCCCGGGAACTACCCCATCGCGGTGAGCCAAGGCGCGCTGGCTTCCTCGCTCTACACCTTTAGTTTTGTCCCCGGCGTCCTGTCGGTGCTGGCTCCGCCCACGGTGCAGCTTTCGGTTTCGGCGACGCTCACGAAGCAGGCCAACGCTTACCAGGCAAGCATCACGGTTACCAACAACGGCAACCTGGACGCGGCAAATGTGGTGCTGACAGCCGCGACTTTGGGGGCGGCCGGCGGCGCGCCGCTGCCGCAAACGCTGAGCACGGTGAAGGCGGGCGGTTCGGCCGCAGCCACCGTTTCGTTCCCCTTGAGCGCGGGAGCGGATGGAGCATCCGTGGCCGCCAAGTATGGCGGAACCTACACGGGCGGGACATTCTCGCAGTCCTTCCGCGGAGTTGTGTTGCCTTAGTTGCGTCGAAAGCCAACCGGGAAGGAGAAACATGAAACGAACGCTGGGCATTTTCCTGGGTTTGTTACTGGTCATCGCAAGCCTTGTGGGGACCGCAACGGGTGCGCGGGCGAACACCATCACTCTCGTCCTGACCCAGCCTTTCCAGTACGCCGTCGCGGGAGACACGGTGTCGTTCGACGCCACCGTCACCGCCGACTGGGCCAACTCCGGACAGGTCTTTCTGAACAGCGATAACAATGGCGTGGATCGCCCATTGACGTTGGATGACAGCCCGTTTTTGGACAATTTTCCACTGTACTTAAACCCGGGAGACACCGCCGAGGCTACCCTGTTCTCGGTTCTTGTGCCATCCGGAACTGCGGACGGGCTCTACACGGGATACTTCGAGATCGACGGCGGCGCCGATGGCAATGCTGTCGACTCCCTGGCCAGCGTGGACTTCAACGTTCTGGTCGAGGAGGGTGCGCCCGCTACGGCTCCCGAACCGTCGAGCCTTGCACTACTCGCCTCCGCCGTGACGGTGCTCGGGTGTTCGCGAGTCCGCCGGAAGACAGGTCGCGCATGAATTACGGGTTCCATCACGTGGGAATCAATGGGACGAATGTCGCCCGGCGGGGCCTGATCAAGCCACTCGAAGCTTGGCAGATGCTCGCTGCCCGGGTTTTCCTTTGACCGTAATCTCAACGTCCCGTCCGAGGAGAAGCAGATGCCGCATCGGACATTCGATAAAAATGGCAGATAGCTTGCCCTGCCTAAGTGGCAAGGTATTAGGTAGGTCCATTCCCATCATCGTGGCCACCTGACTCTCTGTCAAGTGCCGCGGATGGCGTCATCGCAGCAATCAGACGCGAAAAAACCCGCAGCATCGTTGTTCAGATTCTGAAACACCATGAAATCGAGCGCCGGCGCCGGAACGGAGTCGCAATACGACGTGGGGCAGATTTCTGAGCCAGCATGTTCTATCCGCCCGTCGACGGCGATCAGGACGAACCGGAATCAATCCAAGACTCCCGGCACCTCGTCAGCCATAAACCGCGAGCCGGCAGTCCCGCTGTGAAACACAGCGGCTCCGGTTTCCGGACCATACGAGATTC
>Ga0209039_10001450_pt1 | contig 22080 bp, 15 predicted proteins | sample BogFormECP12_OM1_FD_188238 | JGI IMG/M metagenome (GOLD analysis project Ga0209039, IMG submission 188238) | Bog forest soil microbial communities from Calvert Island, British Columbia, Canada - ECP12_OM1 (SPAdes) (version 2) | ecosystem: Environmental > Aquatic > Freshwater > Wetlands > Bog ...
GCCGCGGCGGGGAGGGACCCCTCACCCGGCCCGCTCCGGCTGGTGAAAGCGCCGGCAGCGGTCCCCAAGCAAGGCCGGGGCCCCCTCCCTCTCTCCACGGGAGAGGGCCGTTTGCCCTAACTCGGGTCCGGTCATCGGTTGTAGGAAAACTGCTGGCGAACTGGAATGTGCGTGAGGGTGGCATAAGGAACTTACCGTACGATGTACTAGAATTCCCAGAGTAGGACTATTCCGTCAACAAGGTGACGAACCGGAAGCTCTGGTCGCGCTCAATCTGTAGGACCATCGGAACGCCGGACTCCAGCTTGTCGAGGGCGGAGCGGAGACCGCCAAGGCTGGTGACGGGCGACCCGTTAAGGGCGTGGATCACATCTCCGGTGGTGAGCGAGCTCTCCGCGCCGCCAGCAGCCCGCGCCACCACGATGACGCCGGTGGGGTCGCGCAGGTCCGAAACCAGACTGGCGACTTTAGAATCGACTTCAACGCCAAGGATTCCCAACCGTTTCACCAGATTCTTCTCGGGGTCAACGAGGTCCGTCAGTTGGTCCGCATGGTGCATTCGCTCGAGTACCGGAATATCGAGGGAGACTTTTTCGGCGCCTCGGAGCACGTCGACTTTGAGGAGTTCTCCCACGGGATGCGTGAACAGGATGAAACCGAACAGTGGCAAGGCCTCGATGCCGCGGCCGTCGACGCTGAGTATGATGTCCTGAATCATGAGTCCAGCCGAAGCCGCCGGACCGCCGGGCACAACGTCGGAGACGATCACGCCCCAGTCTCTCCCAAGATGGAGCCCGGCCGCCAACGCCGGCGTGATGCTCTGAACCACGATGCCCACCTCACCCCGGTGGATGTGGCCGTACTTCTTGAACTGAGGGTAAGCAAAGGACACCATGGCGCTGGGAATGGCGAACCCCAGCCCCTGATTGCCGCCGGACTGGGTGAGGATGAAGGTGTTGAGACCCACCAGCTCGCCGTCAGCATTCACCAGCGGTCCCCCGCTGTTGCCGGGATTGATGGGAGCGTCCGTCTGGATGTACACAAAAGGGCTGTCGGGGTCGAGCTGGCGGGCCACCGAACTCACGACGCCCATGGTGACCGAGTTGTGCAGCCCCTCCGGGCTGCCGAAGGCAAAGACGATCTCGCCTTGCCGAATGTCGGCATACCGCGCGATGGGCAGCGCCGTAAGCCCGCTGACATTGATCTTGAGCAGCGCGAGGTCGATATCCCGGGAAACCCCAACCACACGCGCATCCACGCTTCGGCTCTGGGTGCTGAGGACGCCGGCCACTGTGGTCCCCCCGGCAGGAGGCAATGCCACCTGAATGTGCTGCCCGTTGTTCACGACGTGCGCGTTGGTGACGATGTACCCATCCGGATCGATGATGGCGCCCGAGCCCACCACTCGCTGCCGGCCCACCACCAGACCGGTCTCACCGCTGCTGCTCTCGTCCACCGCTCCATAGCCCGTCACTTGTATCTGAACGACGCTCGGGGAGACCTTCTTCACCAAGGTCTCGAAGGAGCCGCTGAGCTGATGGAGCAGGTCCGCCTTGCCCGCGGGAGTCTGGGCCGCGAGACGGGTGGCTGCCATGAGGAAGCACAGGACGCCAACAGAACGAACAGCGAATCCACGCCTACGCCTATCGACCCCTCCGATACCACTTGGATTATGCATGAGGACCCTCCTCCATGGCCGGCTGCCGCGTCGCAGGCATCCATTACGAGCCGTTATACTGAGATTTCCAATGGCGTTATGGGTGGTTCCCAAGCCTTCGCGCGCTGGCGGGCCACTGCCGGCGCGGGCCGCCCTTGTGACGCAAGACGCCGCCCTTCCCAAGCCAGGTCGAAACTCCCACACTTTAGAGATGCACCGACGCCGCCCGGCGGTTCTATCTCACCGGCCTGCCGGCCCACTGGCCTACCGGCCTCACTGTCCCCACAGGGGCGGACCCTTAGCTGCTGACGATGAGAGAGGAGGCGAGGACTGGCGGTTCGACGATTTTGGAGACTTCCGACAGCTCCTGAAGGGCAAGAGGCAGGAAGAGCCTGACGATCTCCGCGTCCCATTGGGTGCCGCTGCCAGCCTGGAGCCGCCGGACGGATTCGTCCAAGGACAAGGCGGGACGGTAACAACGGTCGGAAACCATAGCGTCAAAGCAATCCACCACGCAGACGATGCGGGAGCCAAGCGGGATCTCTTCTCCCTGAAGGCCAGCGGGATAGCCTTTACCGTCGACACGCTCGTGGTGGTGCAGAACAAACAGGCTGACCCGCTCGAAGCCAGGCAGGAGGCGGAGCACCGCCCAACCGTACTCGGGGTGCCGGTCGATGACCGCCCGCTCCTCGGCATCGAGCCGGCCGGGTTTATTCAGAATAGCGTCGGGGACGCCGATCTTGCCGATATCGTGAAGGAGCGCGGCCACCTCGACATCGTACTGATAGCTCTCGTCGACGCCCAGCGCTTCAGCGACGCGCACGGCCCATTCCGCCAGTCGCGTACTGTGAACTCCGGTGTTGAGGTCCTTGAGATCGAGGAGTTGGTGCAGGCCGTAAACGATGGTTTCCTTGACTTGCCGGAGCTGTTCCTGAATTACCTTTTCCTCGAGGATTTCAGTGCGGACGGGCCGTCTCCAACCCGGGGTTGCCAGGCTAACGGAACCCATTCGGCGCGCCATCTCCTCCTTCATCGTAATAGCCTCCTCGCTGCACGGTCCAAGATTCTGGCGAAGCTTTCGCTTGAATGCAGCCGCCGGAACGGGCGAGGGCTTAGCCTGCTCGTTCCCGAGCCGGTGAAACTGCTGGCTCCGTCAGAAGGATCATCGTCAGGACTGCCGGTAATCTTGAGGGGCTGCAATTACGGCGGGATGGGTGTAGCGCGTTGCGAATTGCCGATTGACGATTGCCGAATGACGATTGGAAGACAGTTCGGAAACTCGAAACTCGAAATCAGGAACTCGGACCCTGGGGGCGAGTTTCGATTTTCGAATTTCGAGTTTCTGCCTTTCGTCAGTGCTAGTGCGTGTGGAAGTGGAACCCGCTTTGATTGAACTTCGACATGTTCCGGACATCGAGAACGCCCCAGCCGGTGACTGTATTGTAAGGGTTCACGGAGGCGATAGAGGCCATCGCGTCGTCGGTGTCATCAAAGTTGAGTGGGTTGTTCTGGTTCAGGGACGCCACGCCGACCGCCATGTTGCCGGAGACGAGCGCGGAACTGAAGGAGGTTCCCCACACCGCCGCCCATTGCGCGCCGGGGTAGGTGGTAATCAAGCCTTCGCCGGGCGCAACCAGGGTCAACAGGTCGGGGCCATGATTCGAGAAGGTCGAGAGCGCGCCGGTAGCCGAGACCGATCCCACACCGAAGACGTTGCCTATCGAAGCAGGGTAGACCGCCGTCTTGGAGGCGTTGTTGCCGACCGACGCTACGCAGATGACGCCGCTGCGAACGGCGTAATTGATGGCCAGGAGCATTTCCGACGAAATCTCTTCCTGGCTGAAGCTCATGTTGATCACGTTCGCCCCATTGTTGACCGCATAGTAGATCGCGCGCACCACGTCGCCCAGTTCGGCAGTACCGTCGGCCGAAAACGCCTTGAGCGGCATGATCCGAGCACCGGGCGCGACGAGGTGGATGAGACCGGCGACCATAGTCCCATGGCCGAACTCCGACGGCAACGGATTGCTATTAAGAACGGCGACGGTCGACTGACCGAGCACCGCCACCGTGGACTGATTGAGCTGGGTCACGGCATAGCCGCCCAGGACGGCCACCGTCGACTGGTTGAGTACCGCCACTGTCGACTGACCCAGTACCGCTACGGTGGACTGATTGACGTCGGAGAGCTCTGAGCCGCCCGGCTGGTTGCGAGTGAAATCATAGCCGGGGAGCAATACGCCTTTAAGGGCAGGGTGGGTTGGGTCAACCCCCGTATCGATCACCGCTACCACCACTCCGGAACCAAGGGGTTGTCCGGGGTAGTGCCCCATGTCAATCTGAGTGAGCGCCGGCTGGTTGATGTAGGCGTTCCAAACCAGATTGCCGTAGAACTTCACGGCGCCGAGATTGTTGAGCGCGGAGCTGAGTGCGTTGGGAGAAGCATTTTGAACGTTGTTCGTCGCCGCTTCAACCACCGCCGCTCCAGTTTCGAGCTCAAAGCCCTGGACCATCGGATCCGACCGAACTTCCGTTACCAGTTGTCCGGGCTCCTCGGAATTGGGGCCGGTGACGATCACAACCTGAGGCGTGCCTCCCTGTTCCAGCACCACCAAGCCGTAGCTGTTGCAGATGTCCGCCTGGTTGCTTGGGTTGGCCCGCAGGATGTAGCGTGGCCCACTCTGGGCCATGCAGGCGCAAGCCACCACCAGCAGGCCTACGCCAACCGAACCAAGTATCCGAATCGTGCGTTTCATTTCTCTACCCCTTTGAGAGATCGCTCTCCAGCACTGTTCCTGAAGCTTGTCCTCAATCTCTGGCTCTTGGGCAAAGGAGCAAGGACGGGGACAAGGGACACAACGTCAGACTCCCGCGCTTGGACCTTGGCCATTCACGCAGAAATGGTCCAGGGACACTTCCATGCTGCTCTCGCGGTTCACCTGGATGTACAGCTTAAGGTCCGGCTCGGGCGGAACTTCCAACTGGAACTCCCCCAGCGTGTTGCTCACGGTCTGGGCCAGGACGGCCCCACGCGACGCGATCGCCACGGGAAGATTAGACAATTCCGTGGCAGGCGTCCGCAGGCTGGCCACTTGTCCCACCAACGGCACCGCTGCGTGGCTGCCTTCCTGCTCCAGCCGAAGGTCCAGGCAATAGTCACCGGCCTGATACACGGCCTGACGGCTGGCCTGCGGTTCGCCGCGAACGCCCGCCATCAGCGGTGCTTGCATCGTGTCGAACACCAACCGAGCCATCAGACGCGAGAGGATCCAGGGCTTCTTCGGCAGTCGAGCGCCCAGCGAGCGGGCGAATTCGAGGGCGCGCGGGGCCACCTCGCACAGCGCTTCGTTGCTGGCAATGGCGCTGAAAACTCGCAGCCGGCTCACGGTCTCCAGGCAACCGAGGCAGCCCTCCGCCAGATGCTGCTTCATGGCCGCCTGCGCCGCCTCCGAACCAAAGCCACGAACGAAAGCGATCCAACGGCCGATATCATAATGCTTCATCCGGTCTTCCTGCCGAGGTCCAAAGCGAGTCATTGAGTATTGCCTCCTCACTTCAGTAAGGGTGCGAAAGTGCCGAAAAAATATAGGTCGAAAGGAGGTACGGAAGTACTAGCACCAGAGTGTTCGCAGACCGACTTTGAGGCACGTTGGTCATTGGGTCAGTTGGAGTGCTTCCCGATGAGGGAAAAGGGAGCCCAATAGTAAGGATGGGGATAGAGCGCCCGAACTTCTCGGGAGGCTTGTTGGAGCGCGGCAGCCTTGGTGGCACCGGCCGAAAGGTGCTGGTAGAAGATCCGCATGAAGTCGGCCGTGCTTCCGTCGTTGACGTCCCACAGGGTTACCAGTACGGCCTGTGCTCCGGCGTAAAGCAGGCCGCGCAAGAGTCCTAGCAACTCGTCGCCGCCCACCAGGGCATTGCGTCCGGTGCTGCAACCGCTCAGCGTCACCAGTTCCGCGCGCAGGTCTAAATGATAAAGATCGAACACGCTGAGGCGGGAGTCGGCCAACCGGATCGAGGAGAACATCGGGTTGTCCTGGCGGAAAAGGCCGTGCGTGGCGATGTGAACAAAACGGCTCAGGGGAGCATGGGCGCGCAGGCGATCCTGCGTGGCTTCGCTGCCGAGCAGAAGTCGGGCGTTGGGCAAAGTACTAGCCACCGCCCGGGCCTCCTCCAGGATGTGAGGCGCCAGACCGTCGGCGATCCCCAGCACCAGCGCGCCTTCCGCAGAACGTGGCTCCTTGGCGGCGCAGAGGTAATACACGCTCGCGCTCGGCGCATAGGAAACGGAGAAATCGTCGATCAGATAACGCTCTCCCGCCAGAAGGGCCTGGAAAGGGAGGTGATGAAGGAAATCGTGCGGCACGATGATGAGATGACGAGCGGTTAGTCGCTCGCGCACCGGGGCGATGATCTCGGCATAAAGTTCGCGCAGGTGAGTCTTCGTGGCGTCGAGCATGGCCCCGGCAAAAGTGCGCGCGTAGTCCGGGCCCAGCCGGAACTTGGCGAGCTGGAAGTTCAGCAGGCGAACGAGATTGCGGACGCGGGAAACCGGCGTCAGCGGAACGATCTGAAGACCGTCGCGGCTGACCAGGCAGGCATAAAGGGTGCCTCGCGCCTGGTAATACTCCAGCAGCATCGTGTCCGGCGGCAGGGCGGAGCGGATCGATGCCAGATCCACCGTACCCCCGTTCTGGAGGGCGGCAAACTCACTCTGCGTGTTCCCCACGTCGCCCAGCGCCTTGACCAGTTCTTCCTCGCACTCGCGCGTCGTGCGCCGCAGACGATCCAGTTGCTCGGGCGTGCCCGGCTCGGTCCGGATGGCGGCCAGGTCGACTTGCCGGTAATACCAGTTCAACTCCTCGCGCAGGCTGTGCACTTTCTCGACGAGGTCGCTGTGGACCTTGGACGGCGAAGGCAGCGCGTGGGCGCGGAAAGCAATCAGGTCCGCCAGACTGCGGGACTTGGCCTGCTCAATGTAAGCGAAGGCCCTTTCCTGTTTCTCGGACGAGGGCTCGTGTTCAAGGCACATCCAAACCAGGCTCTCGTAAACGGCAAGCTTGTCCTGAACGAAAGCGATCTTGAACTCCTCCCGCCGGAGATGGCTGCGCAGGTTCTCGAGTTGGGCATGGGCATTCCGGTAGGCTTCAATGGCGGCCGGAGTGTCTCCGCGCGCTTCTTCCACCTGACCCAACACGAACCAGACCTGACAGATCAGGGCTGGGGCTTCGGCGTGCTTCAACCGCTCCAACGCTGAGCAGGTGAGTTTCCGCGCCGTCTCGAGGTCGTCCGTCTTAAGATGGATCTGGGCCGACAGAAGCTCGCAGAGGGCTGCCTTGCTGGTGAGGGAGGAGCGCGAGAAGAAGCCGAAAGCTGCGTCGCAGGAGCGTTGCGCCTCACAGAAGCGCCCCTCCTGGAAGAAGACCAGCGCGCGGTAAAGATCAATAAGGCTGGGCCAAACGTGGTTGTGCTCGCGGCTGAAGATCTCGCGCGCCATGCGGAACAGCTCCAGGGCGCGGAAAGCATTGCCTTGACGGCTGGCGGCGATGGCATAATTCGCCAAGGCCTTGCCCGCTTCGTACCCGGTCCCCAGCGCTTCGAAGCCGGCGTAAGCCTGCTCGGCGAGCTGCCTGCCTTCTTCCACCAGGTTCAGCTCGAGGTAGATTTCGGATTGGTCCAGATCGCAGAGCGCCCTTTGATAACGATCGCCCAGCTTCTCACTCTGTACTCGTGCGACTTGATAACTCTCGATCGCCTGAGTGTACTCGCCGCGCAGGTAATAAAGATAGGCGATGTTGTAGTCGGCCTGAACCACCAGCGTCGGCAGATTGTAGTGCTGGTAATGAGCACGGGCCCGTCTGTAAGCTTCCAGGGCATCCGGAAACCGGTTGAGGCTGGTGTGGCAAACCGCCAGATTGTGAAGGACGGCGCCGATGGCTTCCGGGTCACCCCCATTTTCCTCGAGACCCCGCTGGGCGCGTTGATAGGTGGCGAGAGCTTCTTCCATGCGGTCCAGGCGGTAAAGGATGTTGCCCAGATTAACGTGCAGACGCGCCAGGCGCAACCGCTCGCCCAGGCCCTCGAAAATCTTCTCTGCCCGGTCCGCCGCCGCGAAGGCTTCCTCGTAACGGCCGAGATAGATCAGCGGCTGGAGAGAACTGCTGAGGGTGCGGCCCACCTCCACCTGATTGCCGGTTCGCGCGAAGATCGCTTCCGCCGCGCTGTACTGGGCCACCGCATCGGCATACTTTCCGTGCACGAAGCTGACGTGGCCGCGGGCTCGTTCGCTGTGGGCGCAAGCGGATTCATCGCCCAGCGCTTCCGCCAGCCATAGGGCCGATTGCAACAGCCGCTCGGCCTGGGCCAGATCCGCATACAAGATGGAGGCAACCTGATCGCACAGCTTCTCGACCGCCTCCCGGCTCTGGAGACTCGGGTCGCTCAGCAACGCTTGGCGGGCACCCTCGTCGGCTTGCTCCGCCAGTTGGGCGACAATACTCTCGATCCCGGCAATGGCAGTCGATGTGGCCACGTAAGTTAGTTGTCAGTTCCCAGTTTTTCAGTGTTCAGTTCTCAGCTCCCAGCCTTCCATTCACTTGAAACCGATAGCAAGCTGATAGCTGCCAAAAACTGATTTCACTGAAGACGTCGGCTAGCTAAACACCCAGCTCCTCGAGAATCTCCTGCAGGCGCTTCAGGCAGCGGCTGCGGATGAACCCCACCGAGTTGGGGGCCACGCCCAACGCCTCCGCCACCTCCTGGTAGGACCGAGGCGGATGTTCGTAGAAAAGCATGCGGACCATCTCCCGGCATCGCTCCGGAAGCCGGGCGATCGCTTCTCGCACGCGCTGCTCCCGCTCCACCTCTTCGGCCAAGGCAGGAGGGACGATCAGGCTCTCGGGAAGGTCGTCGTCCAAGTGGCCCAGATCGTTCTCAGCCAGCTTCTGCTGCGCCCTCTTCCAGTGAAAGCATTGGTGAGCCGCGACCCGAATCAGCCAGGCCGGCAGCGCCCCGGGTTCACGGAGGTTGGGGAGTTCCTCGAACAACTCCAGCGTCACTGCCTGGAAGAGATCGGCGGCATCCTCGGGCGCCGCGCCGTACTTGATCGGAATGGAGTAGATCAGGTTCCTGTACTTGTCGAGCAGCATGCACCAGGCTTCCTGGTCGCCAGCCAAGCACTGTTCCACCAGACGCCGGTCACTCGTATTGTCGGACGTCGTTTCCCGCTCCGCCGGAACCATCAATACATCAGCGTTCATGCGCTTGTCCTCCCGGCATCACTTGTACGGTTCGAGGATCTTCAGCCTTGCGCCGATTCCAAGACGCCGACCTCGTCCTACACCCAAGTATTTCGACGCAATTCGCCGGCAGCATGAGCCCAATCCTTTCCTATCGTCCTGAGCCTTTCGTCACGTTTTTGCTTGTCCGTCGACAGTTGCCGGCGATCATCTCTTGGGCATGCTCACGCCGGTTGGCGGTCCTTTGCACGGGGTTGATTCGCGCACCAAAGCCCGTGCAAGTTCCAAGCTCACGGTGTGGGAGTATTCCGTTCGGCGTTTTGCGGAAGGGACTGTGGAATTAGAGCAAGGACGTGCGAGAAGCGACGGCTTGTAGGATAGCGGCGGAACCGGGGCTCACGAACCCATGACAAAGAGAGCAGAGCCTGGTCGGCCGAGAGGGAGATTACGCGATTTCTCCTGCCGTCCTCCCCTTCGTGCTGGTGATCCGACGAAAGACAGTCCAGCGACCGAATCAACCACCTCACTCCGGGAACAACTGGTGACTGGCCTCTGGCGGCTTGGAGAGTTTCTCCAAAGTGCCGCGGGCGCTCACCACATCCTCCGGGGCCGCATGGTTCTTGATGGCCGCCGTCAGGTATCTTTTCGCGTCCTCCCGGCGTCCGACGGCGGAGTAGGCCATTCCCAGGTGATACTCAAATAGGGGATCATCCGGGACCTTCCGCACCAATTCTTCCAGTTGGTTCACGGCCAAGTCCACCGCTCCGGTCTTGTAGTAGGCCCACGCCAGCGTATCGGCGACGTGGTTCACGACGACTGGATCTGGTCGGTTGGGAAGCCTTTGCTTCGCCATCTGGGCCAGGGCCAGCGCCGCGTTGGGGTCGCCGCCGTGCGCCAGGTAAAGATAGGCGAGATTGTTGGCTGCGACGGGATTATTGGGATCGATCTGGTGGGCTTTTTCGCAGAGCTTGATCGCCTCCTGCCAGTTGCTCTCCTTCTCTTTGATTCCCTCGAGCGCCATATAGCTAGTAATGTTGTTGGGGACTCGGCTGATCCCCTGCTCCAGGTCCGCCTTCGCCTTGTCCATGGCGCCCTGAGCTTCGTGGATGCCTGCCAGCATCGTGTAAGTATTGACGTTTTGCGGCTCCAGAGCGATCGTCTCCTGCGTCACAGCTTCTGCTTTCGCGTAGTCCCGCTCGGCAAAGTACGAAGCGCCCAGCAAGTAGTGCAAAGTAGGGTTCTGCGGGTATTTTTGTACCAGCGGGGTCAGCCCGGCCACGGCTTCCTTGGCCTTCCCCTGTCTGAGCTGGAGATTCGTCTGCAAGGTCAAGGCCGGAACGTTCGCCGGATCGTGAGACAGAATGAACTGCAGCGTGTTTTCGCCCGTCTTGATGTCCCCTTTGTTAATTGAGGCGTTGGCCGTAATCAGATAGGTGGAGAGCAGATTGGGATTCCTCTGCCGTGCCTCCGAGGCCAGGTTCAAGGCTGCGTCGTACTGGCCGCTGCTCAGGTCGAGGCTCGCCACCGCCACTTGAGCCTCCGTCATCTTCGGATTCACTTGCAGGGCATGGTTCCACGAGGAGCGGGCCAGGTCCGGCGAACCGGACAAGCTCTGAGCTACGCCGAGAAAGTAATAAGCGGGAGCCGTACCAGGGGAATTCGGATCGGCCTTTACCGCCCTCTCCAGGTCGCTGATCGCCTGCGAGTACTTGCCCTGGTTGATCAGGATTCGGCCTGCGAACAATAGGTTGCGTGGCTCGCCTGGGTCCGCCTTCAGCATTTCCTGGTTCAGCGCGTCGGCTTCCGGCACTCGGTTCAGGTCCAGCAATTCCTCGATCAGATACCACTTCGCGTCCGCGTCCTTGGGCTTGGCCTTCACCACCGATTGGAGTTCGGCCACCGCCTTATCCGTCTGGCGGGTGGCGATATAAAACCGCGCCAGGGGAAGGTACGCTTGCGGGTCGTCAGGTGCCAGCGCCTTCAGGTCGCGGTACACTTTCTCCGCGTCGGCCATTCGTTTGGTACCCAGGTAGACGCTCGCCAGCGCCAACCGTGGCGCCACCGCGTGCGGGTCCAACCCGATGGCCGATTGTACCTCCGCCTCCGCTTCGGGAAACTTTCCTTGGTGGAAATAGAGGTTTCCCAAAGTCACGTAGGCTTCCGCTGACTTGGGATTTTTCTCGACGGCCTTCTTCAGAATGGCTTCCGCCGCGTCAGGCTTTTGTGTTCCCGCATAAATCCCGGCTAGATTGGCGTAGTTCGAGACCTGTGTGGGATCAAGATCGATGGCTCTCTGGAACTCCTGAATGGCCAGCGGATAGTTGTGCGTGAGTTCGTAGATTAAGCCCAGGAGGGCGTGGGCCTGAACGTTGTTCGGCTGCGCCGCCAGCACCTTCTGCGCTATACCCCGAGCCTGTCCCGCTTGGCCGTTGCGCAACAACAAGCTGGCCAACTCGATTTGCGCATCCCAGTTGTTAGGATCCAGAGTTACCGTCTGCTGCAGCTCACGCGCGGCCTCTAAGGGAACGTTCAGCCGCAGGTAGGTGCGCGCGAGCTGAAAGTGCGCCTCGGCGAACTTGGGATCGATCTTAAGGGCGTTCCGGAACTCAAGCTGGGCGGCCTGGAACCTTCCCTCTTTGAAATACTTCTCACCGCTTTGCAGGTAGTTCTGCTTTCTCTTGGTCGGATTGAGCGTGCATCCGGCCAGCACCAACAACATTGTAAAGAGACAGAGACTTTTCTTGCGCTTCATAACGAGGACATTATACCCGTAAGAGCGCTCCCAAGCCAAGTCCGGCCTCGACCGAAGGAAACCCAAAAGTTGACGTTACGAGTGACGCGATTCGCTCCCAGGATCACGGATAATGCGGTCCGCATAACGGCCCGCACGGTAAGTGGTCGAGCTCATTGGCGGAACCGGGAGCTACCGTATGATTTCACTAAATTCTCGCTTCTCCTTTACGCCCACCACCGTCTACGGTCTGCTGATCTTCTCCAATCCATCGAGATAAGGACGCAGGGCCTCCGGGACCACGACGGAGCCGTCCGCCTGCTGGTAGTTTTCGATCACCGCCAGCCACGTGCGGCCAACGGCGAGGCCGCTGCCGTTGAGGGTGTGCAGGAATTCGGTCCTGCCTTTGCCGCCGCGCCGCAAGCGCAGGTTGGCGCGCCGCGCCTGGAACGCCTCGAAGTTGGAGCAGGAGGAGATCTCGCGATAGCTGTTGCTGGAGGGCAGCCAGACTTCGATATCGTAGGTCTTGGCGGAGCTGAAGCCCATGTCGGCCGTGCTGAGCGTCACCACTCGATAGGGCAGGCCAAGGCGCTGCAGCACCATCTCGGCGTTACGGGTGAGCGATTCGAGCTCGTCGTAGGAGTTCTCCGGCAGGGCGAACTTCACCAGTTCCACCTTCTGGAACTGATGCTGGCGGATGATGCCGCGCGTGTCCTTGCCGTAGGCGCCAGCTTCGCTGCGGAAGCAGGCCGTCCAGGCGCAGAGCTTCACGGGGAGATTCTCGGCTTCCAGCACCTCGTCCCGGTAAAGGTTGGTGACGGGGACTTCGGCGGTAGGAATCAGCCAGTAGTCCGCGCCTTCCAGCTTGAAGAGATCGCCGGCAAACTTGGGCAAATTGCCGGTGCCGAAAAGGCTGGCGGAGTTGACGATGAAGGGCGGCAGCACTTCGGTATAGCCGTGCTCGCGCGTGTGGAGATCGAGCATGAAGTTGGCGAGTGCCCGCTCCAGCCTGGCGCCGACTCCCGTATACACGGCGAAGCGTGCCCCGGTGATCTTGGCCGCGCGCTCGAAATCGAGAATGCCGAGCGCCGGGCCCAGGTCCCAGTGGGCTTTGGGCTCGAAGTCGAATCGCCGGGGCTCACCCCAGCGCCGAACTTCCCGGTTGTCGTCGGCGCTGCGGCCCACGGGGACGCTCGGGTGCGGGATGTTCGGGATCTGGCGCAGCAGATCCTGAAGCTGGCTATCGTAAGCCTGGGCCTTGACTTCCAGCTCCTGAACCCGGTCGCCGAGCTGTCTCGACTCGATGATCAGGGCGGAGGCGTCCTGTCTCTGTCTCTTCAGTCCAGCGATCTCCTCGCTGAGCTTGTTGCGTCGCGCCTTGAAGCCCTCGGCTTCCACCAAGTATTTGCGCCGCTCGCGGTCGATGTTCTCGAAATCGGCGAGCGAATCGGGCAAACCGCGCTCGCTCATCTTCTGCTTGACGACGTCGAGGTTTTCACGGACGAAAGCCAGGTCGAGCATTCAGGCACCTTCGAAGGTTTTCAGTTTTCAGGTTCTCAGTATTCAGTTCAGCCGTCAGCCCTCAGCCCTCAGTAAGAAGGTCCGGTTCTGGCTGATAGCTGACCGCTGACGGCTGAACTGAATACTGAAAGCTTCTTCCATTTCAATCATTCATCATTCAAAAGCGACTGTCAAACTCCGGGCGACGTAGCGTTTTTTGACTTTCCAAGGGGCTTCGCGTTACCGTTCTAACGTTCAAGTAGTGGGAGGGTCCGATGCGACACATGATGTTGTGGCTGACTGTCTTCGCCGTTATCGTCACCGCCGGGTGCAAACGATTGGAGACGAAAGCCGCCATCCAGGAGGCCATTGACGCGCACCTGAAACAGCGCGCTGACATGATGATGTCCGGCATGACGACTGAGGTTCTTGGTGTCCAGTTCCACGGCGACACTGCGGATGCCGATGTTCGATTCCAGAGCAAGCAATCGGCGGCCATGACCGTGACCATCCGCTACACCCTGCGTAAGGCTGGCGATCATTGGGAGGTGGTGTCGTCCTCGCAGGCGCACGGTGCAGCGGGTACCAGCCCGCATGAAATGCCGCCCGCCTCAGCCACGCCGACACCGCCTGCTCCGGAGGCGAGCCACTGAGTTCGAGAATTGCCGATTGCAGATTGACGATTGACGATTGGAAGAGAAAAAGATTGAGTCATCGAGCCATTGAATCATTGAGCCATCGAAGAAGAAGTAGATCGTTCTTTCTTGTCTTCAATGACTCAATGACCCGCTGGCTCAATGATTCAATCTTTTTCACTTCCAATCGTCAATCGGCAATTCTGGTGGCGCTGACGCTGCTGTGCGTTGCGGCGGTGACGCTCCGCCGGGTTGCCAGCCCGTCCCATGCCCCTCTTTCCCCGCCCGCGCCGTGGCTTGCCTTTTCCGAGTCGTTGTCGCAGAAGAACCGGCTCGATCTGTTCGCGAGGGTCTGGCAGATCGTCAACCAGGACTACTACGATCCGTCTTTCAACGGTGTGGACTGGAAGGCGGTGCGCGAACGCTATCAGCCACGCGTCGAGGCGTCGACCAGCGACGGTGAGTTCTACCTGATTCTGCGCGAGATGGTTGGCGAACTGCACGACGCCCACACGCGTTTTTTCTCGCCGGGCGAGCGCGAGCGGCACCGGAAGCGGGAGGCCGTCAGCGCGGGTGCACATGTTTATGAAGTGGAAGGAAAGATTGTGGTCGCCGGCGTCGACCCGGGCTCCGAGGCGGCGCGCGACGGCGTCGCTGCGGGCATGGTGGTCAGTACCATCGACGGAAAGCCCGCCGCCGATCGCATGGCCGAGGTGCGCGCCGAGGTGGGCAGTTCCTCGTCGGAGCGGGCGACGGCGCTTCTCGCCTACGGCCGGCTCTTGATGGGCGAGCCGGACTCCATCCTCAGGTTAGGCCTGGTGCGGGAGGACGGGTCGAGCTTGGAGGTGGCACTCCCGCGCCGTCTGGTCTCCGACACGCCCAAGGTTGAAGCGCGCCTGCTTCCCTCCGGTCACGGCTACATCAGATTCAACCGGTTCATTCCGCCGGTCGCCAGTGAGATCCGGCAGGCACTGGAAGGGTTCCGGAGCACGCGGGGCCTGATCATCGACCTGCGTGGAAACGGCGGCGGCGACCTCGCGGAGACGGCCCGCGTCGCCGGGTACTTCTTCGCCCGGAAGACTCCGATCGCGCGGATCATCACCAGGACGGGCAAGCCTCCTGCGTTCTTCATGGGGTTGGCTCACGTACCCAACGAGTTCTCGGCAGGCCGGCTTGGCGGGGAGATCTACCGCGAACCGGTTGCCCTTCTGGTGAACGAAGGCACCAGCAGCGCCGCCGAGTTGTTCTCCGCCGCCTTGTTGGAGAACTCCCGTGCCACGGTGGTCGGGCGGCGCACCTGTGGCTGCGTCCTTGGGATACTTCACCAGCGAAAACTGAAGGGCGGCGGAGAACTGGACGTCAGCGAGGTCGGATTCACCACCGCCCAAGGACGCCGGCTCGAGGGCGTAGGGGTGATTCCGGACCAGTCGGTACCCCTCACTTTGGCGGACCTCCGGGCGCGGCGCGATGCGGCGCTGGAAGCAGCGGAGAAAGCCTTGCGGGGGGTAGACGGTAGACGGTAGACGGCATAAAGGGAAAAGCAGTGTCGCGGGTGGTTGCCGTAGACCGCTTCTTCCCCGTCTACCATATCCTGTCTACCGTCTACCGCTCAAATGTTCTTCAGTGTCGTCTTGAGCTGATCCTGAAGTTTCTTGAGCTTCTTGTCGTTGTCCGGGTTGGGATTCGCTTTTAGGGTTGCCTGAATGGCTTTTGCGATCTGGTCCGCTTCGCCAGCCAGGGCCCTCAACTTCAGCGGATTCTGGCTGTGCTTTTTGTCGAAGACGGAGGCGCCGATCACGAGCTGATTGCCGACGTAAAAAGCGAAGTCTAGCCCCTTCAACGTCACCGGACCCGCTTTCAGGGCTTCGCGGGCCTTGGCACGATCGCCGATGAGGGCGGCCAGGGCGTCGTCGATTCCCTTGCGCTCGCCGTCGGCGGCCGCGGCCTCTTGATCCTCAGGCTCAACCCAGACGCCTTGCCGAACTTTTTGGTACGCCGCCACATCCGTTGGACCCTCGGTTGTGGGGTAGGGCGCATCGAGGATAAAGTCCTTGTCGAAGCCGCCGCCGTCCATGATCTGCTTGGCGGTGTCGCCGAGTCCCAGGGCGCGCGCCGAAGCAGTTTGGAAGCTGTTCCCGCGGTTGGTCCGATATGCGGCTTGGAAGTGCGGGTTTTTCGTCGCCTCCGCGCCCTTATCATAAGCTTCCGCGGCGTCTTTGTAAGCATTGAGCTCGCCGCTTAAGATCACCACCCGGAGAACGCGGGCCTTCTCCGTGTAGGCGTCGGCCGGCAACTTGGCAGCCAGTTCCTCGGTGATCTCGATCGCCTTGTCGAAGCGCCCGCGGCCGAACATCTCCTTGCCATTCTCGTACACAGCGGCGGACCCGGTAAGCTGCGGGGTGGGCGGCGAGCATGCCGCGAGGCCGAGCAACGCAAGTATCAAAACCAAAAACACGGGGGCCGATACGCTACGGCCCTGACGATTCGAGTGACCCATAAGGCCTTTCATAGTAATCCCTCCCAAAGTTGAGCGGTTCGGGGGCGGCGCGAGGCTGCCTTGGGCGCAACGAACGAGTGACGTGGAGTCGCGGTATTCCCCAGAGCGGTATCCCTTCTCTGCGGCGCTCGCCGCACGAACGGCGATTTGCTTGCCTGTGATCAGCAGTATCTCTTCCCTCCTTGCGATAGGGAAGTCAACATCATGCATCTTTTGCGGCCGCGTGGGGCAACTGGTCCTGCCGTCGAATCGGCCTGGCCAGCGGCGCAGCCTTCATGCTGCGCGGACTATACGCCAAACGGCTCCGAAATTCAACGGCAGAAGTTGCCTGCCCTGGAGAAGGAAGACAGAAGCCAGAAGACAGAAGTCAGAATGAAGACGCCGCTGCCTGCCTTCTCCCTCTTCTCATTCCCGGGGGAGGAGCCCCTTCTTTCATTTCCCTCTTGCTTCTGTCTTCTGACTTCTGTCTTCTGTCTTCCTCTTCTCAATCGTCAATCGTCAATCAGCAATCGACAATGTCAGACGCACCCTCGCGTCCACGGCACAGAAGTCATGGGCCTCGGGAAACACCATCAGAGGGTTCACCTCGACCTCGGCCATCTGCGGCAGGTCTTCCACCATCTGCGAGAAGCGTTCCAGGATCACGGCGAGCGCCTCGAAGTGGATGGGCGGCTCGCCGCGCACGCCTTCCAGAAGCCGATAGCCGCGAATCTGTCGGATCATCTCTCTCGCGTCCACGTCGGTGAGGGGCGGAACGCGGAACGTGACGTCCTTCACGGTCTCGACGTAGATGCCGCCCAGGCCGAACATCACCAGCGGGCCGAAGTTGGGATCCTGCGTCATGCCCACAATAACTTCGCGGCCGCCGCGCACATACTCCTGCATCAGGAAGCTGAGTGGCGTTGACGATGCAAGTTGCGCGGTCGCCTCCGTCGCCGTGGCCGTGTGACCACCGACAGCTTCACTCATCCGCCGCGCGGCGGCGATCAGCTCCTCGAGCGTGCGGATATCCACCGCCACGCCGCCCGCTTCCGTCTTGTGTACGAGGCCCGGCGCGACGGCCTTCAACACTACGGGGAAGCGGACCCGCTTCGCCTGCGCTTCGAGTTCCTCGATCGTGGCGGCTGCCGCCGACCGAGCCACCGGGATGCCGTAGCACTCGAGCAAGCGAAAAGCGTCAGGCGTGCTCAGGTGGACCTCGCCTAACGTTCGCGCCGCCTCCAACAACTCCCGAGCGGCCTCGCGCTCCGCCGGAAACTGACGCACCTCACCCATCGGCCGCTCCCGCCAGTGTCGATGGCGCTCCATCGTGGCGAGGGCTTGCACCGCCGGCTCCGGAAAATGATAGATGGCCATATGCCCGGGCTGCTTTTCATTGATCTCGTCGAAGGAATCCTCGGTGGCCATGATGACGCCGAGGATGGGTTTGGTGAACTCCTTGCGCAGGGCGTCGATCCCCGCCACCACGTCGGTCGCGCTCACCATCATGGGCGGTACGAAGATCACCAGCAGCGAGTCGATGCCGTCGTCTTCCAGCAGGAACCGCGCGCAGGCCGCGAAGGTCCGGGGACTCGCCTTCGGCGTCATGTCCACCGGGTTGGACACCGCCGCTTCCGGAGGAAGCAACTTCTGCAACTCGGCGGCGGCGCGCTCAGAGAGCTTACTGACTTCCAGGCCCATGCTGATCGCCGCATCCGTCGCCATAATGGCGGGGCCGCCGGCGTTGGTCAGGATGCCCAGCCGATTGCCGCGCGGGATGGGATTCTTGGAAAAGGCGAGCGCCAGGTCGAACAGTTCCTTCACGGTATTCACGCGGATCACGCCGCACTGGTCGAGCAGCGCGTCCATGGCCACGTCGAGCCCCTGCCGCGCCACCAGCGCGCCCGTGTGCGACGAGGCCGCCCGCGCGCCCGCCCCCGTTCGCCCCGCCTTCACCAGCACGATCGGTTTGCGCTTGGTGATGCGCCGCGCAATTTGCATAAATCGCCGAGGATTGCCGATTGACTCCAGGTACATCAGGATCAAATCGGTCAGCGGATCGTCTTCCCAGTAAAGCAACAGGTCGTTGCCGGAGGTGTTGGCCTTGTTGCCCATGCTCACAAAGTAGGAAAACCCGATATCGAGCTCGCGCGCCATGTTCAGGATCACCACGCCCAGGGCGCCGCTTTGCGACATAAAGCCGATGCGGCCTTCGAGCGGGAGAGCGGGAGCGAAGGTGGCGTCCATGCGGATCTCGGGGTCGGCGTTGATCACCCCCATGCAGTTGGGGCCGATCATGCGCATGCCGTACTGGTTCACTTTCTCCACCAGCAGCTTCTCGAATCCCCGGCCCTCCTCGCCGGTCTCGCTGAAGCCGGAGGTGATCACCACCAGGCCATTGACGCCTTTCCGGGCGCAGTCGTCCACCACCGCTAGGACTTCCTCGCGCGGCACCACGATCACCGCCACGTCCACCGGGTCCGGAATCGAAGCCACCGTCGGGAAGGCTTTAATGGAGTGGATGAAGTCCGCCTTGGGGTTCACAGGGAAGACCTTGCCGTGGAAGTTGTACTCGATCAGGTTGTGCAGGATTTCCCGGCCGATGGAGCCCGGCCGGCGCGACGCGCCCACCACGGCGATGGACTGCGGCTTGAAAATTGGATCCAGAGGGTGCACGAAGACTCCTATTTGGAAACTTGAAATTCGAAACTCGAAAATCGAAATTCGCGCAAGAGCATCCCGCTCCAGTGCTCCCGAGGCTCAGAACTTGGTGCTTCAGCCTCGCACCCCGTCGCCGTTTCCTTGGGCGGCAGTCATACGATACGTCAGCCGTGGAAGACGTTTCAAGGCTTGCTCTGGTAGCTGGGAGTTGGAACTGCGAGTCTGGAGAGAACACAGTCGGCAGGGGAGTCCTGCCGACTGCTGACTGCCTACTGCCGACTACGCCCCAGCGGCGACCGGTTGGCCGCACAGGGTCAGCCAGCCATATTTGTCGTCGGCGCGGCCCTCGGCGATGGCGAGGAAGCTCTCTTGAAGTTGCAGCGTGATGGGACCCGGCTTGCCCCTGCCCACCAGGACGCGGTCGACCGAGCGGATCGGAGTGACCTCGGCGGCGGTGCCGACAAAGAAGACTTCGTCCGCAATGTAGAGCATTTCGCGCGGGATCTCGGTTTCGACCACCGGGTAGCCCAGGTCCTGCGCCAGGGTCAAGATCGACATGCGGGTGATGCCGGGAAGGACGCTGGAAGAAAGCGGCGGCGTCAGGAGGCTACCTTGGCGCACCAGGAAGATATTCTCGCCACTGCCCTCGCTGACGTGGCCCGAGTCGTCGAGAGCAATGCCTTCGGTGTAGCCATTGATAACCGCCTCCATGTGGATCAGTTGGGAGTTCATGTAATTAGCGGCCGACTTGGCCAGTGCCGGCAGCGTGTTGGGTGCGATGCGCCCCCAAGAGGAGATGCAAACCTCAACGCCGTTTTGCAGAGCTTCCTTGCCCAGGTACTTGCCCCACTCCCAGGCCAGCAGGTAAATCTCGATAGGGTTGTGGAGCGGATCCACTCCCACGCTGCCGTAACCGCGAAAGACCAGCGGCCGCAAATAGCAGTGCTTCACCTGGTTGACGCGGACCAATTCGGCCAGGGCCTGCTGGAGCTGCTCGGACGAATAGTCCAGCTCCATGCGGTAAATCTTGCTCGAGTTAACCAGACGGTCAACATGGTCCTTCAACCGAAAGATGGCCGGACCCTGCGGCGTCTCGTAACAGCGGATGCCTTCAAAGAGGCACGAAGCGTAACTGACCACGTGCGACGCCACGTGGATGGTGGCATCCGCCCAGGGGATGAACTCGCCGTTGTGCCAAACCTTCTCGTAGTACTTGAGAGCCATCGCAGCACCTCCTAAGATGCAGTATAGCATGCAGGTTACGGGTTGCTAGGGCCATTTTCCCCCGAACTTGGGCGGTCCAATGAAGCAGTCGGCGGGAAGAGAAAGAAAGGCAAAAGGCAGAGGGCAAAAGTGAGGAAAAGCAAATAGCGGCGGCCTACCCCAAGGCTTAGAAGGTGCAAAGTAATTGCGAAAGAGCTTCCAACGCAGAGGCACAGCGCAGCCTTATGGCCGTAACCAAGACAAGACGCCAACACAGAGGCCGCAGAGGGGTCACAGAGGCCACGGAGAAGAAGTGCCTCGGTCGACCGCCCGCTTGTTGCGCGCTCTTCTCAGTTTTCTCCGTGAGTCCTCTGCGTCTCCGTGCCTCTGCTAATCTTCCACGCCTTCTGAGGCGGAAAGCACACTCCCACCTTAGGCATTGGGGCAACGAGAGGCTCTCCGCTCCGGTTCAACAAGCAACGGTGATGGCCCCAAGGTCCGGTTCGTATCCTTCGTCCTGAGCAGCCTTCTGTGCCGCGGCGCGGAGGGTTTGTTCGTCAGAGCTCTTTGGGGCCTCGAGGTGACGTCGCACCACTTCTTCGCCGGCTTGAATCCGGACCAGCCACTTGCTCTTCTCCGGGTCCCACGAGACTTCCACACGATCCGCGTGCATGGACACCTCCGTATGCGATCTGAGTTACATTATGCGCTGAGAGTCGCAGCATGCACAAGCGAAGTGTCATTTATGTTTGACGGCATAAATGGTTGCGCATCCGAGTCAATTTTGGGATTTTGCGTTTTGGGTTTTGGATTGAAGAACCCTCTGTGGTCGCTCTTCTCTTCAATCCAAAATCGAAAATCCAAAATGGACGCCTCATGCCGCGACTTTGATCGTCTTGTATAGTTGTCGAGCTCCCTCCTGCCTTCGCCCGAAAAGGCTACCGCACCGCACAGACAATGTTAGTTCGCTTCGGTACTGGAAGGTCCGCTGGACGCTGCCGAAAGTACCGTGCCTCAGCCTCGGCGGGTGAAAGGAACTCTACTTTGGAAAAGCCTGAGCCACGCAGCTTTGCTTCGAGCGCGGCGGGCTCGAAGTAACTCGTCCAAGGTTCCCCAAGGCTCGCGGCACGCCGGGCGAGCGGCGAAGGAGAGTCGCCTGGCGGCCGCGTGAAGGTAAGCGCGATCTCGCTGCCCGATGGAAACGTCGCGACCCACCGGAGCACCGTGTCAATAGCGGCTTCTTTGAGGTACGCGGTCACCCCCAGCCAGGAGAAAAAGGTCGTTTCGTCCATCGAGACACCGAATTTAAGTAGGCCATCGCGTAACGACTCGTGTTCAAAGTCGATGTTGGCGAAGACCGCGTTCTCCGGCGTGGCAAGGCCCGCGGCGGCAAGGAGGGAACGCTTCAGAGCTTGTGTGCCGGGGTGGTCGACTTCGATAATCTTCAACACCCGTGCCCATGGAGGCTGCCGGAGTACGAAGGTATCGAAGCCTGCCCCGAGGATGACATACTGCGTAGTCCCCCGATGGGCCGCGGCGGCGAGTCGGTCCTCCGCGAACCGCGAGCGCAATACCACATGGGCCCGCAATGCCAGCCCTTCGGGAGTTCGATAGTAATCCGCGGTATCCTTGATCCGCTGTACGGCGACCGGTCCCAGCAGGGACAACGCAACCGGATCATCAAGGATCAGCGGCGGTGATTCAAACAGTTGATGCGCGGCCCGCAGGTATGCGGCTCCTAGCGCCGTGCGACTCGATTTATGATCGGACAATTGGGACGCGCCTTAATCGCGGTGGCCAGGCAAGACGGCCTTCCGCAGGTTCAAGTCGAGGTCCCCACCGCGCCGGATGCCGCAATCGGTGGGACTGGGGTCCACACTGGGTGCTTAACTGCTTTTGGGGTCTCTTCCGGGCACCATGTTGTACGCTTCCCGAGGATCCAACTTTTTCCGGATGGAGGGTTCCAGGGATTCGAGTGT
>Ga0209039_10001451_pt1 | contig 22059 bp, 15 predicted proteins | sample BogFormECP12_OM1_FD_188238 | JGI IMG/M metagenome (GOLD analysis project Ga0209039, IMG submission 188238) | Bog forest soil microbial communities from Calvert Island, British Columbia, Canada - ECP12_OM1 (SPAdes) (version 2) | ecosystem: Environmental > Aquatic > Freshwater > Wetlands > Bog ...
GCGGCGTTGCGGCTGGAGCCGGATTCCGCCAAAGCGCACTACAACCTGGGCGTGGTTCTATTGAGGATCGGCGGCCACACACGGGAGGCGCTGGCGCACTTTGATGCCGCCCTGCGGATCACACCCGACCCGGATTTGCGGCGCATGGTGGAGCGGCTGCGGGCATCCCAACGATAGCGTTCTTCACAACCATGTGAAACGCACATAATTCCCTTACAATCAACATCTGGGAATAAGTTTGACATCCGCCGTATATGTTGTTATCCTCATGGCCGTGATTTTTTGGGGGTAGTCTTATGATGCGCACCTTGACGTTATTCGTGGTTAGTGTGTGCCTGCTATCGGCACAGGAGTTTCGCTCGACTTTGACCGGCAGAGTCACCGACGCGAGCGGCGCCGTGATCGCTGGGGGCCAGATCGCCGCCATCGAAGAGAGCACCAATACACGTTACCAGACGGTCACCAATTCCGACGGCCTATACTCGTTCCCGGTGCTGTTGCCGGGCACGTACCGGCTTACGGCCGAGGTCAAGGGCTTCAAGAGATACTCGCAGAGCGGCATCGTGATGGGCACCAACACGCACGTGTCGCAGAATATCCCGCTCTCGGTGGGCGAGATAACCGACTCGGTGACGATCACCGCCGATGCGGCTCCGCTGGAAACCGTGAAGGCGTCGGCCGGACAGGTCATCACGACGCACGAACTGGAGAATCTCCCTCTGGACGGCCACACCGCGATGGATGTGGAGTTCTACGGTTTTGCCGTGGTTTCGCAGGGCAACCGCGATTCCAACGGACCCTCTTCTCAAGGGGGACTGGCCACGTTATCGATGGGTGGCGCTGCTTCCGGAGCCAATGCCGTGATGCTCGACGGAGTCCCCAACATGGGTACGCAAGGCACCACGGCCATCCGCGCCGCGTTTCTGCCGCCCCCGGACGCCGTGGCTGAAGTGAAGACCGAAGCATTCAGCATGGATGCGGCGGTGGGCGGCGCCGGCGGCGGCACCGTCGAGATGGTGACCAAAGGGGGAACCAACGCGCTGCACGGAGCCCTTTCCGAGTACAACAACAACTCCGCTCTTCAAGCCACGCCGTTTTTCGTCAATGCCGTGGGCGGCACCAAATCGGTCACCATCACCAACCAATGGGCGGCCACCGTGGGCGGGCCGATCTGGATTCCTAAGGTGTTGAACGGAAAAAACAGACTCTTCTTCTTCTTCGCTTACGAAGGCGAGACCAGCAACGGTCCCACCCAGGCCTATACCACCGTACCCACCGCGGCCGAGCGCCAGGGCGATTTTTCGCACCTCCTCTCGCTCAATAACTCTTCGAAGAATTACACGCTCTACGATCCCAACACCGGGGTGCTTTCGGGATCCACGGTCAACCGCCAGCCGTTTCCGGGTAACATCATCCCGCAGAGCCGACTGAACCCGATAGGCGTAAACTTCCTGAACAATTACATCCCCCTGCCCAACCGCGCGGGCACCTATGACGACACCAACGATGAGAGCAGCATCGAGCCGGTGAAGAATCCCTACCACTTCTTCTCCGGCCGCTCCGATGTCAACCTGAGCAACAAAAACAAGTTGACCATAATGGGCCGGCAGAGCCTCTACGTGCAGTACGACAACGACCCGTTTCACAACCTGGCCTTTCTGAATTCCGGTTTGGGCCGCGATATCTGGGGAGCCATGGTGGACGATATCCATACGTTTTCGCCCACCATGGTGGGCGACCTGCGCGTGGGGTTCACGCGCTACGACGCCTACTATTTCCAGGCCAGCACCGGCCCCTGGCCCGATCTGTCGACTCCCGCCGGCGGATTCGATCCCACCCAGCTCGGATTCCCGTCCTACATCGCCGCCAACGCCAGCCGGTTGCAGATGCCCACTTTCACGGCGTCCGACGGCTACTACTTTAATGGCAACGACAGCGGGCACTATACCAACCAGCCCTACAACGTCTATCAGCTCTTTAACAGCTTCACCAAGGTGCGTGGCGAGCACACCATCAAGTTCGGTGTCGAGATCCGGCTGCAGGATTTCACCAACATCAACTGGGCAGGCTCCACCGGCACGTACACCTTCGATACCGGCACGTGGGTTAAAGCCAATAGCGGCAGCGCCTCCGCCCCGACCATGGGAGGCTCCGTCGCTGAATTCCTGTTAGGTCTCCCCACCAGCGGCAGTTATCCCGTCAATGCGCAGTCCAAGGCCGACGCCTATTATGACGCCCTGTTCTTTCAGGACGACTGGCGCATCCGGCCCAACCTGACCCTCAACCTCGGGTTGCGCTGGGAAAAGACCACGCCGACGACGGAGGGCCACAACCGGCAGAGCATCGGTTTCGATGCGACAGCCACCAACCAGGTCACGCAGGCTGCGGAAGCGGCTTACGCCAAGAGCCCGATTCCGCAGGTTCCCGTGAGCCAGTTTCTACCTACCGGCGGGTTGCTCTTCGCCAGCGGGAGCAATCGCGACCCCTATACCACTTCCAACAAGGCTTTCGCCCCCCGAGTCGGCCTCGCCTGGTCGCCCAACGCGATGCATGGCAAGACCGTGATCCGCTCCGGAATCGGCGTCTTCAACTACAACTACGGCACGGTCACTCCCAACCAGCAGGGGTTCAGCCAATCGACCACCTATGTCACGACCAGCAACAGTTATCTGACGCCCGCCACCACGCTCAGCAATCCTTTCCCCACGGGGATTATGCAACCGCCCGGCAGTTCTCTGGGCGTCAACACCTACCTCGGCCAGAGCGTCACGGTTTTCAATCCGCACTTTGCGGACGAATACAGCCTGCGCTGGAATTTCGACATCCAGCGCCAGCTTTCGCAGAATACTTCCCTTGAAGTCGCCTACATCGGCAACCATTCGGTCCATCTCACCACCAGCTACAATTTCGGTTCTCTCCCGGCACAGTATCTGAGCACGCTGCCCACTCGCGATACCGCCACCATCAACGCGCTGGCTGCGATTGTGACCAACCCGTTCTCGGGCCTGTTGCCCGGCCAAAGCCTGAACGGCACCACGACTTCGGTTTCGAACCTGCTCAAGCCGTTCCCCGAATTTTCCGGTGTGACCGTCTCCAACATGAACAACGGGGACTCGTACTTCCACCAGCTCGCCGCCAGGTTCAATAAGCGGCTGAGCAACGGCTTGCAGTTCTTCCTGAACTATTCGCATTCGCGGCTGATGGACCACACCGCTTACCCCAACGCCGGGTCCTTAGCGCTGGAAAAGCGGGTGGCGGCCGACGACCGTCCCGATTACGTGGCAATCAGCACGCTGTACGACCTGCCGGTGGGAAGAGGCCGCCGCTATCTGGCGAACACCAACCGCGTGCTGATGTTCGTGCTGGGCAACTGGCAGGTTGGCGGCACCTACAGCTATTATCGAGGCGCTCCGCTTGCATGGGGCAACTTGATCTATAACGGGCAGCCGCTGAACTACATTGCTAACGATGCCAACGGCGCGTCGTTCAACACGGGGGCGTTCAATACCGTATCGAGCCAGCAGCTTTCCAACAATTTCCGGACGTTTCCGTCGCAGTTCAATACTCTGCGTATCGACAGCATGAACAATTTCAACGTCAACCTGACGAAGAGTTTCGTGATCCACGAGAACATCAAGGTGCAGTTCCGGGCGGAATCGTTCAACCTTACCAACCGTCCCGTGTTCGGTTCGCCGAACCTGACGGCGACCAGCTCGACTTTCGGCTTCATTACGTCGACCACCAACGCGCCGCGCGCCATCCAGTTGGCGCTACGTCTGACCTTCTGACCCTGTCGGAACTTCAGTTGTAAGCCCGGCCGGGCACAAATTCCGCCAGAACTGGCAGCGGTGGCAGCGCTCGCCTTCATTCAAGGGGAACTCCAGCTTCGATTGCGCTTCCTCGAAATCGCGCACAATCTGGTCCGGCCGTTCCAGTAGCGACGGCGTCAGGTCCACTTCCACCAGCGTGTTCGGCCGCAGGAAGTATAGCCAGGCGCGGTCCGGCGCGCGGCCTGCGAAACGCTCCACGGCCAGCGCGTAGAGGCGCAACTGCAGGGCGTGGTCCTGCGCGCGCCGATGCGCTTCCGCGGCGGGGACCTTGTCGGTCTTGTAATCCACGATCGCCAGTTCCCCGCCTTCCTCGAACCATAGGTCCACCTGGCCGTGAATCACCAGGTCCTCCACGGCCATCAGGAAATCGAATTCCCGCTCCACGCGGCTGGCCCGATCCAGGCGGCGGGCCAGCGGGCTCTGGCGGAATACGCCGGCCAGGCGCTGCGCTTCCTCGTCCGGCTCGGGAACCGGATTTCCCGCCAGCAGCGCATGTACCTGCGTGCCCAGTTCGCCGGCGGAAAGGGCTCCCACTTCCTCCGTCTCCGCCAGTTTTCGTAAACGGCCCTCGAGTCCCAGGTAATGCTGGAGGTAATACTGGCGCGGACAGTTGGCGAACGCCTGCAGGTCTGTTACGGTGGCGTTGCTGTTCTGCTGGCCGGCGACTTCGGGCGGGCGGAGCAGTTCCACTTGGTCTTCGGAGTCGACAGGCCGAAGGGCCTGTCCTACAAGCAACTCGGGTGCGCGGTCCGTTACCAGCAGGCGCAGGTTCCACGGCTTGCCGTCCGGGGCGGTGCGCGTCAGCAGTTCGTCGCGATTCGTGTCGAGCGGCAGATTCAGTTTGTCCGCCACCAGGCTGGCCCATTCCTTGGGCTTTCCGGAAAAACTCAAGACAAGGTGCTGCTCGGCGCGCGTCATCGCCACGTAGAGCAGCCGATGGCTCTCCTCGTTCTCCCGCCGGGTTCGTTCTTCGCGGATCTTATGCTGGAACAAATCGTCTTTCTCTTCGCGCACGGCGGGGTTGCGCCAGCGCGCTCCCAATCCGATCCGCGGAGAGAACGTCACCACCGCCGCACTGGTGTTCACGCCTTTGTGCAGCGCCGCCACGAACACCACCGGAAACTCCAGACCCTTGGCGGAATGCACGGTCATAACCTGGACGGCGTCGGCGGTGTCCTCCGGAGATGGGCCCAGAGGGCACCCCGGCTCGCGCGGATTCGAGGCGCGGATCAACGCCAGTTCTTCCACAAATTCATCCAGCGACATGCGGGCCGCGGCGTCGCGCGCCTGCGCCAGAAACTTGTCGATGTTGGGCCCGGCCTGGTACCCGCAATCGTCGATGGCCGCCAGCAGCAGCCGGTCGAACGAAACATATTCGCGGCGGAGGCGCCATTCCCGCAAGCGGTCGCGGAAACGGGTGAGCTGGCTGTAATCCTGGGCGTCGAACTCCGCCCCGCTCTCCGCGGCCAGCCGCATCAACGACGCGCCGATATTATCCCCCATCATTTTGAGCCGCAGCAGGGATTCGTCGGATGCCGCCACCAAAGGCGACCGCAGCACGGCCGCCAGGCTGATCTCATCGCGAGGGTTGGCGATGACGCGCAGCAGGCAGGTGAGGTCGTTCACCTCGCGCGTCTCGTAGAAACCCTTGCCGCGATTCACCAGGTACGGGATTCCGGCCTTGTCGAAGGCGGCGGCGAACGCCCCCATCACGTCCGTGTTCCGCACCAGCACCGCTACGTCTTTGAAATCGAACCCGACCTCTAGGATGCGGCGCGCCACCCATTGCGCTTCCATCTCCAGATCCGTGGCGGCCACAACGTCGACGCACACCGGCCTGGGCTGCTCGAATGTCCTGCCCGCCATCAGTCTGCGCGGTTCAATTCCCGGCGCGCCATCCACAATGGTCTCCACGGCGCTCAGAATCTCCGGCCGGCTGCGGAAATTGTCGGCCAGGTTGACCAGGCGCCGGCCGCGGCGTTCGATCGCCGCGCGATAGTCGAGAAAGCCTTGCGGCTCGGCGTGGCGGAAACCGTAGATGGATTGGTTGATGTCGCCCACCGCGTAGAATCGGTCGGGCGGCCGCACTAGCTCGAGCAGGTGCGCCTGCTGTCCGTTGGTGTCCTGAAACTCGTCCATCAATATGTGGTCGAACTGGCCTTGGAAGCGCGCGCGCGTATCGGGGTGTTCCACCAGCAGCCGGACCGCGAACTCTTCGAGGTCGGCGAAATCCAGCGCCCCCGCCTGCCGTTTGCGCTCGCGGTATAGCAGGTCAAAGCGGCGCAGAATATCGATCAGCAGCTCGCGTTGTGGCGCGTAGAACTCGGTAATTGCGGAGTATTTGGCGTCATCGATCAGCCCGCGCAACTGCTTGACCAATTCATACGCAACCGTGCCTCTCTTGCACTTCGTCAAGTTAGCGGAAAAGCCCTCGATGGCGCGCAGCGTTTCAAGCGGCACAGCCGCTGTCACAATGCGCTCCGCGCCTTCCAGAATCGAGTCCAGGTGCTGGCGCTGAGCGCCGCTCCACGCCGCCACCGGCTCGTCGCGAAGCGCGTTCGTCATGGCGGCGATCTCGCCCGCGGTGACGCCTTGCGGAACCGGGTAGCCGGCCAGATCGTCCACTCGCTTGCCCGCGCCGCGCATAGCGTCGTAGGCCGAGAGCACCGCCTCTTCGAATTCGTTCGAAGACAAGCCGCGGATCAGCGCTCGCAGCCGGGCGGGGTGCTCTTGAAACAGCGCGTCGATGGCCGCGGCGATGGATTCCCGCTCGATGCGCCACGCTTGGTTCGCCTCCACGATGCGAAACTCCGGGTCGACCCCCGCGGCCACGGCGTTCTCCTTCAACAGCCGCATGCAGAAGCCGTGGACCGTCGAGACCCAGGCGCGCTCCAGTTTTCCGCGGATTTCGCCGTCGTCCCGAAACTTCTCCGCCAGCTTCTTCCGCATGTTGCCCGCGGCCTTTTCGGTGAAGGTGATGGCCAGGATGCGCAGCGGGTCCACGCCCGCCTCCACCAGGCCCCTGAAGTATTCCACCAGGACGGTGGTCTTCCCCGACCCGGGCCCCGCCACCACGCAAGTGTCCAGATGGCGCCTGGCAACATCCACGGCGTCGAGTTGATCGCGGGTGAAGTTCATGCGCCCTCCCCCAGCGCTTCCGCCTCGCCCACTTCAACCCGGCACACGTCGCGGAATTCGCAGTAACGGCACCTGTCCGATTTGGCCGGCGCGGATTCCACACGCCCCGCGCGGATCTCCGCCACCACTTCGAGCGTCTGCTCCCTTTTGCGCTCGAGCCAGCCCTCGGGGATTTCCTTCCACCCCGCATATTCCACGCCACCTTTGAGCCCCACGTAGAACATCCCCGCCGCTTTCAATCCGAAGTATTCTCCCGCGGCCATCAAGTACAGCGGCGCTTGCAGCAGGTTCTCATCCTTGAGCTTGTCCTTGGTGTTCTGCGCCGTGCTGTACTTATAGTCGATGACGTAGGCGCGGCCATCGGGCGCCGTGTCGAGCCGGTCGATCTTGCCCGCGATCTCCAGCGATTCATCCAGCCGAAAGGCAAACTTCTCTTCCATGCGCGATTGGTAATCGCCGCGCGGCCACTGGTTGTCGGCGGCAAAACCCCGCAGATCGTCGAGCATCGCGTTGCGCAGCCGCTCGGTGTGGTAGTCCCAGGGAATCCGCTCCTCTTCCACGTAGCGCGCGAAAACCTCCTCGAACAGCGGCGCCAGGTCTCCCTGTTCCGCCCACCATGCCGCCAGCACTTCGTGAACGATGCTTCCCTGCGTGAGAAAATCGAGCCGGTCTTCGGGCCTCGCGGGCGCCGGCTTCAAACGCAGCGTGCGCCGGCCGAAATACTGGAAAGGGCATTGCAGAAACGATTCCAAGTCCGTCGGCGAGAGCCTGGCGGTCTTCTCGCGCAGGAATTCCAGCAAGCCCGGCACGCGGATTTCCGCCGGGCCTCTGAGCGCCGGGGGATACCGCGGCTCGGGCCGCACCGCGCGCGATTCCTCGGCCACCAGCGGAAGCCCTTCCAGGTAGAGCGAGGGCAGGTTGCGTTCGCCGCGCGCATCGAACTCCGGGTACGAAAGCGTCGTCAGCATGGTGGCCCTGCCGACCGCCGAGTCGAACAAAGCGCGCTCTTCCCGTTCGAATTCCGCCGCCGTCCGCACGCGTATGCCCGCCGCGTTGAGCTGGCAACGGGCCGCATCCGGGAAGAACACATCTTGCAAGTGGAACCGCGGGAACTGCTTCTCCACCATCCCGCACACGAACACCACCGGCAGCACCCATTCGCGCGCTTCCTCCGCGCTGAGCACGTGGACCACGTTGCGCCGTCCATCCTTCAGGCGCAGCGTCTTCAGCCGGAACACCGATTTCACCGTCCGCCAAAAGTCCTCGATCCCCATCGCCCGCGTTCCCGCCGCCAGCACCACCTCCTCCTCTATTTCGGTGACAGGCAACGAAACCCCTAAACTGCGCGCGTCCGGACGAAACAGATTCCGCAACATCCGCAACTGCGACACCCAGTCCTTGGGAGCCATCTCAAACGAGCGCCACTCCTCGATGGCGCCGAGGCCGTCGATCAGGCGCATCAGCCGCTCCGCGCCCGGGGCATCCGGCAGTAAAGCCTTCAACGCTCCCAAACCGGCATTGGGGATCTGCTCGCGCACCGCGAAATCGAAGCGGTCCATGGTGTTGGAATCGGCGAACCGCGGCGCCAGGCGCAGCACCTTCAACGTCGCCGCGTGGTCCCATCCGCCCAGCATGGCATCCACCGCTCCGCTGAGAAACCGCACCGCCGGGTGCCGCTCCAGCTCCGAATCGAAGTAGAAGCGGGCGGGAATCCCGAAGCGCTCCAGCGTCGAACGCAGGACCGGGACATAGATCTCCGCGGCCCGCGCGATGATGCCCATCTCGCGGAACGGCCGCCCGGCCGAGGCCTGCTCGAGGATGCGGCGCGCGATCTCTTCCGCCTCGCGCTCTACGCCCGGAGCGCGCACCAGCGCCATGGTGGACGTGGGACGGGGCCGCGCCGCACGCTCCTCGCGGAACCCCATGGCACGGAGCCGCGTGCGAACCGCCTCCGTGGCATCGCCATCGCCCAGGGTCAAGGTGACGTCCGCATGACGGCTCAACGCGCCGATGACGCGCAGCTCGGGATCGGGCAGCGCATGAAACCCATCCAGCCAGATGGCGCCTATGCCGGCCAGCCCCTGGCTTTCGATGCGCTCCGCCGCCCGTTCGAGCCGCTTGGCGCGCGTGACCAGCCCGCGCCGCTCCAGTTCGCGCTCCACTTCCTGGTAGACCGCCAGGAAGGCCTCGCCGAGCGGCGATTCCGGAAGCGACTTCGCCAGCAGCGCGCTGTCGCACCCCGCGGAAGCGAACTCCTTGATGGTCCGCGCCAGCCGCGCGCAGAAGCCCGGCATGTGGGCCACGCCGGCGAACTCCGGGCGGTTCACGCGCCGCGCGGCTTCTTCCACCACGAGGTACAGCACGGTGTCCGGCGCCTCGGGAGCATCGCCCGCCCACTCCTTCACGAATCCCGACAGCGTTTGGATCAGCCTGGGGCGGAAGACAAAGCCTTCCCGCGCGAGACGGTTTTGCAGGTGCTGCGCCAGGGTCGCCGTCGGCGCCAGCAGCCGTATGGCGTCATCGCCGGCACGCAGAGCTTCGCGAAACCGGTCGAGAACCAAGGCGGTTTTGCCGGAGCCGGCGGGGCCCGTGACGAGGAGCATCGGCACCAGTGTAGCGCCTCGGTCGATGCCGCCGGTGGGGTTGTCGCCCCCGCCCCGGGAGACCACTCGCCAGCGTATGATACCGTAATGGTCGAGGAGCGCGCCTCTTGAAGCCTACAGACGACGAGGAACTGACCGCGGAAGACCTCCGCGCCGTGGCCGCCTCGCGCGAGTACTTCCGGCAGAGACCCGAAGGCGGCATTCCCTTCGAGCAGGTCGCCGCCGAGTGCGGTTTCACCATGGACCAGGTGCGCCACCAGAGAGAGTAAAGGTCCGAGTGAAGAGGGTTCAGTTTCATCTGGACGTTCGGGAAGAAGCCCGCGCTATCGAGCCGTCTCGACGCGGAATCGTGGGGCAGCCGATCCTGGCTGCAGCCGGCTTTCAGCCGGCGACTGCGGCGCCGAAGAGCCGCCTAATGCGGCTGCTGGCAAGATTGCCCGCCCCACAAAAAGTGCAGAATGCTGTGATCGGGAAAACCGGCCCCTACTGCGCCGTCGACACCACCCGCGAATCCACCTGGAATTTCTTATAGTCGCTGAAGGTGATGATGAGTTCCGCGTGAATCCCCTTGATCAGCGCCACTCGCGCCGATGCCCGCAGCGTCACGCTCTTCGGCAACCACACCTCCTGGTTGACGCGCGTCTGCTCGATCTCCAGATGGCCGCCCTTCGCCAGCCGTAGCAGGAACCCGCCGAAGGAGATCGTGTCCAGGGTTTCCGCCTCTACCCTCGCCCAGTGGTAGTCGTTCTTGTCGATCCACAGCCGCGCCTTCACCTTAGGGAAGTACGCCGCCGAAGGCAGTTTCGGTTTGTAGCCAGGCTTGGGAGTTGCGTCAATCACGTAGACCGCGCCGCTGGCCCGCGCTTCCTCCCCGATCAGCCGGAAATCGAATGCGTCCGGCAGTTCCTTCATGGGATCGTGCTGGCGCTCCCGCCTGCGGTCCGCATCCGCAATCCGGTGCGCGCGTTGCTCCTCGGTTTCCTTGCGCCGCTCCTCGATGCTCTTGCGCAGCTTGTCCTCCTCCTTCTTCTGTTCCTGGGGTGAGAGCGGCTGGTCGTTGCGCGCCACCAGGCGGCGGTAGGGCGACCCCTCCAGCAAAGTCACATCCCAGGTTTGAACCTGAGTGCTCTTGACCTTCCCCGATCCGTCCAACTCGCGCACCTCCTGCCGCTGGAGATAGGTGTAGTTGCGCGAGAGTTCGACATTCTTCCGGTCGATCTCAACGGAGCGGCGCACGATTTCGCGCGGGTCTTGCGCCGCGAGGATGGCGGGCAGACAGAGAATCAGAGCGAGGGTGCGCACCCCACCAGCTTCTCAAATCGGGAGCCTGGCCGGACGATGGTCTGGTTGCGCTCGGGTCCGGTGGAAATGCAGCCCACCTCCACGCCCGTCCGGCTCTCCAGAAACGCCACGTAATCCTTGGCCTTCTGCGGCAGGCCGTCGTACGAAGAGATGCCGAACGTCGCGGTTCTCCAGCCGGGCGCGTATTCGTACACTGGCTCGAGCTTTTCGATTTCCGCCACCGTGGGCGGCATTTCCGCCACTTCCCGCGTGCCCGAGCGATAGCCCGTGCAGACCGGAATGCTCTCCAACTCATCCAGCACGTCGAGCTTGGTCACCACCAGGCTGTCGAATCCGTTGATGGCCGCGGAGTACCGCAGCAGCGGAACGTCGAACCAGCCGCAACGGCGCGGCCGGCCGGTGACGGCGCCGAATTCGTTGCCGCGCTTGCGAATCATATCGCCGGTAGAATCCAGGGCTTCGGTGGGGAACGGCCCGCCGCCCACGCGCGTAATGTACGCTTTGGAAACCCCGATCACGCCGTTGATACGCGTGGGCGCCACGCCCGTGCCGGTGCAGGCGCCGCCGGCGCTGGCGCTCGATGAGGTCACGAACGGGTAGGTTCCATGGTCGATATCGAGCATGGTCCCCTGCGCGCCCTCGAAGAGCACCGTCTTTCCGTCGCGGATCGCCCGGTTCAACAGCATCGCGGTATCGCGCACCATGGGCCGTATGCGCGCCGCAAATCCTTGGTATTCGTCCCGGATGCGCCCCAGGTCCAGCTCTTCGTAGATGCCCAGCGCCCGCGCAATGGCGACTTTCTCCTTCATCACCGCGTCGTATTGCGCGCGGAAGATGCCGGGGTCGATCAAGTCGGCGATGCGAATGCCGCGCCGCCCCATTTTGTCCTCGTAGCAAGGCCCGATGCCGCGCGACGTGGTGCCGATGGCAACGGCCAGCTTCTCCATCATCCGGTGCACTGGAAACAGCACATGCGCCCGGTTGCTAATGAAGAGGTTGCCCCGCACCTCGACGCCGGCGGATTCCAGAGCGTCGATTTCCGCCAGCAGGGCGGCGGGGTCGATCACCAGGCCGTTGCCGATCACCGCCTGCTTTCCCGCGTGCAGAATCCCGCTGGGAATCAGCTTCAGAACGAACTTCTTGTCGCCCACCACCACCGTGTGGCCCGCGTTGTGCCCGCCCTGATAGCGCGCCACGATGTCGAACCGTGCGGAGAAGAGATCGACGATCTTCCCTTTGCCCTCGTCTCCCCACTGCGATCCCAAGATTATGACGTTGCCCATTTTGTGCAAACCCATTCATTTTACCCTAGTGGAGCAGACGATCGCGTTGTGGGGCAGCTTTGTAAGCTGCGGCCGATTGGCAATCGGCCAAGGGGCGGCGGTAACCAACCGCCGCGCAGGTTGCAAACCTGCCCCACAAACACTGGCATTCTCCGCCGCTTCGCTGTATCTTCAGAGTTGCACATCTTTTTGCCGGATCGGCTGGACTGAAAGGAACACCATGCAATTCACAAGACGGGATTTGGGCAAGATCGCGCTGGCGTCCGTGCCACTCTGCAGGGCGTATGGCGCGAAGTGGATCGACTCGAAGTTCGGGGGCGTTCAGATTGGCGCCATCACCTACAGCTTCAATCGGATCGCCAGCCCCGATCCGGAAGCCATTATCAGGGCGTATGTCGAGATCGGCCTGGGCGAGGCCGAACTGATGTCGAACCATTGCGAAGCACTGGCGGGCGCGCCCCCGATGCCGGCCGGCGGCGGCGGCCGAGGTACACCGCCGACCCCCGAGCAACAGGCCGAACGGCAGGCCGCCATCGCGAAACTCGCCCAATGGCGCGCCGCCACCAACGCCAATACGTGGAAGGCCGTCACCGGAAAGTTCAACCACGCCGGCGTCCGTGTCGCCCTGCTCTGCTACAACATGCAGGACAGCATGAAAGACGCGGATATCGAGTACGGGTTCGCCATGGCCCAAGGCCTGGGCGTCAAGGGCATGACCACCAGCACCACCCTCACCATGGCCAAGCGCATCGCGCCCGTGGCGGACAAGCACAAACTGCTGGTCGGCTATCACGGCCACGACGCCACCAACGACCCCAACCAGACCGCTACTCTGGAGAGCTACGACACGCTCATGGGGTATGGCAAGTACAACGGCATCAACCTGGATATCGGCCACTTCACCGCCGCCGGGTACGACGCCGTGGCGTTCATTAAGCAGCACCACGATAAGATCACCAATTTGCACATCAAGGATCGCAAGAAGAACCATGGCCCCAACGTGGCCGTCTGGGGCACGGGCGACACCCCCATGAAGGAAGTCCTGCAACTCCTCAAAAAGGAGAAGTACCGCTTCCCGGCCAACCTGGAATTGGAATATCCGGTCCCTGCGGATTCGAACATCGTGGCCGAGGCCAAGAAGTGCCTCGCCTACGTCAAGAGTTGTCTGGTATAGACCATGCCCCTATCGAGACGTCATTTCTTTTACGGCAGCCTGTTGGCCGGCGCTATTCCGGCGGCGGGATTCGGCAGCACGCCATCATTGAAAGCCGCGGGGTATAAATCCCCCAACGAGAAGCTGAACTTCGCCGCCATTGGCTCCGGCGGCCAGGGCGGCTCCAACATCTCGGCCGCGGCGCCCACCGAAAACATCGTGGCGCTCTGCGATGTGGACGACCGCCGCGCGGCCGCCACTTTCAAGCGCTTCGAAAAGGCGCCGAAGTTCAAGGACTTCCGCCGGATGCTCGATAAGGAAGGCAAGAACATCGACGCCGTGATCGTCGCCATTCCCGATCACATGCATGCCACGGCGGCGATGTGGGCCATGGAACGTGGCAAGCACGTTTACGTGCAGAAGCCGCTGGTACGCACGGTTTGGGAGGCGCGCCAGTTGCGAGCGGCGGCCGCGAAATACAAGGTCGCGACGCAGATGGGCAACCAGGGCTATTCCAACGAAGGCACGCGCCAGTGCGCCGAGATTATATGGAACGGCGATATCGGCAACGTCGCCGAGGTGCATGCCTGGAGCGACCGGCCTATGTGGCCGCAGGGCCTCACCACGATTCCGAAAGAGGATCCGGTTCCTTCCACTCTGGATTGGAACCTCTGGCTGGGCATCGCCGCGCAGCGGCCGTTCACCGCCGATGGCAAGACCGAGCCCGACAAGAACGGCGGCTTCTACTACCAGCCGTTCAACTGGCGCGGGTTCTACGATTTCGGCTGCGGCGCCCTGGGCGATATGGCCTGCCACATTCTGGGTTCTCCCAATATGGCGCTGCATCTTTCCAAACGCAAGGTAATCGCCGTGGAGTGCATCAAGAAGGAAGGCGTCAGCCCCTTCATGTTCCCCAAGGCTTCGGTCATCCGTTTCGACTTCGCGCCTTACGGCAACATGCCGGCGCTGAAGGTCTTCTGGTACGACGGGCTGAAGGAGAACCCCAAGATCCCTGGCGTGCCCGAAGGCGAGTGGATCGGCGATCCCCCGAATCTGCCGCGTCCCAGCGGGGCGGGAGAAGGCGGGCGGGGCGCAGGCGGGCGGGGCGGCGGACGGGGAGAAGGCGGGCGGGGCGCAGGCGCGCCGGCGGCGGTTCCCGGCGGTGCTCGAGGAGCGGCCCAAGGCCCAGGAGCGGGCCCGGCGCCTCCGGCTTCCAACGAATTCCGTTCTCCTGGCCGCGTTTTCACTTGGAACGAGTTTGAGGCTCTCAAGACGTCGAAAGAGCCGCTGCGCTTCCCCGTTCCCGATGGCAGCCTCTTCATCGGCGACAAGGGCATGCTCACCACCGGCACCTACGGCGACGTGACGCGCCTGATCCCGCTAGAGAAAATGAAGGACTACCGGATGCCGCCGCCGCTGTTGACGCGTTCCCCCGGCCACATGCGCGATTTCATCCGCGCCTGCAAGGGCGGCGACCCCGCATGTTCGAACTTCGACGTGGCGGCGCCGTTCGTGGAATGGATGCTGCTAGGCGTTATTGCGCTGCGCTACGAGGGCAAGCTGGAGTACGATCCGGAGAAGATGCGCATTACCAATAACAGCGAGGCCAATAAGCTCCTCAAGCCCACCTTCCGTAAAGGATGGGAGTTCCACGCGGTGAAGTCCTAACGAGACCCGCAGGCAGGTTTTCGACGCGGAGCCGCGGAGACGCTGAGAAAAACGCGGAGAAGGACTTAGAGAGAAAGGACTAACGCCTGGATGGGCGCCGCACGCCGCTACCGGAGGTTCGAACGCGGAGCCAGCGGAGGATTCGGCTCGGGACGCGGCCCTCGGTGGGGCGGCGGGCCAATCTAATCTCGATCATTACGCGGACCCCTCGGTGACACCGCATGTCTCCGCTTCCTCCGCGTTCGAAGCCCGGGAATGAAGGAAACTCCCGATTCTCTCTTCCTCTCCGCGTTCTTCTCCGCGTCTCCGCGGCTCCGCGTCGAAATGGAATTCGACTAAAGGCCACCGGATAACCGGACCCCCACCTCCGCAACCGGCCCGGTCATGATACGCTTGCAGTTGATGCAGATTTCGGATGTCTACCTCGGGTTGGGCGAAGAAGCGTTCGAGCAACTGGTTCGCGGCATCTCCATCGGCAAACTGAAAACCTACCAGATCTACGAAGGCTTCAAGGTGCGGGCGCGCCTCCACAAGGTGAACACCGAGCTTCTGCGCAAGTCCGTGCCCCGGTTCTGGGCGCGAATCGCCGAACACGAGGAAGACTTCGCCAAGGACCTGGCGCAGGCCGTTCTGGTATCGCACATCGACATGATCACCGCGGTGCTCGATTTCGTCGGCGTGCCGCATGAGAACGGTTTCTTCGCCAAGAAGATGGACCCGAAACCGTATTTCACCGAGGGTTGGGAGGACCGGGTGTTGGAGAAGTTTCGCGGCACATACCCGGAACCGCTCCTGCTCTTCTATATCAACCATTTGAGGTGGGAAACGCTGGGAGCCGGCGAACCGTATCGCCCGCCCTCTCCCAACACTCCTTGAGTTCGGCTTGTGGCGTGCAGATAGATGAATGAATGATGACTGTGCCCCGACGGAACACGTTGCCTCAGGCCCACGGCCGAACCCCGGTTTGTGGTGGAACTCTTTGTTGGGGAGTGAGATGCGAGTAATTGCCTGCCCGTTTACAGGAGCGTCTGCTTGACTTGGGGTTGTTGGATTTTCAAGCACCGGGATCAGCTCATGGGGGATAAGCCCCAATTTAGGTGCTTAAAGCCCGTAACGAATTGGCCGCCAAAACATTCGAGGTGCCAGACATGAACCATTGCGATTTCCATTATTCACATTTGTTGCCTAAGAAACCGGGCATTCTCCCGCTAGAGGAGACCATGACGAAACAGTGCCGCCGGTGTGGCGCGCCGTTCATCACGCGATCCCGGATACGAAAGCGTTGCGATGTATGTCAGACCGTCGTCTCGGCGGAGAAACAGAAGAAGGCCAATGAGCGTTTAAAGGCACGCCGCGCCGCCCGGCGCATGTGCCTGCTGGCCAGCTAACTGGTCCAGCCCGTGGCCTCGTGCCATGGACCCGTGCCCAGCTTCAGCATGGTCACGATAGCCTGCGATTCGGCCGACCGGCCTTCACCCACGGGTCCTACCTGTTCCGCGGTCTTGAACTTGACCGAGACACGGTCCGGTTCCAACCCGAGTGTTTCCGCCAGTCTCTCCCGAATGGCTTGCCGATAATCCTTCAGCTTGGGCCGCTCCAGAATCACCGTCGAATCCACGTTCACAATGCGGTATCCCAATGCTTCCGCCAACTCCTTGGCATGGCGCAGAAACACCAGGCTGTCGCAACCCTTCCATCGCGGGTCGGAATCCGGGAAATGAGCGCCGATGTCGCCCAGCGCGGCCGCTCCCAGAATGGCATCGGTAATGGCGTGGGCCAGCACGTCCGAATCCGAGTGCCCCTCCGGGCCGAATTCGCTGGGCACCGTGACGCCGCCCAATATAAGCGGCCGGCCCGCCGCCAGGCGGTGCGAGTCCCATCCCAGCCCGGTCCGGATCTCGCTCAAGGCTGGACTTCCTTGGCAATCTCTTCGTGAAAGAACAGGCGCGCCAGGTCCATATCGCCCTGCTTGGTGATCTTGATGTTGCGATCGCTGCCCAGCACCACGCTCACTTCCACGTCCAGCCGCTCCACCATGCTGGCCTCGTCCGTGCCGAGGAAGCCGTCCTCGCGCGCCAACTCGAATGCGCGCGCCAGCAGATCGTAGCGGAAGACCTGCGGCGTCTGCGCCATCACCAGCTTCTCGCGCGGCAGCGTCGCCCGGATGCGCACGCGGCCGGTTCCCCGGCTCACCTGCTTCACCGTGTCCACCACCGGCACGCCCACGATGGCCGCGCCGGTCTCAGCCGCTTCGTCGAAGACTTTGTCAATGGTTTCCGCTTCGATGAACGGACGAACCGCGTCGTGCACCGCTACCAGCGGGGTCTCCGGACCCAGCGTCGCGAGCGCGTTCTCCACCGACTGCTGCCGGCTGTTGCCGCCTTCCACCGCGCGCACCCGTCCTCCCGGAAACTCCCGCGCCAGCATGGCGCCCACCCATTCCAGATCCTCCGCGCGCACCGCTACGACGATCTCCGCCACGCGCTCCGAGGCCGCAAACTTGCGCACCGTATGAACCAGGATGGGCGAGCCTTCGAGCAGCATGAACTGCTTGCGGCTGGTGCCGGTCTTCTCGGCGGATCCCTTCCCCATGCGGGTGCCCAGGCCGGCCGCGGGCAATATCACGGCGACTTTCATGTGCATCACGGTTCTATCGTGGTCCTTTCGGGGCCGAGATTGGTCATGGGCTGCGGGTCGCTCTTGCGCACCGGCCGGTCGTGCTTCTCCGCGTTCGGCGCCGCCGCGTGCACCCGCTCGTCGAACTTGCCGAAAATCATCTTCCCCGCGGTGGTCTGAATCACACTGGTCACGGCGATGTCGATGGTCTTGGAGATCATCTTCTTGGCGTTGTCCACCACCACCATGGTGCCGTCGTCCAGGTACGCCACGCCCTGGTTGTATTCCTTGCCTTCCTTATTGATGAACACCCGCATGGTCTCGCCGGGCAGCACGATGGGCTTGAGCGAGTTGGCCAGCTCGTTGATGTTCAACACCTCGACGCCGTGCAGGTGCGCCACCTTGTTCAGGTTGAAGTCGTTGGTAATCACCTTGCAGTCGTAGATCTTGGCCAGCTCGATGAGCTTCATGTCCACGTCGCGGACGTGCGGAAAGTCTTCCTCCACGATCTGAACGCTCAGGTTCGCCATCTTCTGGATGCGCTGCAGGATGTCCAGCCCGCGCCGGCCGCGATTGCGTTTCATCGAATCGGCCGAGTCGGCCACCAGTTGCAGCTCGCGCAGAACGAACTGCGGAATCACCAGGACGCCGTCCAGGAAGCCGGTCTCGGCGATGTCCGCGATGCGGCCGTCGATGATGACGCTGGTATCCAGAATCTTGAACGTCTTCTTCGACGACTTCTCGACGCCGAAGATTCCGCCCAGCGCCGCCAGGTTGAGCATGTCGCCCTTCTTGGCGCCCACGATCATGCCGACGTAGGTCATCCACAAAAGGAGACACACCTGCAGAAAAGGCGGCGCACCCGCGCGGCTGACAACCAACGACATCAGAAAAGCGCCGAAGATTCCCAGCACAGACCCGGCGGCGGCGCCGATCAGCCGCTTCAGGCTAACTTGCTCCAGCCGGATCTCAAAGAAGATGATGCCGCCGCCCAGAATCAGGCCCCCGACCGCCGCAATTTCTCGAGACTGCAAAGACAAGCCGAACGGGTGCAACAGATAGGCGGAAGTGGCGAGAACCAGGATGAAAATAGCACGAACAATAAGTAGATCGAGCACGAAAGCACCCCCTTAGGGTGAGTTCAAGATCCAGAGCGATCCCCATAGAACGGGCACTTGATCCCGTAAAATACGCGAGTTACGTCGCGCCAAAAGTATACCACCTCCCGCAAGCGGGGGGACTGTATGGGATCGTACGAATCGCCGGCGGCGGTGGCGCTCAGGAGTGGTCCGCGGCCGTGGGAACCAGTTTCTCGATCTTCTGCCACGCCACCTTGGCATCTCCCTGCTTCATCGCTTGAAACGGGCCGAGCGCCCAAAGCAAGTCCTTCACACGGACCAACTTGTTGAGGAAGGCCCGGTTGTCGACCGGCACGATTCGCCAGGTTTCGCCACTATCTTCGCTCACCAGCAGGCCGTCATCGGTGGTGATCCAGCCGCGGTTGGCGCCATCGAAAAGCACGCAAGTGAGCCAACTCTTCACCGGGCTGGTTTGCGCATCCCAAGTGGCTCCTCCATCGCGGCTGCGCAGAAGCTGTCCCGCGAACCCCACCGCCCAGCCGTTCTTGGCGTCGCGGAAGTACACCGAGCTCAGGGACCACGATGCCGCGGAAGCCTTGATCTGCTCCCAGGTTTGGCCCCCATCCGAAGTGCGAAGAATGGTCCCGGCCCAGCCCACGGCCCAGCCATGCTCCGCGTCCAGGAAGAAAATGCTCTCCAGCGATTGCGATGTGCCACTGGTCTGCTTGGCCCAGGTGCGCCCTCCATCGCCGGAATGGATCAGCACGCCGGTGTAGCCCGATATCCAACCCGACTGGCCGGCGAACTCAATGTCGGTCAAGGTCTCGGCGACCCCGGTCTGCCTCGCCTGCCAGGTTTTGCCGCCATCCTCGGTGGCCAGCAGCAATCCGCCGTCCCCGGCCACAAAGCCGTGAGTCGCGTCGGTGAACGCGATCGCCCGCAGGCGCGCCTTGGCGCCGGTGTCGCGCGCGGCCCAGGTCGCCCCGCCGTCGGCGGTGACCATCACTGTGCTTGGTTCACAAAGCACATACGCTACGGAGGCAGTTGGCGCAGCCCCGTCGCGGAATCGGCAGGTGTTCTCCTGCGCGCCGGCCAGGGAAGCACCCATTAACAAAACTATGGCTAACCGCTCGATCATTTCAGAATCCTCGTTACGAAGGTCTTATCCTCCGTTAATTCTAACGCGATTCGGCGCGCCTGGGGTAAACACACCCGCGGCGGCAGTGATAGAGTGTGAGGACATATGAAGGCGCATCTTTCGCTGTTCCCTCTCCTGCTGGCGGGTGCGTGTCTTGCACAACAGCCAGCTAACTATCCCATCCAGGCGGGATTCATCGACGCTCACGGAGTCCTGATTTATTACGAGTTGTTGGGCCGGGGAACCCCGCTCGTGATCCTGCATGGCGGTCCGGGAGCGTCGCACGACTATTTCCTCCCGTACTTGCTCCCCCTGGCCCGCCAGCACAGGCTGGTCTTTATCGACGAACGCGGGTCTGGAAGGTCCGAGAAATTGGAAGACCCGAGCGGCTACACCGTGGAGAACATGGTCGAAGACGTCGAGGCCATTCGCGAGGGTTTGAAGCTGGGCAAGGTCGGCCTTCTCGGGCATTCTTGCGGCGGCGTGCTGGCGCAGGCTTACGCGCTGAAGTACCAGCGGAACCTGACTCACCTGGTGCTTTGCAGCACGTTCCACAGCACTACCAAGATGAACGAAGTCTTCCGGCGCATGATGGCGGAGATGAATCCCGAGATCCGCAACCGGATCGAATCGCTCGAGAAGGCCGGGCTGTACGGCAAAGGCAAGCCCTACGAGCGGAACCGCTATCCCAACGACTACATGGTGGCGGCCTGGGGTGAAGGATACTTCCCTTACCTTTACCAGCGGCGCCCGGACCCGAATTACGATCCGGTCGCAAGCGGCATCATGTCGTGGGACCTCTACCGGGAGATGTGGGGTTCCAGCGGGGAATTCATCATCGACGGAAACCTGAAGTCGGTCGAGTACGGCGACCGCTTGAATTCCCTCACCGTGCCCACGCTGATCACGGTAGGCGACCATGACGAATGCGCCCCATCCATTTCCCGCGAGATGCACGAGAAGATCGGGGGCTCAAAACTGGTGATCCTGCCGCAGAGCGGCCACATGACGTTTGTGGATCAGCCGGGCCTGTTCTTGAAGGCGGTGGGGGAGTTCCTGCGGTGAAGCATCCGACCTTCGCTGGCTGCTATTCTGGCTCGTTACCAAGCTAGCCAAGGAGGTTGCTGACATGTTGGTCGAACAGCAAATTGCCGAACGCAGGGAAAGGGCGCAAAGCGCCGTGGTCCGGGTCGAGGCGCGGCCCACCGGGGGTCTCTATGGCGACTATCGCGTGCAGTCCGCCAGCGGAAAGACCTACCGCGTCGCCATGCGCGGCCCGGGCCTGTTCGAAAACTATTGCTCCTGCCCGGACTTCGCCGTCAACACCTTGGGGACCTGCAAGCACATCGAAGCGCTGCTGCTCCAGTTGCGGCAGAAGCATGGTACGGCACTTGATCGAAGAGCATACGCTCGCACGCGCGCTTCCATTTCCCTCCAGTATGGAGAAACCATACAGGTCCGGCTGCGCCTGCCGGTTTCGCCATCGCCTGGCTTGAAAGCCTTGGCCGGCGAATGTTTCGACCCTGCGGGACTCCTGCGGCCCGAGCATTTCCGGCATTTCGGAGACGTCCTCGACCAGTTCCGCAAAGCCGACGACCAGGCGGTCATCTACAGCGATGTGCTCGACTACATCGACCGCGAAAACGAGATCGCCGAGGGTCTGGAGTATGAGCGCAAGCTCCTCGCGAAACTCCGCGCTGGCCACGATCCACTGGATGGCGTTCTCAAGACCAAGCTCCTGCCCTATCAGACGCGAGGGGCCATCTTCGCGGCCTGTCGTGGCCGCGTGGTCCTGGCCGACGACATGGGCTTGGGAAAAACCGTTCAGGCGCTGGCGGCCGCCGAACTCCTGCGGCGCCGCAGGGGCATCGAGAGAGTGCTGGTGGTGGCCCCGGCCTCCGTCAAGTATCAGTGGAAGACCGAAATCGAGAAGTTCTCGGATCTCTCCGCGCAGGTCATCGACGGACCGCTGCCGCGGCGGCAACAGTTGTATGCCTTACCAGCGTTCTTCAACCTCACCAGCTATGAACTGGTCCTCAAAGACGTGAGCTACATTCACGAATTGAAGCCGGACCTGATTATTCTCGACGAGGCCCAACGCATCCGCAATTGGATCACGGCCACGGCCCGCACCATCAAGCAACTGAAGAGCCGCTACGCCTTCGTGCTCACGGGGACCCCGCTCGAGAACAAACTGGAAGAACTCTTCTCGGTGGTGGAGTTCATCGACGGGCGCCGCCTGGGCCCCG
>Ga0209039_10001452_pt1 | contig 22045 bp, 19 predicted proteins | sample BogFormECP12_OM1_FD_188238 | JGI IMG/M metagenome (GOLD analysis project Ga0209039, IMG submission 188238) | Bog forest soil microbial communities from Calvert Island, British Columbia, Canada - ECP12_OM1 (SPAdes) (version 2) | ecosystem: Environmental > Aquatic > Freshwater > Wetlands > Bog ...
TTAGGAAACTTGAGCCTCAATTTTAATTCCCCTTTTTTTTCCATGACCCTGGCCGCAGAGGATTGGATAAGTAATCTTTTTTCAATAAGATAGGATTTTGCAAGATTTCCGCGATTCATTGCTAAGCCCTTTTGTTTCTATTACATCATGGAGAGCCGTTTCCTTTTCTTCGTTCCGGATCCCGTATTTCAATCTAACTCTCCTTATTTTAAGGATATAGAGCGTTAAGACATTTTGACGCTAAACAACGAACCCCTTTGTTTTCTGAGACATCATGGAGAGCCGCGCCCACCTTTTCGCCTGGGATTCCGTATTTCAACCTAACTCTCCTTATTTGAATGGCATAGAGCGTTTGGACATTTTGACGCTAAACGACAAACCCCTTTTGTTTCTGATACATCGTGGAGAAGCGCGGCATCAGGTGCTGGGTGCTGGGGGCTAGGGACTCCGCAGAACCCAGCCCCTGCGCCTGACCCCTGGCCGTACTGCCCGATATCACTCCCCTCTAAGGGTAGCGCCAAGAGAAGATAGGGTGTCAACAGAATTCTTGCAGAATTTCCTACCGGTAGGAAGAAATTTACAGTTTCCACACGCAAATTCCTACCCGTAGGAAATGGGCGGCGAGTCTCGGCGGCGAGGGTGGCAAAACGTGACACAAGCCAGTGAAACAATACACAAGGGTGGTTAGGCCGTTATACGTCATTCTGGATTGTTGCCGCGTGTTTGGGCCCTAAGCGAGGGCTCTCGCCGAAGTGTCAGCGCCAACTTGTAAAATCAATTGCCCTGAGGTCCTTGGAGATCGGTCACGCGATGGCTGAGCTTTAGGACTATTGGTTTGTCGGGACACGAAGTTAATTCAATAACGTTTGATTCGATCCTTGAGTTGTCTTTCGCTGGCTTCTCAGCTCTCAGACCTACGGCGCCGGGGAAGACCACAAATATGTTTGCTCTGCCGTTTTCGCCCGTCGCCTTATCCGAGAACCAATAGTCAGGGATTTCCGGATAGACGAGCGCGATGTTGGTGTCTCGTGAGGGATGCCCGAATTCGTCAGTCACCTGCACGGAAATTTGACAAGCAGTTCCTCTCTTGATCCGCATATCCGGCAGCACCTTGTGCTCCCCGGCCCGCAGATTTATCACTTGTGCTTCGGAGCGACGGCTAACTCCCGGATAGTAGGTCGGTCGATAGGGAGGCCCGGGATCATACATATTGATTCCAAGGATATAATCCCCCGGCAAAAGCCTCTCGACGACGACGTTCCCCTCCTCGTCGGAAGACGTCAATCGGGCGAGTTCGTGGTCTTTAGCGCTCTCAAGAGTCAGGGAAACGTGGGGCGCATCATGGGAGTTCCCATCCGCATCCGCGACGCGCACGGTGATTGACCCCGTAGGTTCTCCGCAAAGTACAACTGACGTGCAGAGGTGTTCCATTATCGCGAACTCAGCGTGTGCGCAAGACCCTAGATGATTCATGACGAGGATTCTGGGTTTGTACTCAGTGGGAAAGTAGGGTTCGTACCCGGTGGGAAATCGGACAGTGACTTTATATTGCCCCGGACTCATCTCAGTGCGAAAGTAGCCATTGTCATCGCTTACGAAGACCCACTTCTTGCTTCCTTTGACAGCGTGAATAGTGGTCCCTGGCACCGGAACTCTCTTCCCCGAGTCCGCCCGCGTATCCCAGTGCACCTCGGTGGGAGTGATGCCCTTCCTGACGCTCCGAAAGTACTCAATCTCCGAGCTCGCCTCGTTCGCCGGGCGCATCTGTTCGCAGTGTTGGAGGATATCAGGAGCCTCGTCAAGCTCAAAGTGGGTCCGGATGAGATAGGTTTGCCCGATTTGAGGAGAAGTCCCCTCATTCTTGCAGAGGCGCCTTGGGACCGAAATGCTAATCTCGTCCGATGCTCGACCCTCGAACAGTTCATTGATGTGAAAGGTCGCCGAATTCACGTCGACATATATATCCGGCTGTATGTGCGTCAACGTGCCCAGGAAGACAAGTGCGGAGGATGGATCGTCGTCGCAAAGCGAGGACGGGGTCTGGGCAGCCGACACGGTGTGTGCGAGCACCACGGACAGCAGTATCACGCGGATCCTAACGGCGGGCCCGAACTTGGCAGGCAGCAGGCCAATCATTTGCGTTTGGCGCATTGTAGCATTCTTCCATGCCTCCTCAAGATAACCTTAGTACTAAGCAACACAGTCATGGGGGCCACGCAGTTGCAGAACAAAACTGAATGACCGCTGATTGGCGACCATCGCACCTTCGGAGCTGCATGTCAACGCTCACTTGCCGGTAAGTCGCCATAACCGGCCAATCATGATGCCCGCTTCGAGTTAACTTCAGCAGAATGTGACGTTTGCAGGCGCGTGCACAGATTGGACCGGTTATGGCCGGATTAACCGGCCAACCCGCCGATTTTCAATCACTTAGAGGTGCGGCAAGGGTTGGCCGGTTAATTTTACCAAACCGTAGATGTGCCCCGGCGCTGTCGGCTTACGGGCGTCAGGGTAGGACAAACATCAATGCAGAAACTCCAGGCGGCGGTCTGCGACCGCCGGGATTTGTACGGGCACGCCATGGCGTGCCCCTACGGCGACCGTAGATTGCGCCACAATCCAGCGACCGCAGATCGCGCCACAACCCGGCAATCGAAGATCGCCGCCACAGCACTGCCCGTCACACGGTGATTTGAGATAAGCTAGGGTGAGGCGGTGAACAGATGCGGGTGGTTCTCTTCGGCGCGTCAGGGATGGTGGGGCAAGGCGTTTTGCGCGAATGCTTGCTCGATCCTGAAGTTACGGCCGTCCTCTCGATCGTGCGCAGCGGCACCGGGCAGCAACACCCGAAACTGCGCGAAATCGTGCACGGGGATTTCCGCGACTTTTCTTCGATTGATTCGGAGCTGACAGGATTCGACGCCTGTTTCTTCTGTCTCGGTGTTTCGTCGGCGGGCATGTCCGAAGAAGACTACCGGCGCGTGACCTATGACATTACCCTCGCGGCGGCACAGACCTTGGCGAAGCTCGACCCCAACATGACTTTCGTTTATGTTTCGGGTGCGGGCACGGATAGTACCGAGCACGGCCGCGTGATGTGGGCGCGGGTGAAAGGGCAGACCGAAAACGCCTTGCTGCGCCTGCCGTTCAAGGCCGCGTACATGTTCCGCCCTGCCGTGATCGTGCCGCTCCACGGGATCAAGTCAAGGACCAGGCTCTACCGTGTCTTTTACGCGATGCTGGGGCCGCTCCTTCCCTTAATGAAAGTCCTCATGCCAAAGTATGTCACCACCACCGAGAAACTGGGGCGAGCCATGCTGATCGTCGCCAAGCGGGGCGCTCCCAAGCGGGTGCTCGAAAACTCTGACATCAATAAACTCTGAGGCCGGAACACGTGTTGCGCGGACCTGTTCTGTAGGTTTGCGGCTCGTCCCCGATATGTAACGAAAAGCCGCGGACCTATAGAGCAGGTCTGCCGTTATAGACGCGCTACGACGCCGTGGCACGGGCAGCCTGCCCCGATCCATCGGGGTCCCATCCGTGAGCAGTCACGGCGAAGATGGCCGAGCCGCCACATATTGCCTATTGCCCAGAGGTGAGGGCCTTCAGGTAGCGGTAGTAGAAGTCGACGCCCTGGTAGAACGACTCCACGCGCAGACGCTCGTCGCGGCCGTGGGCGCGCACGTCGTTCATATCGATGGCCACGCCGGAAATCCCATAAGTGGGCATGCCCGCGGCGTTGGTATAGACGCCGTCGGATGCGCCGGTCGCCATGGTGGGAACAACCGGGGTTCCCGGCCACATTTCTCCCGCAACTTTGTCGAGCGTCTGCATCACGTCGGGCCGCAGTTTGACCGGCGGCAGCGCCTGGGCGTTGGGCGCGCTATCGAGCACCCGGCCGCTATTATCGACGTAGCTCACCTCCACCTTGGGGTCGTCGAAGATGCGGATGAGGGTTTGCCGAATCTCCTCGCGGGTGTGTCCGGGCAGGATGCGGCAGTTCACGTTGGCGCGGGCGCTTTGGGGAAGGGCATTGTTGGCGTGACCCGCCTCCAGCCGCGTGGCCACGCAGGTAGTGTGCAGCGTCGAGTTCTGAAGCGGGTCCAGGGAAAGGCGCGCCGCCGCCGCGGGGTCCGCCGGGCTGTTCAGAATGGCCCGCATGTCCGCGGCCTCCTGACCGGTTTCCACAGAGGCCATGCGCTCAAAGTAGGCGCGCGTGACGTCGTTCAGCTCCAGGGGGAATTGAAAGTGTTCCAGGCGGACCAGCGCGTCGGCAAGATGATAGATGGCGTTGTCGGGCACGGGCAGGGAACTGTGCCCGCCCGGGTTGGTCACCGTGAGCTGGAAGTCCGCGTAAAGTTTCTCGCTGGCATCCATGGAGACGATGACGGGCTTGCCGTTCTCGGTGTCCACGCCGCCGCCGTCGGCATTGAGGACGAATTCCGCGTCGATCAGGTCGCGATGATTTTTGATGAGCCAGTCTATGCCGTTTGACTGCCCGCCCTCTTCGTCGGCGGTCAGCGCCAGGATGAGGTCGCGGTCCGGCTGGAACCCTTCGCGCTTGAGGCGGATGAACTCGGTGACCCAGATGGCGTCGTCACTCTTCATGTCCTGCGTGCCGCGGCCGTAGTAGTAGCCATCTTTTTCGATGAACTGAAAGGGGTCGGTGGACCAATCGGAGCGGCGCGCCTCCACCACGTCGAGATGGCCGATCAGCAGCACGGGCGGGTGGGCGCCCGTGCCGTGCAGGCGCGCCACCGTGTTGCCTTTGCGGGGGTTGGGACCCAACACCACAACATCGCTCGCAGGGAAGCCGGCGTCACGCAGGCGCTGCGCCATGGCCTCCGCAGCCACCGTGGTGCTGCCCACGGAGTCCGTGGTGTTGATCTCGATGAGCTGCTTGAAAATGTCGCGCGCTAATTGCCGCGTCCCGGGGTCAACTTGGGCCAGCAGGGCGGGCGCTGAAAGCACCACAACCATGACCGCCAGAGACAGGGTCTTCAATAGATGTCGATGCATCGCGGTATTATATCAAACTGTGACTTCGCGTTAAGAATTGTGGCCCAAGAGTAGTTCGACCCGATATACTGGCTGGCGCACTTTCGCTTTGCCACTATGTGTTCTGGCGACGGTAATTCATGAATCCTTCGTCGAGTCACTCGAATGAAAAGATTGGGAATCCTTCTTTCCGGTCGCGGCTCGAACTTTGAGGCCATTGCACGCAACGTGCAGGCGGGCAAGATTCCGGCGGAAATCGCCGTGGTAATCAGCAACAAACAAGAAGCACCGGGCCTTGCGCGGGCGAGGGAAATGGGGCTCGAAACCCGCTTCCTTCCCTCCCAGGGCAAAGAGCGCGAGGCCTTCGATCGCGAAGTGGTGGCGGTTTTGAAGGAATTTAGGGTTGACCTGGTTTGCCTGGCGGGTTTCATGCGCATTCTCAGCCCTTACTTCGTGCGGGAATTTCCCCGCCGGATTCTGAATATCCATCCTGCCCTGCTGCCTTCCTTTCCGGGAGAAGACGCGCAGCGGCAGGCGCTCGAACACGGGGTGAAATTCACCGGGTGCACGGTGCATCTCGTCGACGAAGGCGTGGACACCGGACCCATCGTGCGCCAGGCCGTCGTGCCGGTTCAAGACGACGACACCGCGGAGACGCTCGCGGCGCGCATTCTCCAGGAAGAGCACCGCATCTATTCCGAAGCGATTTGCCTGCTGCTCGAAGACAAGGTGCGCTTCGCGGGGCGACGGGTGTTGCGGAAGGATTGAATTTCCGTCCGGTGGATGTAATCTGATACACTGTCGTGTGTAATCTTTATGTCAGCCAAAATCCGAATCAACATAACGGTTGACCGTGAGACCCTGCGTCTGGCCGATCGAGAAGCTCGCCGGAGGAAGACTTCCCGGAGTGATTTTATCCGGGGCGCCATCCGTTCCGTCGCGAAGGAAAATGATCAATCTATAGAGGAAGCAGCTATTCGCGAGCGCCGGCGGAAGGCGATTGAGGGAATGAACCGCCTCGCCCAGAAGTTCGGAGACTGGCCGGCGGAACAGATCCTCTACGATATGCGCCATCGTCGTGAGGGGGTTAGGGATTGACCCCTCCACTTTCTTATCCCCCTTACGTCGTGGATGCATCCGTGGCACTCAAGTGGTATGTCCAGAGGGGCGAGGCCGATGTGAAGAAGGCCTTTCAGCTCCTGGAATCATATGGTCGAGGTCAATGCGTGCTGCGAGCTCCCGAACTCTTGCTTTTAGAGGTCGCTAATGCTTTGACCCTTGGGCAGCGGCTTAAGCTCGATGACATTTCCGAGGCGCTGGCTCATCTGCGAGGGCTCGATCTGGATTTGAGAAGCTTGCAATGGACCACATTGCAGAGTGCGTTGGAGATCGCCTCGGCGTCGGATGCCACTGTCTATGATGCCTATTACCTGGCTGTGGCGCTCGAGTCCGGCGCCGTTCTCGTAACCGCGGACAAGAAGTTTCTGCGCAAGGCCCGCCGCTACCCCGGCATCGTCTCATTGGCCCAACTTCAACTGCCCGACTTGCTTCCGTAAACTCATGACTATCGACGAACAACTCGCTTATCTCACCAAAGGCGCGGATGAAACCATCCGCGTGGAAGAGCTCAAGGCCAAGCTCGAGCGCTCGGCGAAGACCGGCAAGCCGCTGCGGGTGAAGGCGGGGTTTGACCCCACGGCGCCGGACATCCATCTGGGCCACACGGTATTGATCCGCAAGCTCAAACATTTTCAGGATCTCGGCCACACGGTGATTTTTCTGATCGGCGATTTCACCGGGATGATCGGCGACCCTTCCGGCCGGAACGTGACGCGCCCTCCTTTGACGCCGGAGGAAATCGCCGCCAACGCGGAAACCTACAAGAAACAGGTTTTCAAGATTCTCGATCCGCAAAAGACCGTGGTGGACTTCAATAACCGCTGGCTCGGCAAACTTTCCAGCGCCGACTGGGTGAAACTCTGCTCGCACTACACCGTGGCGCGGATGCTGGAGCGCGACGACTTTTCGAAGCGCATGCAGGAACAGCGGCCCATCTCCATGCACGAACTCCTCTACCCGCTTTCGCAGGCCTACGATTCCGTGGCACTCGAAGCTGATGTGGAACTCGGAGGCACCGACCAGAAATTCAACCTGCTCGTCGGGCGCGACATTCAGCCCGAGTATGGACAGGAGCCGCAGGTCATCATGACCATGCCCATTCTGGAAGGGCTCGACGGCGTGCAGAAGATGTCGAAGTCACTGGGCAATTACGTGGGCATCAATGAGCCACCCGCCGAAATGTTCGGCAAGCTCATGTCCATCTCGGATGAGATGATGTGGCGGTATTACCTGCTTCTCACGGATCTGACCCCGGCCGAAATCGAGGCACTCAAGGCATCCGTGGCGTCCGGAAAGAGTCATCCCCTGGAAGTGAAGAAAGCCCTGGCGCGCCGCATCATCACGGATTTCCATGGCGCCGAGGCGGCCGCTCAGGCGCAGAAGGATTTTGAAGCGCAGTTCCGCAGCAAGGGCGTGGACCCCGGCGTCCAGGTGCACAAAATCTCTTATCCTCGAAAGGATCAAGCATCCGAAATTGTTGGGGGAGTCGAGAAATTGCTCCTGGAAGGCACGAGGCTTGACACCTGGCTTGTCAATTTGGATCTCTGTAAGTCTAAGAGCGATGCCCAACGCCAGATAAAGGCGGGAGCCGTCAGCATAGCCGCAGGAGATTTGGATAACCCCGCTTGGAAGAAAATCACCGACCCCACGGCGGAGTTTCATCCTGGGGACTATAGTGGTGGAAGGGATAACTTCGAAGTCGTTTTCAAAGTTGGGCGCAAACAAAGCCGCGTCAATTTCCAGTTTCCATCAGATTAGGATTCACCAGTGCCGTAGCGGACGACCGAGAATTAGTTCCTCCCTTATGGGCGAGGGAAAGCCGCAGACCTACAAAACAGGTCCGCGCTACACGCTCTCCCTCCCCCGCCGAGGTACGCAAGAACCGGGTTCCCGCCGCTGTTTTTCATGTGCCAGAATGAATGGCAGGCGAATCTAATTAGAAACGGGCCGCGTGCCGCTGCGCGGAAGAGGTTGCTCGCGCGGCCAAGATTCTGCAGGAGGAAGACTATGCCGGAGATCACCGAGTCATTCCTGCACGACCAGTTGGTGGCGCGACGCCGAAGGTTGGAATCCACTGCCGAGGCGGTCGGCCTGCAAGGTGGCATCGCAGAACTCTTGAACGAAGTTGATGCCGCATTGGCGCGCATGGAAACGGGGACCTACGGTTTGTGCGAGGTGTGCCATGAAACCGTAGAGAAAGGCCGCCTCCTCGCTGACCCCTTAGTCAGGTTATGTCTTGACCATCTAACTGCGGATCAACGCCGCGCGCTCGAGCAGGACCTGGAACTGGCAGGCCAGCTTCAGCGAGGGTTGCTGCCGGAAACGAACTTACGATTCGGTGGCTGGACCGTCTCCTATCACTACCGCCCACTGGGCCTGGTGAGTGGCGACTACTGTGATCTGGTGGTGCGCGAGAATGGATCAACCAACCTCTTCTTCGCCCTTGGGGACGTATCGGGGAAAGGGGTTGCTGCCTCCCTGCTGATGTCGCAACTCCATGCCATTTTTCGGACCCTGACGGCCACGGACCTCCCTGCCCAGGCGCTCGTGGAGCGTGCCAGCCGCATTTTTTGCGAGACGACGATGTCCACTTTTTTTGCCACCCTCATCTGTGGACGGGCAGATTCGTCGGGTGAGATTGAGTTGTGCAATGCCGGACATTGTCCCGCACTGGTGGGTCAACAGGGAAAGGTCATACGCTTGGAGGCCACCGGCGTACCGATTGGCATGTTCTGCGATGGCCGCTACTCGGCGCGACAGGTGCGACTGGCCCCGGGCGAAACCCTCTTCCTCTATACGGACGGCGTCTCTGAAGCCCGGTCTCGAACCAACGAAGAATATGGCGAGACGCGCTTGATGGAGCTCCTGGCGCAGAGACCCGAGTTGGCCCCAGAGGCGTTGATTTGTGCTTGCTTGGATGATTTGAATGCCTTCCGTTCCGGACAGCCTCTGCTGGACGACCTTACGATCATGGCGATTCAACGCACCCATTGACCGGGAAGAAATCGCCCTCCGTGCGCAGCCGCTTGCCCGGCCCGACGCGAGGGAGGCTTCTCTCAGAAAGCGCACCATCAACAAGGTCCGACCCCGAAAGGGTCGAATCCCGGTGGCGCCCCCGCAGTAGTGGGTTGAAACGGGTAATGCGATCCCTTCAGGGTCGGGGCCGAACGTCACGGGTTCCGGAGGCGTTGCCCCCGGCGCAGCACCACCCCGGCGCTCGGCGCGCCGGGGTGGTCGTCCACGGGGCTTTCTTCCGCAACCTGCGAAACCCCGAAGCTTCATCCCCTTCCCTCCGCCTTGACTTCCTCGTTTTAGTTCTGCATCCTTCCCACGCGCACCCGTGAGAATTATCATCCTGCTCAACCCTGCCGCGAAGCGAGGCCAAGCGCGCCGTCTGCTCGAACCTGCGCTCAAAGTCTTCCGCCAGCAGCACGTTCACTTCGATGTCCGCGAAAGCCAAAGCTCCCACCACCTGATGGAGCTTGCCCGGGGAGCGTGTGAGGAAAAGCCTGACCTCATCGTTTCTGCTGGCGGTGATGGCACCCTCCACTACGTCCTCAACGGACTTTTCAAATCAGAGATTCCTCTGGGATTGCTGCCCATGGGCACGGGTAATGATTTCGCGAAGGGCTTGGGCATGCCCATGGACCTGCACACCGCGGCCGCGGCACTGCTGAACGGTCCCGTTCGGGAGATTGATCTTGCCCAGGTGGGGGCCGCGGTCTATGGCTGTATCGCCGGAGTTGGATTTGACTCCACGGTCACCCGTTACGCCAACGAGCATACGCGGTGGCTCAGCGGATCGCTTGCTTACACCTGGTCACTCCTTTGTTGCATGCCCGAATATCGGCCCCAGCAGCTCGAGATCATTGCGGATGGCGAATCTTTCTCCGAGGAGGTTCTGTTTGCCGTGGTGGGAAACAATTCTTCTTATGGGGGAGGCATCCAGCTTGCGCCTCGCGCCAAGCTGAATGACGGAATCCTGGATGTCTGCATCGTGCCCTACCTCAGCCGCCTTGAACTGCTGCGCTGGGTACCGCGCGCCTACCGGGGTGAACATTTGAATCACCCGCGAATCAAATACCTTCAGGCGCGCAAGATCACGCTGCGCGCGACTTCGCGCATGGAATTGTTCGGCGACGGCGAATTCTTGCAGGAATTACCCGCCACCATTGAAGTGATCCCGCGCGCCCTGCGTGTGATCGCTCCCGGGTATTGAGGCGCGGCCGAGAGGGCCGTTCATTTGTTGGGATTGGGGATGGTAAGGTTCAGAACCATGTGCCAGCGCGTGTCAATCGAGCTGACCTGCCGCACCTCGGAGGATGAGTTTTTGTACGTGGCTTTGACCGTGTAGTCGTGGTCAAAGCGAAGGTTCGTGAACTGGTACTGTCCTCCCCCCTGAGAATAGATATCCAGCACCTTCTTGGTTTGCAGATCAGTCAATTCAATCATGGCGCCTTGAATGGGATTCTCCGCCGGGTCAATCACCACGCCGGAAACAATTCGCGACGTAGGCACCTTGTCCTTCGCCCATCCTGCCGAGGCCCCCCAAAGCAAAATCCCTCCCAGGAGCAGGAGGGTGAGAGCCGTCAGTATTGGCGCAGAGCGGTGAGATTCCTTTCTCATCGGGTTGCCCTCGCACCATGCATTAATCATCAGATTGCGGCAGCTCATATCACCAAGTCCCGTCTTCCTCGTCTTCTTCCCCGCTGGAAATGACGTCGAGCTCCACCGGGTTGGTGTTTACGACCTCGAGTTCTGCTCCGCAATCCGGGCAATCCAACTTCGCCCCTTCTTCGACGTCGTCTTCGATCTCAATCGCCGCCTCGCATTCAGGGCAATGAGCCATGATCTTCCCTCCCCTTAAGCACTCCGTCTCCCCAAATCAAAAGTCTATTCATTTCCCCAGATGATGTCCAGCGCCACATGAATTGCCGATGGCCGATCGTCGATTTTCGATTTGACCCAATCGTCCAGCGGCAGTCGACAAATGGGCCATCCTGCGCATCATTCTTTCACTTCCCACTTTCACTTCCCAACGGTGCCAACAGCAGGATAATCTTGATGCTTCTGGCTGAGTAGAAAAACAGCTATCACGAGGTGCGCCATGAGAGACCATCATCAATTCGCCACGCTGGCTGTGCATGCTGGGGAAGCTCCCTGCAAGGTTACCGGCGCGGTTGACACGCCCATCTACCAGTCCACCACGTTCGCCGCCGTGGATTCTGATGAAATGGCCGCGCTGTACTCCGGTGAGAAGCCGGGGTACATGTACACGCGCTATGGGAATCCCACGGTGCACGCACTGGAGGAAAAGATTGCGGCGCTGGAAGGGGGCGAGGCGGCGCAGGCCTTTGCCACCGGCATGGCGGCCGTCTCCTCCTCCATCCTGGCATACGTGAAGGCCGGCGACCACGTGGTGGCGGCGCGTTCCTTGTATGGCGCCACGTATAACTTTCTCAACCGCAAGCTCCCGGCCATGGGCGCCTCCGCAACCTTTGTGCAATCCACCCGCGCGGAAGATTTCGAGAAGGCCATTCAGCCCAACACGCGCCTGATTTATTTTGAATCACCCAGCAATCCCATCCTGGAGATTCTTGACATCGCCGCGCTCGCCGAAATTGCCCGTGCGCACGGAATCCCTTCCATGATGGACAATACCTTCGCCTCGCCGGCCCTTCAGCAGCCGCTGAAGTCAGGGATCACCGTGGTGGTTCATTCTGCCACCAAGTATTTGTGCGGGCACGGCGACGCGATGGGCGGCGCCGCCATCGGCACGAGAGATTACATTGAGCACCTGAACCGCGACGTCCTCCGCGACTTTGGCGGAGTCATGAGCCCGTTCACGGCTTGGTTAATGCTGCGGGGCATTCGCACTCTCCACGTGCGCATGCCCGCGCACTGCGCCAACGCGCAAAAGGTTGCCGAGTTTCTGGCCCAGCATCCCAAAGTGGAACGCGTCAACTACCCGGGCCTCCCCGGCCATCCCGGACACGAGTTGGCCAAGCGGCAAATGAAAGCGTTCGGCGCGGTGATGAGTTTCGAAGTCAAGGGAGGTTACGAGGGTGGCAAGCGCGTCATGGATGGCGTGAAGATTTTTCTTCGCGCTGCCAGCCTGGGCGATACCCGTTCGCTGATTGTGCACTCTGCTTCCACCAGCCACCGGGCCGTGCCCCCGCAACAGCGGGAGGCCCTCGGTATCACCGACGGCTTGGTGCGCCTCTCCGTGGGAATCGAAGCCGTCGAGGACCTGATCGAGGACCTCAACCAAGCGCTGGCGTAGGGAGGATCCCGCTCATGCTCCAACTCATCTCGCTGGTCATGCTGATTTATTCGTACTTCCTGATCCAAACTAATCTACCCCATCTCCCGCGGTCCATTCCGACGCACTTCAATGCCGCCGGTGTGGCCGACGGATGGGGCAGTCCCAACACCCTCTGGTTCCTTTTGGCGGTGCAGGCCTTCACTTGCGCGATCTTCCTAATTGTTCCGTACGTGGGCCAACGATTCCCCGGGGCGGTTCATGTCGGTTCACGCCATCTGAGCGATTTTTCGCCCGCTCAACGCGCCCGGATGCTCCCGCTGCTCAATAACATGACGGGATACATGAGCATCGTGATGAACCTGTTTTTCGTTTTTATGCTCCACGAGAGCATTCAGGCGGCGACACAGCCCAATCCTCGCATCCATCCGCTTTTCCCCATGGTGCTTCTTCTGGGCGGCATGTTCGGCATCGTGTTGTATTATCTCGGGAAGTTCCGACGCGTGGCCAAAGGTGAAGTTGACGGGGACCCGTCAAACGGCCTCACGTCTTGACCTGTTCCGCCACTGCCGCCGCGAATTCCTGGGTGGAGTTCTTCCCGCCCAAATCGGGGGTGCGCACGCGGCCGGCGGCCATCACCGTTTTCAATCCCGTCATCACCTGGGCGGCCGCTGCGGCTTCACCCAGGTGTTCCAACATCATCGCGGAAGCCCAGATGGCGGCGATGGGATTGGCGACGCCTCTTCCCGCAATGTCCGGCGCGCTGCCGTGCACGGGCTCAAACACGGGCGGCCCGCGGCGCTCCACGGGATTGATGTTGGCGCTGGCGGCAAGTCCCAGGCTGCCCTGCAAGGCACCTCCCAGATCGGTGAGGATGTCCGCGAACAGATTGGATCCCACCACCACGTCCAGGCTTTCCGGATGAGTAATCATACGCGCGGCAAGCGCGTCCACGTGGTAGCTGGCCACGCTGACGTCCGGGTAGTCGCTGGCCACTTCACGCACGACTTCGTCCCACAACACCATGGTGTACTGCATGGCGTTGGACTTGGTGGCGCTGGCCAGGCGCTGGCGGGGGCGCCGCTGCGCCTGCTGGAAGGCATAACGGACCACGCGTTCGACGCCTTTGCGCGTGAACACCGACTGCTGCATAGCCACCTCATCCGGCGTGCCGCGCTTGAAGCGCCCGCCTAAGCCCGCGTACTCGCCTTCGGTGTTTTCACGTATGAAGAGCATGTTAATGTCTTCCGGGCGCTTGCCGCGTAAAGGCGGCTCCAGGCCGGGCAGGATTTCCACCGGCCGCAGGTTGACGTAGAGATCGAACTCGAAGCGAATGCGGAGCAGAAGGTCGCGCAGCGAAATGTGGTCGGGAACCGTGGGATGGCCGATGGCGCCGAGCAGAATGGCGTCGAACGGTCGCAGCGTTTCGAGGCCTTCCTCGGGCATCATCCGCCCCAGGCGCAGATAGTACTCGCAGCCCCAGTCGAACGGTTCGAAGGACAGAGTGAATTCTTGTGCCACGGCCTTGAGAACCTGCACCGCGGCGGGGACGACTTCCTTGCCGATCCCGTCACCGGGAAGAAGCGCCAAGCGATAGTTTTTCATGGCGGGCTCGATTCTATCCTTGAATTGCTCCCGGGCAAACAGGATGAATATGCGCGAAGCGCCTTGGACTGCGGCGGCTCGACGCCGCCTTGGTCTTCGTCCTTTGGGATTATCGCTAGGCGCGGTCGAACTGGGCTCTTGTCGTGGTCCCCTGGATTTTTCAAGGCGGCGTCGAGCCGTCGCAGTCCAAGGTGCCTTCGGCACAACGATTGTCATGAGGAGAGCGCACCCTTAAGCTTGGCGCTGGCGCGCCCGCCTGTACAGCCAGAGAATCCCTTCGATGGCAAGTCCCAGCAGTGAGCCCCACATCAGGTTGGTGAGGAACGAGACCAGGCCCACACACACGGCAATTAAGAGTTGCGGCCAGCGCTGAATGAGGTCGCGCAAGTAGGCAGCGTGCTGGACTCCCACGTACACCAGGAACACCCCCAGGACCGCCAGAGGAATCAAGTGGAGCAAACCCACGGCGGCCGCACCGAAGAGAGCCAGCAGGATACAAATGCCGCCGATGACGTAGCTTGACTTGGGAGTGCGCGCGCCGAAGCGATAGTGCGCCGTGATGCCACCCGAACCATGACACAGGGGTGAGCCCTGAATCGCCGCGCTGGCCAGATTCACCAAGCCGATGCTCAGGCAGAGGGCGCGCACCGTGACGCGATGCGCCTGCTCGCCGTAAAGAATCCGCGCGGTGTTCTCCGTCGCCACGATGGAGTTGCCGAAGGTCAGGGCGAATTGTGGTATGACGAGCAGAGGCAGTACCCTTTTGAGCTCGCTCAACTGCGGATGGAGCAATTGTGGCGCCACGGGGCCAAAGCTCAGGGTGGGCAGGTTGCCCCGGTGCAGTGCAAGGCCCAAGATGATTCCCAAGGCCAGCAATACCAGCGCCGCAGGGAAACGCCTCGAATCCCTTAGCGCCAGCAACACGGCGGCTCCGGCAAGGGCGATGAGCCACGGCGTAAGCTCGCCCCCGGAAAGTGGTGGCCCGCTTCGGGAGCCCATCACTAACCGCAGGCCCTCGCGCGCCAGCACCAGACCCAATCCCAGTTGAATTCCGCGGACGATGGGCAGAGTGAAGAGCTTAGCCAGCCAACCCGCAAGGTTGGTGACCCCTACCAGGAGCAGGAGCACTCCCATCAACAGCCCGGCGCTGGCAACGGCGGAAGGTGAAAGCGAAAGGGCGAGAGCAATGGCCGCCACCGCCTTGAAGGGTTGCACGGCGATGGGAATCTGGAAGTATCGCGCCGCGAGACAATAGGTGAGTCCCGCCGTCAGAAACAGGGCGGTCGGATTCAGATGATTCAAGGTGATGAGAGCGATAGCAATGGGAAAGAGCACGCCAATGTCGCCGAAGGCCCCCGCCACATCGAGGCGAGTGAGGGGCCAAGCGAAGCTGGGCGCTTGAGAATTAGTGTCAGTGGCGACCGGCAATTTCATGACCTCCGCGCGACACAAGCTAAGAATCTATCTTCCCTCGCCCCCTCGGGGGAGAGGGGGGACCGCAAGGTGGAGGGGGCCCCACGTTTTGCAGGTCGTGGGGGTGAGGGGGTCGGTGCCAACCTGGAAACAGAGCGGCAGAGTAAGTGTAACCTAGACCTCCGCCGTTGAGGTCTGTGGCTCTTCCTGAGACTCGCGCTCCCGAACGTGAGGGCAGGCGTCCGTCTTTGAGATTTGCGGTTTTTGCAAAAGAAGAACCGCGGACCCCAAAAACGGGGGTCCGCGCTACCCCCTCACGCGGCCCGCCCCGGGCTGGTGAAAACGCCGGTTGCGGGCCACCCTCTCCCCCAAGGGGGCGAGGGTAGTAAATTCAACACAAGCCCGCTCCCCACAAGTATAATCCCGCCGATGCGCAAAGTTCACTTGTTGAATTTCGGCCTCATGGTTTGCCTGTCATTTGCTGTTTCTATCGCCAATGGCAGCCAGGGGGCGCAAAGCACTAACTTCCCCCGCGTCCCGCAAGCGGTGATCCTTTCCCTCACCGGGAAACATTACCCCGGCATTACGCGCGCGCTTTCCACGGTGGGATTCCAGGTACGCGAGGTCTCCGCGGAAGCGTACGAATCATCCCGGCGGGGGCGTTCCCCGCTGTTGATTATTCCGGATACGGAAGGGCAACAACTTGACCCCACACTCTCTCAGACCATCCTTCACGACGTGGAAGGCGGGACGCCCCTGCTTCTGGACGGACCTACACCTTTGGCCGGGGAGTTGGGTTTGAAGGCCCTCGGCACTCGTGGCCAGATAACCCGGTATCGCTGGGATGACTATGCCCTGGATCCCGTGCGTCTGCCGGGCCGGTTGGCTTACCGGCGCTTCAAGGGCAATCATGCGCTTAAGGTGTTGGCTTTCGACCCCAGGGACAAATCCCCGCTGGTGGTCTCAGGAAGCCGCGGGCAAGGGAGGTTTATTTACAGCGCCATCGCGCTCGAGCCCGAGGAAGGGATGGTCTTCCAATATTTACCTTTCCTGGCGCAGGCGATCGTCGATGAGTTGCACGTCGCCCCAACGATCGCTGCGGACAATCTCTGTGTCTACATGGACGCCGGCGGCGAGCCCAAAGTTGATCCCGCGGCGGTCGTGGTGCAACTGAAAAGTTGGTCCGTCCGCGAGGTCCATCTCGGGGCCTTTTACGGCTCGGAGAGTTTTCGGGAGTTTATCCCGCGTTTCATCGCCGCCGCCCATCAGGAAGGGATTACGGTGTACGCCTGGCTGGAGTATCCCATGGTCAGCACCGAGTTCTGGATCCAGCACCCGCCATGGCGCGAAGTGACGGCCAGCGGGCGTCCGGCCATCATGGATTGGCGCTATCACATGGCGCTGGAAGATCCGGCCTGCTTCGCGGCCGTGGCCGAACTCACTCGTCGCCTGGTGCTCGATTACGACTGGGACGGGGTGGATTTTGCCGAATTGTATTTTGAGGCAGAGCCCGGCATCTTCAAGCATCCGGAAGACTTCACCCCCATGTATCCCACGTTTCGTAAAATGTTCCGGCAGCGCTACGGAGTGGACCCGCTCAAGATGTTCGACCCCGAATCACCCCAGTATGGCCCGCTGAACCCTAAATTGCGGAGCGAACTGCAAGAGTATCGTGTGGAGTTGATTACGCAGTTGACAGAACATTTCCTCGAAACTTTGGCGAATTGCCAGGCGCAAAAACCTTACCTTCAGACGACGCTCACCTTTATTGACGCGCTGCGCGATCCCACCGTCACCGAGCGGTTCGGCGTTGATCCTGACCGCCTGCTGGCGTTGCAAAAGCGCTTCGGCTTCGCCGTTGAAATCGAGGATCCCTACACGGTGTGGAATTCCAGCCCGGACCGCTACCGGGCCATCGGAGAACACTATCGCCCACGCCTCCTGCCGGGCACGCCGTTTTCCCTCGATGTCAACGTCGTGGACAGAGTTCCGCCGGGACGTCCGCTCAATAAACCCCGCGGGCTGGAGCTTTATGAATTGGTCTCCAATGTTGCCGCGAGCGTGGACTTGATCACGCTCTACGCTTTCAGCACCTTCTCACCGGATGATATGCGCTTGGTCCCCTTCGTTCTAGGCGCCCAACAGATGACCGGTGAATCGCCGGAAGAGGGGAGGGTCTTAGCACAGCGCCAGCTCATCTGGCGGACTGATGCGCGCGGGAGAACCGTTTACCTCGACGGCCAGGAATGGCCGTGCCGGTCGGATTCTCAAGTGCTGATTCCCGCTGGCGAGCACAGTGTTTTGACGCGCCCGCAGGCTGAGAGTTCCGGTGAGAGCGCGTTACGCATCGAGAGTCTCAACGGCACAATCCTGGTGGCAGAACGCTCCGGCCATCGCGTAAGACTGACCTATGAATCTCGGGGGCGCTGCTACATTAGGCTGAATCGAACCCCTGCGACCATGCTCTGCGACGGCGCCCCCGACGTCGGAAAAATCTTAAGTAACAGTGGGCGGGTGTGCCTGGTACTTCCGCAGGGGAAACATACTGTCGAAATGGAATAGCAAGCGTAGCGCGGACATGTTCTGAAGGTCCGCGGCCTTTCGTGCCCGCAGGCGAGTGGCACTGGGCAGTGAAGCTGGAAAAGCAAGTCAAAAGTCAGAGCGCAAAGGGCAAAAGGCAAAAGCGGATAACAACGCTTGCGACCGCGACCCGAAAAGGATTTCACCACGGAGGGTACAGAGGTCACGGAGAAAAAGCTGTGGGCCAACAAACAAAGAGCTGTAATCGCTGCCCGCGCAAACGGAAGTACTTTTCTCTGTGCGCTCTGTGGTGAGTCTTTACTTCGCTGGCTAGGAAGACCTCACACAGATTCCCATGAGCATGGGGCTCGCCACTGTAAATGAAAATGCGCGAAGCGCCTTGGACTGCGGCGGCTCGACGCCGCCTTGAAATAACGCCGAGGAGGACCAAGGCGGCGTCGAGCCGCCGCAATCCAAGGTGCCTTCGGCACATTCATTGCAAGATGAGGCGCCAATTAGGATGGCATTATCGTCGCGCCCCTCGTGGTCCGATGACACCTCACCTCATGCTACGGAAGTCAGAACGCGGGCGCAACCCACCGACCACGACTTTGGATGGACTTTGCGGATTAGTCGGTAAACATAAGGCGACTTTCGACGCGTAATCTGGGATTTGACTGGGCTACCACTTTTAGGGGCTACGATCACTTTTCCGGTTATGGCGACTACACAACCAAGTGTCCACCGACAATTAACGATCTGGGAGGTCCGGGTTATCTCGTCGGCGCTACCTCGAAGGCCGGTTTTTGTGATAGATTTTGGAAGAGACGTTGGTGAAGGAGCGAAGGAGGAAGAAACATGGGTGGAGTAAGAGAAGAAGCCCAAAAGTTGATCGACGCCCTGCCCGACGAGACTTCCTGGGACGACATCATTTATCAGATGTACGTGCGGAAGAAAATTGCCAAGGGGATCGAGGCGGCCGAGCAGGGCCGCGTCGTCGCTCACGACGAAGTGAAGAAGCAGTTCCTCTCCGAATGAAGCTCATCTGGACGGATCCCTCCATCGAAGACCTTCGCGCGGTGCGCGACTACATTGCACGAGACTCCGACTATTACGCCGCCGACCTCGTTGAGCAGGTGGTGATGTCCGTGGAAAGGCTACGGCGATTCCCCAAGCTGGGAAGGGTGGTTCCTGAAACTCAAGATGAAAACATTCGTGAGTTGGTGCATCAGAATTAGCGCATCATTTACCGAACAGCGGGAGAAAGAATCGAAATCCTTACCATCGTCCATGGCAGCAGGGACCTGACCATACGCCCAACGGCACCGGGAAGAATCGGTTAGCAAGCCCGCCCAACGGGCTTCGGAAGGCCGCGCTACTTGCTATTACCTGGAGGACAACTCCGTCCTCGGGATGGATCACATGCCATGAACACCAATCGCAAAAGGCCACAGGGCGCGAAAGGATTGGGGACGCATACATAAAAAGCAACGTATGCGCCACCCGCGAAGCTTTGAGTGCATACGCGTTGCCAATTGCGTCCAGCATCAGTCAGGTGTATGTTATCGGTCAAGCCGGAGGTTGATTATGGGCATTCCGGCAGAGTTTGTTGATCTAACCGAGATGGTGATCTCGCGCCGCAAGTCAATCTTGCGTCTCACGGTCACCCTTGTCTGTCTCGCCTCCGCTTGGCATGTAAAGGCACAACAATACAGTTTCCGCTATTACGGAACAGAAGATGGTCTGACCAATCTTGCCGTGAAAGTCCTCTTTCAGGATCGGACGGGCTTTCTGTGGGCCGGAACGGAAAGCGGGGTGTTCCGATTCGATGGTCAGCGGTTTCAACGCAATGGGCCTGCTGAGGGTCTTCCCCACGAGGTAGTCTTGAGTCTCGGCGAGGCGCCGGATGGAAGCCTCCTGGCGGGGTACCGCGGGGGTCTGTACCAGCAAAGGGGCCACCGTTTTGAAAGGGTGCCGCTCCCTGGCGGAGGCATCGACAGCTACAGTGCGATTCGATTTGACGGCGAAGGCCGAACCTTTATCGGCACAGATCGCGGCCTCATCGTGGCGACAAGACCAGTGGAAGGCACCGGTCTTGCCCTTCGCCTGCTCGCCAAGCCTGCCGGCGCAGACGGGGTTGACACGCACGGAATTTTTCTGGAGGCAGGCGCCGTGTGGTACGGATGCGGTACTGGTATTTGCCAGATTAAAGGAGATCGAGTCACTATCTTCGGGGAGGCAGAGGGTCTTCCCAAGGGGAGATGGATGAGTATTCGCCGTGATGGAAGCGGCGACCTTTGGGTGCACGACCTCCAGAAGTTCGCCGTGATGCGGCGCGGAAGCTCGCACTTCGATGCCTCGAACCCAGGTTTCCCGCAAACCGCCGGCGGCGGACAACTGGAAGTGGACGCCGTGGGGAGGTTGCTAGCGCCGACCATCGAAGGCCTGACCATTAACGAAGGGCGGCACTTTCGAGTCGTGGGCGGCCGCGAGGGTTTGCAAGGTCCGGTCTATTCCGTGCTGCGCGATCGGGAGGGCTCCATCTGGCTGGGCCTGGCCGGCCATGGATTAGCAAGATGGAGAGGCTATGGCGAGTGGGAGGCCTTCACTGCCGAAAGCGGTCTGGCGAGCGAGCTGGTCTACCAAATCCTGCCTCTGGGCAATGGCACGGTGCTCGCCGGTACGGAGGACGGCCTTTTCACCGGACACAAGGCCGGAGACCGGTGGACTTGGCAAAGGGACTCCCGGGTGGGGAGAATGCCGATCCACGGCCTGCAACGGGAACAGGATGGGAGCGTCTGGCTGGGCACCGAGCGCCATGGCGCGGCCCGCATCGACTCGCGAAGCGGGCGAATCGAGTGGTTCAAGCAGGATCGCGGGCTGGAAGGGTTACTGCCCTTCTCTCTGGCTCTTGACCCGTCACGACGGGTCTGGGCAGCCACGGAGCGCGGTCTCTACGTCGCGCAGCTCTCCGATAAGCGCTTCCGCCGCGTGGAGGAGGTTCCGGCGGTTCGCTGTTATGCCGTAAATGTGGGACCCGGCGGGGATATCCTGGTCGGCACGGACCTGGGGGTCTTCCGGTTGGCGGGAGGCCGCTGGCGGCAGATCACCACCGCCGACGGGCTTCGCCAGGGCGCGGTTCTGACCGTCGCCGCATCCCGGCCCAACGAATTCTGGGTAGGTTATTGGTACTCCGGCAGCGTGACGCGGGTCCGGGCAGAGGGTGAACATCTGTCCATGACGCACTTCGGCAGCGAGGTGGGTGCGCGGGGGGAAATGACTTACTTCCTCGGCTTCGATACGCACGGCCAGCTTTGGGCAGGAACCGATCAGGGCGTACGAGTATTCACAGGAGAGCGCTGGATTCAATACGACCATAACGACGGCCTGATCTGGGACGATTGCGATCTCCAAGGGTTTGCGGCGGAGCCCGACGGCACGGTGTGGATCGGCACCAGTGGCGGCCTGGCACGTTTCACCCCCAGCCCTCTGGCGCGCCAAGTGCGCTCACCCGACGTGGTATTCACCCAATTGACCTTAGGGAAGGGAGGAGTCGATAAAGACCGCTACATTTCGACGAGCTACACCTCCAATTCCCTGATGGCGCGTTACTCGGCACTCAGTTTCGCACACGAAAGCTCCGTCCTTTTCCGCTATCAGCTTCAACCGCTCTTTGACGACTGGCGGGAGACTTCGCAGCCGGAGCTACAGTTCCCGGGGTTGCCTCCCGATGACTACCGGCTGGAGGTGCAAGCCCGTGACGGGTTGGGCCCGTGGAGCAAACAGCCAGCGGTCTTCGCCTTTGAAATCCGACCGCCCTGGTGGCGCACGTGGTGGTTTTTGGCCATGTTGGGTTTGACGCCGCCCGCCATCGTGCTCCTGTTCTTGCGCCAGCGGAACCAGCGACAGAAGCAGATTCAGCGGGCGCTCGAGGAGGCCGTCACGGCGCGCACCACAGAATTAGTGCAGGAAAAGGCCCGCGTGGAACAGGAGAAAGCGCGAGCGGAACAGGAAACGATTCGCGCCGACGCCGCGAACCGGGCCAAGAGTGAGTTTGTGGCGAACATGAGCCACGAGATCCGTACTCCCATGAACGGCGTCCTGGGAATGACCGATCTCCTGCTGGAT
>Ga0209039_10001453_pt1 | contig 22014 bp, 14 predicted proteins | sample BogFormECP12_OM1_FD_188238 | JGI IMG/M metagenome (GOLD analysis project Ga0209039, IMG submission 188238) | Bog forest soil microbial communities from Calvert Island, British Columbia, Canada - ECP12_OM1 (SPAdes) (version 2) | ecosystem: Environmental > Aquatic > Freshwater > Wetlands > Bog ...
CGCTGGGAATCGGGGACGCAGGTTCATGAATTGATTGCCGGGATCGGCGCGGCTGTGGAGTACCTTGAGGGTATTGGGCGGCACAGCGATCCAGGCGTGGAGACGCGGCGCGAAGCCCTGACGTCGGCGTATCGCGCCACAAGGGCTCACGAGACGCGGCTAGTATGGCGGCTGATTGATGGGCTGCAATCCATTCCTGGCGTACGCATCTACGGCATCACGGATGCGCAGCGAGCGGCGGAGCGTTGCTCGACGCTTTCACTGCGCATCGGGAATCAGCACCCCACGGCCATGGCCACTTATCTGGGCGAACGCGGGATTTTCACGTGGGATGGGAATTACTACGCGCTGAACTTGACGGAGCGTTTAGGAGTGGAGTCACTCGGCGGGATGCTGCGCATCGGGCTGGTGCATTACAACACGATGGAAGAAGTCGAGCGCCTTCTCGCGGCGCTGCGCGAATTTGCAGCGGGATAGTGCAAGCATGGAGCCATTCGATTATTTCGAGGAATTGAGCGGTTGCGAGCATCTTTTCTTGGGAGAACTTATCGAGCCTGGAACGAACAGTTTGAGAATTCAGGTAATCGAGGGAAGAGCTTCCAAGGTAGCCGTCCCCATCGAGGTCGCGGGCCAGGCACTAGGCAATGGGTTTCCGGTGAAGATCGACGCCAACTCTGTTACATATGTGCTCAAGTGGAATTCATATGTTCTGTACCAGATCATAAATGAATCATTCGCGCGTCAAGAAGATCCCAAAAGTGCAATCTCGGGCAAGTCTGCTAGTGTCTACAGATTATCGAATTTGCTGGACTATGTCTCTCGCTCTAGCAATGCTTCCGACGAATATCCCGGAAGACTCCTACACTTCAGAATCATATGCGCCGATCATGTAATCGACGTTATTTCGACCGACCGGCCGGAGTGCATGCGAATTGGACCTAAACTGCCCGTAAACTAGAATTTCGTTTCAAGGCAGTTCTTTTGGTGCAACGAATGCTGACAGCGGCGGGAGAAGGCGTGTATGCTGTCAAGTTATGAGCAAACGACCAAAACCCGTTGTACTTACTATATTGGATGGATGGGGCTACCGAGCCGAAACGAAGGGCAACGCCATCGCGCTGGCGCGCAAACCTACGTATGACGAACTCCTGCGCAAATTTCCGAATACGCTGATCCAGACGTCAGGGCCTGCCGTGGGACTCCCCGAAGGGCAGATGGGGAACAGCGAAGTCGGACACATGAATATGGGCGCAGGGCGTGTGGTGCACATGGATATCACGCGCATCGACCTGTTGATTGCCAACAAGCAACTCGACCAGGTGCCGTTATTTCAGCAGGCCATGGAGCGCGGGCGGCAGCGGCAGTTGCATTTCATCGGGCTACTGAGCGATGGGGGCGTGCACTCGCACATCAACCACCTGTTTGCACTGCTGGAAATGGCCAAGAAATACAAGGTGGAGAAAGTGTTTGTGCATTGCTTCATGGACGGGCGCGACACACCGCCGAACAGCGGGCGGGACTTCATTCGCCAGTTGCAGCAAAAGATGCGCGAATTGGGTGTCGGCGAAATTGCCACCGTGGTGGGCCGCTACTACGCCATGGACCGGGACAACCGCTGGGAGCGCGTGGAACTTGCTTACCGGGCGCTAACGCATGGCGAGGCGGAGACGAAGAGCAGCGATCCAGTGGCGGCGCTGCAACACAGCTATGAACAGGGCGTGACGGACGAGTTCGTGAAGCCGGTGGTGATTACGCGTGGCGAAGGACCAACGGCTCCTCCGGTTGGCCCCATTCACGATGATGACGCGGTGATTTTTTACAATTTCCGCGCGGATCGCGCGCGGCAAATGACGTTTGCGCTGGAGGCGCCGAATTTCGACAAGTTCGTTGACCCGAAGCGTCCGAAGAATTTGTTCTTTGTGGGCATGACCAAGTACGACAAGAAATGGGACTGGCTGAAGTGCGTGATCATGCCGGAGAAACTGGAGCACATTCTGGCGCAGGTGTTTCAGGACTTGCAGTACAAGAATCTGCGGTGCGCGGAGACGGAAAAATACGCGCACGTGACGTACTTTTTCAATGGCGGGGTGGAAAAACCGTTCGGTGGAGAGGAGCGCATCCTGGTTCCTTCGCCCAAAGTGGCCACCTACGACCTGAAGCCGGAAATGTCCGCAGAGGGCATCACGAACACCGTGGTAAACGCCATCGAGAAGGGCGAGTTCGACGCCATCATCATGAATTACGCCAATGCGGACATGGTCGGACACTCCGGGAAATTGGAAGCAGCGATCAAAGCCGTGGAAGCAGTTGACGCGGGGCTGGGACGCCTCTACCAGACGATGAAGCCGCGCGGAGGCGCGTGGATTATCACCGCGGATCACGGCAACGCGGAAACCATGATCGATCCGGTGACCGGCGGGCCCCACACGTATCACACGACGAATCCTGTTCCACTCATCTGCGTTTCCGAGAACGAGGGGCTAAGCCTTGCTCCCGGAGGCGCGCTGCGCGACATTGCGCCGACGCTATTGCGGATTCTGGGGGAGCCCTCACCTTCCGACATGACCGGGCGCGACCTGCGAGTTCTTGCAAAAACCTGAGATTGTGCTGCGTTCCCCGCGAGAAGCAGATCCCTCGCTCCGCTCGGGATGACAGTTGAGCTATTTTCCTGCATTCTGTGAGAGCGGAAAAAATCGCTGAACCTGGTTCTAAATTCATGGATCGCACGCGACCGGAAAACACAAAACTGACCATTTGCGTATGGCACCCGTTCACCGAATGGCGGCCGAAACCCGGCATGGCCAGAGCCATTCGCACGCGGTGGCCAGAGATGCGCGTAGTGCAACTGCCGGACTATGCGCGGCTGGAGGAAGAATTGCCGGACACGGATATCTTCATCGGCTATTCCCTGCGGCCACAGCAACTGAAGGATGCCAAACGGTTGAAGTGGATTCATTCAACGGCAGCGGGTGTGGCGCAACTGATGTATCCAGAGCTGCGCGATGCGGGCGTGGTGGTAACCAATCCGCGCGGCATCTTTTCCGTGCCAATGGCGGAGCACACCATGGGCATGATGCTGGCGCTGACCAGGAATTTTCCTGATACCGTGCGGCAGCAGGACCGCGCGCATTGGGCCCAGCAGGCGCTGTGGGATTTGCCGCAACATCTGACGGAGTTGAATGGCCGAGTGCTGCTGATCGTGGGCTTCGGATCGATTGGCAAAGAGGTCGCGCGGCGCGCGCTGGCGTTCGGGATGCGGGTTTGGGGTGTAACGCGATCCGGGAGGGGCGACACCGCGCTAGCGGAAAAAATCGTGCCGGCAGGGGAATTGCAAGCCGCACTGCCGCAAGCGGATTTCGTGGTAATTGCGGCGCCGGAAACAGCCGAAACGCGGCACCTGATGGGGCAGGAAGAAATTGCGAAGATGAAACCGGGCGCGAGGCTGATCAACGTGGCGCGCGGTTCGTTATTGGACGAAGCGGCCTTGATTCGCGCATTGGAGGAAGGAAAGCTGGGTGGCGCGGCGCTCGATGTGACGGCCACAGAACCGCTTCCACCGGAGAGTCCGTTGTGGAAGGCGCCGAACCTGCTCATCACGCCGCACACCAGCGCGATCAGCGAGCGGCTGTGGGAGCGCGAGACATCGCTGTTGATCGAGCTTCTGGAACGCTGGTTTGATGGACGCGAATTAACGAATCGCGTGGATTTCTCGCGCGGCTATTGAGTTGCGCGGAGCGGCTCAGTCTCCCACGCCGCCCTTGGGCGCCTGGTAGCCTTCACGCGTGTAGACGACGATCTTCTGCTTCTTGCCTTTTTGGTCGGTGACAGTTAACGGGCCGCCATCCGGCGCGACCAGTTGGACCTTAACCTTGCGGTACTTTCCATCGGCAGTATGATTTGTCGGCGAGTAGGTGATGCTGTACTGGTGTCGCAGGAATTCCGCTACCTCTCGCATGACACCCGGAATTTCGCCGTCAAACTGGGGAAACCAGGCGAAGCCGCCAGTCATCGTCGCAAACGTCTTCATCTGGTTTTCGGCTTGCAAGTAGTCCATGCGGGCCATGGAGCCTAGCGCGCGGTGCATTTCGAGATAGTTGGTAATGGGTTTGTCCACGCCCACGGCAAAAATGGTCACGTCGGTCTGGCGGAGTTGTTTGATGGTCTGATCCAGGGTGTGTTTGGAAAAAGTGTCCACGCCGCTGGCTAGGACGAGCACGGACTTCTTGCCCTTGACATCTTTCAGGCGGTCGACGGTGTCGAGAAGAGCGTCGAAGATGTTGGATTCGCTGAAGCCGGGAAAATAGAGACGGTAGACGGCGGCGCGAACCTCGTTTTTGTCCTGGGTGAAGTCCTGTTCCATCCGGGGCTTCATGTCAAACGTAACCAGCGCCACCCAATCTTTCTGATTGAGATTCGGGAACAGGCCGTCCGTCCAATATTTCGCCTGGTAAGCAAACCAGCCATAGGCGCGGGCGCTGAACTCCATCAGAATGACCATGGTGATGGGGGCATCGGTGGCGCCAAAGTTGGTGATGGTCTGAGGCACGCCATCTTCCAGGATGCGGAAATTCTCTTTTTTCAGGCCGGGAATCAGGTCACCGTTGGAGGTGGTTGCGACCACGTCCAGTGTCACAACGGGGACTTCGACGGAAATCGTGACGCCGGCCTCCTGTGGTTTTTCCTGGGGCGTGGCGGGCTTGGGAGCAGGCGATGCGGGGTTGGCCTGGGCTGGCGGAGTGTTCTGAGGTCCTTCGGGGGCTTGTGCCGCCAGGCCGGAGCTCAACAAGAGCACAGCGGTGCCGATCACGATTAACTTACCGAGCCTTGAGTTCCAACCGATCATGCGTATCCCCCTGGCCAATACTTCTATGATGCAATTGAGCCGCCCGGCGTGGTTTCACGCGTATGCCCGAAGAACGGTGCAACTTAGGCAACGCCAACGAGAGACCTCTGCCGGAGCCTACAGTTTCGCATGTTAGTATGTTTTTTACTTGTTGCCTAACGGATTCAAACTGGGGGTGCAGTCGTGAGTTGGAAGCGTGTCAGCTTCTCGATTGTGGTTGTGTTAGTCCTGTTGGTGGGCGATGGTGCGGTTGTGCGCGCGCAAATCAGGCAGGCGCCGCCTCCATATGGGATACCCGTTGCCCCATCCCTGGTGGGCGACACGTCCGCGCTGGCCCGCGAGGCGCAAGATTGGCTTGTGGAACTGGTCAAAATTAACACGACGAATCCGCCCGGGAATGAGCAGGCCGCGGCAAAGTACCTGGCCGGGATTCTGACCAAAGAAGGGATCACGCCGGAGATATTGGACGTGGCGCCCGGGCGCAGCGCGCTGGTGGCAAGATTGCAGAGCAGCGCGGTGGCCGATCCGTCGAAGGCCCTGCTGCTGGTTGCGCACATGGATGTGGTAGGCGTGGACCGCAGCAAGTGGACGGTTGACCCCTTCGGGGGAGTTATCAAGGATGGTTATTTGTATGGGCGCGGCTCGAACGATGACAAGGGCATGCTGGCGGCGAATCTGGCCGCGTTCATCGCGCTAAAGCGTTCCAACGTGCACCTGAATCGCGACGTCATATTTCTGGCCACGACCGACGAAGAGCAGTTTGGCGATGCCAGCTTGAAAACGCTGATTGCCAAATACTGGGATAAATTTGCCGCGGGTTATGCCATCAACGAAGGCGGCAAGGTGGTGGTGAAAGACGGCAAGGTACAGCATGTGGCAGTGCAAGCCGATGAAAAAGTGCCCGTGAATGTGACTGTAATTGCGAAAGGAACAGCCGGACACGCTTCCATTCCCACAAAAGATAACCCCGTGGTGCACCTGGCCGCTGCGGTGGCCAAGATCGGGGGCTACTCGGCCCCGGTTCATCTCACTTCCATTACGCGGCGGTACTTTGAAGGCTTGGCGCCCGTCGAGAACGAGGAAATCGGAAAGTGGATGCGGGTGATGGATACGCCGGATCGCGGCGAGCACGCCCAACGTTTTCTCTCTGACGCCAATCCGCTGTGGAATTCGATGATGCGGGATTCGATTGCCCCGACGATTCTGCAAGCCGGGGTGCGCGCCAACGTCATTCCTTCGGAAGCGCGGGCGAATTTGAATATACGCCTGCTGCCGGGCGATTCGGTCAGTGCACTGTTGAACGAACTGACGAAGCTAGTCGATGACCCGTTGGTGAGCTTCGAGGTGCAAGCCGATGCGGGGCTGGCGGCGCCCAATTCATCGATTGAGACGGATTTCTACGCGACGATTACCAAGGCGTGCGCACAGGAGTTCGGCGGTGCGCCAGTTTTGCCGTTCATGTCGACAGGAGCAACCGATTCGGCACAGCTCCGTCTGCACAGTGTGCAAGCTTACGGCCTGCGGCCTTTTCCGCTCACCGAAGAGGATGACCGACGCATGCACGGCGACGACGAGCGCCTTCCCCTGACGGCGTTCGCGAAGGGTGTGGACCTGATGACGCGGATTGTTGCGGAGTTTTGCGTCACGAAATAGCAATGTCAATGGTGTATAAAGGAAGCGGGAGGAAAGTATGAAATCCCGCCATTCGAAGATTGTGTGCACGATAGGCCCCGCGACGCGCTCTCCGCGCATGATCCGCAAACTGCTAGAAGCGGGCATGGACGTGGCGCGATTGAATTTTTCCCACGGAACCTATGCCGAACATGCGCAGAGCTTTGTGATGCTGCGCGAAGCGGCCATGGCGTTCGAGAAACCCATTGCGATCCTGGCGGATCTTCAGGGGCCCAAGATCCGCACGGGAGCGCTGGCGGGTGGCGGGACGGTGACGTTGCGCGGGGGCCAGAAATTCGTCATTACGACGGCGAAGATTCTGGGAGATTCCACGCGCGTGAGCACGACCTTTCACCCGCTGCCGCACGAAGTAAAACCCGGGGATCGCATATTGCTTTCCGACGGACTGATCGAACTGCGCGTGGAAGGGATACGCAAGCGGGAAGTGATCTGCCAGGTGGTCAATGGCGGAGTGCTGGGCGAACACAAGGGCATCAATCTTCCAGGAGTAAAGTTGCGGGTGCCGGCGCTGACGGCGAAGGACCGCAAAGACCTGCGCTTTGCGCTGACCCATGGGGCGGATTACATCGCGGTGAGTTTTGTGCGGCGGCCCGAGGATGTATTGCTGGCCAGGACACTGATTCGGCGGGCGAAGAAAAGTACACCGGTGATCGCGAAGCTCGAAAAGCCCGAAGCTATCGAAAATCTGGAGGCGATTCTGCGCGTGACCGAGGGAGTGATGGTGGCTCGCGGGGACCTGGGCGTGGAGATGAGCCCGGAGCGCGTTCCAGTGGTGCAGAAAAACATCATCGCGCGCGCGCGCGAATTCCGCTGCCCGGTGATCACGGCCACACAGATGCTGGAGTCCATGACGGAGAATCCGCGGCCGACCCGCGCGGAAGCTTCGGACGTGGCCAATGCGATATTCGATGGGTCGGATGCCGTGATGCTGTCCGCGGAAACCGCTACGGGGAAGTATCCGGTGGAAACCGTGGAGATGATGGCGCGGATCATCGAAGAGGCCGAAGCGAGCATCCACGAATATCCACGGCCCGTGGCCCAGGAACAGTTAAGGGTGCCGGAAACGGTGGCGGAACTGGTGTGCCATGCGTCGCGCGAACTGCACATGAAGCTGATCGCGGTGTTCACACACAGCGGGTTTACGGCGCGGATGATATCGCGGTACCGGCCGCTGGTGCCGATCGTCGCGTTCTCTCCGGATGCGCAGACGCGGCGGCGCATGGCGCTGCTGTGGGGCGTGACGTCGCGTCAAATCCGGGACATCAGTAAGATCGATGGATTGGCGGCGATCGCCGAGAAACGGCTGGTGGAAGAGCGGTTCGTGCGCAAGGGGGATGTGATTGGAATCGTTGCGGGCACGCCGATGGGGATTCGCGGCACCACGAACTTCATGAAGTTCCACGTGATTGGCAGCGCCGCCTGAAGCAAAAACTCCAAGATAGGCATTGAAGACTCAGCGCTGCGAAACGTCCGCCAGGCAAGACCATCTCCATAAACGCGACGTCAATTGACCCAGTGATCGGGACGCGAGGGAGGTTCGTCCTTGTGTTTCTTCACAAAAACTTCGAAGCGCTTGCGATTGCGCCGATATTGCCAGTCAGAAACGGAGTTGCGGACGCTGTAAAGAAAAGAGCCGCGGCGGAGATAGAGCCAGCCGACCAGCAAGCCGCCGAGATGGCAGATATGACTTACCTTGTCATCGCCGAATCCAAACGTGCCGAGAAACGTCAGCACCACCATCACCGTGACAATGGTGCGCATGCGGAGCCTTACGGGAATGGGCAGCAGCATGACTTGGCGATCGGGGAACAGGATAGCGCAGGCGATCAACACTCCAAAAATAGCGCCGGAAGCACCGATCGTAGGGACATAGGAGAAGCCACGGCCGAACATAGCGGGGACGGTTTTGACCAGAACGTTGATGATGCCCGCTCCTACCCCAGTGATGAAATAGTATTTCAGAAAGCGGTTCTTTCCCCAGACCACCTCTAATTCGCGGCCAAACATCCAGAGGACGAACATGTTTGTGAGGATGTGCCAAATGGTGGTGGGATCGTGCAGAAAAAGGTAGGTAAATGGTTGCCAGATTCGCAAGCCGGGGATCACTCCAGCAGGGACAAGCCCAAACCAAAAGAGGAATTTCTGATGGGCCAGTACACCGCTGTACTGGCGATAGAGTACCTGGAAGAAAAAGACGGCGAAATTGGCGATGAGCAGAGCTTGCACACCAGGAGTGATGAAGAAATTGAAACGAAACTCGTAGTTCTTCATGCCGGGTCGTGAGCCCATATGGCCCAGTGTACGGTGAGAACAGGCGGTTCGTCAAAAGGAGCGATAATTGCCATGCGCCGGAGGATCATGCGGCATCCTTCCGCAGTTAGCCCCCTCTTCCTCAATCAAATGGCCAGGGCAAACGACTCCAACCACTGTTTACAAAGTTTCAAGCGCCAGTTTAAGGTAGTTCCAGAAACTCTGCACGGTGGAGATCTGCACCTTCTCGTTGGGACTGTGCGGATTCACAATCGTGGGGCCGAAAGAGATCATCTGCATGCCGGGATATTTTTCGCCAATAACGCCGCACTCGAGGCCAGCGTGCATGGCGATGAGTTCCGCGGGCTTGCCGAAGAGTTTCTTGTGCACGTCCTGAAGCGTGCGCACCAGTTCGCTGTTCGGCTCGGGTTTCCAGCCGGGGTAGCTGCCGTCGTGCTCGACTTCGAACCCGGCGAGGCGGCAAACGGTCGCAACCACGCGGGCGGCAGCCAGTTTGCTGGTCACAATGGGACTCCGCTGACTGGTCACCATCTCGACCATGTCCCCCTTGGTTTTGACGGTCGCAAGATTCGTGGAGGTCTGGACCAGGCCGGGAACATCGGGGCTCATCGCAAGAACTCCATGCGGCATGCTGGCGAGGAGAGCCACGGTATTTTTCGCGTCCGTGGCGTCCAGCACCATTCCCGGGCGCTCAGCTTTCTCGGCGGTAATCCGGAGTCCGGAATCGAATGAACCCAGCTCGGCTTTGTAGGCCGCTTCGGAGTTGGCGACAAGCGATTTCAATTCGCCCTCGCGAGAGGGTGCGACAACCACCAGAGCCACCGCCTCGCGGGGAATGGCATTGTGAGCACTACCGCCGTTGACCTCGGCGAGTTCGACCGGGAGACGATCCAGCAATTCCTGAAGGGCCCCACCCATGATGTGCAGGGCATTGCCGCGGCCCAGATTGATGTCGACACCGGAGTGGCCGCCCTGGAGCCCAGATACCTTGATGCGCCAGGCCGAGCCAGCGCTCGCGGGAACCAGCTTGACCTTACGTCGAGCGGTCGTGTTCACGCCCCCTGCGCAACCGATACACAGGGTGCCAATCTCCTCGGTGTCCAGGTTGAGGTAATACTTGGACTTGAGCACGCCAGCCGGGAATTCCGAGGCGCCGGTCAGACCGGTCTCCTCGTCAATGGTGAACGCAAACTCGAGAGGGCCGTGTGCAATGTCAGTGCTTTCCATGACGGCGAGCGCGGCGGCCACGCCGACACCGTTATCGGCGCCGAGGGTCGTGCCATCCGCTTTCAGCCAGTCGCCATCTCTTACGATCTTGATGGGATCGGCGTCGAAGTCATGAAGCGTGCCCTCGTTCTTCTCGCAGACCATATCGAGGTGGCCCTGCAAGAGGGTCATCGGCGCTTTCTCGCGTCCCGGGCGGGCGGGTTTGCGGACCACGAGATTGCCGACGTGGTCTTGCGTGGATTCCAGACCGAGTTTAGCGGCAACACTGCGGACAAATTCGCGCACGGCCGCTTCTTTTGTTGAACCGCGAGGAATAGCCGCAATCTTGTCAAAGTACTTCCAAACGCGTTGAGGTTCCAAATCTGCGAGTGCAGGCATCATGGGGTGCTCCGTTTTAATGAGGCGGGATTTTGTAATTGAACTCGAAAGCAGCCCCATTGTACATCCATCCCGGCGGTTCGCGGCGCAGCGAAACAAGAATCACCGGGAGGGCTGACGATGGTTTGTCATCCGTACTTGCGGACGCCTTGAGCGCCGTGCTAACGTTCGGTGTCTTCCAGGAATACCAACCCCACAATGTAGTTGCGAGGTTCACGCATGAACACGCAATCCACCGATTCAGCTGGCCCCAAGAAGCACCAGCCTTATGTACCAGCAAATATGGACATGAAGGAATTCACTTTCCGCGCGGTGTTGTTGGGCCTGATCATGACGGCGGTCTTGGGGGCGGCAAATGCCTATCTGGGACTGAAGGCCGGAATGACGATCGCGGCAACATATCCCGCGGCGGTAATCAGCATGGCGCTGCTGCGTTTGATGAAGGGCTCGTTGCTTGAAGAAAACATGGCGCGAACGATTGGTTCGATCGGTGAGTCGGTTGCCGCGGGCGCCGTGTTCACGATTCCGGCGTTCGTGATCGCGGGATTGTGGCCAGGACTTACGGGCGAGCAGTACTGGAAAGCGGTTGCCCTGATGATGATCGGTGGCACCTTGGGGATTCTGTTCGTGACGCTCCTGCGGCGCGTGATGGTTGAGGACCCGGAACTGCCGTACCCCGAATCGGTGGCGGCTTCGGAGATTCATAAGGCAGGGCAACAAGGGGCAAAGGCGGCGAAGATTCTCTTCGCAAACATGGGTTTCGGCGCCCTGATGTTCCTGCTGGGCGCAGTGAATCTGTTCTCTCCGAATAACACGTTCAACGCGAATATCAGCGCGCTGGGCAAGAAACTGCTTCTGCGGACCAGCACAAATCCAAGCGTGGCCACGACAATGACCGGAGGCGCCACGTTCTTCGCCGCTCCGGACATCAGTCCCGCTTACCTGGGCGTGGGCTACATCATCGGCCCACGGCTGGCTGCGCTGAACTTCGCCGGTGGAGTGCTCGCATGGGGTTTGCTGGTTCCGCTGCTGACCTTCACGGTCGGTCCCTACATTCAGGCGGCGCAACCGGCGGGACAGATGCTCTCCTGGCCGTTGCTGGCCGGAGCGATCTACTACTCGATCGTGCGTCCGATTGCGGTGGGTGGAATGCTGGTCGGTGCGACGTATACCTTGTTCAAAATGCGCAAGCAGTTGGCCATGGGCATGGGCCGGGCTATCTCCGACCTGAAAAAGTCCGCCGCAGCGCACGCAGCGACGGATCGCACGGAGCGCGATCTGCCGGCTAAAGGAGTCTTCGCGGGAATCGGCGTCGTGTTCGTGGCTATGATTCTGCTTTATCACTACTTCATAGGCAGCGCAGGGAGCTTCTCTGCTTCCAAGGTGCTGACCGGTGCACTGGTTGCCGCCGGCGTCATGCTCGTCGTCGGATTCTTCTTTGCGGCCGTGTCGGGGAATCTGGTCGGAATGATTGGCTCATCGAATAATCCGGTATCCGGACTCACCCTCTGTACCCTGGTGATCGCCGCGCTTCTGATGGTGGCTCTTGGAGTTTCCGGCGCAGGCGGCGTTGCCGCGGTCCTGGGAGTGGCCGCGGTGGTTTGCGTCTCTTCGGCCGTTGCCGGCGAGATGCTTCAGGACCTCAAGGTAGGGCATATTCTCGGTGGCACGCCCTCCAAGATGCAGATCGGCGATCTACTCGGGATCGTGGCGGCTTCGCTGGTGCTGTTCTTTCCCCTGTCCGTGCTGGATAAGGCGTATCACTTCGGAAGCCCGGCTCTACCGGCGCCCCAGGCCGGGCTCATGGCGATGCTATCGAAAGGCATTGTCGGTGGCGACATGGCCTGGCCGTTGATCATTGTGGGGATGCTGCTCGGTATCGTCATGATCCTGATCCAAGTGAAGAGTGTGATGCTGTTTTCGATTGGCATGTATCTGCCGTTGGGAACCACCTCCGCGATGTTCGTGGGCGGCCTGATTCGTTGGCTTACCGATCGCCTGCGCGACAAGCGCAACCTCAATGACGCGCAGAAAGCGCGCGTGGACAACACCGGGATCCTCACCGCATCGGGATTGATCGCCGGAGAGGCTCTCTGTGGACTCGGTGTGGCCGCAGTCATTGCGCGGAGGCTCGCGCATGACCCCCATGCAAACACATCGTTGGCTCATCTGGCCATGGGGGACTTCTGGGTCGCTCCCTTGATTGCTTTGGCAGCGCTCGTGGCTGTTATGGTCCTGGTGCCGCTGTTTAATGCGGGACGCCCCGACGAGCCCGCACCGCCAACAGCGATCATGTAACGCGGGTCCACGCTCCTGCTGACACCTGGCGTGTGGCCCGCCCGTAAAACGCTAAGATAACCTTGGGTGGCCTACCCTTGCGCTTTTGGTTCTTGCAAGGGGGCACATTCTTCTCTTGGGTTTTGCAGTTCGAACTCTTGCGTTAAGCTGCGATTGTGATGATCGCGGGTGACCTACTCTCAACGCGCTGAGAAAATCCTGGGTGCCCACCCTTTGCGTTTTTTGCAAAGGGTGGGCTCTTCGTCCTCGCTCTTCGTCGGCTTTCCCCCCGCCTACACCGCATCCATCTTCAGCAGCCCTTCTCCTGTCGCATAGTGCGACCAACTACTCCACGGCCACTCTGCCGGGTGCGCCACCCGCCCGGTGGTACTATTTGTGCTGGCCAACCCTCGGGTGATAATCAATTGTGTGTCACCGGGTTCTTCTGGCGTTGGTGTTGACTCATCAACATCGGTGCCGGTGGTAGGGGGAACGCAATGGGTGCAGCAAAGGCCATTAAACAGTATGCGCTTCTGATTAGCCCCCACATGGTGACTCGGGGGGATTCTGTTACGCCTTTCGGGAGATTCGCAGTTCGCATTGTTCATATCGACGGCGACAAAACGAGTGCCCCAACTGAGTCACCCTTCAATGGTTTGGTTTTCGCCTGCCAATGGAATGAGAATAATCCGACAGAGCCGACTAACTCTTGGAAAGCTTTCTATCACGAGGTCTGGAAGGTTGAGCACGCGGACGCAGAACGAATGGTGAAAATGTTGCGCAAACTGAACCGCATATCATCCTCGGCGCCGGTGACAAGTTTTGGCCAATACGTGGCTTTTGTCGCCAGCGCACTGAAAATTAAGCTTGCCTTGAAGGAATCGAAGCATGTGACCGGAGTGCTGAGCTACAAGTTTAATGAGTACGTTCACATCGAGCCTTCGGAAATTGCTGGCGTCATCGACGCGACTGTCGCCGAGGTCCGTAGCATGGGCGTGAAATCGGCTGGGGCATGAGCAATAAGGCGGTTGGCGCACCCTTAGCTCGGCGAGACAACTTCGGGTGGCCTACCCTTGCGGGTTTGGTTTTTGCAAGGGTGGGTCAGCTCTTCTCTCCCTTCCACTCCCCTCGTACCAGTTTCGAAACTAGTACCTCATAAATACTGATTGACATGTGGTAAATATTGTGGTATCATGTGTCGTGATCTATCGGCGCCAGCCCGCCCGCCCGCAACGGAAGGACTTCATTCACTCGAATGCCGCGCGCCACCCTCCCGCATCTAGTTCAAAACAAAGACTTTCTAACGCCCCTGTTTTCACACTCTTGCGCACTCTTGTGCCCGTATCCCCTTTGTTTTGATATTGTTCACAAAAACACCCGGGGTGGGGTATGCGCACTTTTCCACCTCCGAATCACAAGTCACGAGGTACGCTTCACAAGTCACATTGCGCAGGGGATGGAACTAACTTCGCGGGCAGACAAACGTGATCGCCGCAGGCGGGCGCAGGTTGCTCCAGCGGTGGCGGAGGTGGCGCGGGGCGGCTTGGAGAAGGGTTGCGACCAACTGCTGAGCGTCGCCATAAGGCAGGGAAATGCGGAAAAGGTCGGCGCGGCGCGCGTGGGAATATTTTTCGTAGCGGGCCGGATGACTGGCGATGTTTTGCAGGAGCACCTGCCAGGGCGTCAGCTTTGCCAGAAATTTCTTTGCGGAAGCTTCCTTACGAGTGATTTCAACGACGTGGCGTTGCGTCCCGCCGCCAATCTCGAGGAGGGCAGCGGTGGTTTTGGACGGCTCGAACGGGCGCGCGGGATCATCACCGGGGAAGGGAGCGAGGAGCGCTGCGATCTCCGAAGCTTCCGCCGCAATGCTATCCCACCAGTAGCGGTAGCCGTTGTAAACCGCGGTGCCACTGCGCAAAATCTGCTGCACACGCGCGGAGTCCTTGCCGACGATGCTGACGACCATGTCCGCCAGTTCGTGGAGACGAAAAACCTGTTTCACCACCGGGCGTACGCTGACGTAGCCTGCGTCTTCTTCGGAATAGCGAACGGGGATTTGTGGTGGCAAGGGCATGGAGTTTTCACTAACGACGCGAAGTTTGGAGGCCGTCACAGATAAAAAACAAAGGCACCCGCTCGCCGCGGCGAGCGGCCGCTACAAAGGCAAGAAAGCGTCAGCCGAGTTTGGAGAGGCGGTCGCGGACGCGATCACTCAGCGCCTTGCCGTCAACCGTCTTTCCCGTCAGGATTTCCTTGGCGGCCTTGACGACGGCACCCATCTGCTTGATGGAGGCCGCTTTCGTTTCGGCAATGGCTTGCGTGACAGCGGCGTCCATTTCGGCTTCGGAGGCGCCGGCGGGCAGATAGCTTTCGATGATGGCCAGTTCCTTGGTTTCCTTATCGACAAGGTCCTGGCGTCCGCCCTTGGCAAACTGCTCGATGGATTCCTTGCGCTGCTTGAGGAGCGTCTGGAGGAGTTGAATGGATTCGGCGTCGTCCAGCGCGCGCAGCTTTTCCACTTCCTTGAGCTGCACGGCGGATTTCACCATGCGCAGGACGCTCAGACGCAACTCGTCCTTGGCCTTCATGGCCGTGACAATGTCCTTTTGAATCTTTTCGGAAAAGCTCATGGCGGCTCCCCTCCGAGAACTATAACAGACACAAATAGCGAACATTTAGATTTCTCGTGAGGGCTTCAATTGACATGGGGCAAGCCGCACAGTACTTTGATTAGTTTTCCATCCTGGGAGGAGACCGGCAGAGAGTGCGGCGCGGCTCCTACCCGAAATGAGGATTCATGAAAGTCATCGTTGCGGACAAGATCAGCGAGCGCGGCGTGGAACTCCTGAAGAAGACCGGCTGGGACATCGTACTCACCACGAAGGAGACGCTCCTGGGCGAACTGGGGGATGCGGACGCTCTAATCGTGCGCAGTGCCACGCGGGTGACGCCAGACCTGTTGAACAAGGCGCCGCATCTACGCGTGGTGGGGCGCGCGGGAGTCGGCGTGGATAACATTGACCTGGACGAAGCCACCAAGCGCGGCGTCCTGGTGATGAGCACGCCGGGCGGGAGTTCCGTGAGCGTGGCCGAACATACGTTTGCCCTGCTGCTGGCGATGGTGCGCCAAGTACCGAAGTTCGACGCGGCGATGCGCGAAGGAAGGTGGGAGAAGTCGTCCGCTGGCGCGGAAGTGCGCGGGAAAACTCTCGGATTAGTTGGTTTGGGGCGGATTGGGAGCGAAGTGGCCACGCGCGCGGTTGCGTTCGACATGCGAATTGTGGCGTTTGACCCATACATCAGTGAAGCTGCCGCCCGGGAACTGTCTGTGGAGTTGATGCCGCTGGAGAAATTGCTGGCGGAGAGCGATTTCATCTCGCTGCACACGGCGGTGAGCCCGCAAACGCAGAACATGATCAACGCCGCCACGATTGCGCAAATGAAAAAGGGCGTGAGGATCGTAAACGCGGCGCGCGGTGAGCTGATCAACGAGGCGGACCTGGCAGCGGCGCTGAAGAGCGGGCACGTTGCGGGCGCGGCGCTGGATGTGTTCGTCGAAGAGCCGCCGAAGAATTCACCGCTGATCGGTTTGCCGAACGTCATCTGCACACCGCACGTGGCCGGTTCGACCACGGAAGCGCAGGAGGAACTGGGGATTCAGGTGGCCGTGCAGGTGCGGGACTATCTGGCGGAAGGAGTGATCCGCAACGCGGTCAACCTGCCAGCACTTTCGCCGGAGCAATACCGGCGCGTGCGGCCGTACCTGACGCTGGCGGAACGGCTGGGCTCACTGGTTTCGCAAGCGGCGGTGACGCGGCCGGCCCGCATACGGATTCGCTATGCGGGCGAGCTGGCGGAAGTTGGGACGCACCTCTTGCGGAGTGCTGTCCTGGCTGGGCTATTAAATGCCGTGCTTGATCAGAAAGTGAATGTGGTAAATGCCCCCGCGATCGCGGCGGCGCGCGGTCTGACGGTCGAAGAAGAAACGCGGCGGCGGGAACATGGCTTTCCCCATACGCTGGAAGTGGCGGCCGTGCCGGAGAAAGAGGGAGAGACGGGATTCAGCGCGGAAGGCACGGTGTTGCACGATGGCTCGCCGCGCGTCATCAACATTGATGGGATTGCGCTGGAGGCCCAACTGGAAGGCACGGTGCTGTATCTCCGCAACAACGACGAGCCCGGCGTGATCGGCTACATCGGCACGACGCTGGGAAGGCACGGCGTGAACATTGCTACCTTTGCGCTGGGACGCCGCGAAGCCTCACGCGGGGCGGAAGCCGTCTCCCTGGTACGGCTGGATGGCGAGGTAACGGGGTCAATTCTGGAACCGATCCGTGCGAACGCCGCGATCACGCAGGCGCGGTTGCTGCACTTCGGGAAATCCTGAACGCGGGGCAGCCAAAGAGATGGCAGGGCGCGGAACGCGTGGCTGGATGCCCTGCTATTCTTCGCAACTTGAGAGGTACCGCCCGGCAGTTCAGCTATTCGTAATTCCGTTGCCGGCCATTCAAGGAACTTTTCTTGACACCAGCTTCAATTTGTCTAAGAATCTGACAAATTCCTAGAATGTCCGTAGTGGAACGAGGTTGCCCGGGTTGGTGCAGGCTCGTGCGTGGGTTTCTTCCAGCCGGGTAAGTCTCGAGGGATGAGTCTCCGGGGGATCCCGCCTCTTCTAATTTACATCGCGGACAAAAACGGTGCGTGCAATGGGTGCTGGTGGGAGGGGTATCGCTGCCACCAGTGCCAGTTTGTATTTTGGGCCCGTACTGGATTGTGCGAGGGGTCCTTGGCAACAGATCGGGGAGTAGTTGCATTTTCTGGGGCAGTGCCGTGAAACACAGGGTCAATTTTTTCGGGATCATCTTTTTATCTGGATTCTGGTTTTACGGCGTGGTGGCCCGGGCTTAGGACTGCGAGTGGCTGAACACAGGGAATGGTACGATCCGACTCTCGAGGAAAGCCGCTGACCGCTCAGGTGGTCGGGGGAAAGGGTGAAGTCCTATGAAGCGCGTTTATTCGATGTTTTGCCTGGGTTTTATTCTTTTGTTTTGTATCGCTCCTGGATTTGCGCAAATCGGATCGACGTCCTTGCGGGGAACGGTTCTAGATCCAAACGGCGCAGTCATCCCTGGGGCTCAGATCACGCTTTCCAGCGCTGAGATCGGCATTAGCCTAACTACGCAGACGGATAAGAACGGCTTCTACCAGTTCCAGGATGTGCGGCCAGCCACCTATACCTTGACCGTTGCAGCGTCGGGATTTGCGACCTATAAGCAGTCGGGATTGGTGCTGCTGGTTTCGACGCCAGCTAGCAGGGACATCCAGATGCAGATTGCTTCGGGAATTACCACGATCGAGGTGCAAGCCGCCACACAGACAGTGAATACGCAGGACGCCACGATGGGCAACACTTTTGAATCAAAACAGATTCTGGCGTTGCCGTTTGAAGGGCGGGATGCGGCGGGCGTGCTTAGCTTGCAGCCCGGCGTCACCTTCATCGCAAATGCGAATCCGACAGACACCACTGATACGCGCAGCGGAGCGTTGAACGGCGGGCGCAGCGACCAGGCGAATATCACGCTCGACGGCGTGGACAACAACCAGCAGTCCCTGGGGACGGCCTTCCAGGGCGCAGTGCGCTCCACGCTCGATTCGATTGAAGAATTTCGCGTCACCACGATCGGCGACAATGCGGACCAGGGGAGATCGTCCGGAGGGCAAGTCACGCTGGTGACCAAAAGCGGCACCAATACATTCCATGGCTCGTTGTATGAACAGCATCGTCCCACGATCACCGCGGCAAATGACTGGTTCAACAAGCAGGCGGAACTTTCCAACGGTCTTCCCAATGTTCCCGGGAAAATCATCCGCAACACGTTCGGCGGCGCGTTAGGTGGCCGGATCATCAAGGATCGGCTCTTTTTCTTCGGCACGTATGAAGGGCAACGTCTGGCGGAAAATCAGCAGGTACAACGCAACGTGCCAGCTCCAAATCTGCAAGACGGCGTAGTTTTGTATCCTTGCGCACCGGTCCTTGATGCAAACGGAAACGTGGTTAAGACGGCCGCGCAGGTTTGCCCGGGGGGGAATAATGGACTCCCAACCGTGTATGGACTCAGCGGCAATCCGTACTCCTTTGCTCCGGGCACAAATGGCGCGGGGCCGACGCAGATTGCTCAAATGGATCCAAACTGCAGCACGCCAATGCCGGGTTTTCCGAATGGATCTTGCCCGAACGGGCCAGGCGTGAATAAATTCGTCGCCAACGCACAAGGGAAAGGGGTCTTTCAGCAGTACCCGACGGCCAATTCATCGGCGTGCGGCAATGCGGATGGGTACAACATCAGTTGCTACAGTTTCTCCGCGCCTAATCCCAAGCGGCTGAACACGACGATCGCGAAGATTGATTACAACCTCAATCGCTCCGGAACTCACCGCCTTTTTGTCCGTGGGAATTACCAGACCGACAAAACGGCTGAGCCTCCGGAGTTCCCCGGCATGCCACCCAATAACATTGTCCGGGACACCAGCCGGGCCATTGCCGCTGGATATAGCGCAACGTTTTCCAGTACTCTCGTGAATAATTTCCGTTTCGGGCTGACCCGGCAAAGCCAGGACAACCTGGGGATCGAGAATGGTCCACTGGTAACATTCCGGTATATCGATGATCTACATCCCAGCGTGGCTTCGGCAGCGCCCACAACATCGTTTACGCGAAAATTCCATATACCGGTGTACAACTGGCTGGACGATGTGAGTTGGACCAAGGGCAAGCACACGCTGCAATTCGGAGCAAACATCCGGCGCATCACCAACACGCGCGCCACGGATGCGGCCAACATCAATTACGCCAGCACGAACCCCAACTACCTCTCGGCCCAGGCTGCGGGCAGCGGGGGGAGTCTGGACCCTGCAGCGTTCGGCCTGCCGGCAGTCGATCCAAACAATGCGAACCCGTATAACTATGGGGTTGCCAACATCGTGGGCCTGATCGCGCAGGTCGACGCCCAGTACAACCGCACGGCGAAAAATGTGCAAATTCCTCAGAACACTCTCGTGCCGAAGAACTTTCGCTCGATGGAATCCGATTTTTATGTTCAGGATACATGGCACATCAAGCCGACTCTGACCATCACCGCAGGACTGCGATACAGCCTGCTGCAGCCAGTCTACGAAACGAACGGAAACCAGGTTTCGCCTGACCAAAGCCTCAACCAGTACGTGACGGATCGCGCCAAAGCGCAGGCACAGGGCCTGACCACTGACACCATCGTCACCTACAGTCCCAGCGGACAAGCGAACGGGAAGAAGCCGTACTGGCCGTGGGACTACAAGAATTTCGGGCCGCGTTTGTCTTTTGCCTATGCGCCAAACAAATCAGAAGGGCTACTTGGGGCGCTGTTCGGAGGGTCTGGCAAGACCTCGATTCGGGGTGGCTTTGGAATCGTCTACGACCACTTCGGAACCGCACTCGTGGATACGTTTGACACGAATGGTTCGTTCGGCCTCAACACGATCGTGGGCAATCCCGCTGGTGTGCAGACAATTGATGGGGCCGCGCGTTTTACCGCCTTGAACGACGTTCCCGCTTCCAGCGAAGATGGCATTCTTCTGGTTCCGGCTCCAACCGGGTCTTTTCCCTACACTCCGCCCGTCAGTACGCCGAACAACCCGCTGCAACAAATCACATTTGGCTTCGACGATAAGCTGCGGACACCGTATTCCGAAACGGTGGATTTTTCCGTCAGCAGGGAACTACCCGGCGGATTTACGGTGGAGGCCGCCTACGTTGGCCGATTCGCGCATCGCTTGCTGCAAGAGCGCGATATGGCCATGCCACTCAATCTGAAGGACCCAAAGAGCGGAGTCGACTATTTCACCGCAGCGACGCAATTCGCGAAGCTGGCGCAGGCCAACACGCCGGTCGCGCAAGTGCCGAACATACCGTATTGGCAGAATCTATTTCCGAGTGCTGCGGGAGTCTCAAATGCACCTGGGTCTGGCTTCAGTTGCGGCGATGGAAACACCGCGCTCGGTCATGGCGGCGCTCCGGGATTGCTAAACGTTCCCAATCCGACGGCAACCCAGGCGATGTATGAACTTTTCTACTGCAACTGGGGGCCGTCCACGTATGGTGCGACCACTTTCACGAACTACTTCGATTCTTACTGCTTTCCGGCGTGCGCCAATATCAACGGCGTAGACACTCCCTATGCTTTGTACAACAAGGAGTTTTCGGCGCTGTATGCGTGGTCCAGCCTGGGCAACAGCAACTACCACGCGGGCCAGTTCCTTTTGAAGAGCAGGAACATCAAGGGCTTGCAGTTTGACTTCAACTATGTGTATTCCAAATCGATCGATGAAGGCTCGGACGCGGAGCGCGTTGGGCCCTTCGGCGGATTGAGCGCCGTCATCAACACGTGGGCTCCTGGTCAGATGCGCGGGACCTCCGATTTCGACACGACGCACCAAATCAACTCGAATTGGGTCTACGAATTGCCGTTTGGCCACAGCAAGAAATTTGGCCATGACTGGAACCGTGCCACGGATCTTCTCCTGGGGGGATGGGAACTTGCCGGTATCTACCGCTGGACGAGCGGTTTTCCATTCAGTATTGACGCCGGGGGCACGTACAACACCAACTTCCAACTGGAAGGAAAAGCCGTCCAGACGGGCGCCGTCCATCAAGGGCTTACTTACGTTGGAGGTCAACCTTACGCATTTAACATTGGTAACGCGGACCCCAACACCTATTGGCCCAGCGTTCTTCGTCTACCTTACCCCGGTGAATCCGGGCAGCGCAGTAATTTCCGAGGCCAGGGCTACTTCGGCATCGATGCGGGCCTGAATAAGACGTTCCGCATCACGGAACGCCACACGCTGAGGTTCAGTGCCTTCGCCTACAATCTGACCAACTCCGTGAGATTCGACGCCGCTGGTTTAACCAACAACAGCGCTTATACCAATCCTACGTCGATTGGGTTGTATTCCAGCTTGCTTGTCAAGCCACGCGTGATGGAGTTCGCGTTGCGCTACGAATTCTAGCGCCCTCCAGGTGTGCACTACGCACTGCACTAACCGGGAAGCACAAGCTTTCCCGGTGGTTTTACTTGCGCGCCGCACTGGCGCTCCGTGCGGGAGAAGGATTTTCTGGGGGCCACCAGCCCTTTTCTGGCACGTCGCGCACTAGCTGTGCTAACCTAGAAGTTCAGCCCGGAATGCCTTTGCGGCTCCGGGTGGTTTGTCGGGGCGTAGCGAAGCCTGGTTATCGCGCCTGGTTCGGGACCAGGAGGTCGGTGGTTCAAATCCACTCGCCCCGACCACTT
>Ga0209039_10001454_pt1 | contig 22004 bp, 18 predicted proteins | sample BogFormECP12_OM1_FD_188238 | JGI IMG/M metagenome (GOLD analysis project Ga0209039, IMG submission 188238) | Bog forest soil microbial communities from Calvert Island, British Columbia, Canada - ECP12_OM1 (SPAdes) (version 2) | ecosystem: Environmental > Aquatic > Freshwater > Wetlands > Bog ...
GTGGTGGGTCAGGATGAGCGCCCCGCCCGTCAGGGAGAGCGGGAGGTACCAGCGGACATCCCGACGGCTCTCGACGAGCATCCACAGAGCGCCGACACACAGGAAGTCGCCGAGCGCGAGCGGCGCGGGGTGCGCGATCGAGAAGAGACGGGGCATCGCGACCGAGGCGACGGCGGCAGCGAGGAGGGCGACCGTGTCGTGGGGATAGAGACGGCGGAACAGAAGGAACAGCGGGAACACCGACAGCACGGCGATCACCGGGATCAGGATCGTGAGGGCGCTGAACGGGTCCACGCCGAGCGCTCCGGCTCCTCCGCCGGCGAGGAGGTAGATGCCCGGAAAGTCGGGGTACGCTGACCCGAATCCCGCGTACGCCGCGCCGTGCGGCAGCGTGCCGGAGGAAACGAGGTCCTGGGTCAGCCGGTAGTACTCCCCGGTGTCCGACCCGAACAACGCGTAGGAAAGGAACGGCTCGAGCGCGAGGAACACGAGCACGAGTGCGAGTCCCGCGAGCAGCAGAAGGGTGTCGAGGCGTAGCGGCGGGCGTCGATCGCCCAAGGCGCGGTCCCCCGGTGCCTCCGAGGACGCCATCGGGTCGGGCGAAGGCGGCCGGCGTCCTATATGGGTGCCTCCGGACCCGCGAGCCGCCGGAAGCGCCGAGTTCCCCCACCCAACCCATAAATAGGAGGGGTTGGTGCGCCCGACTCGAGGGTTTCGGGATGCCGAGCGCCGGCCGTCAGAAATCGAAGGGCAAGCGACCTACCGCGCGGCCTTCCCCGGCGAAGAAGCCCGCTCGCCTGCCGGCGAAGAAGGCGAAGCCGGCGCCGAAGAAGACAGCCGCGCCAGCGCGCAAGCCGGCGCCGTCGAGCGCCAAGGGCCCCTTGAAACCGAAGGAGCCCGAGCCCGAACTCAATGTCCCGCTCCCCGACGGGCGCCGGCACGTGCTCTCCCTCTCGTTCGTCCGCGACGGGGACGAGTTCCTCGCCCGCCTCGAGACCGACAGCGGTCACATCACCGAGTTCAAGAACCGGTCGTTGGACCAGCTGCTGACCTTGGTCGCGGGCGAGCTGGAAGACCTGATCCAGTAGGCCCGGCGCTAGCGTTCTCGGTCCGACGTGGACGCGCCGGCGAACAGCTCCTGGTCCACGAGGTAACCTCGTACCGGGACGTCCGGCCCCCACACCTCTGCCAGTTCGACGACCGTGTCCGCGAGCCATCCCGCGGGGTACCGTCGGACCATGCGGACCGAGAGTTGGTCGAGGGGCGGGAACGACCGACGTCGTCCCCAACGGCCCACGACGGTGACGCTCGCGGCGCCGACCTCGACCGCGCGCGGGGCGGGCGTCAACGTGTACAGCACTCCGCCGACACCGAACACCGCGAACAACACCGTGAGCAGGAGCACACCGTTCGCCGACGGGGAGGAGGTGCCGCCGGGGGCGGTGCGGTCGTACAGGACGAACCCGACGTAGAGAACGGCGAGCACCACCACGTAGAGGACCGATACGCGGAGGGCCCGCTGCGAACCCCCGACGTTCGGCCGGCGTTCGACCGAACCGGCGTGCCTCGGCTCGCTCGGCGAATCCGTGGGTGGGACCGATGCGAACGGCAGGGCGTTCGCCCGCCCCGGGATGGACCGCGGGATGCGAACCGGTCGGGATGTGGCCACGACGCCCCCTCGACCCAGTTCAGGGTCGCTCGGCCACCTTAAAGCTACGGGCGGAGCATCGGAGGCCAATGCCGAGCCGAACCGAGTATCTCGTCATGAACACGGAGGCGCCCCGCGAGTTCGTGAACATCACCGAACGGGTGCGCAAGGTCGTCCGGTCGAGCGGGATCGTGGACGGGCTGGTGCTGGTCTCCTCGATGCACATCACCGCGGCGGTCTACGTGAACGACAACGAATCCGGTCTCCTCCGCGACATCGCGGCGTGGGTCGACCGCCTCGTCCCGCCGGGCGACTACGAGCACCACCGGACGGGAGAGACGAACGGCGACGCCCACCTCAAGAACCTCCTCCTCGGCCACCAGGTCGTTCTCCCCGTAACGAAGGGGGATCTCGACCTCGGTCCCTGGGAACAGGTCTTCTATGCGGAGTTCGACGGACAGCGGCCTAAGCGGGTGATCGTCAAGGTGGTCGGGGCATAGCCGCGGCCTCCCCCCCAAGCCCTCGGGGCGGTGGCGCTCAGACCTCGAGGTGCGGATCGTGCTGGTGACCACCCACCTTCGGGCGGGGCAGGGGAGTGCTCGGGTCGACCAAGGGGACCTTGCGGGCAATCTCCCGGGCCATCGCAGAACAGCCCGAAGGAGTCACCGGACGCGCCGTGTAGCCGGGCAAGGCGAGGTCGTACGTGACGACCTTCTTCTCCGCGATCGTCTCCCAGACCGCTCGGAAGACACGGTCCGCAGCCTCCTTCTCACCAATGTGCTCGAGTAGGAGCTCGAGGCAGAGGATCTCCGCGACCGGGTCCGCCTTGTCCTGTCCCGCATACTTCGGCGCCGAGCCGTGGACCGGCTCGAACACGGCGAGCTCGTCCCCGTAGAGGGCTCCCGGAGCGACCCCGAGGCCGCCCGCGAGGCCCGCGCACAGGTCCGAGAGGATGTCGCCGAAGAGGTTCGTCGTCACGAGGACGTCGTAGTCCTCGGGCTTCTTCACGAGCTGCATGCACATGTTGTCGATCAGGCGCTCGTCCGCCTCGATGTCGGGGTAGTGCGGCGCGATCTCCCGGAAGGCGGTCTGGAAAAGGCCGCCCGTCGTCTTCATGATGTTCGCCTTGTGGACGGCCGTGATCCGGTGCCGGTGCTGGCGCCGGGCGAGCTCAAAGGCGAATCGGATGATCCGGTCGGACGCCTTGCGCGTCACGACCGCCACCGTCTCGGCGGCCGAGTGGTCCCGGTCGACCCAGTGCTCGACACCGGAGTAGAGCCCTTCCGTCGCCTCGCGCACGACAATGAGGTCGGTCTCCGGAAAGCGCGTACCCTCGCCCGCAATGGCCCGAGCCGGTCGGACCGAGGCGAACAGGTCGAGCTGCTGGCGCAGCGCGACGTTGACCGAGCGGAACCCGCTTCCGATCGGCGTCGTGATCGGTCCCTTCAGGGCGAGACGGTTCTTGCGCACCGAGCGGAGGACCTCGTCCGGGAGCGGCGAGCCGCTCGCCTGGATCGCCTTCTCCCCCGCCTCGACGACCTCCCAATCGATCGCGACGCCGGTCGCCTCCGCCACGAGTCGCGCGGCGTTCGTGACCTCGGGCCCGATGCCGTCCCCGGGAATCAGAGTAACGCGATGACCCATCTCGGCCTTCCCGCCCTCGCGAGCTCCGGGGGGATTTAAGGAATGGGCCGGGCGCGCTTCTCCACGAGCGGCCGCGACCGCCGGAAGCTTCGCGCGGATCGAACGGAGAACGCGTTCCCCCGGGCGGTACGGGTCCGCGAGGACGATGAGGAGACCGGCGAAGACGTTCGCGAGGACCGTCTGCGCCGCCAGGCCGACCACGATCCCGGCGAAGGCGCTGCCCAGGAAGACCGACTCCGCCGAAACTCCCGCGAGGTTGAACAGGACGAGGATTGCCCCGACCGCGACGAGCAGGTTGAGGAAGATGCGCACTGCGTGGCTTCGGGAGGTGATCCCGCGACGTTCGAGGATGGCCGTCGAGGCGCTCGTGACCGACCGGGCCACCGCCTACGTGACGGGCAGGATCGCGCCCGCTTCGAGCGCCAGGAACTCGGGGTGGTTGAGGCCCTCGAGACGAAGTAGTGGTCGTTGAACTCCCAGAACAGGGCGTACAGTCCCGCCGCGAGCAGCGTGGTGAGAACGAGGTTCCGGACAAGGATCCGGAGGGGACGCCCCGCCGGGAAAACGGCCATCGACCTCGCCACCGCTGGTCCCGCGTAGCACTTTTCATCCTGTTCGCGCCCCGGTAAACAGTATTCTTATAACTGATAGTTATCCATTCACGATGCTCGCGACCGCACACTCCGAGGTCCTCGCGCAAGACTGGCTCCCGCCGGTGGCCCTAGGCCGCGCCCAGGAAGTGGCCGAGGTGGTCCGGCGGCTTGACCCGCCCCGCCCCCACGCACCGCCACCGTGGATCGTCGGGATCGCCGGTCCGATGGGCGCAGGCACGTCGACGATCGCCCGACGCGCGGCCCGCGAGGTCGCCGACCGGGTGCGGGCCGACTCCGGCGAACATCTCCCCCGCATGCTCCCAGTGCGCACCCCGTTCCTGCGGGGTGCCCACGGCGTCGCCACGACCCTGCTGCAGCGGATCGACGACGGGTTCGACGGTCGGGGGTTTCCGGCTCCGGAGATCTTGGCCGGCCTTTTGCGCCGCCTCCGTCGAGAGTCCCGTCCCACGGTCATCGTGCTGGACGACGTCGGGGTCGGCGGTCCGGACCTGGTTCCCATCCTGCGCGCGATCGCCGAACCCGACCGGTTCCTACCCGAAGGCGAGTCCGGGCTGCCGCCGATCTGGACGATCCTCGCGGGAACCTGCGAGGGAGTCCAGGGTGTGGCACGCGCGGTCGCCCCCCGTCTACCGATCGGACCCCTGGTCCGGGTCGAGCCGTACGCTCCGGAACTTCTCCGATCGATCGTCACGGAACGGGCCGAGCGGGCTCTGGGTCACCCGGCCCCGGCATCCCTGGTCGAGCGGGTGGTCGACCGAGCTGTGGCGGACGGGGGCGGCGCCCGGCGGGCGGTCGACCTGCTCCGCCGCGAGCTTCTCGGGGTCACGTTCCGCGAGATGCGCGACGGGGTCCTCTCCACTCGATTGCGGGGCGTATCGGTCGAACCGTGGGTCGTGCGCGCGATCGGTTCGGCGTCCCACGGTCGCGCCGCGCGCCTATCGGAGGTGAAGCGGCTGGAGGCCGAGCTCGCCCACGCCGAGGGAGCACGGCCGCTCCCGACCACGACGCTGTGGCGACGTATCGTCCGGCTGGAGCAGGCGGGCTACCTCCGTCGCGAGATCCGTCCGGGGGGGAGCGGCGGAACGCTCTCGCTGGTCCGGGTCCTGACGCCGGTCGATGAGTGGGTCACGACGACCCATCGGCTGGGAAGTCGTCCAGCCGCCGGACCGTGGGCCGGGACTTCCGTTCCTCCGACCGGGGTGGGCTCGGGATTCGCGCGAGCGGAGCTGGACCACCTTCCGGACGAATCTTGAGCTGACTCGCGACCATCTCGGCCAGGCGGCGGGAGCGCAGCGCCTGCTCGATCCGGTCGATCGGCGCATTCCGAAGCGCTTCCCGGTCGGGGTAGCCCGCTCGGTAGAGCAGTCGCGCCCGGACCCGACCGATCCCGCGCAGGCGGACGAGGTCGAGCAGCTCCTCGCGGACACCGTAGCGGATGCGGAACGACAGGTCGTCGACCGCCCGACCCACGCGTCGCTGGAAGACCCGGGCGAGGCGACCCGCGGCGAACAGGAGCCAGTCGGCGTCCTCCACCTTGGAGCGCAGGTCTCCGGCCCCGATGCCAAAGCGCTGGGTGATCTCGACGATCGGCTCCTCGCTCACCCACGCCTCGAGGACCGAGGCCGTCTTCAGCGTGGACAAGAACGCATCGAGCCCGAGGTCGAGCGGAGGCTCCTCGGGCTTCACGAGGAGCTCCTCCGATTCGTCGGTGAAGCGTGACAATAGGTCGGCCTCCTCCCCGCGCCGCAGGAACAGCGGCGGGAGGTCGGGGGTCGCCGCGACGGCCGCGAGGAGGGGGAACACCCCGACGCCGATGGGGGCTCGGGCCAGGACCTCCCGGAGCACGATGGCGCTGAGCGGATCGAGGTAGAGCTCGCTCGTGAGCTCGCCGAACCGCGTGGCGCGGAGCAGCTCGCCGGGCACGAGCAGCTCGTTCTTCTCGAGGAACCTACGGACCGAGACGACCTTGCTGGAGAGCTCGGAGAGCGGCAAGGTCTGGCCGTAGAAGGTGGCCGCGAAGAACGCCTCGAGTTCGGCATCGGTCGTGACGGCACCGCTCGCGACCAGCGCGAGCAGGTGCATGCGGAGCGCTGGCTCCGCAGCGAGCCGGCTCTGGATCGGTTCGGGGGGCGCGGAGAGATACCGGTCGAGGAGGCGGTCCTCGTCCTCGGGCGCCCGGGCGAGCAGCAGGGCTTCCCCCACCGGGTCGAATCGGGGCCGTCCGGCGCGCCCCAGCATCTGGTGCACTTCCATCGCGGGGATGGGGGCCTGGAGCCCGAGCCGGTCGTCGTAGCGGCTGGTGTCACGCACGATCACCCGACGCGCAGGAAGGTTGATCCCGGCGGCGAGCGTCGGGGTCGCCACGAGAGCTTTCAGGGCACGGTCGCGGAAGGCCCGCTCGACCACACGACGTTCCGGGTTCGTGAGTGAGGCGTTGTGGAAGGCGACTCCGTTTGGCAGGAGCCCGCTCAGTCGACGGATCCCCTCGGTCTCCTCGTCCGACACGGCCGAGAGCTCGGCGGCGGCGGCCTTCGCCCGGGCCCGTTCCTCCGGCGACAGCAACCCTCGGACCGTCGGGATCAGGGTCTCGGCCAGTTGCTCGCTCGCCTTGCGGCTGTTGACGAACACCAGAGCCTGTCCGCCCTCCTCGATGACCGTGCGTACGAGGCGCGGCACCGCCTCGCCCGGCGCGGGGATGTTCCGGACGGAGAGGTCCGTGAAGGTGATCCGACCGTCGTAGTAAACCCCGAGCTTCAACGGCACCGGCCGGAACTCCGAAGTGAGGTGGTGCGCGTCCAGCCACTTGGCGACCTCCTTGGAGTTGCTGACGGTGGCGGACAGAGCCACGACCTGGAGGTCGGGGTACTTCTGACGGAGGCGCGTGAGGCTGATCTCGAGGGTCGGACCGCGCTCGGGGTCGCGGAGAAGGTGGACCTCGTCCGCCACGACGACCCCGAGTCGGTCCAGCCACGGGCTCCCGCGACGAAGGAGTCCGTCCGCCTTCTCGCTCGTCGCGACGAGCACGTCGAGCTTCTCCAGCTTCTCGGCCGGTAGGTCGAAATCCCCGATCGAGAGGCCGACCTTGAGGCCTAGCTCCTCGAACTTCTCGAGCTCCTCGACCTTCTCGTGGGCCAGCGCGCGCAGCGGGACGAGATAGAGCCCGGTCCGTCCTTCGCGGGCCGCACGGAGAAGCGCGAGGTAGGCGACGAGCGACTTTCCGCTCGCCGTCGGGCACGCCAGCAGGATACTCTTGCCGGCCAGCACGGGACCGAGCGCCTCGGCCTGCGGGGGGTAGAGGGAGCTGATTCCGTCCGCGACGAGGACCTTCTGCCACGCCGGGTCGAGCGCGGTCTCCGCGAGCGGGACCATCGCGCTGCGGGGCTCGCCCGCGCGGTCATGCGAGGGTGGTCGGTGAGCGCGGGGCGGCACGTTCTGTCGGAGCCGGGCTCGCTACAAAGGGTTTCGTCCGGGCCGGTGGGAAAGCAGATTGCGAGCCAGGATAAGCTCCTGAATCTCGGTGGTGCCCTCGACGATGGGAAACACCCGGGCGTCCCGCAGGAGTCGCTCCGCTACCGATCCGGCGCGCAGCCCGTCCGGTCCGGCGACGTCCGTGCCCATCGAGGCGATCTGGACCGCCGCCCGGGAGGCAACGAGCTTGGCGACCGATGCGTCGTTGACGTAGGGGGCCCCGGCGTCCTTCAACTCAGCGGCTCGGGCCACGAGCGCACGGGCCGACGAGAGGTCGGCGAAGGCGCGTGCCACGAGGGTCCGTTTCCAGTCCGCATCCTCGGCGGTGACGGATCGCACGAGCTCGGCGAACGCGGCCTCGGCGACCCCGAGGGCGCAACTCGCGATGCCGACCCGCCCCCCCTGAAGGGCGCTGAGGGCAACGTGGAGACCTTCCCCTTCCGGCCCGAGGAGGGATTCGGCGGGCAATTCCACGTCCTGGAGGACGAGCTCCGCGGTCTCGCTCCCGCGCATGCCGAGCTTGTCGAAACGCTGGGCCACTGAGAATCCCGCGGTCCCGGGCGGTACGATGAAGGCGGAGATGCCCTTGTGACCCAGCCCCGGGTCGGAGGTGGCGAAGACGAGCACCACGCCCGCGCTGACGGCGTTCGAGATGAAGGTCTTCGTTCCTTGAAGCCGGAACCTGTCCCCCTCCCTCGTGTACCGGGTCCGGAGCCGCGCGGTGTCGGAACCGGCGTTGGGTTCGGTCAGGCCGAACGCCCCGATCAGTTCCCCCCGAGCGAGGGGACGCAGGAATCGCTCGCGCTGCGTGTCCGTTCCCCACTGCAGGATCGGGGCCGAGCACACCGAGAGGTGCACGGCCACGAGCACCCCGATCGCCGCGCTGGCCCTCGAGAGCTCCTCGAGGACCGCCACCGTGCTCCGGGTGTCCCCTCCGCTTCCCTCCCAGTTCGGCGGAATCCCGAGGCCGAAAAACCCCTCCTCGGTCAAGCCGCGGACGAGGTCGGCGGGGATTCGGTCCTCCCGGTCGATGCGGCCCGCAACGGGGACGACCCGGTGTTCGGCGAAGTCCCGGGCCCGCGCCCGCCAGCCGGCCGCATTGACGGGCACCTCAGGGCTCACGGAGGCAGCCAGCACGACGAACTCTTAATGCGTGGCGGCGGGTCGCGGCTTCGGTCCGGGGGGTTCCGAACGATGTCCGGGGTTCCTACGCCGAAGGATCGCTTTACGTCGCTCGACACGCTCGCCCTCGCGCGCGAGCTAAGGTCCGTGCGCCGAGCGCGGGTCGACAAGGCGTTCGACCTTCCCGCCGGGGGTTGGTCGCTCACCTTCCGCGTGCCCCGCGAGGGCCGTCGGGAACTGCTCCTCGTGCCGGGCCGATTCTCCGCGATGCTTCCCGAGGTCGGGACCCATGCCGAGGCCCTGTCGCCGTTCGCCCGGGACCTGCGTCGGTTGCTCGAGGGAGCTGTCCTCGAGGAGGTCCCCGATACGGGAGGCGAACGGCTTCTCGAGGTCCTTTTGCGTCGGTCGGACGACCCGCAACCGATCCTGGTGGCGCTCGAGATGTTCGGGTCGGGCAACCTGGTCGTGGCCCGGGGCAGCACGATCGTCGCGGTGGCCCAAACCCGTCGATGGGCCCACCGGACCGTGGCGATCGGGGCCGACTACGCGCGACCCCCTTCCCGCGCGGACCCGTTCAACGCGGGGGTCGCGGCGATCGAAGCTGAGCTCTCGCGCTCCCGAAACGACCTCGCGAGCACTCTCGGGGCGCGGCTCGGGCTCGGCGGGCCGCTCGCCGAGGAAGTGATCGCCCGAGGGGGATGGGACCCGAGCGGTCCCGCCGCCTCGGACGCGGGACGAGTTGGGCCGGAGCTTCGTCGCGTGCTTCAGGAACTCCTCCTCGAGGTCGGCCAACTCCCTCAAGGATTCCTCTACCGACGCGAAGGGGTCGCCGTGGACGCCACCCCGTACCGCTCGAAGCGGTGGGCCGAGGTGGCGGACGTCGAGGAGGTGACCCGACCCACGTTCTCGCTCGCGGCGGCGGATTACTTCCCGACGCTCATCGTGCCTCCGGTCTCGAGCGAAGAACGCGAGCGATCGCGAGCGCTGTCGGAGCTACACCACCAGCTCGAGCGGCAGCGCGCCGCGGTCCTCGAGCTCGAACGGCGGTCGCAGGAGCTGAAGGCAGACGCGACGGCCGTGTTCGACCATTACGCCGATGCGGAGAAACTCCTCGCCGACGCACACCGTCGGCACGTCGAGGGGCCGACGATCGAGAGTCGTCTCGGGGAACGCACGGTCGCTCTCCTCGTGGGGGAGAGCCCGCGGACGACGGCGCAACGTCTCTTCGAAGAGTCGAAGCGAGTGCAGGAAAAGCTCGGCGGAGCGGTGAGCGCCGTAGCGGACGCTGAGGCAAAACTCCTGAAGCTTTCGCAGACCCCGGCGACCGCGACCGCCCCCCGCTCTGCTGAACCCGCCCAGATACGCGCTCGACGAACCCACTGGTTCGAGCGGTATCGATGGTTCGTGAGCTCCGAAGCAGGTGTCGTCATCGCCGGGCGGGATGCCTCCTCGAACGACCTGGTCGTCCGTCGCAACTTGAAGGACGGGGACATCTACGTCCACGCGGACCTGCACGGAGCCGCGAGCGTCATCGTGAAGCGCCCAATGCCGGGAGAGCCCGCGCTCGGCGAGGCGACTCTCCGCGAAGCGGGTCAATGGGCAGTCGCGTTCTCCAAGGCCTGGCGGGCGGGGCTCGCCTCGGGCGAGGCGTTCTGGGTGAACAGCGACCAGGTGTCGAAGAAGGCGGCGAGCGGGGAGTTCGTGGCCCGAGGGGCTTGGGTGATCCACGGCACCAAGCACCTCATGAACGACCTGCCGCTCGAGCTCGCGCTCGGGACGATCCGTTACCGGGGCGACGAGCGATGGACGGTCGCCCCGCCCTCGGCCGTACGGGCGCTGGGCGAGGTCCGAGTCCTCCTCACCCCGGGCGAGGACCGAGAGCGAGCGGAGCGGGAGGTGGAGCTTTCGAAGGAGCTCGGACTGTCCCGTCCCCTGCTCCAGTCCCTGCTGCCGGCGGGGGGCCTTTCGGTCCGACGACCGTAAACGCGCTGGACCTCCTCCGCGGGAAAGGCGTCACCGTCCAGTCGCCACGTCCGGCCTCTCGCTCGAAGGGCAACGATGTCGAGGGGAGTCCCCTGCGCTGTCACCCGAGTTCCGACCGCGAACACCGTTCCTCGCGGTACGACAAGTCGCACCGCACGGGTGAAGCGACCTTCCACGATCGATACCGGAACGACCGCGCCTTCGTCGCGGACGACCCAGAGCGTCGCCACATCGTCCGTCGAAGCAGATATCACGCGTCGGCCGTCATTCGTGTCGATCCGACGGACCCGATACGGCTCGTCCGTACCGGGGACCGCCGACCCGACCTCGACCTGGATGTGAGCGGGAAGCTGGACGCGCGAACGAGCGGAAGTGCGACCTGCGGAAACGATCTGCGCGACCTCGACCCGCTCGGGCGAACGCGACTCGAAGCGGTGCGTCCACTGGCAGACCCGACAGCGCGCCGTGCCTCCGACCGGACCGGTACCGCTCCGCCGCGTCGGGTCCATCCGCAGGATGCGGTGCGGCGTGAGGCCGTTGCACATCTCGCAGAAGAGGGTCGCCGCGAACACGCGAGGCGACGGGCCCCGGGTCGACTCCGGGGCGGACTCCGTGGGCGCGGCGGTGGGTTCGACCATCGGAACAGCACACCGGCGCGTGGGCTTGAGGATTCCGCGGTCGACCACGCCGTACGGTCAGCGCGGCTTCCGCAGGACTCCGAACAGCTTTCGCGGACCCGCGAGGATCCAGGGCCGGAGAGCGTGCCGACGGGCGAAGTCGAGGAAGGCGTACGATGCGTCGATGTCATCCGAGAGAAGCCAGCCTCCAGGCGCTAGAACGGTCCACGCCTCCCGGTACTCGAACGACTGCCAGGGGTAGCTGTGGTCGCTGTCGTGCAGGAAGACGTCGAGCGGGCGAAGCGGGCGGATCGCCCTACGGAAGGCGGCGGCTCGCCCGCGCGCGGGCAGGACCACGAACTGCCATCGATGGACGGCGGGGGACTCCCGAGCGATCGCACCCGCCTCCGGGAGGACGTCCACGCTCCAGAGGCGACCGTCCCCGTTCTCCTCCAAGGCGTCCAGGATGACCCGGGTGGACGCCCCATCCGCGACCCCCGTCTCGAACAGTCGCTTCGGACGGACGGCCCGAACGAAACCTGCCAGGAACTGCTGCGTGGCGGGATCGATCGGCCAGAGCGCCGAGAGATGCTGTGCGGCGTGGTCCGAGAAGGCCGTCGATGGTTCGCCGGACTCAGACCCCAGCACGGTGTTCAACAGCCGAGCCGGGTCCGTCGTCGCCTCGGCCGCGACCACGAAGTACTCCGAGCGATTGGGAGGCCAGACCGAACGAAGGCCGACTCGGGCGAGATCCTTGAAGGCTCCCGTCAACCGCGCCCGGAGGTCTTCGATCAACGTCGCACCCTCCTTCCCGCCGACCCCTGGTGCCCCGGCTCCCTACCGTGCTGTCGGTTCCTCGACGTCCCGGATGATGGATGCCAGCGCGTCCGCGACGTGGACCCGGCATCGGAGGCCGAGAGCGTGTTCGGTCCAGCCACGGTCGACCCCAAATCCGGGTTCCACGAGCTCGACCCCCTCCCGTGGGTTCGGTACCACATCGACCTGTACCGGAGGGGAGGCGGGCCGGAGACGGGCGAACTCCCGCCGGACCAGCTCCGCCACCTCGAGGACGGAAAGCGCCTCTCCGCTCGCGACGTTGAAGGTCGTAGCCTCCGCCCGGGCCGCCGGCCGGAGGAGAAAGCGGGCGATGGCTTCCCAGTGCGCGACGACGTCCTCGACGTGGATGAAGTCCCTTCGCTGGATTCCCGGGGCGTTCACCGTGAGACGACCCGAACCGGCCTGTCGGGCAAATAGCTGGATCACATTCCCCTTCGCAATGTAGCGGCCCTCCACGTGGTAGCCCCCGTAGACGTTGCTCTGCCGGACGACCGCGACGGGAACGTTCCCCTCCCGGCCCAGACCCGCCACCAGCTGCTCCCCCGCGGCCTTCTGGCGCGCGTACTCGTGGGAGGGGTTCGCCGGGGTACTCTCGAGCACGGGAAGCTCTTTCGTCGCGCCGACCACGGCAAAGCTGCTCGCGAACGCGAGGGGGATGCGTCGCTCACGACACATCGCGACGAGCCGTTCCGTTCCGCCCACGTTCGTGCGCGCGCTTCCTGCCGGGTCCCGGGCGCACACCATGACCCCGGATACCGCCGCTAGATGGAGGATCACGTCACAGTCCGATAGGAGCGCAAGACCCTTTTCGCTCTCGAAATCCCCGCGCTCCACGGGCCACTCGGGGTGCGCGGCCTCGACCGGCCCCGAACGGTTGTCGATCAGCCGAAGGTCGAGGTGCCGGGCGGCCAGAAACGGAACCAGGGCACCCCCGATGTACCCTGACGCGCCGGTGACGCCGACCTTCACCATCGCCGGTCGAGCCAGTCATCGGCCGCCATAACCCTTGGCTCGAACGCAACTGCTCCCGAGGCAGCGGTTCGGCGGCCCGAGGGGCAGGAACGACACCACGGGGCTCCGCGAGCAGGCCGTTCCACGGCTCAAGCTTGATTACCCACGGGGGACGTCGGAGGTCAGGATGGCCAAGGCGAACGACGAAGGCGAACCGGCCCTCTACGGGCACGAGGTCGACGGTTGAAGGCCTCCGTGCTCATCACCTGCTACCGTCGACGGCAGTACCTCGCCCAGTCCGTCGCCTCGGCGTTGGCCGACGGCGCCGACCAGATCGTCGTCGTTAAGGACTGGACGGACCCCGCAGTCGACCGCGATCTCGCGGGGGCCCACGTCGAAGTGGTCACCGAGGACATCCCGATCATTGGCGAGGCCCTGGCCCGCGGCCTGGCTCATTGCGACGGAGAGACCGTTTCCTTTCTCGATGACGACGACCTCATCGTCCGCGGACGACTGGCGGCCGTCCGCAAGGCCTTCGGAGACTCTCCGACTCTCGTAGTGCTGAAGAACGGGTACACCGAAGTGGACGTCCAGGGCGTCACCTACGTCCCCCCCGGCGGGCCGGTGGTCCAGCCCGAGCGTCCGTACGAGTTCTCGTGCGACCGTGTCGACCGCGGCACCCTCCGATGGATCGTGACCCACCGAGCGTACGGGATTCTCAGCACGATCACGGTGCGACGCGAAGCGCTTGTGGCCGTCGCGCAGGACCTCGCGAAGGTGGAGTGCGGGATCGACGTCGCTGTCCCGACGCTCCTCATGAGGGGCGAGTACCGCCATGCCTTCCTTCCCGACCCGCTCACGGTCCATCGTGTCGGCTCGAGCCTTCGCGCGGGAACCCCTTCGGGTGACCCCGCTGCGTACGCCCGGACCTTCCGACGTCTCGCAAGGGCCGCAGGTTCCGACGGGGCGCGTGAGTACGCCTCGATGAATGTTCGGTGGGCGGAATTGGAACGCCTCATCGGTCGGCGGCGCCTCGAGGCGATCCAGAGTCTTCGCTCGGGGGTCGGAGTGCGGTCGCTACGGGCTTTCGCCCGGGTGCTTCTTCCATCGGCCTTGGAACGCCGAACGGCCGAGTAGGGGCTCCCCCCCGGAGAAGAGTTAGGGGCTGCCGGCAGCCCCCAAGGCGGCCGAGTAGATCGCCAGCAAACGGTCCAGGTGGCGCGCGGTGGAGAACTCTTCTTGGACCCACGCCCGGCCGGCGAGGGCCAATTGTCGGGCCTCGTCGTAGTTCTCCAGGATGCTGAGCAAGGCATCCGCGAGCTGGGTCGGGTCGGCCGGCCGCACGACCGATCCGAACTTGCCCACCGTCTCGGGCAGACCGCCCGAATCCGTGACCACCACCGGCACGCCGTGTCCGAGTGCTTCGATCGGAGAGTTGCCGAGGTTCTCCCACGGGAGCGAGGGGACCGCCAGGACGTGGATTCCACGGAACCATCGAGACGCATCGGGCACCCATCCGTCCACCTCGATGCCTTCCGATTTCGGGATCGGTACGGTCCCACTCCCCGCGAACCGGAGCCGGACGTCCGGACGTTTCGCCCGAAGGAGCGAGAACGCCTGCAACAGGACCTCCACCCCCTTCTGGCGCTCGAACCGTCCCAGGAACCCAATGGTGAACGGTCCATCGGGAAGCGGAGCGGGCTCCGCCGGAACCGGGATCATCGGCCGCAGAAGGTCGGTGGGGCTGTACCCGAGGTTCTCGAAGATTCGTTGCGTCGCCCGGCTGACACAAATGAACGAACGGACCCGGGGCTTGACGTGGGTGTCGAACGATCGACGCTTCGCGAGATTCAGGGGAAGCCCGAACCCTACCTCGCACCCGGTGAACTGGCAGCGGGGGAGGATGCCGCCCGGACATGCGGTCCCGTCGGGGAGGGTCAGCGTTGCTACAGGGCACACGAGCTCGGCATCGTGCGCGGTGAACACGATCGGTTCGGTGCGGCTGCCGAGCCAAGGGCCGAGACCCGGAAATCCGGTTTGGAACCGATGCAAGTGAATGATGTCGGGGTCCGCCTCGTTCGCGACCGCGTCGAGCCACCGGGCCATGGCATCGCCCTCGGCATACCCGGCAACCGCCTGTCGGGCAGGTGACCGGGGCAAGGTGTAGGTCCGGATCGGGCCTAGCTTTTCGGGCGGGGGGTCCGTCACGATGGCCGCCGTGACGTTGCGGTGACCCTGCGCGTCGAGCGCATCCGACACGCGACGAATGTACATCTGGGCGCCGCCGACGGCGGCGCCGTCCCACCCGTCCAGGCGCAGAATGTTCACGGAACGTCGCCCCCGGTACCAAGCGAATTCAGTCGGTGCGTGTGTCGAGGACTCCAGTGCATGGGACCGCGATTCTCACGCACGCGAGGCGGTCTTAAGGACTCGTCGGGCGCGCGCGGGGCGCGACCGAAGTGCCGCTTCTGCGGGACCCCACCGCCACCCCGGACTCGATCCCCGGCCAACGGGGCGGGTCGTTCCAGGTCACGCGCCAAAGTCTTTATGGCCGGGACCCGAGTTCTCCCGAAGGGCGAGTGCGTGCGGATAGTGCTCCCGGTGCTCCGGTACGTGCCGGCGCTCGGCGGCGCGACCCGCCTGGTCCAGCTCATCGCCGAAGGTTCCGCCGCCCGAGGGCATTCGGTCACGGTTGTCACCCAGGCCGAGCCCGGGGTCCCCGACGAGGAGACGATCGCGGGCGTTCGCGTGCTGAGGCTCCGGATGCGCCATGTCGCCGGGTTTCGCGTCCCGAAAGGGTACCTGCGCTTGCTTCGATCGTTGGACGCAGATGTGCTCCACCAGACCGGCAACCGCATCTGGAACGTCGACTACTACCTTCCGTTCGCAGGTTCGTTCGACTGGCCCCAGGTGATCATGCCGTTGGGCTTCTACCACTACTGGATGCGAGGCGGCTTCGTCCGCTGGTTCTACTACGACCAGTACTTCGCGCGGCGGATCCGCGCTTTCGACACCTACCTCGCGCTCACCGAGGGCGAGCGGGACCAGGTGGTGCAATGGAAGTACCCTCCCGACCGGGTTCATGTCCTACCGGTCGGAATCGACCTCGTCGAGCTCGCCCGAGCGCCGGAGACCCGAGCCTCCGTTCGGGCCGGCTGGGGTCTGGGCACACCCCACGTCGCGGTGTACGTTGGCGGTTTCTACGACAACAAGCGGGTTGACCGGCTCGTCCGGGCCGTGGCGGCGACCCGCGGAGCATGGGGCCTGGTGGTCGTGGGTCCCGACGTTCCCGGAACTCCGTACGACCGGGCCCATTGCGAAACGTTGGCCCGGCAACTTTCGGCGCCCGTTAGATTCCTCGGGGCCGTCGCCCGTCCAACCGTCCTAGCCGCGATCCAGGCCGCGGACGCGTACGTTCAGGGGAGCGTCTTCGAGGGATTCGGGATCGGTCTCTTGGAGGGGATGGCAGCCGGTCGGCCGTTCGTCGCGTTCGACGCCGGCGTGGCCTCCGAACTTAGCGCTCGCGGCGCCGGGATGTGTGTGCGCACCGAGGCAGAGATGACCGAGGCGCTCCTTTCGCTCCCCGAGCGGCTCGGCAAGATGGGAGAGGTCGCCCGCACCGTGGCCCAAGAGTACTCAATCGACCGAATGATCGACGGCACGCTGGCAGCGTACGAGGCTGCTCGGCGAGTTGCAGCCTCGCGCTGATCGAACCGGACCGGCTCGGTCGCGAACAGACCCGTTCGCATTCGCTGGGACCGTGGTCCTCGGCTTCGTCCTCCGGGGCCGGCCCAAGCCGCAGAGCAGCACTTGCGCGAACGAGGCACCTCCGAACCCGCGGGCCCTGAGCGGGCTGATTTCGAAGGAGGTCAGGATTTGACGGCGATACGACCGGTGTAGTCGAGCCGGTTGAGCAATATCGGTCGCTTGGCGAAGTACTCGTCGACCGCCTTCCGGGCTCCGGCCCAGTGCCCGTAGTCGTCGATGATCAGCACCCCACCCGGCTCAAGGAGCGGGTAGAGGTGATTCAGCTCGTGCAGAGTGGACTCGTACCAATCGGTGTCGAGGCGAAGAAGAGCGATCTTTCGTGGAGCGGTGCCGGGGATCGTCTGTTCGACAGGTCCCTTCACGAAGACAAGCTTCTCGGAGGGGTACCCCGTCCTCGCGAGGTTCCGCCGGACCTCCTCGATCGGCGAATAGTCCCAAGTGCTCCCGCCCTCGCGTAGCGTCGTGGGCCAGACGGCGCTCGCCGAGCGCCCGTTGCCGATCGCGACATCGACGGGGGTGGGGGCGGCCATCCCTTCGAACGTGTCGTACAGATAGATCGATCGGTCGGTCGACCCGGCCTCGAGGAGCGCCAGAGCGATCGCCATCGAGCTTCCGCCCTTCCAAACGCCGCACTCGACGAGGTCCCCGGCGATCCCGGCACTCAGGACGTAGCGGACGCCCTTGTAGAGGCCGTACATCCGCTCCACGGAGGTGGCGGAGAAGTCTCGGCATCTCTGGTAGATTCCCTGGAACTCCGAGGCGATCACCGGATCGATTCGTTCGTCCACGATGGACGCCCGGTCCAGCGCCCGGTCGATGGCACGACGAAGTCGGGGCGCGAACCCACCACGATCGCCCGTGGGACTGCTCATCGCACCCTCGCGAGCGACACGAACGTACCCACGGACGATAAGAGCTTCATACAAGGCTCGTGGCCCCGCCGGTGGTGCGGCTGGGGCGCGGGCGCGTCTCGGGCCTATACGGCTGCGGGATCGCGCGGCGTATTCGCGAAGTGGGGCTGCCCGAATTTGAATCGGGGTCCCGAGCTCCCAAAGCTCGAAGGATGGACCAATAGAGCGGACGGAGGGAGATTCCTCCCGCCCGTAGCTACCCCACAGCCCCGCATCGCGGTTCCACTAGACCGCGTCCACGCGTTTCAAGGTTCGGCCAATGCGGCATTCGGCGGGACCGTCCTCGACCCGCTCGATCCGGTACCGCTGCTTGGCCGGAAGCGATGGCCCGGCGCAGATCGACCAGTTGGGGCAGTCGAGCCGTCGGCAAGCGTACCGACCGGTCTCGACCGAGCTCCCTACGACCGCGCTCCGGGCGTCGACCACGAGCGGTCGGGCGACCGCCTTCACCTCCACCACGTGGGCGTCGGACTCCTGGAGGGCGCAGGGATGCGTCACCGGCCGCACTCGGGTCACCTCATACCGCCGCCCGGGGTCGAGAGTAAGGCAGGCGTGGCGATACGCGCAGGTTCGACAGATCGGGGCCCCGCCCTGATAGTCGAACTCGAACCCTTCGTGCGCTTCGGCGATCGCGAGGAGCGTGATCTCGGCCATCTATCAGATCACTCCTGTGACGGTCGCGAGGCGTTCCGCGGCTTCCCGGGTCAGCCCGTTGTCCCCTAGGATAGTGTAGCGGTCCGGCCGGATCGAGTGCGCCATGACGAGGGCCTTCACCACCTCCTCGTTGCGAACTCCGAGCTCGCGGGCGGTCGTGGGGGCCCCGATCGTGAGGAGGGAGTTCTTGAGACGTTTCCAGTCGCCGCCGTGAAGGTACATCATCATGATCGCTCCGACCCCGCACTGCTCCCCGTGAAGGCTCGGTTTCTCGCTCACCCGGTCGAGCGCGTGGCTGAACAGGTGCTCGCTTCCGGAGCAGGGCCGGGACGAGCCGGCGACGCTCATCGCGATCCCGGCCACGAGGATCGGGCGGATCGCGATCCAGACGGACTCTTCGAGGTTCGGCTTGATCGAGGCGGCGTGGTCCATGATCTCCTGCGCCGCGTACTCGCTGAGCGTCGCCGCGGTGCTCGAGTACTCCTCGTTGCGCAGGCGGACCGCGAGCCTCCAATCGAGCGTCGCGGTCAGGTTCGAAATGACGTCCGCGCAGCCCGACGCGAGGAGGCGGAACGGGGCTTGCACGATGAGCTGGGTGTCGGCGATGACGCCGATCGGGACTGCGCCCTCGCTGCTCGTGATGCTGGTCGTTCCGTGGAGCGAGGCCCGGGGGGAGGAGATTCCGTCGTGCGCCGCGGAGGTCGGCAAGCTCAGGAACGGGATGTGCAGGCGGGCCGCCACGACCTTCGTGATGTCGATCTTGCTCCCGCCGCCCGCTCCGACCAGGAACTCGGCCTCGGCCGTGCGGACCTCGCCGGCGACCCGGTCCACCTCGGCCTCGGTCGCCTCGTGGGCGATCACCGTCGTCGCCTGGAACCCGCCCTCCTGGAGGATCGAGGTCGCCCGACGGCCCGCGATCTCGACCGTTTTCGGTCCCGTGACCACGGCCCCGCGTCGGGGGAACCCGAACTGCCGGCACGTCGTCGCGAGCTCGTCCAGCACGCCGTGCCCGACGAGCACGATCCGGGGGAATACCATCCCCTTCGCCTTGCCGAACACGGATTCGTAGCCCGAGATCACTGTTCGGGGCGACGGCTCCTGCGATGCCATGAGACGGAGATGCGGACGACGGAACGTGCCTCTTTAGGCTAACTGTGGGCACGAGCGGCGGGACATCTCAGCGGCCCGGCGTGTCTCCCCAGAGCACCTTGTGCTCCTGGAGCATCACGCGGACCTCGAGCCGGTCCCCGAGGACCCAATCGGCAAGCTGCCCCGCATCGGTCCCCCAGACCGGTTGGAACACGGTGGTGGCGGGTCCGCGGTAGCGACGCAGCCGGCGACGGGCGTAGAGGTAGTCCCTACGGTCGGCGATCACGAACTTGAGCACGTCGCGCCGGCGGAGCCGGGGGAGGTTGGCCCAGAGGTTCCGGCCTTCCATTCCGGAGGACGGGCATTTCACATCGACGCTGAGGACGAGCCGCGGGATCCCGAGGTAGGGCGACACGTCGAGCGACCCGCCGGTCTCGACCACCGTGGTTACCCCGAGCGCCGACAGTCGACGCACGAGCTCGACCGACTCCCTCTGGAGGAGCGGCTCGCCCCCCGTGAGGCAAACGTAGCGCGTCCGGTTCCGCCGCACCTCACCCACAAGCGAGGCGATCGTCCGAGGGCGGCCCGGGCCGAACGAGTACTTCGTGTCGCACCAGGAACAACGCAGGTTGCACCGTGCGGTACGGATGAAGGTCGTGCGGACCCCGGTGAGCGGTCCTTCGCCCTGAAGCGAGTGGAAGACCTCGATGATCCGCATCGTCCCCGTCAGGACGGTCGCGAGGCTAAATCGACTCCGGTGCGCACGGAGGCGCCGTCCCGCCGGGAATCCCTCAAATACGGTGGCCGTGTCGATGGCCGACCATGGACGCGGCCCGGGTTCGGCACTGGCAGGACGCGTGGAGCCGGGCTGGCATCGCCACGGGTCAACGCGTCCCCTCGCGAGGCAAGTTCTACGCGGTCAATGCCTACCCCGGACCCAGCGGGTTCCTGCACATCGGCACCGTCCGCGGATTGCTCTACACCGACGCCTTCCATCGATACCATCGCATGCTGGGCGAGTCGGTCCTGTTCCCGTTCGGGATCCACGCTTCCGGCCTGCCCGCGGTAACGTTCGCCCAGCGGGTCGAGGACGGCGACCCCACCGTGCTCCAGCAATTGGAGGATGCGGGGGTCCCCGCCGAGGAGCGGGACCGTCTCAAGGAGCCCGAGTACGCCGCCCGGTTCCTCGGGGAGTCGTACTGCTCCGTCCTGCGTTCGATCGGCGTCCTCTACGACCCGTCCACCTACCTCACGACCATCGACGAGGACTACCGGGCGTTCATCCGCTGGCAGTTCCGCGCGCTCGAACGGGCGAAGGTGCTGGTCCGCGGCACCTACACGTCCTCGGTGTGCCCGGTGTGCGGACCGGTCGCGGTCGACCCTTCGGAGACCGACCTATCGAGCGGCGGCGACGCCGAGCTCCTGCGCTTCGCGACCGTACCGTTCCGGCTGGACGACGGCCGGATCCTGCTCGCCGCCACGCTCCGGCCCGAGACCGTCTACGGGGTCACGAACCTCTGGCTCGCGCCGGACGAGACCCTGGTGGTCTGGCACGTGGGCGACCACGCGTGCCTGGTGGCCCGCTCCGGGGCCGAAAGGCTCGTAGAGCAGCACGGAGGGCGGATCGGCCATGAGGTCCGGGGGTCCGACCTTGTGGGACGGGTCGTCGAGGTACCCCTTCGACCGACCAAGGTCCCGATCCTCGAGAGCACCCTCGTCGACCCCGCGGTCGGAACCGGCGTCGTGATGAGCGTGCCCGCTCACGCCCCGGCCGACGCGCTAGCTCTTGCGGCACTGCCCGAGAGCGTTCGCACGAGCGTCGGCCGCCCTCCGGTCCTGCTCGAGATCCCGTCCCGTGTGGCCCTGACGCCTTCCGAAAGCACGTTGATGGCGGGGAACGGCACTCCGGCCGAACGTGCGCTTCGAGCTACCGGGGCAGCGAGCCTTGCGGACACCGCCGCGCTCGAGGAGGCCACCGAGCGGCTCTACCGCCTCGAGTTCGTCCGAGGCGAGATGACCGTTTCCCCCCTGACCGGCGTGCCGGTCCGGGCAGCTCGCGCAAAGGTGGTGGAGGAACTGGCCCGCGTCGGCCCGACGTTCGAGCTCCAGGAGTTCTCGAAACCCGTCCTGTGCCGCAACGGCCACACGGTCGTCATCCGAAAGGTTCCGGACCAATGGTTCCTCGCCTACGGGGACCCCGACTGGAAGGAGCGCACCCGCGAATCCGTGTCGCGTCTCGTCACCTGGCCTGCCGACTACGGTCGGGAACTCCCGGGGATCGTTGACTGGTTCGAGGATCGGCCGTGCACCCGCAAGGGGCGCTGGCTGGGAACTCCGTTCCCGCTCGACCCCGAGTGGATCATCGAGCCGATCGCGGACTCGACCTTCTACATGGCCTACTTCATCGTCCGTCGGTTCGTCTCGACCGGGCGCCTCTCGCTCCCGCAGCTGACCGAGCCGTTCTTCGACTACGTGTTCCTCGGCGAGGGCGCGGGCGAGCCGACGGTGGACCGCCGATTGCTCGACGAGGTGCGCTCCGAGTTTCTGTACTGGTACCCTCTCGACATCAACCTCGGCGGAAAGGAGCACAAGAGGGTCCACTTCCCCGTGTTCCTCTACACGCACGCGCGCCTCCTTCCCCCCGAGCTCCAACCTCGTGCCATCTACGTCAACGGCTGGATCACCGGCCCGACCGGCG
>Ga0209039_10001455_pt1 | contig 22002 bp, 16 predicted proteins | sample BogFormECP12_OM1_FD_188238 | JGI IMG/M metagenome (GOLD analysis project Ga0209039, IMG submission 188238) | Bog forest soil microbial communities from Calvert Island, British Columbia, Canada - ECP12_OM1 (SPAdes) (version 2) | ecosystem: Environmental > Aquatic > Freshwater > Wetlands > Bog ...
CGAGTGGAGAGGTGGCCGAGCGGTTTAAGGCGCACGCTTGGAAAGCGTGTGTAGGTTAACCCCTACCGTGGGTTCGAATCCCACCCTCTCCGCCAGAATCTTGCGCAGAATTCCACCAATCAGCTCGTTTCAAGAGTAGAAAGCAACGGAGTAGTGTCGCTGCGGGTAGCGATAGGCAGTTACGGCAGCCGGGACGGCGCATTACGGGGTATTGCCTGAGAGTGGAATAGACCGCACAATAGAGGCTCCCCTTCCTCCGTCCAGAGGACCCATGATCTTTCGCAGCATTGAGCAAGTTCGCCGGTTCTTCCGCATCCTTGCCGGATTCACACTTCTTTTAGTAGGCCTGGTGATGTTTTTCACGCCGGGGCCGGGCTGGCTGGTCATTTTCCTGGGGCTTACGCTGCTGGCGGCGGAATTTGTGTGGGCGCGGCGATTGATGGACCACATGAAGCGCGAAGGCAACCGCTTGAAAGATTCCGTGTGGAGATTCAACAAAGACGAATCGCCGAAGGGCAATGAACCCGAGGGGAACCCATGAATCAGGAATGGAAGGGCAAGTGGGCGTTGGTAACGGGAGCGAGCTCGGGAATTGGCGTGGCGCTGGCGAAACAGTTGGCCGCGGGGGGCACGCATCTTGTGCTGACGGCGCGGCGCCGGGACCGGCTGGAAGAACTTGCGCGCAACTTGCAGCAGGGTCATGGCATTCGCACGGAAGTGTTTGTTGCTGATTTGGCGCGGCTGGAAGCGCCACAACAGATATACGATTTTACGAAACAAAAGGGTATCGAGATCGACCTGCTGATCAACAATGCAGGCTTTGGGCAGTATGGCGAACTCACGGCAGTGGAAACGCAGCGGCTGCTGGAAATGGTGCAGGTGAACTGCACGGCGGTGGTGCACCTGACTCGGCTGTATCTCGCGGATATGGTGGCGCGGCGGAGAGGCGACGTGCTGATCCTGGCCTCGACGGCTTCGTTTCAGGCGGTGCCGTATCTTTCGACGTATGCGGCCACGAAGGCGTTCGATCTTTTGTTTGCCGAGGGATTAGCGGAAGAGATGAAGCCCTATGGCATTCGAGTTTGCGCGTTGTGCCCGGGCTCGACGCAATCGGAATTTCACGTGGTGGCGGGGCAGGAGAATTTCGCCGAAAAGCATGCGCAGGAAACGGCAGAGAAGGTGGCGCGCACGGGATTGCAGGCGCTGGCGGAGGGCAAGAGTTACGTGATTTCCGGCATGGCCAATTACCTGGGCGCGCAGTCGCAACGGTTGGTGCCGCGGCGGGCGGTAGCGCGGATTGCCGCGAAGATGTTCCGGCCGGAGAAGGCGCAGGCGAAGTAAAGGCCGCGCGTGCTGCGAGAAGCAGATTCATCGCTGCGCTCTGAATGACAATTCTATTGTGGCTATGCGGATGGAGGGTATGTGGCAAGGAGCGATCTTGCCGCGATCCCTCGGCTTTGGTCTGCCGAAGGCACAGATTGCGCTCGGGGACGACACGATGGAATCGGTGTTGCCTGGATGTGATCCAGCAGTGTGAGACCTCTACTAAGGAATTGAATATAAAGGAGTTGTTTAAGCGGCGCCGGGGCGGGAACTTTTTTTCTGTGGGCGGGAATTATGTAGTGTAAGCCGGGCGTCGTACCAGGAGAGATGCACATCGAGGCACAGGAACGGGACGACGTATTGCTGCGCCGCTCGGCCAAGGGCGATGAAGAGGCCTTTACGGAGTTGTATCGCCGGCACCAGGCCCCGCTGTATCGTTTTGCTTTGCGGATGTCGGGAAACGTCTGGGCCGCCGAAGAGATTGTGCAGGACGTTTTTGTGACGCTGATACGCGATCCGAAGAAGTTTGATCCAGGGCGGGGCGCGTTGCGGTCGTATTTGTACGGAATTACGCGGAACCGTGTGATGAAGCATCTTGAGCGCGTACCGCGGGAGTGGCTGCACGAAGAGATTGACGAGGATAACGCGAGCCAGGCCGGACCGGGATTTGATGTGATGACTCCGGCAGAATGGGCGGAACTTCACGAGCGCCGGGAGCAGGTTCGCGCGGCTGTATTGGAGTTACCAGTGGAATTTCGCGAAGCCGTGGTCCTCTGCGGACTGGAAGAATTGAGTTACGAAGAGGCAGCGCAACTGTTGGAGTGCCCGGTAGGCACGATTCGTTCGCGGTTGCATCGTGGGCGCGCGCTGCTGCTGGCGAAGCTGGAAATGTTGCGTGACACGCCGAAACGAGCGGGTGCGAACCGGTGAAAGTTTGGCAGGAGAAGCAACAATGACGTGCGAAGAATTTGAACTGGCAGGATTGGACCTGGAGACACTCCGGGAAGACAATGCGGTGCTTCTTGCCGCCAGGGAACATCTGCGGGTGTGCCCGCACTGTGCAGCGCTGCACGAGAACTGGCAGGCGTTGCGAGCGGATTTGCATGCGGTGGGCGCGGAAACACAAGAAGCAGAGGCTCCCCCGCGTGTAGAGATGCGGCTGCGGCAGGAATACCGGACGCGGCACAAGACCGTGAAGGCGCGACGCGTCGCTGTGATTGCGGGCTGGACGCTTGCGGCAGCCGCAGTAGTTCTGGTGGCGGTGAGTTGGATCAATTGGCGGAATCAGGTCGGGCCAAGCACTCCGGCTGCTGCTGTTGCCACGGCGAAGGTGGGAAGCACAAAACCGGCGGGACCGGAGCTTGGAGAGACGCTTGTAGCTTCGAACGATACCGGCGAGTTCACGCTCCTGCCTGGGAGTTTGCCGGGGACGCTGGAGGATGCCACGGTCGTGCGGGTGCAGATGCAGCGAGGGTCGCTGGGGGCACTGGGGCTAACGGTGAACGAGGAGCGCGCTTCGGACTTGATACAGGTGGACTTGCTGGTGGGAGATGACGGGCAGCCACAAGCGTTGCGATTGGCGCAGAACGCGAACTGATTTTGCTGCGGCAGGATTGCTGCAGGGGGAGAGAAGAGGAGAAGCAATGAGGAAGAGTGAGTGGATGTTGAGCTTGCTATGCGGAACGCTCCTGGTGAGTGCTGGTGTGTTGCGTGCGCAGGAACCGCCGGCGGGCGGGCCCCCTCCTCCTGATGCGACGGAGCAGGAGAGCGGGCCAGAGGGGCCTCTCGGGCCTCGGATGGAAATTTTGGGATTCGGCGAAATGCGCCCAGGTAAGGTCGTGACGGGCGCGCCGTACAGCGCGGTGGCGATTACGGAAACACGGCAGATCCTGGCCGATGGCAACACCATCAGCCGCAAGGTGCAGGCCAACGTATTCCGCGACAGTCAGGGACGCACAAGACGGGAAACGACATTGACAGGCGTGGGGCCGCTGGCCGCAACGGGAGCGTCGCGCACGTTTGTGAGAATCTACGATCCGGTGGCAGGGACAGCGTTTGTGCTGCATCAGAGCACAAAGGTGGCAGAAAAGCTGCGGGTACCGCCGGGCGAACGTAAGCATCCCGCTGACCTGCAGGGCAAGTTCAATGCGCGGATGCAGACGGAAATTGCCAACGGAAGCTTGAAGAAGGAAGACCTGGGCGTGCAAACCATAAATGGCATCAGCGCGCAGGGCACACGATTCACAAAGACGATTCCCGCAGGGCAGATGGGAAACGACAAGCCGATCATCATAACCAACGAACGCTGGTATTCGCGCGACCTGCAAATCGTGGTCAAGACGGTGAAGAACGATCCGCTCTTCGGAGAGACGACCTATACGGTCACCAACGTTCAGAAACAGGAACCTGCGGCGGCGCTGTTTGGCGTACCGGCGGATTACACGGTGAAACAGGGCCGACCGCGCGGGCGCGGAAAGATGAATGGGAATGGCGGGCCGGGCGCAAACCCGGCAGAGATGCCGCCCCCACCGCCGGGGGAGTGAATCTTTGCGTTTTGATTGAAGAGCTTCTCTCCTGAAGACGGAACGCCCTTTCTGCTGTGGCCCCCTTCCCGGCAGAGAGGGCGTTTCCGTTTTTAAAAGAAAAAGATAAGAAGTATAAGAGTGAAAGAGTGAAAGAGTGAAAGAGTGAAAGAGTGAAAGAGTGAAAGAGTGAAAGAGTGAAAGAGTGAAAGAGTGAAAGAGTGAAAGAGTGTCAGAGTGCTTCTTCACTTGTGGGTAGGGGGTCAGGATTGGTTTAGTGCGGTATCGAGGAGCTCGACTACATGCACGACGTTTTGGCCGGTTTTGTGGATTGCGGCGCCGGCACGGAGTTGCAAAAGACAGCCGGGATTAGCGGTGACAATCGTCGCGGCGAGGGTAGCCTTCGCGTAGTTCATCTTTTCCTTGAGTAAATCCAGGGCGGCTTCGGTCTGCGTGACGTTGTAGACGCCCGCGGAACCACAACATATGTCCGAGTAGGGCAATTCCACGAATTCGATGCCGGGAATGGCGCGCAGCAACTGGCGCGGGGCTTCGCGGACTTTTTGGCCGTGGAGCAGGTGGCAGGAGTCCTGATAGGTGACACGCAATCTGGTTTCTTTCAGCGGAGCGATGAGGCCGAGGGTAGCGAGGAATTCGGTGATGTCGCGCATTTTATCGCGGAAGGCGAGGGCAGCGGCGTATTCGGGCTCGTTGGGAGAGAAAAGGTGATCGTATTCCTTAAGCGTGGAACCGCAGCCCGCGGCGTTGGTTATGATGGCGTCAATTTGGGCGACGGCGAACGCGGCGAGGTTCTTGCGCGCGAGTTGGCGGGCCGATTCGCGGACGCCGGCATGAGCGGCAAGCGCGCCGCAGCAGAATTGCTCGCTGGGGACAACGACTTCGCAACCATTGGCGGTGAGGACGCGGATGGTGGCTTCATTGAGTTTTGTGAAGGTGACGTTGGCGATGCACCCGGCGAAGAAGGCCACGCGGGCACGGCGGGTGCCTTGCGCGGGAAACGTCTTGCCGAGTTCGCCGAAAAAGAAATGATCGTCAATGCGCGGCAGGAGTTTTTCGCGATCGGCGAGGCCGAGCAATTTCAGGATGCCGGTGGCGCGGGCAAGCGACTGCAAACCGGAGCGCTGATAGAAGCGGAGCAAGCGGGCGACCAGCACGATGCGGTTGGGGTAGGGAAGCAGGCGCTGGAAAACAAATTTGCGCATGAATCGCGTGAAGAGCGGGCGCTGGTACTCGTTCTCAATGCGGGCTCGGGCGTGTTCGACGAGTTTGCCGTACTCCACGCCGGAGGGGCAGGCGGTTTCGCAGGAACGGCAATCGAGGCATTTATCAATGTGGTCGACGAAACCTTTGGAGAGCGGCAATTCTCCGTTGCCCACCAGAATCATCTGGCGGATGCGGCCACGGGGCGAATCGGCTTCGAGTTGCCAGAGGCGATAGGTTGGGCAATTGTTCAAACACAGGCCGCAATGGACGCAGCGCGCGAAATCCTCGTAGACAGGAACTGCGCCGGGGATGTTTTGCGGTGTCCCCACTGATCAGATTCCTCCCACAAAACGGCCTGGCGCGAAGATGTGCTGCGGGTCGAAAGAGTCTTTGATGCGCTGCATCATGGCAAAATCGGGGCGCTTTGGTCCCCAGACATTTGCGCGTGATTTGAGCTTGAGGGGCGCGTGCAAGAGCATGGCATGGCCGTGAGATGTGTTGGCAAGGGAGAAGACCCGCGCGGCGGGAGTTTCGAGAGAGTGAAGCGCGGATGCGTCATCGTTTTCAGCGAGCAATGCGAAATAGACAATTCCCGCGGCACGCACGAGCAGGGCGCTGCGCAGGGTCGATTCTTGCGCCACGCTCAGGAGACCAGCAAGATTGCCGGGTTTGCTTTGTGGCAAGACGATGCGGAAGAGAGCGACGGCGGGAGCGGCCCAGCGGAGCCAATCAAAGGCTTCGCGCAGAATTCCGCCCAGATGGGTGTCGGAGCTCGCGCTAAGGACCTGATCGCTGGACGCTGCGGCTTCCCTTGCGAGTTTCTGGAGGTCGCGGGCGATGCGGGGAACGACCGCTTCGGATCCCTCATAGGAGGCATAAACCCACCAGTGGTCGGCATCGAAATTAGCGGTGAATCCTTCGTTGTTTCCAGGTTGAACACCGGGAGTCAGGGCTAGCATCTCTGGGCTGAGAGTTTCCAGAACGGCGAGAGGGAGTCCGGATTTTTCGACGGCGGCGCGGTAGATGGAAGCGCCTTCCAAATCCTTGAAGGCAGCGAGGTGACCACCGGAGGCTTGCGGCAGAGTGAAGGTGCGGAAGTTGAGGCGCGTGATGACGGCAAGAGTGCCCATAGAGCCGACAAGCAATTTGTGCAGGTCGTAGCCCGTGACATTCTTGACGACGCGGCCACCACTTTTGCAGAGCGCGGCTTTGCCGTCGACAAACTCCGCGCCAATCAGGAAATCGCGCGTGGTGCCGTATTGATTGCGCAGAACGGAATCAATGGCGGAAGCGATCGTGCCGCCAACGGTGGTTGTTTCGTAACAAGGAACCGCGAGGGGCAGGAACTGGCCCTTTTCGGCGAGCACTTTGGCAAGTTGCCGCAGGGGTATGCCCGCATCAACGCTCAGAGTGAGATCGCCGGCGTCGTAATGGGCGATTTCGTGCAAGCCGGTCATGTCCAACGCGAGGTCGTAGCGCGCGGGCGGCATGCCTAACTCCAATTTGCTGCGGGAACCGGAGGGGATGAGGGCGAGTTTTTCGGCGATGGCGAAGCGTACGACTTCGGCCGCTTCGGGCGCGGAGGCGGGACGAACGATGGCGCCGGGAACCATGCCATCAATGGCGTACTCGAGCAATTCGGCTTCGGCGGCGACGACGCGATGCGCGCCGATCAGGCTTTCCAGGCGGGCTGCGAGATTGGCTGTCGCGGTCATACGTGTGCCGGAAGCGCGCCCGCCTGCTTGCGCACGCGGATTTCGCCGCAGCCCTTGCTGAGGGGAAAAATTTTGCCGGGATTAAGCGAGGAATCAGGATTGAAGGCATCGTGCACGCGGCGCATCAGGTCAAAATCGGCATCGCTGAAGAGCAGCGACATCAACTCATTTTTTTCCATGCCGACGCCGTGTTCGCCGGTCAGCGCGCCGCCCAACTCGACACAATAGCGGATGATTTCATGGGAAGCGGCGATGGCGTTTTCAAATTGCTTGGCGTCGCGCGGATCGTAGAGGACGATGGGATGCAAATTGCCGTCGCCGGCATGAAAAATATTGCCGACGGAGAAGCCATACTTCTTGCCGATGAGTTGAATCTGCTGCAGGGCCTGGGGCAGCTTGGAACGGGGGATGACGCCATCGAGAACGTAATTGCTGGGGGCGAGGCGTCCCAGTGCGCCAAAGGCGTTTTTGCGGCCCTTCCACAGAAGATCGCGTTCGCGGTCGTCCTTGGCGATGCGCACCTCGCGGGCATGATGCGTGCGGCAGACGTCTTCGACAGCGGCGGCTTGAGCTTCGACGGCTTCGCGCAAACCTTCCACCTCGATGAGCAGAATGGCGGCGCTGTCGCGCGGGAAACCGGCGTGAATGTAGTCCTCGATGGCGCAGAGCGTCCAGCCGTCCACCATTTCACAGGCGGCGGGGGTGATGCCGCGCGCGGTGATCTCCACGACGGTGTGGGAAGCGTCGTCAACGGTGTCGAAAATGGCCAGCAGAGTTTTCACGGCTTCGGCCTTGCGCGTGAGCTTCACGGTAATTTCGGTGACGAGCGCCAGGGTGCCTTCGCTGCCGACAAAAAGGCCGCCGAGATCGTAGCCCGGGGCATCGCCATGCCTGCTGCCAACACGCACGATTTCGCCATCGGGAAGCACGAGTTCGAGCGCGGTCACATGGTTGACAGTGACGCCGTAGGCCAGCGTGTGGGGACCACCGGCATTTTCGGCGACGTTGCCGCCGATGGTGCAGGATTTCTGGCTGGAGGGATCGGGGGCAAAATAGAGGCCCGCGTGCTCGACAGCGCGAGTAATGTCCAGATTTATAACTCCGGGCTGAACCACGGCGCGGGCGTTTTCGATGTCGAGCTCAAGGATGCGGTTCATGCGCGCGAATACCAGCATGATGCCGCCGCCACGCGCGAGCGCACCGCCCGAAAGGCCCGTTCCCGAGCCACGGCCGACGATGGGAACGTTGTACTTCGCGGCGAGCCTGGCGATGCGGGATACGTCTTCGGTGGTGTGAGGGAAGACGACCAGGTCAGGGCGCGCCTTTTCGACCGAGCCGTCGTATTCATACAGGACGAGGTCCTCGATCTTGTGGAGCACGTTGGAGGGACCGAGCAGGGAATTGAGTTCGCGGAGTAACGGAGCGGTCATAAATCGATTCGCAGGTACCTCCCTCCACTATAGTGAGACACGCGGCATTCTGGCAACGGGATAGTCCGGCTGCCGGTTGAGCTGTGTTAGTGTATTTCTTCGGAAAAAGACGAGGCCGAGGAATGGCGAAACCTAGAGTCTATTGTGCACACGAGCTGTTTGAGGATGCGCGCGAAATACTTGATGCCGCATGCGACGTGGAATACTGGACGCAAGCCGAGCGTCCTGCGCGAGAAGAGGTGTTGCGGCGGGTGAAGGACAAGGAAGGGCTGGTGTGCCTGCTGACGGAAAAAGTGAATGAAGAATTGCTGCGCGCGGCGCCGAAACTGCGTATCGCCGCGAACGTGGCGGTGGGCTATGACAACATTGACGTGGAGGCGTGCACAAAGCGCGGCGTGGTGGCCACGAATACGCCGGGCGTGTTGGATGAAACCACGGCGGATTTTACGTGGACACTGCTGATGGCGGTGGCGCGGCGGCTGGGCGAAGGCGAACAACTGGCGCGCTCCGGCAACTGGAAGGGCTGGAACCTGGACCAGCTTTGCGGCGCGGACATTTGGGGAAAGACGCTGGGAATTGTGGGATTTGGGCGGATCGGGCGGGCGGTGGCGCGGCGGGCGGTGGGATTCAATATGAAGGTGATTTATACGGATGCGGTGCGCGCGGCGGAAGAAGTGGAACGTCCGGTGAACGCCACGTTCACGGACATGAATGCGCTGCTGGCGGAATCGGACTTCATCAGCCTGCATGTGCCGCTGCTGGAGGAAACGCGCGGGTTGTTTGACGCGCCAAAGTTTTTCCGGATGAAGCGCACGGCGTTTCTGATCAACACTTCGCGCGGTCCGGTGGTGGACGAAGCGGCGCTGGTGGCGGCGCTGGAGAGCAAGAAAATCGCGGGGGCCGCGTTGGACGTGTATGAAAACGAACCGTTCATCCATCCGGGCCTGAAGCGGCCGAATGTGGTGCTGGCGCCGCACCTGGCTTCGGCGTCGCTGGCAACGCGGACGAAAATGGCGGTGATAGCGGCGAATAATGTGGTGGCTCTGTTTAAGGGCCAAATGCCGCCGAACATGGTGAATCCTTCGGTGCTGAAGAATCGCTGAGGCGACGGGCGGCGCCGTGATGGCAAAAGGGAAAGAGATCGCGCGCCGGATATTCCAGCAAACACTCGCGTCCATTGATATCCCGCGAGTGATGGAAAGAAAGCTGCCGCGTGATGGGTCGCGGCTGATCCTACCGGATGCGGTTGTTGACCTCTCGCAAATTCAGAAAATCCATGTGGTGGCGATCGGCAAGGCTGCCCATGCGATGGTGAACGGGCTGGAGGGTCTGCTGCCCCAGGGAATACGTGTATGTGGAATTGTTGTTGCGCCGGTTGCGCCCGAGCGGCTTATGGCGGGCATGGAGTATTTCGTTGCAGGGCATCCGATTCCCAATGCGGATAGCTGGAAATCCGCCGAAGCTGTTTTGCGGCTGCTGGAAAGTTGCGACGAACGGACGCTGGTGATTTTTCTGTTGTCGGGCGGGGGCTCTGCTCTGTGCGAACTGCCCCTTTATCACGAAATGAATTTGGGGGATGTGCAGGCGGTGAATCGCGCGCTGGTAACGTGTGGCGCGCCGATTGAAGCAATGAACGCGGTGCGGAAACATCTTTCGGCAGTGAAAGGCGGGAGGCTGGCGGTGGCCGCCGGGAGGGCACGGAAGATTACGTTAGCGGTGACGGACGTGCCTGCGGGCAAAGAATCGGCGCTGGCGTCCGGGCCGACGCTGGCCGATCCCAGCACGATTGCGGATTTCGAGCGCGTTGTTGCGCAATACGATTTACGAAAGAGATTTCCGGAGCGGCTAGTGCGATGGCTGGACGCGGGCGGCATGCCAGAGACACCCAAGAGCGGGCACCCTGCGTTTGCCAATGCGCATTTTCAGCTTTTGCTGGGCATGGATGATTTATTTCATGCCGCGCACCACGCCGCGGAAGCTTGCGGTTACGCGACGCGCTGCGACAATTCCACGGATGACTGGCCGCTGGCCAAGGCGGGGGACGCGCTGCTACAGCAACTGGAGGATTGGCAGCGGTTGAATAATGGACAGCGCGTGGCAATCATCGCGGATGGGGAATTGAGTTCACCGGTGACCGGGGAAGGCGTGGGCGGAAGGAATTCCGCGTTCGTGCTGGACATGGCCGGAAAGATTGCGGGGCGGCGCATCACGGTGTTGAGCGCGGGGACCGATGGGATCGATGGAAACAGTCCTGCGGCGGGAGCGGTGGCGGACGGGGAGACGGTGGAGAGGTCCCAGGCGGCGGGCCTGGACCGCGAGCGGGCATTTCGGGAGAGCGATGCGTATACGTTTTTTGAGAAGCTGGAGGATGCGATTGTTACAGGGCCGACGGGGAATAATTTGCGAGATTTGAGGATTCTGTTGGCGGAGGTCTAGGTGCGGGGAGCCACTCGTGTTGGGCGAGAGTGGCCAATAGACACCCAAGAACCGGCCTGAAGGCCGGCCACTGCAGAGCTATGAAGTAGCCGCAGCCTGAGCGGCGGCCGCTGCGTCTCCTTGAGAAAGGCACTTTCGCGGAGTTGCTTAAGGGGTAGCAGCGGCGGCAAGCCGCCGCCCTCCAAAACGCTCGAGCGCACTTGCCAACTGCCGTCGCCTCATTTTTTAACCGCGGGCGGAGGCAGGCGGGTTTCGATGGACTTCAGGCGATCGTTCATTTCTTCGACCAATTGTTCGAGGTGGCTGAGGCGCTGATCCCCGGTAGACTTGGCGCTCGCTTCCTCATCGCCCGATTCGCTTTCCGCTTCGTCCATACCGCCGCGGCGTCCGCCCTTCGCATTGGGATTCTTCAGGCGTTCGATCTGACCTTTGATCATGGGGGCCATTTCGATGCTCAGGTCGTTGCTCTTGAGAAGAGCTTCAAGCGCGGGAATTGCGGAAGCATCGCCACGAGTGCCGAGTGCGAAGATTGCCGATATGCGGACCGGGGAGTGCGGTTCGGTGAGATATCCGGCGATTTGATTGGTGATTTCCCTGTTGTTTTTTTGGAGGCGCGCAAGGCCGCTGACGGCGGCTTCGCGGGATTCCATGTCCTTGCCAGCAACGGCCCAATCGCGGAGGAGCGGGACGGCCTTGTCGTCTCCGAGGGAGCCGAAGGAGCGCAGAGCGGCGTTGCGGAGGAAGCCGTCGGGGGAATCAGCATTCACCGCAGCGGCGAGGACTTCGTAGGCGTTGGGAGTCTTCATGCGGCCGAGGGATTGGAGGGCGGCGGCGCGGGTGCGATAAGAGCTATCCTCGCGGGCGATGGTTTCCATTTTTGTTTTGATGGTGGCGTCATCCTTGAAGCTGGCGAGGGCATCCACAACGTGGTAGCGAACCCAGGGTTGCGTGACGGAAGAAAGTGAATCGAGAAGTTGCCTGGAAGCCGCGGGGGTGTTGAGTTCACCGAGGGCCTGCGCCGCGGCGATGCGCACGCCATCGGTCTTGTCTGTGCGCAAAGCTTCGCCGAGAGCGGCGGCCGCTTCGTCATCATTCTTGATTTTGCCGAGGGCGACGGCGGCGTCCGCGCGATCGGCCAACTCCGTGGCGTTTTTCAACTGATAGAGCAGTTCCTTTTTATCTTTCTTGAATTCGACGGATTTCAGGATTTGCGTGCCCTTATCGAAGAGGAGCATGAGCGGGGCAGTGTCGGAAGGCAGGGAGAAACTCTCCGATTCCTTGGAGACCACGAGGCTGTAAAGCTTGGGGCCGGTGGCATTGGTGATTTCGACGTCCACGGGGAAGCGGAAGAGGCCAACGCGACCTTCGAGCTTCTGGGTTTGTTTGACGGTGAGCACGACCTGCTTTTTTGCTTCATCGTAGGTGTAGCTGAGGTCCAGCTTGGGGGCGCCAGCGCCGTAGATCCACTGGCTGAAGAACTGGTCCACGTTGATGTGCGTGGCCTCCTCGATGGCCTTGGTCAGGTCCGCGGTGACCACATTCTTGCCGCGGTTCACTTCGAGGTAGTGTTTCAGCCCGGCGTAGAAGGCGTCATCGCCAAGTTGGTGACGAAGCATGTAGAGGACCCAGCCGCCCTTGGCGTAGACGTTCTCGTCAAATTCGCCGGAATCGTCAAAATCGTAGCGCACGATGGGCCGGGTGTAGAGCCCCCGCATGGCGAACCACTGGCGCGAGGTTTCCCAGCGTTCGTAGTCCGAGAAATTATTCCCGAAGTGCGCTTCGATCCAGACAGTTTCCATGAAGGTGGCAAAGCCCTCATTCAACCAGATGTTGCCCCAATCCTTGCAGGTGACCAGGTCGCCAAACCATTGATGGGCCAATTCGTGCGCAATAAGGGGATCCGCGTCCTGCGGATATTCGGAAATTAATTTCGGATGGCGGAGCGAAGTGGAAGTATTGGTGGTGGCGCTGGAGTTTTCCATGCCGCCAACGACGAAATCATCCACCATGGACTGCGCATATTTCTCCCAGGGATAGTCCACACCAAGTTTCCTGCTGAAGAGCTCGATCATCGCGGGAGTGCGGGCGAAGTTGATGGTGAGGCGGTCGCCGCGACCTATCGGCGCGTAGTAGGTGACGGGCATGTTGCGCCAGGTGTCCTTGGCTTCGGCAAATTCGCCGGCAACGACAGTGAAGAGATAGGTGGAACTGGGCAGCGATTCGCGCCAGGTCCAGGTCTTCAGGCAGTTGCCCGCATCGGTAACGCTGATGAGTTTTCCGTTGGAGATGGTAAGCCAGCCGGCGGGGACAGTGAGAATCGTTTCCGTGGTGAGGCGATCATTCGGGTAGTCGTAGGTGGGGAGATAGTAGCGGGTGTCTTCCGATTCACCTTGCGTCCAGACCTGTTTGGGGCGATTGGGGTAGTCCTTGTCGGGCAGAATGAAATAGAGGCCCTTGGTGGGTTTGGCTTCGTACTTAATCTCGACGGTGAATTTTTCGCCGGACTTCGCGGGTTTGGGAAGCGCAATACGGAGCTTGTCGTCGGCGGTCTCAAACGTGGCGGCGGCTTTATTCAGGGTGACGCTCTGGATCTGGAGGCCCGCGGAATCGAAGGTGATGCGCTGGGTGTCGCGGAGAATGGTGAGCGTGTGGGTGACGTCCCCGATGACCTTCTTCAGGTCCAGGTCAAAGCGTAGAGCAATGCGGGAGTGCTCGAGGTCGTAATCCCTGCTGCGCGCAAAAGGCTCATCAGCGCGGAGTAGAGGCGTCGCGCCAAGCAAAACGAGGAAAAGGGCGACTAAGGCGATGGAACGCATTCGCCTGGACTTCCCGCCGATGAATCGATTCGACATTCTAGATTCTCCTTGGTTGATAAGTGCGCTTCAATAATTTGGAAGAGAGCTAGGGGCGCTGCTACTGCTCCGTGGGCCACAGACTTGCTTGCGGCTGGGGTCCGAAACTCTAATTTTCCCGTGAAAAGGTGGCGGACGTCAAATGAGGGCAGTGGGTGGGGGGCAGTTTCTGGTTAGTGCGGCGGGCACTAACGCGATTTTTGTGACGAGCTGCCGCCTGTCCCTTAGCAGCGAACCTGCAGAGATACCTACCTTGTACTTCGTTGATTTCGCAAAACCATAAATATGGGACGCAACTTCATCACGGAGCTTTGTCCCTAATTACTTGGCGGTTCGGCAGATGCAGGCGCGGCCTCCTGCTCCGGTGCCTTGGCAGGCGCGCTGACTTCGGGCCGCATCGCAAGGAATATCACACGTCCGCTCACTTCCTCAGAGAATTCGGTGCCATTTTTCCCCATGGTGAGTCGAATTCCCTCCATCAAACGTTCGCTTGGCACATTTCCCAAGGCACAGTTCAATTGCAGAAGACCGTTCTGTGGCACGCCAGTTAGAGGGAGCAGCCGGATACGGAAGACGGCCAGGCCGCCGGCTGGTGTAGGGCCAAGCAGCAGACGCGATCGCATCATTGGGCCTCGTTGCATGGCTTTCCCGGTACGATTCACAGGCATCGGCGTGGCGGGGGCAAGCCCGTAGGAATCAAAGCTCACGAGTGAGGTGGCGAGCCAAACACCGGTATCGAGCACTGTCCCTGAGGGGGATTTGCGGGTGAATGTGCCCGCTGCCGTCATGGACTTGTCGGTGCGTGAAAAGGTTCCCGCGCCGCTCATCTCGAACGTGTTGCCACTGGCGTCCTTGGCGACGGCGGGACATGCCTCAGGGTGATCCGGATCGCATAAGAAACCGGAAGCGATGAGGAACGTGTAGTTTCGTGAAGGCTCCTGCGCGAAGAGCATGCATGCCGCCAGCGCAAGTCCCAAACTAAGTGCGAGGCTCCCCGGGATGACGATGACAAAGATCCGACGAGAGGATGTGCGTGGCATCGTTGCCTCCATTCCCCAACGATCAACAACGTGTGGCCCAGCCGTGTCGTGCTACTTGTGGCGATGGTTTTCCCAGGGTACGAGCGGCGCCGTCAGACAAGCACCGCGCTGCTCGCTTCGTTCCTATTACGCCTAGCCGGGCGGTTGCCCACTGAGCGGAGTCCGAAATGCGCCCACCGGCGCAATCGCAGTTTCAGTCCTGCAGCTTGAACGTCAGCGTAGTTTCCATGCAGCGGCGTTCTCTTGTACGTCGTCGTTACCGTACGAACCCACCGCAAGGCCGTAATTATTTACCCTGTTCGCCCAACTCCAACTGCCGCTGTGGGTTGGGCTAGAAAGAAGCGTGGGGACATCGTCGAGATCCCTGGTGCGCCAAGCCGACGCATAATAATTCCCATCGGCATCGGTGCTTCCACCCACAATGTCGCCGACATCGTTGATGCCCTCTGCGTCGCCCAGTCCCGAGAGATAACCTCCGAGGGTGGGAAGAATGGTCACCTTGAAATGCGACCCTGACCGATCGGACGGTTTCCAATAGGCGGGAAATTCATCCGTCCAGGAATAAGGAAAGCCATTTCCGTTAAGGACATCTCCGACAATCTCACCTTCATTATTGATGTCGGATGGCCAGACGCTGGAATATCCTTGGGCAACGGGGAGTTTCTGGATTTCCCATTCCTTGCCTCCCTCCACAGGATTCCAGAGAACGCCGGCTAGTGTTCCATCGGGAGCGGTAGCCACGCCAATGATCTGGCCACTATCATTCGGAACCATAGCCGTCCAGAAGTGAAAGTTGTGAAACCCTCTGGTGTCCAGCTTATGAATCTGCCAGGCCTTTTTCCACTGGCCGGAATCCCATGTCAGCTTTGGGGTCCACACAACGGGCAGCGCGTCCGCAGCCGTGCCATTAACGAGATTGCCGCTATCGAGGCCGTTGGCGCTCCAGCCGACGATCAAAGTCCCGGATTTATTGGTGCCCCATGCCAAGCTGTAGGTGTAACCAAGGTAACCAATATCGTTAAGCGTGCCGAGATCCACCTTGCCGGTTGCAGCCGTCCATACAAAAGCGTGAATGGTCTCGTTATCGGCGATTGCGGCGTGCCCCACAATCATTCCCGTGTCGGCAATCGCCATACACATCACGGAATCCGTTCTATCCCCGCCCAAGGTACCGAGATCGAACCACTCCCCTGCCTCCGGGCCAAACAGCGGAACTCCGATCGGTCGGGCATAGCCGCTGGGGATGTCACCTGTTCCTACCACGACGCCCGCCTTGTTGATGCCCCATGCCTCAGCCCAGGTCCCTCCCTGGTAGTGTCCGAGATCATGGAATTTTACTTCTTGAGCCCGAGCCCCTTGTGCGCCGACGAGAAGCAGCAGCACTGCCGAAAACAGAATCGTGAATAATCTACGCATCGAGTTTCTCCTAAACGATCAAGAATCTGTGGCCCAAACTTGCACTGAAATCTGTCGCATTGGTTTTTCCCAAGTACGAGCCGCGCAGTCACACGACAACTTCACTGCTTCGTTACGTTGCTTTAGCGGCGCGTCTTAATCCACTCCAGGATCGGCTGCCAGACCAAGTATTCGGCGTTGTACCCGGTCAGCAAATCCACGTGGCCGTAGTCCTCGCTTTGCTGAGCGTCGGAGAGAAGTTGAACATTCAGGATCGTGAGATCGTGGCTCGCGGTGAACGTAGCGGTGTAATCGGAGGAGTGCGAGAACCCGCCGGCTGCTTCAACAAGAAGGATGGGAACGCTGACTTCGTTCAGATGATCAGCGACTTTGGCATCAGGGTCGGGCTGTCCGCATTGCACTGCGCTCCCCTCGACGTCAACGAAGACCGGGTTATAAGGGGGTTCATTGTGCACGAGCAGGTCCTCAAAAAGCCGGACATTGGTGTACCGCAGGCCGGTGGGCATCCCGGTGTTGTCAAAATAGCCCCCGGCAAAGTGCCAGGGCATCGCTTCGTCTTCCGGTGCGGTCGCGATCACCAGGGCGAACTGATAGTTGGTGAGGGTCTGGGTCGGGTCAAAGGGTGAAATACCATGCGGGTCGGAGATAGCGAGCTGGCCCATCTGCGACACGGGCCGATTGTCGTAGTTGTAGGTGCCGCTCGCAATGAGCCCTCGTGCATAGGACAGATACTCGCAACCTTCCGCCTGGATGGCCGGATCCGCGTACACAAGACCTTCATCCATGGGGATGATGGCCTTGACGTTCCGCAGTTTCGGCGGGCGCTGCGTATCGTTGGCGGCGATGGCGTAGGTAATTTGCGCGCCATAGCTCAAGCCCGCCAGAAAGAGCGGACCGGCTGGCTCGAACGGGGTTCCCCGCATCGCGCGGGCGATCGTCAGCGCGACTTGCGCATCTGCCACGTCAGTCGTCATGCCCCAGGTCCGCATGAAGCTGAAATCGGTGGTGCTCTCGGGGACGAGGGCCCAGCGGTAGTCCATGCCCCACACGTCGATGTCGTTCTTCGCCAGGTAGATGGCAATCGCGTGATCCCTCGGGGTGGCTTTGGAGATCAAGGGCTCGATATAGAGCGACGCGAAGTAAGTGGGCTCGCCGGAGAAGAACATCACCGCCTCGGAGAGATGTGCAGGCTGATATGGATGCACCTCTTTGACGACCCGGTTGATGCGGATTTTGTCGTATCGGCCCGGGCCGACATTCACGACAAACTGGTAGTAGGCAATGTCAGCAACAAGCACCTGCCGTTCCACCCGCTGAATCGTCCAGGGGTGGGCGTCTTGAGCCAGGGTTCCTTGCGCACTGCCCAGGAGCAGCAGCACTGCCGAAAACAGAATCGTGAATAATCTGTGCATGGTTCAACCTCCGTCTGTCAGGTGTACGTAACGTGACCTGAGTTCTGAAAACTAGGGTCTTGGTTCTCCCCCGGGGACATGCCGCACAACTGCGGGGCGAGTGTGCGCTATCGGGACAGGTTGGGTGAGGGGCCCCATGAGCGTTACGTCCTTGTCACCGGCCGGAGTGCAATTCCGGGGGCACGACCTCACCCAGACGCGCATCACCTTTTGTAGGCCACATTGCTCAAGTCTCTAGTCGAGGTCAATGCACAGGGAATAGCAGCGAGGTGAAATGTTTATATAAGGCTAAGTTCCTGAGCAGAGACAACTTCTCCCCAAAAGTACATTTGGAAGTTTGTCTTTCAGGAGAACTCGGAGAGTGGTAGACTCCGCATAACGAGGGGGTAAGCACCCCCATGAGCGATAATGACGGCCGGTCCCGCCGCATACATTTTAGTGTCTTTGAAGTTGACCTCCGCACGGGAGAACTGCGCAAGCAGGGACTGAAGGTTAAGCTACACGGTCAGCCCTTCCAGGTCCTGGCCATGCTGTTGGAGCGTCCGGGCGAACTGGTGTCCCGCGAAGAGATCCGGGAGAAGCTCTGGCCGCAAGATACCTTCATCGATTTCGAGCACAGCGTCAACAGTTCGATCAAAAGACTGCGTGAGGCCCTGGGGGACGACGCCGCGACGCCCCGCTTCATCGAAACGCTGCCCCGGCACGGCTATCGCTTCATCGCCCCGGTAGAGACTCTCTCCCGCAATGACATTCCAAAGGAAAATGGAGAGGCGGAGACCGCCTTTGTTTCTCCACCTCCCGCCTCGCAAACAGGACGGCCTGCAGGTCCTGGTGAGGCTGTTGAAACAGCAGCCGGGCTAGCAACGAAAATCACAGCCGCAAATACCGTTGCTACGGCGGGTAGGCTCGGCGTGCTTCTCAGAAAGCACTGGATGGCGGCGACAATCACTGGCGCGCCAATCGTCGCAGTCACCATTCTGATCGGCCTGAATCTTCTGGGTATTCGCGATCGCTTGTTGCCGCGCGCAGTGCCGAAGATTGAGTCCATCGCGGTTTTGCCGCTGGAAAACCTCTCTCATGACCCGGAGCAGGAATACTTCGCCGACGGCATGACGGAGGAATTGATCACCGACCTGGGGAAGATCGGCGCGTTGCGGGTGATATCGCGAACTTCCGTGATGCGTTATAAAGGCACAAAGAAGCCGCTGCCGGAGATTGCGAGGGAGTTAAACGTTGACGCGCTGGTGGAAGGCACGGTGCTGCGCTCCGGCGATCGGGTACGAGTGACGGTGAACTTGCTGCACGCGAGGACGGACCGCCATTTGTGGGCGGAGACCTATGAGCGTAATACCCGCGATGTAATTTCGCTGCAGGACGAGGTGGCCCAATCGGTGGCACGGGAGATAAAGATCGCGCTTTCCCCGGCAGAGTCCAGTCGGCTGGCTACTGTACGAAAGGTTAAGCCCGAGGCCTACGAACTCTACCTGAAGGGCCGATATCATTATTTCAAGTGGACGCCTGAAGACTTTCGCAAGGCCATTGATTACTTCCAAAAGGCTATCGAGGCAGATCCGGGTTGGGCGCCTCCTTATGCGGGGCTAGCGACCTCCTACGGTTGGCTTTGGATTGACGGCGGTGTGCCGGCCCAGGAAGCGCTTCCACAATTCAACGCAGCATTGAATACTGCACTGGCGATTGATGACGCAGATCCCGAGGTGCGTTACGCCTTGGCCGTGAGCGCGTTCTACTACCGCTGGGATTGGGAGGAGGCGGATCGGGAGTTTCAGCGCGCCCTCGTACTCGACCCGAACCTGGTCGAGGCCCGTTTCGAATATGCCTGGTTCTTGTCCTCCATGGGCCGCCATCCTGAGGCCCTCATTCAGGCGCAGAGCGCGGTTGACCGCGACCCCCTTTCTGTTTCCGCCAATCTTGCTTTGGGCAGCGTCTACTCTATGGCGCACCAGGACGACCGGGCCATCGCGCAGTTGCGCCACACTGCTGAACTGGATCGCGAGGATTTCAGAGTGCACATCTTCCTGGCCTCCGTCTATCAGGCAAAACAAATGTACGAAGACGCCATCAGGGAATTTCAAATAGCCATGACCTTACGAGGAGTCCCTCCCGAGAAACTCGCCGGCCTTGAACGCGCTTACCAACAATCGGGCTCCGAAGGTTACTGGAAATGGCAACTGTCAGAAGCTCAGCAAAAACATGCTCCCTTTGAGATCGCGTTGAATTATGTCCAGCTTGGCAATGCCAGCCAGGCAGTTGCCTGGCTGGGAAAAGCCCACCAGCAGCACGATTGGCGCATGGTGCAATTGTATGCAGACCGTGCGTGGGATCCTGTTCGCTCCGATCCGCGCTTCCAGGATCTTCTGCGCCGCATGAATTTCCCGCAATGAGTCGAATAATCGCAGCCTCCGGCAAGAATAAAGGTCCCAACTCTGGTAAGTTCCTCCCGGTATCCACTTCTCCGATTAGCGCGTGAACCAGCCATATGACCCAGCGCCTGCCCTGTGGGAGGAACAGACCCGTAAGGAAACTGTATCCAAACAAGAACACGCCGGAGAGAACGGCTCTCCGGCGTGTCCATGTTTCGGGATTGATTACTGGTCCGCTTCGACCTTCTTCAGTGTTGGTTTCGGCACCTGCCAGATGATCTGGGAGTCGTCGGCAGTATGCGGGTAGAACTGCGCCGACTTCTTCCCGGAGGGCAGAAGCACGATATCCACGCGGCGGTTGTATGCCAGCCAATCGCCCTCGACGTTCTTGAAACGCGCCTTGGGCGGCTGGTTCGGGTTCGTGGCTTCGAGTTCCTTCACGGCCTGCTTATCGATTGGGCGCTCTTTCCCGTAAGCTGCGGTCTGAACCTTGTTAGCCGCGATGCCTTGCTCGACGAGATACTGCTTGACGCGTTCGACGCGCCGCTCGCTCAACTCCTGGTTAAAGGGCGCCGAGCCGCGTGCATCCGCGTGAGCTTCCACTGACAGCTTTGCGTCCGGATCGTACTCGAGATACTTCTTGAACCCAGCGACAAGGGTTGCGAGTTCCAGTTGCTGGCTCTTGACCAATCCAACCTGCGGGTGCTTCTCGTCGGGATAGTCCGTGGGATAAAAGACACTATGCAGCACGACTTCCGGAATCGGTTCGACCGAACCGGTAATGTGAATCGCCGCTGTTTGCGTAGCCGAGCCGCCGCAGACGTTCGTTGCGTTCAGCGTGTACGCCGTTGATTCGTCCACCGGGCCAATGTCAGTCTTCTTCGGCTCACCCTTGACTGTCTGACTGCCACTAGGATCGACTTTGCCCACGGGGTCGAGGCTAACAGCATCAGCATTCGTTGTGCTCCACGTTAAAGTCGAAGAGTCCTGGGTAATGACCTTGTCGCCAATCTTCCGGTAATGGAGTTCAGCCGGATTGGCGGAGAGAGTCGCGTCCACCTTCGTATTGACGTTGACCGTTCCGCTTCCCTTGACCATTCCGCCTGGACCCGCCGCGTTGAAGTCGTATGTCGTAGTTGCGTGCGGTGTCACGGACTGGCTGCCGCTGGTTGGCACGGTGCCAATCCCGCTGATGGTCGCGTCCACGGTTTCGGCCGTCTGCCAGGTGAGAGTCGAGGATTGGCTGCAGTTGATGCTGGCGGGTGCAAGGCTGAAACTGCCGGTCGCACCGGCGACAGCGATCCTGTCGCTTATCCACCCGCCCTTATAACGCGGCTCGCTCGTCAACTTCGCGAGGTCCTTCTTGTCCTTGGTCGTCTGCGCGCCGTTCTTGGTCAAGTCGATGGAGACCTTCTGGTTTGCAGCGACAGTAACATCGCCCGTCCAGACGTCGCTCCCATTCTTAGTCACATCCACGTGATAGGTCCCTGGAGGCACGAGCAGGTTTCTGTGCCACCACCAATCGTGGTTCGTCGCACCTATATGCCCGACAAAATAGGAGGGAGTCTTGCCGTTCAACAAGACCGCCGCATGGCTGTCTCCCCCCTTGAACTCGATCTGGCCGTAGGGGCCGTTCACAGCAGCGCCAGCGGCCTCGAGGGTAACTTTCAGATCCGTCGTTTTACCCGAATCGATGTTGACGTCTTGCGTCGAGATTTTGTAACCGTAATTCAAGACAACGACAACGTGCTTCCCCGGGGTGAGAGAGATTGTCTCGCTGCCGTCGCGGATGGCTTTCTCGTCCACAAACACATACGCATGCTTCGGAATCACCTTGATCTTCAACTTTCCGTCTTGCGCGAAGCCAGCGGTGGCACAAAAGATCATGGCCACCACAAAGGTTAATAGGTATCCAAGTCGTCGCATCTACGTGTCTCCTGAGCCAGGATTTTCTCCCGGCAGCCGGCATGGTGAACCGGCGTTCCTTCAGTCCCTTTAATGCATTTCAACCTTAGACTTTGTCAAGGCCTATATCTGTTCATTTTTGTACAGCCTTGCGGATATCTTTCGGCAGCCCCAAGTAATCCCTGATACCTCGCCAGACCGGACAAGTTCCTCCCAGTACTCCACTTCTCCGGGTGATGGAAAGGGTTGTCAACGCAAAGTAGAAATGTCCGGTTTTTGGCAAGATAGAAATGTCCGCTTCCATGGTCTTCTCCAGGGGTGATCTGCAGGCACATGGTATTTGGGT
>Ga0209039_10001456_pt1 | contig 21993 bp, 18 predicted proteins | sample BogFormECP12_OM1_FD_188238 | JGI IMG/M metagenome (GOLD analysis project Ga0209039, IMG submission 188238) | Bog forest soil microbial communities from Calvert Island, British Columbia, Canada - ECP12_OM1 (SPAdes) (version 2) | ecosystem: Environmental > Aquatic > Freshwater > Wetlands > Bog ...
CCAGCAACCGCACGCGATCAATGGCCCGGCCGTAGCGGTTGGTGATGCTGAGCAGCAGCAGGCCAACCCCGGAAATCACGATCACCGGCGCAATCGAGGCCGTCAGGATCTGGACCACGGAAATCGTGTGCATGGCAGGAGCGCTCCATTTCTATGATGCACTATTCGCCGGTCCGCTGGAATCTGCGAATGGTGATTTGGCCCATCACATCCCGCCCGCGCTCCCGCAGATTACAATGACACGCGGAACCCGAGGACACGCAGGATGGAAACCGCAGACGTGGTCATCGTGGGCGGAGGCATCGTAGGCGCCAGCATCGCCTGGCATCTCATCGAACAGGGATGCCGCAACGTGCTCATCGTGGAGCGCGAAACGCACCAAGGCAAGGGTTCCACCGGAAAGAGCATGGGCGGGGTGCGTGCCCAGTTCGCCACCGCAGTCAACATCCAGATGTCGCTGTATTCGATCCAGTTCTATGCCGACTTCGACGAGCGCCTCGGCCAGCCCGGGGGATATCGCCCGCAGGGATATCTTTTCGTCGCTACGCTGCCTTCGCACCTCGAGTATCTGCGCACCAACCAGATCCTGCAGAAGTCGCTCGGCCTGAAGCAGGCTCAGATGGTCAGTCGCGACGATATCATCGCCCGCGTGCCGCAGCTTCGCGCAGACGACATTCTCGGCGGCAGCTTCTGCCCCACCGACGGCTTCGTCGATCCCTACAGCGTAATGGTTGGGTTCACCACTTGCGCAACTGAGCGTGGGGCAAAAGTCTGGCGATCAACCCAGGTCACCGCCATTTACCGCGACGAATCCGGCATCCTGGGATTGGAGACCGCGCGCGGCCCCGTAAGCACGCGCGTCGTCGTGAACGCCGCCGGAGCTTGGGCAGCACAGGTGGCGGCACTCGCCGGCATCGATCTCCCCGTGCAACCGCTGCGCCGCATGCTGGTGCCGACCGAGCCTTTTGACGGCGTCTCGCACGATATTCCCATGGTCATCGACATGAGCAACGGCTTCCACTTCCGCCCCGAGAGCCTGGGCTTTCTACTGGCGTGGAACGATCCCGAAGAAACCATCGGCTACAAGACCGACTTCGAGCCGTCCTTCATCGAGAAGATCCTGGTGCGCGCCGCCGACCGCGTTCCCTGCTTCGAGAATGTCGCCGTCAATCCCAAGCGCGCCTGGGCGGGACTCTACGAGATGTCGCCCGACCACCACTGCATTCTCGGGCCGGTTGCGGATGTGCCCGGCTTCTTCTGCGCCAATGGATTCAGCGGACACGGCGTGATGCATGCGCCCTCAACCGGACGCATCGTCTCCGACTTGATTCTGCACGGCAAGACGGACGTGGTAAGCAATGTCGAAGCGCTCAGTCCGGCGCGCTTCGCCAAAGGCGAACTGCTGCATGAGACGGCGGTGCTGTAGTGCTTGCCTCAGAGATCGAGGAGTGCCCGACTCATTTGCCGCTTTTGCGAATGATTGGGAGTGTTGTGTCCACGAACCATGTATGGCACAACTCGGAGACCGCCCGTGAACAAATTAGTTCGGGAACTTCATCACACCGCGCTGAGAATCCCACTCAAGCAAAAGAAGGTTGAGCGGGGCACCCAGTTCGTGCTGTTTAGCTGCTGATTACGTCAGCACCCTCTTAATGAATCCCCGCACACCGAACGTCCCCAGCACCGCCAGCCCGATCAATAACGCAACAAACGCGACCCATGCGGGCATGTGTGGGATCCCCGGCGTAAGCGCGGTGCGCAGTCCCTCGCTCATGTACACCAGCGGATTGATTAGCACAAGGATCTGCAGCCAGTGAACCTTGTACATCGCGGCCCAAGGGTAGTACACACAGCCGAAGAACGTCACCGGCACCACGATGATGCCGAACATAAGTGCGATCTGTTCAGGTTTCACCACCGTGCCGATGGCCAGGCCCACTGTCCCGGCGACCAGCGAGGCCAATACCAGAATTCCAATCAGCGTCGCCCAACTCGAAACGTGCACCTGCACCGGAGTCGCGGGAATGAAGTACACGAGTGGGAAAATCACCAGCGCCGCCAGCAAGCTCTGCACCGCGCTGAAGACAATTTTCTCGATGGCCACCCAGGTCACCGGCAGAGGTGACATCACCCGGTCGTGGATTTCGCGCGTCGCGCCGATCTCCATCGACAGCGGCAATGCCGTCGCCATGATGCCCTGAATAAAGATGCCCACAGCCAGCAGTCCAGGCAGAATCAGCGTGCCGAACCCTGCGCCGGCGCTGCTCTGAAAGCCCTGCCCCATCTTGGGGAACAGATAGGTGAACACGAAGACGAACATCAGCGGGTTCATCACCGTGCGGATGAGGAAGGGGATGACCTCGCGCCGCAGCACGCTGACGTCGCGTAGCAATAGTCCCCGGAACGACCGCGCATAGAGTGTGTAGTTAGTCACGCAGGTCCCTCCCGGTGAGCTTAATGAACACCGATTCCAGCGTGGTTTCGCTGACCGAGATGTCGCGCAGGTTTTCCCCGGCGATGCCGACGATCTCCGGCAGCAGCCCGCCGCGGCCGTCGGTGAACACCACCAGTCCCGAGTCCGCTCCCTCTACTTCCGTCACGCCCGGCAGCGCTCCCAGGCGATCGCGCAGTCCGTCGGCGCTGGAGTTCTGCAACTGCAACTGAAACACCTTCTGCGCGCGGACACTGTTCTTCAATTCGTCGGGAGAGCCGCAAACCAGAATTTTCCCGTGGTCGATGATGGCCACCCGTCCGCACAACTGGTCCGCCTCTTCCATGTAGTGCGTGGTCAGCACGATGGTGATGCCGCGCTGGCGCAACTCACGGATGATGTCCCACAATGCCAGACGTGTCTGCGGATCGAGCCCCGCGCTGGGCTCGTCGAGAAACAGCACCTCGGGATCGTGCGCGATGGCCCGCGCAATTTGCACCCGCTGCGCCAGTCCGCCTGACAGCGCCCGGACCGAAGACTTCGCGCGCTCGCTCAACTTGAACAACTCCAGCAGTTCTGTCGTCCTTTGTGAGGACAGCGCATGGCTGATCCCGAAGTAGCGGCAATGGAAGTACAGGTTTTCCCACACTGTGCACTGCCGGTCGAGGGTGTTGAATTGCGTCACCACGCCCATGTAGCGCCGCACCTCGGCAGGATGCTCCACCACGTCGATGCCGGCGATCGTGACCCGTCCACCCGTGGGCAGCGAGCGCGTGGTGCACACGCTGATTGTTGTGCTCTTGCCGGCGCCATTCGGCCCCAGCAGCCCGAATAGCTCTCCGCGCTCCACCGCTAGGTCGATGCCCTTCACCGCCTCGACCGGCGTCTTGCCCGGATAGGTCTTCGCCATCTTCTGTATGTTGACGATCGCTTCGCCTGAGCTGGTCACGGTTCTCCGCTTGCTTTCTGTTAGATTTCCCCAAAAGGCTGTAGCAGCAGTTTACCAATGAATCGCGCAAGCGAACGGCAGTACCGTGAGACTGGATTCAATTGGTCTGTTCGACAATCCTTCACAAACCGCTCGAGCAGGTTCGTCAGAATTCGCTCCGACAACACGCGGAACTTGCCGCCTGCGACGTTTCGACTGGTGCGGCATCTCGCACACTGATCAGCACTAGCGTCGCGTCATCCCCCAGCTTGCCGCTGGCATGTTGGCGGACACTTTGCAGAATGCGCGCGTGGTGCTCCTGCAATGAATGCCCGCCCTCGATGTCGAGCAAGCTGCGCAGCCGCTCCGGCCCGAACTCTTCGCCGTTGTCGTCCGCCGCTTCGGTGATGCCGTCGGTGTATAGCGCGAGACCATCGCCAGTGCAGAGTTGGACGCGCTCCGCTCCGGCGGATTGCTGATCCAGTAGTCCCAAAACCGGACGCGTGGGCTCCAGTAGCTCTATCGCGCCATTGCCACGCCGCACAATTGGTGGACAATGTCCCGCGTTGATGTATTCCAGCACGTGGCTCGTCAGGTTGAGCACGCCATAGAACAACGTGACGAAATGCCCTTCGCCTAATTGATCGTGAAGAATCGCCTCGACCTCGCTGACGATTTTCTCCGCTCCACCACCCGACGCCGATAACGTGCTAACCGAGGCGTACAGCATGGCGGCGATCAGCGCGCCGGGTGTGCCCTTCCCCGACACGTCGGCCACGCAGAAGTGGAACGTCTCCGGATTCGGTTGCCAGACGCCGAAGTAGTCTCCACCCACGATCCCGGCCGGAACACTCTCGCCCAACAGTTCGATGCCTCCCATAACCAGGTGACGCCGGGGAACAATGCGCGTCTGCAGTTCGTGTGCATCCTTGTTCTCGTGTTCGGAAATGCGTCGCTTCGCACGCACCTCGCGGCCGTGGCGAACCAGCGCCTGCACTTTCTCCAGCAACGAATCGTTTCGCCACGGCTTCTCGACGAAGTCCGACGCGCCCGACTTCATGGCATGCACTGCCAGGTCGACATTGCCCCACGCCGTAAGCGCAACGATGGGAAGTGTATTGTCCATCTGCCGCAGCGTCTCGATCAGGTTCAGGCCCTCGACTCCCGAGGTACTGTCGCGACGGTAGTTCATGTCCACCAGCGCCAGGTCGAAGGGCTGCTGGCTCGCCACGATTAGCGCTTCGTGGGGTGATGCGCACAACAGAACTGGGTAGCCGTGAGCGCGCAAAAGCATCGCCAGCGCTTCGCGTACGTGCTCCTGGTCTTCAGCAATCAGAACCGTCGGTTGTTCGTTGTCGTTCGTCATGGGTCGTCCGCAATGGAAGTTGCAGGCCGATCGCCATTCCCTGAAGACGCCAAGTGCAACGGAATCAAACGATATTTTTCGGAGTTCTTGCGGCTTTGCCCGGCAACGGGATTGGCATGTCCGAAAACGGACAACACGCCTTAGGCGCGACCAGCGAACACAACCTACATCGTGGCGTGAGACGTGGATTGGCGTTCAGTCCGCGAAGATGGGGACTTCCTTCTTCTGCAACTGCTTCCTGCGCCACGGCAAGTGTGCCATGATCCAGGTTTGGAAGCGGTCGAGGTACAGGTACACCACCGGCGTGGTGTAGATGGTCAGCATCTGGCTGACCATCAGGCCACCGACAATCGCGACGCCCAGCGGACGCCGCAGTTCCGAACCGGTGCCTCTGCCGAACGCCAGCGGAACCGCACCCAGTAAAGCTGCAGCCGTGGTCATCATGATGGGACGGAAGCGCAGCAGCGCCGCCTCGTGAATGGCGTCGAGCGGGGTCTTGCCCTGGCGTTCCATCTCAAGTGCGAAGTCGATCATCATGATGGCGTTCTTCTTCACGATTCCTATCAGCAGCAGAATGCCGACCAGCCCAATCACGTTCAGTTCCATGTGAAACAGCATCAGCGCCAGTAGTGCGCCGGCGCCTGCGGAAGGTATCGTGGAAAGAATCGTGATGGGATGAATATAGCTCTCGTATAACATGCCGAGCACGATATAGACCGCAAGCAGCGCGGCAAGAATCAGCAATGGCTCCGACGAAAGCGAGTCCTGGAAAGCCGCGGCGGTTCCCTGGAAGCTGCCGTGGATGGTCGCCGGGAAGCGCATCTGCAATTGCGTCTGTTCGATCAGCTTGGTGGCATCGCCCAGGGCGGCTCCGGGCGCGAGGTTGAACGAGATCGTCACCGCCGGGAACTGTCCCTGGTGGGCGACTGCCAGCGATGTGCTGGTCGGTCCGAAATGCGCGAACGCCGACAATGGCACTTGCGCCGCCGTCGAGGCCGCTGCAGCCGTTGTACCTTGCCCGCCGCTTGGAGTCACCCCACTGCCCGGCGCTGGCGAACCACTGCCCGCCTGCCCGCCTACCGGCACCTGCGCTCCCGGCTTGGTGATCACGTAAACGCTCTCCAACGCATCAGGCGTCAATTGATATTGCGGGTCAACCTCGAGCACCACGTGATACTGGTTCAGCGTCTGGTAAATGGTCGAGATCTGGCGTTGTCCGAAGGCGTCGTAAAGCACGTTGTCAATCTGCGAGGGTGTAATACCCAATCGCGCAGCGGTATCGCGATCGATGATGACGTTTTGCTGCAAGCCGCGTACCTGCTGGTCGCTGCTCACATCTTTGAGTATCGGAATCGTCTTCAGTTTGTCGGTCAGCTTGGGCGCCCACGCGTACAACTCGGCCAAATCCTCTCCCGACAGCGTGTATTGGTACTGCGCGTTGGCGAAGCGGCCGCCTATCTGCAAATCCTGCGCCGCCTGGAAAAACAAGGTCGCTCCCGGTATATGGGACGTTTTCGGGCGAATCCGATTGATGACCTGGTCTATGCTGACCTTGCGCTGGTTGAGCGGCTTCAGGGTCACGAACATCCTGCCTGAGTTCTGGGCCGTGTTCCCGCCGGTAAACGCCACCACATCCTGCACCGCCGGGTCCTGCTTGACGATGCGAATAAACTCCAGCATCTTGTCACGCATTCCCGCGAACGCCAAGTCCTGGTCGCCCATTACCGTTCCCATCATGCGCCCGGTGTCCTGCTGCGGAAAGAACCCTTTGGGCACGATGATGTACAGGTAAACGCTCACGAACACGGCGATGATGGCAATCGCGAAGACCAGCGCTTGATGACGCAGCACCCACCCCAGGGACCGCTTGTACCCGGAGTTGAGGTGGATAAAACCCTTTTCGCTGACACGGTAGATCAGGCCGTGCTTGGCGCTGTGAGGCTTCAGCAGCCGCGCGCACAGCATCGGGGTCGTGGTCAACGACACGACCATGGAGACTGCAATGGCCGCACTGATGGTCATGGCGAATTCGTGGAACAGCCGCCCTATCAGGCCGCTCATCAGCAAAATCGGGATGAACACCGCGATCAGCGAAATGCTCATCGACATCACGGTGAAGCCGATCTCGCGGGCCCCCAGCAGCGCGGCTTCGTATGGTGCCATACCGGCTTCCACGTGGCGCATCACGTTTTCCAGCACCACGATGGCGTCATCCACCACGAACCCAGTGGAAATCGTCAGCGCCATCAGGGACAGGTTGTTGAGCGAATAGTTCAACAGGTACATGATCCCAAACGTGCCAATGATGGCGAGGGGTACGGCAACGCTGGGGATGAAGGTTGCGCGGACTTCGCGCAGGAAGACGAACACCACCAGGACAACCAGGACTAGCGAGATGATCAGGGTACGTTCCACGTCGGCGACTGAAGCCCGAACGGTAGTTGTGCGATCCAGCGCAATGTCGAGCTTGATGTTTTGCGGCATCGACGCTTTCAGGAACGGCAACTGCTCGATGACCCGGTCAACCGTCGCAATGATGTTGGCGCCCGGCTGCCGGAAAATGATGATCATGACGCACGGTTTGCCGTTAAAACTGCCGGCGTTGTGCGTGTCGGTGTAGGAATCCTCAACGTCGGCGATGTCGCTGAGCCGGACCGGAGCGCCATTATTGTAAGCAACGATGATCGGCCGGTAGTCCTTGGCCTTCTTGAGCTGGTCGTTGTCGCGGACCATCCAGCTCTTGTCGCTGCCCTGCAGCGAGCCCTTCGCCTGGTTCACGTTTTGCGCCGCCACCGCCGTACGCACCACGTCCAGGCCAATATTCATTTTGTTGAGGAGGTTGGGATTCGCCTCAATGCGGACAGCCGGCTGGGAGGACCCTCCGACGAATACCTGACCCACACCTTGTACCTGCGCCAGCTTCTGGGAGAGGATCGAGTCGGCCGCATCGTACATCTGGTACTGCGTCATGGTGTCCGACGTCAGCGCCAGGATCAAGATGGGTGAGTCGGCGGGGTTCACCTTGCGATAGGTGGGATTACTCGGCAAATCGGCAGGCAAGAATCCTCGGGCAGCGTTAATGCCCGCCTGCACGTCGCGCGCTGCCGCATCGATGTTGCGGTTCAAGTCAAACTGCATGGTGACGGCCGTCGATCCCAATTGGCTGGTCGACGTCATCTGGTTGATGCCCGCAATGCGGCCAAACTGCCGCTCCAGCGGAGTTGCAACCGAAGTTGCCATTGTCTCCGGACTCGCGCCCGGCAGTGCGGCGCCTACTGAGATCACGGGGAAGTCAATTTGCGGTAGCGGCGAGACGGGAAGCTGGGTATAGGCCAGTCCTCCCGCCAAAAGCAGCGCCATCGTTAGGAGAGAGGTAGCGACCGGTCGCTCGATGGCTGGTCCGGAGACATTCATGCTCAATCTCCCACGGCTTCCGCGGGTTTGGGCGCGCGCAGATTGCGCAGCGCGGCGCCCAGACGGTCAAACCACAGGTACACCACCGGAGTGGTGTACAGCGTCAGTATCTGGCTGAACAACAGGCCGCCGATGATGGTCACGCCCAGCGGGCGCCGCAACTCGGAACCGGTACCCGAACCCAAAGCTAACGGCACGGCACCAAACAACGCGGCAAAGGTGGTCATCATGATGGGACGGAAACGCAGCAGGCAGGCTTCGTAAATGGCGTCCAGCGGCGGCTTGCCTTCCTGGCGTTCGGCTTCCAGCGCGAAGTCGATCATCATGATGGCGTTCTTCTTAACGATACCAATCAACAGAATGATGCCAATGAGGGCCATCACGCCAAGATCCATGCGGAAGATGTTAAGCGCCAGGATTGCTCCCACGCCCGCGGAAGGCAGCGTGGACAGAATGGTGATGGGGTGAATGTAGCTCTCGTAGAGCACTCCCAGCACGATATACACGGTGATAATGGCGGCCAGGATCAGCCAGCCTTCGTTGGCTTGCGAAGCCTCGAAAGCTCTCGCCGTTCCCTGGAACCTCACCTGGATGCTCGGAGGCATCCCAACCTCCGCGACCGCGTTATTGATCGCCTGCACCGCTTCGCCCAGCGAATACCGGTTGCCCAGGTTGAAGGAGATCGTCACTGCGGGAAACTGTCCCTGGTGGTTGAGCGACAAGGCGCCGCTGCCCGTCGTGAAGTGCGCGATGGCGCTCAGCGGCACCTGACCATTCGTCCCGGGCACGTAGATGCTCTTGAGGGAATCGGGATCGTCGCGGAATGAGGGATCGACCTCCAGCACTACGTGGTACTGGTTCAACTGGGTGAACATGATCGAGATCAACCGCTGCCCGAATGCGTCGTAGAGCGTGTTGTCCACCGCGCTGGCAGTCACCCCCAGTCGCGAAGCGGTATCGCGATCGATCTGGAGGTTGGCAACCGCCGCCTGGTTCTGCTGGTCGGTTGCAACATCGCGCAACTGCGGAAGTGTCTTCAGCTTGGCCACCAGCTTGCTGGTCCATAGCGCCAGTTCTTTCGGATCGGCATCCTCCAGGCTGAACTGATACTGCGTGCGGCTGACGCGGTCTTCCACCGTCAGGTCCTGCACCGGCTGCATGTAGAGCGTGATGCCCTCGACCGCCGCGGTTTCCTGCTGCAACCGCTTGATGATGGCGGTCACATCGTCGCTGCGTTCGTCCTTGGGCTTCAAGTTGATCTGAAGACGTCCGCTGTTCGGCGTGGTATTGGTTCCGTCCACGCCTATAAACGACGACAGGCTGGCGACGTCCGGGTCTTTCAGAATGGCCGCTGCCAGCTTGACTTGCCGGTCCGCCATCGACGAGAACGAAACGCTCTCCGGCGCATCGGAGATGCCCATGATCACGCCCGTGTCCTGGATGGGAAAGAAACCCTTGGGCACTACGATGTACAGCCAGATGGTCGCAATGAGGGTCCCTAACGTGATCAACAGAGTCAGCGTCTGGTGCTGCAGCACCACCTTCAGGGTCCGCCCATAAAACGCGATGGTGTTGTTGAAAATCCTCTCCGACGCCTCGTAAAGCTTGCCGTGCTTTTCCTGGCCCTTCTGGCGCAGCAGAATCGAGCACATCATCGGCGTCAGCGTCAGCGAAATGAACGCTGACAGCAGAATCGTGACACTCAGCGTCACCGCGAATTCGCGGAACAGCCGTCCCACGATGTCGCCCATGAACAGCAGCGGGATCAGCACCGCAATAAGCGAAACCGTCAACGAAACAATGGTGAAGCCAATTTGCCCGGAGCCGCGCAGGGCGGCTTCCAGCGGCGAATAGCCGTCCTCGATATAGCGGTCGATGTTCTCGATCATGACGATCGCGTCATCGACCACGAAGCCGGTCGAAATGGTCAGCGCCATCAGCGACAGGTTGTCGAGCGAATAGCCCAGCAGGTACATCACGCCGAAGGTACCCACCAGCGAAAGCGGCACGGCAATGCTGGGGATAATGGTCGCCGCCAGCGTGCGCAGGAACAAGAAAATCACCATCACGACCAGCGCGATAGTAAGCATCAGGCTGAACTTCACGTCGGCAACGCTGGCCCGGATGGTATTGGTGCGGTCGGTCAGCACCGTGATTCTGACGGAAGCCGGCAGGTTCGCCTGGAGTTGCTTCAACCGCAGCTTCACACTGTCAGCAACCTTAATAATGTTGGCCCCGGGCTGGCGCTGAATGTTCAGGATCACCGCCGGGGTGGTGTTCATCCACGCCGCCTGGTTCACGTTCTCCGGGCCCTCGATCACCTTGGCCACATCCGACACTCGCACCGGGTTGCCGTTTTTGTAAGCAACAATGGTGTTGGCGTAATCCTCGGGTTTGAACAACTGGTCGTTGGCGCCGATGGTATAGGCCTGACGATTGTCCTGCAGTTGCCCCTTGGCCTGGTCAACATTGACCGCCGCGATCATGTTGCGCAATTGCTCCAGGCTCATGCCATAGGACGCCAACGCAGTCGGGTTCGCCTGTATTCGCACTGCCGGCTTCTGGCCGCCACTGATGGAAACCAGTCCCACCCCCGGCAATTGCGAAATTTTCTGCGCAAACGTGGTGTCAGCCAGGTCCTCTATTTGCGGCAGAGGCATGGTGTCGGATGTCATCGCCAGCGTCAAGATGGGCGCATCGGCAGGGTTGACCTTGCTGTAGATCGGCGGCGTCGGCAGGTCGGGCGGCAGAAACGTCTGCGCACTATTGATCGCAGCCTGGACTTCCTGCTCGGCCACATCGATGTTCTCTTCCAGAGCGAACTGCAGCGTGATGACAGACGCGCCGAAAGAACTGCTCGACGTCATCTGGTTCAGTCCGGGGAGCTGTCCAAACTGCCTTTCCAGCGGTGCGGTGATCGAAGAGGCAGTGACGTCAGGACTACCTCCCGGATAGACCGTCACAATCTGAATCGTCGGATAATCCACCTGCGGCAAGGCTGAAATCGGGAGCTGTTGGTAGGCCACAATCCCCACCAGCAGCAGCGCCACCATCAGAAGCGAGGTCGCGATAGGCCGTAGAATGAATGGCCGCGAAATACTCATGACTGCGATCCGATGCCCTCGGCTAGCTGCGGATTTCTCGATTGGTTCGCCGGCGCCTGTACACTAACGCGGCTTCCCGGCTGCAGCTTTTCCTGCCCGTCGGTAACCACCTTGTCGCCCGCCTGCAAGCCCGACGCGATCACTACCGTGTTGCCCTGCGTCAGGGCGATCTGCACCGGCTTCACCTGCACCGTGTTGTTGGCGTCGACGGCATAAGTAAAGGTCCCCTGCGGGCCGCGCTGTATCGCGCTCGCGGGCATGGTCAGCGCGTCTTTGCGCGTCTCCAGCAACAGGTGCACATTGACAAACTGGTTGGGCCAGAGATTGTTGTCAGGATTCTCAAACACGGCCTTTAACTTCGCCGTCCCGGTGGTCTGGTCGATCTGGTTGTCGATGGTCAGCAGCTTGCCGGTCGAAAGCTTGGTCTGGTCATCGCGGCTATATACGTCCACTTCCAGTGTCCCTTGATGCATGCGCTGCCGCACCGCCTGGAGCTGGTCTTCCGGCAAGGTGAAATCAACCGCGATGGGATGCATCTGCGTAATGATGACCATGGGCGTGGTGGCGGAAGCCTGGACGTAATTGCCAATATCCACCTGCCTCAGGCCAATGCGTCCGTTGATTGGCGAAGTAATGCGGGTGTACACGAGGTTCAGCTTGGCACTCTCGATGGCGGCTTTGTCGGCCGCAATCGTGCCCTCGTATTGCCCGAACGACGCTTCCTGCGTGTCCAGGTCCTGTTTGGCGATTACGCCGCCTGCATACAGCGCCTTCATGCGCTCGTATTGCACCTTGGCGTTATTCAGCTGAGCTTCATCACGTTGCAGGTTGGCCTGCGCTGTTTGCAGCGCAACTTCGTAAGGCCGTGGATCGATCTGGATCAGCAACTGCCCAACCGATACGTCCTGGCCTTCCTGAAAATTGACTTGTGTGATCTGGCCGTCGATACGGGTTTTCAAGGCAACCGTATTGAACGCCAGCACCGAGCCCAGTCCGGTCAGATAGACAGGAAAATCCCGTTCTTGGACGGTGGCCACTCCCACCGGAACCGCCGGAGGCGGGCCGCTCGCCTTGGCGTTCTTGTCCGCGCGGCTGCAGCCGGCCAGCGCTGCACATATTAGTAATGCGATTCCCACTCTATGAATTCGCAGAAGCGTCAAACCTTCCTCCTCGCTGGCGCCCGGCATCGTGGCAGGGGGTGGTGGCCGTCGCCAGGGGGTACAACTTGATCAAAGCCGCGCCAGTTACAATACTATGAATCCCACCTTGGTAATTAGACTGGATGCCCGAAAGACACGCGGTTAAGAGAGGGTGAAGGAAGGTTAAGTTTTGTGAAGGATCCAACCACATCCCGAAACAATTCTTCACCGCACCCGCACACTGGAAAAGGCAAAATAGTTCCAGTGAATCACCTGCTCATCATCGACGACGATCACGCTCTCGTCAATCTGTTGAAACGATTTCTTGAGGCGGAGGGCTTCCATATCGATGCCGCCTACGACCATGACACCGGTCTGGCTGCCGCGCTCGCCAATCACCACGAGTTGATTATTCTCGATGTCATGTTGCCCGGCGGCTCCGGATTAGAGTTACTCAAGGCCCTGCGCCACCAGTCCCCAGTTCCGGTTCTCCTGCTCACCGCCCGCGGAGAAGCCGTCGATCGCATCCTGGGACTGGAGATCGGCGCTGACGATTATCTCGCCAAACCCTTCGATCCGCGCGAACTTGTGGCCCGCATTCGCGCCGTTCTGCGCCGCACCCGCGAAGCTGCGTCCGGCACGGCCCGCAGCGATCATGATGAGGTACTCAAGGTCGGCGACATCCAGCTCTCGCTCGGCACCCGCAGCGTCACTTGCGTCGGCAAACCCGTTGAACTGACTTCGGTCGAGTTCAACGTGCTGGAATTGTTATTGCGCAATGCCGGCAGTGTTGTCACTCGCGAGCAGATCGCCGAAGTCGCACTCGGACGCCCGCTGAACGCCTTTGATCGCAGCGTGGACGTCCACGTCAGCCGCTTGCGCAAGAAACTCGGCAGCCTCCCCGGTGCCGACGATCTCATACGCCCCATCCGCGGCATTGGCTACTTCCTCGCTGCCACCGCGCCGGAAAAGAGCCGGGCATGAACCGGCGGCTCTTCTGGAAAATCTTTCTGCCTTTCTGGGTGGCGCAGGCTCTGTTACTCGGCGTGCTCTACATGCGCCTGCATTACCGCCTGCACGCGGAGAACCCCTGGTGGGTGCAGCCGGAACGGCGCCTGGTGCCGACTCTGGCGGACCTGGCCGTCCGGCGCTATGAGGACGGAGGCCAGCCCGCGCTCCGCGCCGTGCTCGACCAGTCGGCCATGCCAAACCGTTCCGACTACTGGCTGCTGGCTGCCGATGGACGCGAGTTGAGTGGGCGTCCGCTCTCCGGTGAGATCCGCGACTTTGCTCAGCGCGCCTTGCGGCATGAAGGCATAGTCCGCCCCGACGAGGCCGTGGTCATTGTTGCTCCCGTCACGACGCCGCGCAGTAGCTACTTGCTGATCGGCGAGTTCATTCCCCCACCGCTTTCGGAGCGCGTACCCGGTGACATCATCTGGGTGTTGAAACTCGGCACCATCATCTCTGCGCTGATGTGCCTGGTCATCGCCCACTATCTCAGTAAGCCCATTGAGCGGCTGCGGCTCGCTACCAACGAACTCGCGCGCGGCAATCTGGACATCCGCGTGGGCGCCACCATCGGCAGCCGGCGCGACGAAATCGCCGATTTGGTGCACGACTTCGATTCCATGGCCGGAGAGCTGCGCAACCAGATTCAGAGCGAACGCAATTTGCTCAGCGGCGTGTCGCACGAACTGCGTTCGCCGATTGCCCGCATGCGCCTGGCCCTCGCGCTGGCGCGCACCTCCGATCGTCCGGAGCGTGACGAAATGCTCGACCGCATCGAACAGGACACCATTCAGCTTGACTCCATGCTGGAGCGGATCCTCACCGTCGCCCGCCTCGAGAACGGCCAATACAAGCCGAAATTCGAGAGCCTCTCTCTCAACGACCTCATTGACGAAGTGCTCGACGATGCGCGCTTTGAGGCGGCTGCCACCGACGCGACCGTCAACTACGCCGACGACGCCATGCTGCACGTCAACGGCGATCCCGGTTTGCTACGCAGTGCCATCGAAAACGTAGTCCGCAATGCCATCTTTTATTCAGGACGGGGCGGCAGGATTGACGTTCGTCTGTACCTCGATGATGGCCATGCCATTCTCACCGTGCGCGACAACGGCAAGGGCGTGCCCGAAGATGCTCTGCCCCTGCTTTTCAAGCCCTTCTATCGCGTGGATGACGCCCGCGGAACCACCACTGGCGGCATGGGACTGGGACTGGCAATCGTGCGTAATGCCGTGGCTGTCCACGGCGGCACCGTGACGGCCCGCAACGTCTTACCGCACGGATTGGAAGTGGAATTGCGCCTTCCGGTTGCCGGCACCGCACTGCCCGCCCGGAATTCTGCGGCGCAATTAATCGCCCCGCTGCAGGGCCGGCGGTGACCCCCACATTGTCAGACCTGTAATAGCCCCGAGTAGATCGCCATCCCCACCACGGCGTCCACTCCCATGGCATCGAGCGCATCGATCTCTTGCTGGCTGCGAATTCCACCGGCCGCGATCAACCGCCGCGCCGTGCGCTCCTTCAACTCGCGCACCACATCCATCGGGATTCCCTGCAGCAATCCTTCGGTGTCGATATGAGTGTAGAGGAACGCCGAGCAATACGGCTCGAGCGCCCGCATCATCTCACCCGGAGTAATAGCGGTAACGGTTTTCCAGCCATGAATGGCCACCCTCCCGCCACGCGAATCGATGGCCATCACCAGTCGCTCAGCACCGAATTCGTCACAGACCGTGCTGGCGAACAAGGTATCGATTGCACCATTTTTAATTAATGACGACCCGAGTATGACGCGCTTCGCCCCCGCCGCCAGCACCTGCCGGGCGTTTTCAGCAGAGCGAATCCCACCGCCCACCTGGCACGGCAGTTTCCCGCAGAAATCGGCACTCAGCGCTCGATTATCGCCCTTCCCCATCGCCGCGTCGAGATCAATCAACTGCACCAGCGGATACCGCGAAAACCGCTCCACCCACTCGCCGAAGTTGTCGAACTCCAGTGCCTTGTTTTCACCTTGCACGAGTTGGACGATCTTGCCGCCCATCAAATCGATCGAGGGAATCAGCACGTCAGCCTCACCGGGATGCCCGCGTCCCGCAGTTCCTGCTTGATCGCCGCCACTGATTTCAGGCCGAAATGGAAGACCGAAGCCGCCAGCGCCGCATCCGCCGCCCCCGCTTCAAACACCTCCACAAAGTGGTGTGGCTCGCCCGCCCCGCCCGATGCAATCACCGGAATGCGCACGCTGGTTGCAATCGTCCGGGTCAGCGGACAGTCGAAACCTGACTTCGTTCCATCGCGGTCCATCGAGGTCAGCATGATTTCACCTGCCCCCAGCTCCTCCGCCGCATTCGCCCACTGCTTCGCATCGCGCCCGGCCGGTTTGCGGCCACCCCAGACGTATACCTCCCACGCTGTGGGAGTCCGCTGCCGTGCGTCGATGGCCACCACCACGGCCTGCGACCCATATCGCTCCGCGACGCGGGTGATCAGCGTAGGATGGGCGATGGCCGCAGAATTCATCGCGACCTTGTCCGCTCCGCAATCCAGCACCGCAGCCGCGTCCTCCAGCGATCGGATCCCTCCGCCCACAGTGAAAGGGATAAACAACTGCCGCGCCGTCCGCCGCACGGTATCCAGCAGCGTGTTGCGCGATTCGGCGGTGGCCGTGATGTCGAGCAGCACGATCTCGTCGGCCCCCGCCTGGCTGTGCGCCAACGCCAGCTCCGCCGGATCGCCCGCGTCGCGCAACTGTTCGAATTGAATGCCCTTCACCACCCTCCCGGCATTCACGTCGAGGCACGCGATGATGCGTTTAGCCAGAGTTTCACAGTGCACAGAAATTCTCCAGGATCTGCAGGCCCACGTCGCCCGATTTCTCAGGATGAAATTGCACGCCGAACAGGTTCCCCCGCTCCGCCGCCGCGGTAAAGGGCACCTCATAGGTGCAGGTTGCTACCGTGTCGCTACACACTGGCGCGCGATACGAATGAGTGAAATACACATACGTCCCCGACGCAATGCCACTCAGCAACCGCGAGCGCGCATCGATAACAATGCTGTCCCAACCCACGTGCGGCGACTTTACCTGGTCTGAGAAGCGTATGCACTCGCCCGCGAACGCCGCCAGTCCACGCAATTCGGGAGCCTCACTACTGCCTTCGAACATCCACTGCAGCCCCAGGCAGATGCCCAGGAGTGGCCGGCCATCGGGACCGGCCGCTCCTCGCAACACCTCGCCCAGTTCGCCGTTCGCCAGCGGCGCCGTCGCCTTGAAATTACCCACGCCAGGGATAATCCATTTGTCGGCATGTCCCACAACGTCAGGCTCGTTGGTCACGGCACACTCCTGCCCTAGGTGCTGCAATGCTTTCACCACCGACGTCAGGTTCCCCGCTCCATAATCCACGATGGCGATCATCTTGTCATCCTGAGCGGAGCGACCGGAGGGAGCGGAGTCGAAGGACCCCTCTCGTCCGCCGATCTGGCGAGAATTGCCGAAGCTGGCATCACAACAATCCCTTCGTGCTCGGCAACATGCGTCCCAGTTGCTTGTCTTTCGAACAGGCTACGCGCAGTGCGCGCGCAAACGCCTTGAACAGCGCCTCGATCTTGTGATGGTTCGACCGGCCATAAATCGTCTTCACATGGACGTTGGCCTTGGCGCCGCGCGAGAATCCATCGAAGAAATCGGCGACCAATTCGCTTTGCAGATCTCCCACCAGGCGAGTGCGCACCTTGGTATCGACGACCGCCGCGCTGCGCCCGCCAAAATCGACGGCCACCACTCCCAGCGTCTCGTCCATCGGCATCACGAAATAACCGGCGCGCAGGATGCCCCGCTTGCTGCCCAGCGCCGCGGTAAACGCCTCTCCCAGGCCGATTCCCACATCCTCCACAGTGTGGTGCTGATCGACGTCGAGGTCGCCGGCGGCCTGCAGCTCAAGGTCGAACGCGCCGTGCCGCGCCACCAACTCCATCATGTGATCGAGAAATCGGATGCCGGTGCTGACTTTTGCTCGACCATGCCCTTCGATGGTGAGTGCGATGCGAATGTCGGTCTCGTTCGTCTCGCGATGAATGCGCGCCCGTCTCATGCCGATACCTCCGCTCCCAGCTTCAACTCGGCCACAGCCTCGCGAAACGCCGCCAGTAGCCGCTCGGTCTGCTCGTCTGTTCCAAGGGTTATGCGGACGCAGCCCTCGCATCCCGGATCGGACGACCGGTCGCGTACCAATATCCCACGTTGTCGCATAGCGACCACGAACTCGCGATGCCGCTCTCCGATCCGCATCAAGACAAAATTAGCCTCACTCGGCCACCACTCGATGCGCGCTCGTTGCAGCTCGTTCTCGAGTTTCGTGCGGCCCGCGTTCACCTGCTCAACGTAGCTCGAGATGTACTCGCCGTCCGCCAAGGCCTCCGGCAACGCCAGTAGCGCAACCGCATTCACGCTATACGGCGACGACACTCGCCGCACCACGGGCATCTGCTCTCGCGGTCCTGCGAGAATGCCGATTCGCAGGCCCGCTAGCCCGTACGCCTTGGAGAACGTCCTCGCCACAAACAGGTTGGGCTGTGTGCCCACGTCGGACATCACGGTCTGTCCATGGAAGTCGAAGTACGCTTCATCGACCAGCAGGGCCGCGCCGGGCGCGCTTTTGGCAATCGTCAGCAATTGCTCGCGCGTTGCGACGCCGCCTGTAGGATTGTTCGGACTGGCCACCGCGATCAACCTCGTGGCCGCGCTAATCTTCGTCAGCACCTTTCCCAGGGGAAACCGCAGGTCCTCGTCACACTGTACCCGGACGACCTTCGCCCCGGTTGCTTCGGCGAATATTTCGTACATGCTGAACGTCGGCGTAACCACAATCACTTCGTCCTGCGACTCCAGATATGCCTCGCACAGAAGATGGATGCCCTCATCCACGCCGTTGGTGAGCAGCACCTGCTCCGCTGCCAAGCCGAGATATGCGGCGGCGATCGCTTCCACCGGCTCGCGCTCGGGATAGCGCGCCAGGTCATCAGCCGTGATCTCCCGGATGCGCGCCAGCACACGCGGCGAGCATCCCTCCGTGTTTTCGTTGAAGTCGAGCCGCAGCCCCTTCCGTCCCGCCAGCGGAGGATGATACTCGTGCATCTGCTGCACGGCTTTGCGCGCGCTAAGCATCTGGGCACCTCACTCGCACCGACGCGGCGTGTGCGCGCAGTCCCTCGGTTTCAGCCAGCTTCGTCAGCACCGGCGCGATCTCCCGCAGTCCTTCACTCATGAACTTCTGCACCGTGATGACCTTCACGAAGTCCGCCACGCTCAAGCCCCCGCGAAAACGCGCCGCGCCCGCCGTGGGTAACACGTGGTTCGGCCCAGCTGCGTAGTCTCCCGCCGACTGCGGCGAGTAGTTGCCAACAAACACCGACCCTGCGTTGCGTACCGCCATCAAATCCGAATCTTCGTCCACCGTCAGGTGCTCGGGGGCAATGCGGTTGACCCACTCCATCGCCTGCTCGCGCGTCGCTGCCACGAGCGCGTACGCATTGCGCCGCACCGCCTTCAGAGCGATTGTGTTGCCTTTCGCCTGACGCTCCACGTTTTGCGCCACATCCTTCGCAAGATCCTTCTTGGTAGAGACGAACACGACGACCGCGTCCGGATCGTGCTCCGCTTGCGCCACCAAATCAGATGCAAGAAACTCCGCATTCCCGGTCTCGCTCAGCACCACCGCCTCGGTGGGCCCTGCCAGCATATCGATGGCGCAATCGAAGCTCACAAGCTTCTTGGCTGCGGTGACGAACGCGTTGCCCGGCCCAACAATCTTGTCCACCCGCGCGATGCTCTCGGTGCCATACGCCAGTGCGCCGATGGCCTGCGCTCCACCACAGCGGTACAACTCCTTGATCCCCAACAGATATGCGGCCGCCAGCGTAGCGGGCTGTGGCCTGGGCGAGACCACCAAGATGCGCTCCACGCCCGCCGCCTGCGCCGGAATAGTGGTCATCAGCAGCGTGGACGGCAGCGGATAGCGCCCGCCCGGCACGTAACATCCCACCGACGCCAGCGGACGCACCATCTGCCCCAGTTCCCCTCCGTTGATTTTCTTGCGCCACGAGCCCGGCATCTGCCAGTTGGCAAACCGTCGGATGTTGGCCGCCGCGACCTTCAATGCATCCCGGGTTTCTGTCGGTGTCGCCTTCCACGCCTGCTCAATTTCCTGCTGCGAGACTCGGATAGCCTGCCCTTTCTCCAACCTGTCCCACAATGTGGCATACCGGGCCAACGCTTTATCGCCGCCTATGCGCACACCCTGAATGATCCTGCGCACCCTCGGCTCAACCTTTTCCAGCCGCGATGCGCGGACTTCCAGCTTCTCGACCACGCGTTCGGCGGCTTTCCCACCGAGTATCCGCATCACACTACCACCTTGTTTAGTGGATACTCCACGATGCCGGTCGCGTTCGCCGCCTTCAGACGCGGAATCACCTCCCAGCACAGGCTCTCTTCGAGGATTGTGTTCACCGCGACCCACGCCTTGTCGCTGAGCGTGGAAATGGTCGGACTGTTCAGCGCCGGCAGCACCGCCAGAACCGCCTGCAGGTCTTCAACCCTGACGTTGAGCATCAGACCCACACGCCCCTGAGCTTCCATGGCGCCGCGCAGCATCAGCGCGAGATTTTCGATTTTCTGCCGCTTGCCTGAGTCGCTCCACGCTTTCTTATTGGCGATAATTTGGGTATTGGATTCCAGAAGGGTTTCGATGATGCGCAGGCGGTTGGCTTTCAGCGAACTGCCGGTTTCGGTGACTTCGACGATGGCATCCGCCAATGTGGGAGGCTTCACTTCCGTCGCGCCCCAGGAGAACTCAACTTTCACCTCAATGCCACGCTGCTGGAAGTAGCGAGTCGTGACGTTCACCAGTTCGGTCGCGATGGTGGCGCCTCGCAGATCCTCTGGACGCTGCGCCGGCGAGTCTTCCGGCACCGCCAGTACCCATCGAACTTTACCGCGGCTTTGCTTTGCATAGATCAAATCTGCGACTGTGACAACTTCCAGCCCGCTTTCCGTGACCCAGTCCAGTCCGGTCAGGCCCGCATCCAGCGCACCGTGTTCGACGTAACGCGCCATCTCCTGCGCCCGGATTAACATGCATTCGATCTCCGGATCGTTAGTGCCCGCGAAGTACGATCGCGGACTGACGTACACCTGCAACCCGGCGCGCGCCAGCAAAGCCAGGGTTGCCTCCTGCAGGCTGCCCTTGGGGATTCCCACCCTCAGCTTCATCGTCCACCTCCCGCCGCCACTGGCAGTTCAGTGTTGAAACAGGTTCGCGTGCCCGTGTGACACACTACACCCTGCCCTTCCACTTCCACCCGGCACAGAATGGTGTCGAGGTCGCAATCCGCCAGCGCGCTGACCACCTTGAGGCGGTTGCCCGAGGTCTCGCCCTTCGTCCAAAGCTCGTTGCGGGTGCGACTGTAAAACGTGACATAGCCTGTTGCCAGCGTCTTGTCGTAAGCAGCGCGATTCATGAAGCCCAGCATCAGGACCTCGCCCGTGGCGGCGCCCTGCACGATGGCGGGCGCCAGCCCCATCATCTTGTCGAAGTCAATCTCAATCGACATAACCATCTCCCTTTCTGCAAAACAAAAAACCCGCTGAGTTCGCGTCAGCGGGTAGGAGGTATAAGTGCGAAAGCCTATACGATGATCTCCGCTGACACGCTCGCCACGTGCGAATGGTGATGATGGCGATGGACCAGCGAAGTCATCTTGTCTTGGAAGGTACCGGATTGCCCGCGCCTCTGTCAATGCAGTTTTTCGGGCCGCGGTGAAGTTCGAGAAGCCAATCTTGATCAATTACGGCTTGTCGTCCCCACCATTAGAGGCGCGCGGGCGCCTTCCTCAAGCCGAATTCTCGACTGCGAGACCGGGGCCTTTCGCCGATCATTTCGTCCGTGACGGATTGGGTGTGAGTTGGCCTGTTTACGACATCTATCTCCGGCAAAGTAACTTCCGAGCGTGCCGCGTCCCGGGAGCGCGTTACGGCCACTTCACCGCAAGCGTCCAAATTAGAGCCGGTCGCCTGTGGTTTACCCATTTTCGACGGCTAGCCCGTCCAGCAGGGCCGCCGCCGCAGTCAAGCTGTCAACCCCGAAGACCACTAGCACGAGCGTCGAGCCTGGTTCCAGTCCGCAGTAGCTGTAGTCAATGTTGATCTGCTTTTCGCCCAACCGCGCGGCTGCGCGGCCCAACTCACCCGGACGGTGCGCTAGCCTGACTACGACGACGTCCGTGTGCTCGAAGATCATGCGAAGGCTGCGCAGCACCTCCATGGCGCTGGCCATATCATCCGCCACGAATCGGGCCAAACTCTCGCCCTCCTCTACATACGATTGAAACGCAAGAACGTTCACTCCGCGCTCCGCCAGAGCGAGGAAGAACTTCCCCAGGGCGCCAGGTTTGTCTGCGATCGTTACGGTAAACTCCTTCGCCTTCGGCATGTGACTTGACTCCCTTCCTTCCCAGGACTCCAACATTCATTATCGCGGTCTCATAAACAGATCGGAAATTTCTTTTTGAAAATGGGGAATTCTATGCGGTTGTTGTCG
>Ga0209039_10001457_pt1 | contig 21986 bp, 20 predicted proteins | sample BogFormECP12_OM1_FD_188238 | JGI IMG/M metagenome (GOLD analysis project Ga0209039, IMG submission 188238) | Bog forest soil microbial communities from Calvert Island, British Columbia, Canada - ECP12_OM1 (SPAdes) (version 2) | ecosystem: Environmental > Aquatic > Freshwater > Wetlands > Bog ...
TCCCACGGCTGGCTCACCGTGGGCTAAATGACTTCGCCCCTCCGGGGCTTAAACCTTCATTCTGCCTTGCGGCCTTCCCACGGCTGGCTCGCCGTGGGCTACACGATGCCGCCCGCGACGCGGGCTTTGAGGCAGCCTGAGCAGAAATGCCCCGACCACCTCGTGAGCCAAATGACAACGACCGCCCGCGACGCGGACTTTCGGGCGTCTCCCGCTTGCTGCCTACTGCTTTCTGCTTTCTGCCTTCTGCATTCCGCCCGCCCTAAGCTGGCGGCTTGGATTCGATCTGGCGGATTTTCAGATACAGCCCGGCGATGGCCACGAAGATGGTAATGAGGGCAACTCCCAAGCCTTTGCGGCGGAAGTTTAATTCCTGGAGGGCGGCGACGCCTGCCTGGTTCGCTTTCTTGGCAATCTCCAAACCGGGATCGGTGACCTTCTGAACCTCTGCGTCGCGGAAGGTGTGAACATCGACGCGCGCTTTGATCAAGGCTTCGTGCGCGCCGGCGAGTTCGAGCTTGGCGTTTGACACTTCCATGCCGTCGCGTTCCGCCGTATCCAGAACCGTGTCCGCCTGGGCGATGGCGAGGTTCAGTCGCGCCAAATCCTGGGCGATGGCCTGCGCGCTCTTGAGGCCGGCATCGCCGGAAGTGTGGCAGGTGGTGCAAACCGAATTCGGTCCCGTCCCCACCCAACTATCCGCAGGCTTCACGATCTCATGGTTCGAATGGCACTGCACGCAACCCGGCAGTCCCATTTTGGCGAAGGCCTCCTGGTGCGGGCTCTTCTGGAAGAGTTGGTCAAAGAAAACGTGGCACGTTCCGCAGACATTGGCGACGGAGCTCACGCCCGGGGGGGTGGCGCCGTGGTTGCCATGGCAGGTGGTGCAGGTGGGTGCGGAGGTGTCACCCTGCGCCAGCATCTCGGCGTGTACGCTTTTCTGATAGTGCGCCACCTGGTCGGTGGGAATTTTGTACTGCTTCATATAGGTGGCGTCCGCGTGGCAGCGTCCGCACGTGGTGGCGACGTTCGAGGGGTAAACCGGCGCGCGCGTGTCGGAGACCGCGAGAATGTTGTGGACCCCGTGGCAATCCACGCAAACGGCGACTTTGGCGTCACCTTGCTTCAGCCGCTTGCCGTGCACGCTGGTGACGTATTGACTCAACTGGTCAACACGCAACTTGGTATTGAAGGGATGCATATAGGTGGCGTCGGAATGACAGCGGGCGCAGAACTCCGGGACGGCGGACTTCTTCGGAACCCCACGGAAACCCTTGGCCGGACTCATGGCGCCCATGGAGTCATCGTTGGGGTTGCCGCCGTGGCAGTCCGCGCAGGTCAATCCGGCTTGATGATGAATGTCGCCGTCGTAGAGTTGTGCGGGCTTCAGCAACCGGGCGTCCTCCAGCGCCGCATGGCAGTTCACGCAGGAGTTCTTGCCGGAATCCGCCCCCGCCGAGCCCAGCACGGACATCCATACCAGAAGTGTTACAGCCGCAGTTTTCATGGCAGATTCCTATTCGTTACCGAAGCGCCAACCAGGTGAACACCAGCATGTACCCGATGACGAAGACTCCCGCACCCGTAAAGAAGCGCGTGGTTCGTCCGAAACCAACATGCCGGTCGAGAAAGGGGACGGCCACCCACACCATCGCCGCCGCCGAGAACAAGAGTATTCCCAACAATTCGCCATCCATAAACAGCACTTTCGGAGGAAGGTATTTCAAGGTTTGGAACATAAACAGGAAATACCATTCCGGCCGGATTCCGGCCGGGGCGGCGGCGAAGGGATCCGCCTTGGCGCCCAGTTCCCAGGGAAAGATGGCGGCCAGCGCTCCCAGCACGCCCAGCGCGGCGTACCAGCCGATCATGTCGCGCAAAAAAAAGTTGGGGACGAAGGGCATGGTGCGTTTCGGCTCGCGCCCCTCGGCGATGGCCTTCTCGACTCCCGGAGGCAGGCTCATTCCCAGTTGCTGCACAAACAGGAGGTGGAAAGCCAGCAGTACCGTGGCGAGGCCAGGAAGAACGGCGACGTGGAAACCGAAGAATCGAGTCAGCGTCGCGCCCGTCACTTCCTCGCCGCCGCGCAGAAAAATCAGGAACCACTTTCCGATGATGGGAATCGAGCCGGCCATTTCCGTTCCCACCTTGGTGGCAAAGAACGCCAGGGTGTTCCAGGGAAGCAAGTAGCCGCTGAACCCAAAACCCATGACGATGAAGAGCAGCAGCATTCCGGTTACCCAGGTGAGTTCACGGGGTTTGCGGTAAGCCTTGAGAAAATAGACGCTGAACATGTGGACGAACGCCGTGAAGATCATGAGGTTCGCCGACCAACTGTGCACGGAGCGGATGAGCCAGCCAAAGCGCACCTGCGTCATCACGTACTGCACGCTCTCAAAAGCGTCATTGGGTGTGGGGCGGTAATAAAGCAGCAGGAGAATCCCGGTAAGGACCTGGATGATGAACAGGAACAGGGTCATGCCCCCGAAGTAGTACCAGATGGAATGGCGATGGATGGGGATGATTTTGTGGCGAAGGAACTCCTCAATCGTTCCCGCGCCGAACCGTTCGTCAAGCCAGCTAGGTTTCTTTTGCGGTGGTCCACTCATGGCTATGCGCTCCTCGTCACCACCACGTCTTCGCCCTGAACGTGGGCCTCATACACTTCCAGGGGCCGAGGCGGAGGGCCGCTCACGTTGCGTCCCTCCAGGTCATAGAGTCCGTTGTGGCAGGCGCACCAGATTTGATGGAGGTCGTCACGATATTGCACCGTGCAGTTCAAGTGCGTACAGACTGCGGTGAAGGCGCGAAACGTGCCATCCGCAGTCCGCACCAGCAGGGCGGGCTTGGAACCGAACTTGAAGATCTTACCCGTGTTGCGCTTGAGTTCATCCGCTTTCGCCGCCACCACCGACCGACTGGTGGATTCGGCGACAGCGGGCGGAATGATGTAGCGAATCGCCGGGTAAAGAAACGAAACCACGGAGGCGGCCAAGCCACCGCCGAGGAGAATGTTTACCCATCGACGACCGGGTTGCCCGGCCTTTTCGGGAATCTCGGGTGGGGACATAGGAACTACTCCTCCTTCCAGCCTTGAGCCTGTGCGGGTCCAACTTATTGCGCCCAGGTATCCTGCTCTGGCACCACCTAGCGCCGACCCGTCATCCGGCTTACGGGGAGGAGCGAGTGTAGCGCGGATCTGTTTTGTAGGTCCGCGGCTCGTTCCCTATGGGCAAAGAAAAGCCGCGGACCTACAAAACAGGTCCGCGCTACACGTCCTCGCTAACACTACTCCCCGCGCGCCGCGACGCAGGGGCGCTGGTCAGACAATCGCACCTGGGTGGCACGGGCATCTTGCCCGCGTGAAGTCATGGCCAAGATGGCCATGCCACGGTTTCTAGCTGCCCTCAGGAGCCTTGCACTTGTCCAGGGAATGATTGTTGTCTTTGTAACACTTCCCCGTATCATTCAGGTCTTTCGAGCCCATCTTAACATGGCAGTACGTGCATTTCTTGCCTTCCTTCTTGGCGTACTCGGGCTTGGCGGTGGAAATCGAAACCATGGCGCCGCTAAGAATGGCAAGTGCAACCAGAACTTGAAACAATTTCATGGAGTCCTCCTTGTGGATCGGATTAGTTATCTTGCATCACCGAAAAAGACCCTATCAAAATCTGTCCGCTAATCCCCAATGCTATTCACTTAAGCGAACGGTTCCCCATATTCGACCCCCTCACCCACCGCCTTGCGGTCCCCCCTCTCCCCCAAGGGGGCGAGGGAAATAAATTCAAAACAACAACTAGGAATTCTTCTTCCCTCTCCCCTTTGGGGGAGAGGGGGGACCGCAAGGCGGTGGGTGAGGGGGTCTCGCGGGAACATGTTGACGAATAATACTCCTTATGCGCACAGTCGGCGCTCATAGAGACAGGAACCATCCAACAAATCACCGATCGACCCCGCAGGGGTCGAATCCCTCTTCTACCAACTCGCTGTCAAGCCAAATTCAACCCCTTAAGGGTTGGTCGATCGTCGGCACGCATTCCTTCCGTGGGTTGCACCCACGGCTAATGATATTAGGCCCCTTCGGGGCCCGCCCTGCCACGTTTCGCCATTCGAACTCAAAGGTGACATTCGCTGACCTCTGCCTACTGCCCTCCTGCCAGCTCATGCAGAATCTTGGGGTCGGGCTCGTCCATGGCCAGAAGGGAGTGGCAGGCGTTGCAGTCCTGAGTGACCTCGCCGCCGCCTTTCGCCTTGTGATTGCCGTCGTGGCACCGGAAGCAGCCCGGAAAATCGTTGTGCCCCAGATTGTTGGGATAAGTCCCCCAGGTGATGTTCATTTCGGGGAAGACGTTTCCCTGATAAATGTATAAGATTCCGTTCGCCGCCTCTTCAATCTGCGCGCGCTGGGAATTATAAACGGCAAAGTAGTTCTTCCGATAGTATTCGCGCAAGGCTTGGGGCAACTCGGTCTGCGCCACCAGGCGGCTGCGGTAATTCCGCTTCAGAAGATCAATGGCCATCTTGTGAATAAAGGGGAGAGCCGGGCTGATGCGGCCGGCCGCCATCTCCCGGTTCACGGCGTTTTCCGGTATGTCATAGGTATGGGTGGGCCGGTTGTGGCAGTCCATGCAATCCATCGTGCGCCGCTCACCGTGCGCCACCAAGTCCGCATTGGGCGGAGTCTCCGTGGAGGCATACTCAGTCACCGTTCCGTCCTCGTTGCGATAGCTCACCCAGGGAATCTCCTGCCGCTTGGCGTCGGTGGCGAGGTAAGAGACGAACCCCAGATGGCGGCCGTGAATCCCCACCAGCTTGCGATCCGGATTGCGGCCGCCGATATGCACCAGAAGGACGTCTTTGGTTGGGGAACTCTTTTCGTCGTCGGCATACTTCGTCCGGATCACCAGCTTGTCGCCGGAGAAACGCTCGGGCCAGTGGCACTGCTCACAGGTTTCGCGCGCCGGGCGCAAATTGTGGATGGGGGTGGGAATGGGCCGGGGATAGAGATTGAAGGTCACCGCCAGGACCTGGTAGCTGCCGGAGAGCTTGGAGCGCACGAACCATGACGCCCCCGCGCCAATATGGCACTCTACGCAGGCCACGCGTGCGTGGGGAGACCGCTGGTAGGCCGTGTATTCCGGGTCCATCACCGAGTGGCAGGTTTGGCCACAGAACTGGGTTGACTCCATATATTCCGTACTGCTGTAAGCGGCAATCGCGAAAATGGGGACGTTGATGGCCGTCATGATAGCGACAAACATGACGGTTTTTCGTACCCCGCCGTGGGTCAAATCAACCTTGGGATAGATCGCCGGAAGGTCGCCCGCCCGTCCCTTGCGGCGATAGTCGCGCCAGATTCCAATCGGAATTAACACCAGCCCCAGGGCAAAGATCGCAGGCAAAATCATGAAGACCAGAATCCCGGCATAGGGATTCGGTTGATAACCCACCATCAGCGAGGCCAGGGCAATAACCAGGGTAATGCCCGAGGTTGTGGCCAAAACCACGCCCGTGCGGCTGATCAGATTCTGACTCAGATAGAAGGCGGGACGAATCAAATGCGTAAGGCTTTCGCGCAGCTTGCTTGGGACGCCCTGGGAATTGTTTCTGATGGGATCCGACAAAACCAAAGTCCTCTCTTACCCTTGCCATCACTTGCCACAAACGTGGGCCGTATTCTACCACTGCGACCCCTCCGCAATGTGCAGTTTTGAACACCTACGGGGATCCTTCACAACCTCACCGGACTTCGGACCGCGAGGGCAGGCTGGCCGATTGCTTTCCCCAACCCTCGCGACCGAGCGTTCCGAGCTACTTGGGTTCCGGCGCTTTGTACCCTTCCAGGGAATGGTCGTGATCCTTGTAATATTTCCCCGCGTCGGTGAGCTCCTTGAACTTCCCCGCCGGATGGCAGAACGTGCAAGCCTTGCCCTCTTTCTTGGCGTACTCGGCTTTGCCCAAACCAAAGGGCAGCGCCATGGTAATGGCAAAAGCTACCAGTAATACTGTCCGAATTAGCTTCATGGAATTTAGACCTCCTAAAATAGGGTGTGAGGCAATGACGGACAGGATGTCTTTTACCCGACACACCCGATTTTAAGGGTAGCATTCGGAATACCACCAGGAAGTCACTGTAAAGATTTTGTACAATTAGGATATTGCGAAACTTAGCAGGCAGCGCGCGGATGTACCTGATTGCAAGGAAACAGGTTGCGCGAAATCTCTGACAGTTTTGCGGGAAATGACCCAACCAACATGGCGATAAGGAGAAGAGTATCTTTGTCCCCGAAACTCATGGATGACTCATCTGCATGAACACAAAGGATGAATTCTTTGCCTGCTTTGTATAATTTTTCCTCACATTTTCGATATCAGATTGGCATCCCGCTTGCCCTTTTCCGCCGGCGGACGCCGTAAGGTAAGTGACGTTAGGCCTTATCCGGCCCTTATCGGCGGTTTATCCAGGATACAGACTTATGAATCTGGTTGTCGTGGGAATAAGTCACAAAAAAGCGCCCCTGGAGCTTCGCGAGCGTTTTGCGCTGAACGAGCGGATCATCCCCGAAGCCCTGCGTCGGCTTCAGAGCGAGCCGGAAATCGAAGAAGCGGTGATCATTTCCACCTGCAATCGGGTGGAATTCGTCCTCGTGGCCTATGAGAAGCAGGATGGCATGGCGGGTTTCCGCCGGTTTGCCGAATCGTATTACGGCTTGCGCTTTGATGAGTTCGCCCACTGTTTTTATGTGCACCGCGAAGAGGAAGCCGTGCGCCACTTGTTCCGGGTGGCCGCTGGTTTGGATTCGTTGATCGTGGGCGAGCCCCAGGTTCTGGGCCAGGTCAAGCAAGCGTATTTTCTGGCGAAGGAAGCGGAGACGTGCGGCAACGCGCTGGAGTCCGTTTTCCATCGCGTGTTCAACACCGCCAAGCGCGTGCGGACGGAAACCCGCGTGGCGGAAGCTCCGGTCTCCGTGAGTTCCGCCGCCGTTGAGTTGGCGGAGCAGGCCTTCGGCGGCTTGCAGGACAAGACGGTGATGATCGTCGGCGCCGGGCAAATGGGCGAACTGGCCGCGCGTCACCTGGTATCGAAAGGCGTCGCCACGGTGCTGGTGAGCAATCGCACCCACGCGCAGGCAGTCGCCCTGGCGCAAGAGTTGCGGGGCTTGGCGGTTCACTTCAGCGCGATTTGGCGAGCCATGCGCGATGCCGACATAGTCATCAGCTCCACCGGCTGCCCGCACTTCATCATCACCCGCGACGACATGCAGCGCCTGATGGCGGAGCGCAACGGCCGCCCGATTTTTCTGATTGATCTCGCCGTGCCCCGCGATGTGGATCCGGCGGTGCGCGAAGTGCCCGGCTGCACACTCGTCAACATCGACGGGCTGCAAGAAGTGGCCCACCACAACCTCTGCGAACGCCAGAAGGCCATGGAAGCGGCGGATCAGATTCTTGCGGAAGAAATCGAACTCTTTCGCGTGCGCCAGGAGCAGCTCAACGTGGTGCCCACCATCATTACCTTGCGGCGGCGGGTCGAGGAAATTCGCCAGGCGGAAATGAAGCGCATGCGGCGCCTGTTCGGCGAGCTGACGCCGGATCAGGAGCGGGCGCTGGAAGCCTTGACGCAAGGGTTGGTGAACAAAATTCTCTACACCCCGTTCACCGAAATCAAGCAGGCCGCCACGCGGCCGGACCGCTCGGAATTCATCGACGTCGTCCGCACCATCTTCCATCTGCAAGAAGACTCCTCCCGGCCGGTTTCCGCGGCGGTGAATTAGGATTTTAGATTTTGGATTAATCACCAAGCCTGCTCGCCATCTCTCTGAATCTTAGATTTCATGTGCTGTTGTTTTGAATCTACTGCCCTCGCCCCCCTTGGGGGAGAGGGTGGCGCGAAGCGCCGGGTGAGGGGGTCAACCGGGAACGACCGCTTCCCCGATTTCACCGAAACAGGTTTCGGCCCGCTCTACTCGGTTTTTTCTATGGTTTCATCAAACACCCGATAGCCGGGGTTGGGCGGGAAGAGTTCGGCCATCAGATCCATGCGGCGGCGCAATTGCGCGACGGGAAGGTGCTCCGGGCCGACGCGGATTTGCACGTCGTGCCACAGTCCGTGCATATACTCGGCGGCGGTGCTGACGAAGGAAATATCGCGGTAGCGCTCGAATTGCGCCCGGACGCGGCGTCCGTTGCGGCTGGCCAGGTAAGCTTGTTTGGCATTCAGGGCATCCTCATCAATTTCGCCGCGCACTCCGTGACGGATTTCCTCCTCCAAAATCTGGCCATAAGCCACGACCTCGGAGTGGGTCAGGCGCGGGCGGAGCAATTCCGCCACGCTCCCCAGGAGTTCAAACCCCGTATCGTGGGCGTCCAGCTCGCGGCAAGCGAGCAGCAGGTTGATGCGTTCCGGGGTTTCCACCCAGGCGGCGGTGTGCGCTTCCCCCTTGGGCTTCTGCCAACTCACCACGTCACCGGTATCCAAGCAGGCGATGTAAGCCACCGCCAGCACGCGCATTTTTCCCAACCGCTGGGCCATCGCCGCCGGGACGGCCTGCACCGGCTCGCGCACCATGGTGCGCTCTTCCGCCGGACTGAGGGCGAGTGCGGAATGAAATTCCCACTCGTGCATGAGGCGCGAGATGGGAACAAAACTCCCTTCGACGTAATCGTTAATGAAAGTCAGATCTTTCGAGGGGGGCGGAGAAGATCCCAAGGCGCACCATCCAACTTGAGGGCCCACAGCGAAACAAGTTTCTCGGGCCTCGACCGGCTACCGAATGAGGTTACCATCAACCCCGTCAAAAAGCATGGGGTTTTGGCCCGGCATCGACACAACGACGGCCCCTCATTCGGGCTTCCTGGGCAGCCAGTTGGAGCTGTATTCGGCAGCGGCCAGCAACCCGCCATCCACGACGTGAGCGATTCCGGTGACGCCTTCGCTGTCGTCACAGACGAGATATAGCGCGGCCCGAGCAACGTCCTCGGCAGTCAAAAAGCGGCCGAGCGGAACGCGCGTCTGGCGCTCGCGGATGAGCGCCTCCGGATCCGCGCTGGAGGAAATGTGCTCGCGAAATGCCGGCGTGTCGGTGATGCCGGGACAAAGGCAATTCACGCGGATATGGTCAGCCCCATAGTCCAGGGCGAGTGACTTGGTGAGCATCACCACGGCGCCTTTCGAGGCTACATAGCCGGGAGTTCGCATTTGGCCCACCAAGCCGCTGATCGAGCCCATATTCAGGATAACCCCGCCGCCCTGCCGGCGCATGATCGGCACAACATGCTTCACTCCGAAAAAGACCGATTTGAGGTTTACACCAAAAAGCTGGTCCCATTCCTCCTCCGAAGTCTCCTCCACCAGCTTGACCTGGGCATAGCCGGCATTGTTAAACAAGATGTCGATGCGGCCCCAGCGTGCCACCGTTTCCTCCACCATTTTCTTGACGTGTTCTTCCTTGGAAACATCCGTCAAAGCGAAGCTGGCCTGGCCGCCTGCCCGCCCAATCAGGCGGACCGTTTCCTGGCCAAGATCTGCGCGGATATCCGCCACGGTGACCTTAGCGCCTTCCTGCGCAAATTGCATCGCACTGGCCCGGCCGATGCCCCGGGCGGCGCCGGTTACGATCGCCACTTTGCCCTCGAGTTTCATAAGGTCCCTCCCAACACCGGTTTTCAATCAACAGTTCCGCCCCGGTGAAAAATGGCGTGCCCTGCCTTAATAGTACATGCGGCGGAGGTATTGCACGCGGAAAAATTGCAAGAACTCGCCCGATGAGCAGGAACGGCCGCTGCAACCTGCCTTACCGCCGAGGCGCTGAGACGCAGAGAAAAGGCGACCGTCGGAGACCGTCGCTTTTTAGCGCCCGCATCCCTTCGCCGAACTCCTCGTCGAGACTCGACCACAGGAAATCGCTAGCCCAGATACATTACCGTATCAGGCATTTTCCGCCACCTGCCGCCTGCCGTGGGGGTTTCTTCTAGCGGTCATGTTGTCAGGCTTTTTGGGAGTCCCTATGGTTTCTTGTAACTGGCTTTATTTTCAGTATGTTCTCAGGTTTGGCGGGAGAAAAAGCCCTCTTCCGACCCTTTACTTTCAAGATGTTCGCAGGTTTGGACATTTGTACCCTGGGTAGACATAGAGTCGCCGTGCAATCTGTGGAGGTGAGGCTAGGAAGACGGGGCATCATCAATCCATTCTTGCTCCGCGTGCGCGGCAACGAGGCGAAGGATCGGGCCCGGAGTTCCGCGGGCGTCCTGCCCATACCGATCGCGGCCAGAGCCTCCCCGGAGTGGAATGAAGGAAGGCCGTACTCCGTTGGTCACCCCGACTCTCCCCCGCCGGGCGTGCTGACCTGCCGGCCCACGGTGTGGCATCAATCCTCACCCATCCACTATAGGCTATCTGCTTGCCGTTGTCAAGAAAAATTATTGACGGTTATGCTATGGGTCACCTGGCGATCCGCTAACGGCCTCGGGTTCTGATGAGAAATCCGAGCCAGCCGTTCGCGGTAACGTCCCCCTGGAAACAAGAACCAAGACAATATCGCGGGTAGCACAGGCACTCTTGGCTGTGCCCAAGGCTGATGCCTCCCATGTAGAGGGCAGAGGCAAGAGTGCCTGTGCCACCGTTAAGAAACCAGAACAGGCCACGGATTGTCCGCGGTGACAAAGATGTTGCCCGTGTTCGTGAGGCGCCCCAATGCATTAGGGCGCCACCCACGAATCTGTTTGGGTAGCGCGAACCCCCGCGCTTGGGGTCCGCGGCTCTTCGGTAGGAAAAAGCGCAGATCCCCAAACAGTAAGTAAGAACCGCAGACCGCAAAAACGGCGGTCTGCGCTACGCCGCCAGTTTGCGCTCGCTCCAGGAATGGGAGCAAGGGTGAAGTCGTCCAGAAAGCGCGGTGCGCGCCTACTTGACGGTGATGGATAGAAACCCGGAAGCGGTGGAAAAAGCCCTCATGAACAAGTCGTGAGATGCGAAGGGCATCAGGCATGAGAAAAGCCCACGACCAGGACTGCGGTGACTGCGACTGCTGGCCGGGCAGCTTGACCGGTGGGTGCATATTCGTTTATATTCGTAATGAATACCAATGACGGAGCACGATCATGGCTAAAACGCTAACCATGCGGCTGGACGATAAAACCTATGAAACGTTTGTCCGGGCCGCCCAAGCCGAACGGCGCTCGCTTGCCAACCTGGTTGAAACGGCGGCGCTGCAGCACATCCAGGAGAGCCTCTTCGTTGATGACGCGGAGATGGCGGAAATCCTCTCGCGGCCTGGGCTCGTGAAGCGTCTCAAAGCGGGTTCTCGAGATGCCCAAAGGCGAAGAGGCAGGTTCGTTCCAGCCGTTTAGGATTTTCGAGACGCGGAGCTTCCTCGCCGATCTCGCCGGCTGGGGAATCGTTTCCCAGAGGCGGCTCGCAGCCAAGCTCAATGATTATGTTTATCCGATTCTTCGCCAAACCCCTCACTCCGGTTCGAATATCAAGCGACTGAAAAATTGGGACCCGCCGACTTGGCGCTACCGCGTGGGCGATTGGCGCTTCTTTTACGAGATCGATGAGAAGAAGCGCATCGTTTTCATGACCGCCGCCGATCACCGCAAAGAGGCCTATCGCTAAGCACTCACCGAGGGTGGCCCAGGCACTCTTGCCTGTGTCCAAGGCTTAGGCCTTCCATCCAGAGCACACCCCGATGCATCGGGGCACCAGAACTAGGAAGCCAGAACCGGCCGCGGATAGGACGGGGTCACAGAGATGTTGCCCGTGTTCGCGGGGCGCATACATAAGAGGCAATGTATGCGCCACCCGCGGCCTCCCAAGAGCACGACGGTCTATGCCCAGATGAACCAGATGGCTTGATCCTGCGGTGATTCGTTCGCGGTGTCGGCCTGTGCAGGTTTGCGGCGAAAGCCCCTGCGAGAGCTGGATGCGGGAAACCTGCACGTCCGGTTCGACGAGGGGAGAGGAGCGCCATCCGCTACCTCTCCCCCTCTATCACCGCCCGCGGGTTCTAAAAACGAAGCGGCCGACAGTTGATGCCGTCGGCCGCGAGAGCTTCGAGTTAATGATGGAATCTACCTGCGCCCACCACCATGGGAACCGCCTCTACCTCCGCCTCCACCATGCCCCCCTCCACCGAAGGAGTGTCCGCCACCACCAGAGCCACGGCCGCCTCCACCGAAGGCATGTCCGCCCCCGCTGAAGCCGCGTCCACCACCGCCGAAGGCACGACCGCCTCGACTGAAGCCACGGTTGCCCCCGCTGAACCCACCGCGACCTCCACCATAGGCACGGCCGCCTCCGCTGAAGCCACGGTTGCCCCCACTGAACCCACGTCCACCATAGGCACGACCGCCTCCGCTGAACCCACGTCCACCTCTACCGGCGTAACCACTACCGACCCCACCGCGGAATCCTCCGCGGCGGGAAAAGCCACGGCCCCCGTAGAAGCCACGATAGCCTCGGCCCCACGGCCCGACGCCAATAAAGACTCCGTTCGCGAACCAGCCTGGTCCATAGTAGCCATAGGGTACGCAGGCATAGGGATAATAGTCGTAGTAGCCGTAAGGGCACGCCGGAGGTGGCCCCACGTAGGCTGGAGCGCCGTATGGATCCCCATAGCCCTGGCCCTGGCCCGGATCCACATAGCGCTGATTGCCAGGATCCCCATAGCCCTGATTCCCGCCCGGATCCACATAGCCCGGATCGGTGTTCGAATTGTAATTCGGATCGTAATTCGGATCGGGTCGGCCTTGGGCATGCGCGTAGGTAGCAACCATCAAACCCAGACCCACCAACGTTATGACTTTTAAGTTTCGCATTTGAGTCCTCCCTCGAACCCTCAATCAATGCCTCTCGTCAAACTGCAACCTGTGTAAAGGCAAGTGCCGTGCCAAACTACATGGCTCGAAGTGGCGTGATTTCATGCGATTGGAAATGTGGCGACGAAACGCAAGGTGGGCCTGGTGGTGGTTTGCGTGTAGAGTGGTGGCTTTCGGCCAACTCCCGTCAGCCGTCGGCGCATAACTGACTGGCGCTGGCCGTCGGCACAATTTGCCACAGGTCACTCGTTACTGTTCTTGATCTCGTTCGTCAATCGTCAATCGAAAATCGTCAATCGAAAATTACTTGCGCGCCGACTTGACGGTGATCGATAGAAACCTGGAAGCGGTGGAAAAAGCCCTCATGAACAAGTCGTGAGGGCACAGGCACTCTTGCCTGTGGCTAGGGCTGATGCATTCCATGCATGAAACGCAGGCAAGAGTGCCTGTGCTACGTTAAGGAGCCAGGCCACGGATAGGACGCGGTGACAAAGATGTTGCCCGTGGTCGTGGGGCGCATGCATAAAAGGCAATGTGTGCGCCACCCGCGATGACCGGGGCCGTCTGGCAGTGGGCCGCGCAGTACCAATACGTGTGCGCCACTTACAACCGCTGTTACAAAAGGGTCTGTGGATGCACAACCGTGATACCGGGATAGCGCGCGAAGTCGCGAACGTTTAAGGTGAGCAGATGCGTGACCCCGTGGACGTGCATCGCGGCGACCAATCGCGCATCATGCAGCTGCGCTCCGGAGACCGCACGACCCAATACCAGTCGCCGCCATTCGGGGTGGATGAGTTCGTTCTCGGGTAACAGGGTGAATGCGCGTTCGACTCGCTGGGCGCGTTCATCCGCCTCCCTCGGCAAAAGGCCGTATCCGTTCCGGTCGGGTGGTCGGGTGCAGACGTTCCAGAACTCAACGATGTTTTGGGGGACATAACAGAGTCGTTCGCCGCGCGCCTTGAGTGCGTGGACCGCCCTGCGAACCAGCGGGAATTCCGGGCCGTTCGATTTGATGAGGCGCAACAGAATGTTGGTATCAGCCAAGTACGATAAGCCGGCCATTAATCGTGGTCCTGGTAGAAGCTCTCACGTGTCAGAGCCGCAGGCGGCAGGTACGGGAGTCTATCGGAGCCTTGGACGAGGGCGTCGAGTTCAGCCTCAAATTGCTCCAGGTTTATGGTTTGCTCCGCACGCCCCATGCCGGCCTGCTGTTCGAGCAAGGTTTGGACATAGGAATTGAGTTGCAAGCCGAGTGCTCGCGCCTGGTCTGCCAAGCTCGCTTCGACCTCGGGCGGCAGGTTCAGAGTGATGGCCATGATATTCCCTTCTTTCACTATCCTCGGTCCAACTCAGTTTACCGCCCCCTTCCTGCCATGTCTATAGCCCCAATTTACCCAAATGAGAGGGAATTCCCTCTTTGGCTTGGCGGGTGGCACCGGCACTCTTGCCTGTGGCCAAGGCTGGCTGATGCCTCCCAAGCAGAGCACACAGGCAGGAGTGCCTGTGCCACCGTTAGGAAGTCCGAACCGGCCACGGGTAGGACGCGGTGACAGAGATGTTGCCTGTGTTCGTGGGGCGCCCTGATGCATCGGGGCGCCACCCGCGATCGAGAGGTAGCGCAGGGCCCGCACTCCGGCCCTGCGCTACCTCTTTTGGTGGAGCGCCGTCGCGTAGACAGAAATCCGTGTCGTCCGGGTACGTTCTCTGGCATTGGGGGCAGGCACGCATCGGGCTCCTTGGCAAGTCGAAGTAGCTGCCCGGTGCCGTGGATAATACTACGGCGATCAGGAAGGGTACAAGCAGAACGGGGGGGCCACGAGCGCAGTGACAAGTGACGAGTGACGGGTGACAAGCAACATCACCGATTTCGGATTGTCTGAATCGAGAATCCAAAATCAAAAGTCCAAAATGACCCGATGGCCCGATGGCGCGATGACCCGATGGCGCGATGGCCCGATGGCGCGATGACCCGATGGCGCGATGACCCGATGGCGCGATGGCCCGATAACCCGATGATCCGATCCAAGCAGAGCTTGCCCTTCTTGGCCCGATGATGAATAATCCAGACGAGGAGGAACGCATGATTCGCCAACAGTTTCTCGATTATTGCGAAGGGCTCAAGCAGGCGCTGGATACCATCCCCACCGACGCCGCGGAGAAATTCCTCCAGCTTCTGGAGACCGCATACCTGGAAGGCCGCCAGGTGTTTATTATGGGCAACGGGGGCAGCGGGAGCAGCGCCTCACATGCGGCGGGCGATTTGAACAAAGGGGTTTCCTACGGCCGGGAGAAGCGGTTTCGCGTGATCAGCCTGAACGACAACATGGCAACGCTGACCGCGTACGCCAACGATGTTTCCTACAGTGAGGCGTTTGTCGAGCAGCTCAAGAATTTCCTTAACCCCGGGGACGTGGTGATTGGCATTTCCGGCAGCGGCAATTCTCCCAGCATTCTGAAAGCCGTTGAATACGCCAACCAGCGGGGCGCGATCACGGTGGGGCTGTGCGGTTTTAGTGGCGGGAAGCTGGCCGGCATGGCGCAACTGCCGGTGCACATTCCGGTGAACGACATGCAAAAGGTCGAGGACATTCACATGATGCTCTTCCATGTGGCCATGCAAGTCCTATGCGCGCGTCTGGATGCTCCTGCCCAGGCGGTCTCCGGTCCCGCGTGCTTACGCGGCGCTGCTCATTCGTAGCAATCACCGGGAGGCCGGCTCGCCATGCCCAAGAGAATACAACCGAGCGCTTTAGCTCCTCACCGTACATCGGGAGCGGCTCAGCCCGGGCTCGCGCTGGGGTGGACGGAATAATGAATATCGCCATTCTCGGGCTCACGGCGACGTCCTATGGTAGCTTTACCTACTTGAAGAATTTTCTCCCCCACTTGGCGCCCTTGGACCGCTTCCAGCACTACGAGATCTTTCTTCCCGCCGCCCACGCTCGAGAGTTGGACGTGCGGCAGGCGAATTTCCGCATTCACTCGCCCCGCTGGGCGCCAAAGGGCGGGACCTGGCGCGTGCTTTGGGAACAGTTGGTTCTTCCCTGGATTCTCCGCGCCCAACGGGTCGATGCTATTTACACAACTCACAACATGGTGATTCTCCTCTCGCCCATCCCCAGCATCATCCTCCTGCAAAATGTCGAGCCCTTTTTTGGCGGGGAATTCCCCAACTCGCTTCACCTGCGGGCGCGGCTTTGGCTGTTGCGGATGATGACGGAGATCTCCCTGCGCCGCAGCCACAAAATCATCGCCATTTCCGAGTGGGAGAGAGAATTCCTGGTCGAGCGATTTCACCTGCCGCCGGATAAAATCCTCGTCAGCTACCCCGGCGTGACGGAAGGCTTCCGTCCCCCCGCCCCAGGCTCTGCCGCATTGCTGCGCGAGCGCCTGGGGCTGGAGCCACCTTACATTCTCTCGGTGACACGGCTGGCAGGGTACGGTAATTTGCTGAACCTGGCCAAAGCCTACGTTTCCCTGGTGAAGGCGGGCAAGGTCGCCATGCCGCTGGTAATTCCGGGCGGCGTGTGGGACCCTCAGTATATCGGCAGGGTCAAAAGATTGCTCGCCGTGGAAGGCTGCGCTGGCCAGGTTAAGTTTCTCGGCTATGTTCCCCATCAGCACATGCCCTTGCTGTTCGGCCAAGCGACTTGTTTTGTCTTCCCTTCGCTTTTGGAAGCGTGTGGCACGGTGCTGATTGAAGCGCTCGCCTGCGGGACGCCGATCATCTGTTGCCGGCGCCGCCCCATGACCGATATCTGTGGCGACGCGGCGGTTTTATTTGAGGGTAAAGATCCCACCGACATTGCCGATAAAATGTTCGAGGTGCTCTCGGACCCATCTCTCCGCGAAGCGCTCTCACGCCGCGCCGTGGCACGCGCCACACAGTTCTCCTGGCAGCAGGGGGCGGAAAATGTATACAGGGTCTTCGCCCAACTCGCACCTGCGCCCCGCGCGGCAAACCAAGCTGCCGAGGCCATCCCACCGGAAAGGAGGACCTAACCGCAGCCGTGCTCCCGCGGCTCGGGCCACAGGAATCCCCTTGCGCCTGCAGATCCACAGCATCCAGTATGCCCCCGAGTTCACGAGTAATGCCATTGTGATCACCGGCTTGGCGCAGCAGCTCGCCGCGCGCGGACATCGGGTCACCGTGCTCGCGGGCACACCCCATTATCAACTGCCTCGCGTCCCTCCCGGTTACGGGTGGCGGCCTTTCCGGCGTGAAATCCTCAAGGGCGTGAAGGTGATTCGGTGTTGGGCGTATCCAAAATCTGAGGGAAAAGTTGCGAAGTTCCTGAACTACGCCAGTTTCACGCTCACCAGCTTGATCGCGGGGCCGTTTACCGAGCGCCCCGACGCGGTGATCGTTGTCTCACCACCTTTTTGGCTGGGGTTCAATGCCCTTTTGCTAGGGGTTTTCCGCCGCTGCGCGGTGATTTACAATGCCCAGGACCTGTTTCCGGAGGCTTATCTCGCCAGCCAGGAAGTCCGGCCGGGATGGCTCGCGCGCGCCATGAGCGGTCTGATGACTCGCATCTACCGGGCCTCGGACCGCATCACGGTGATCACTGGGTCTTTTGCAGAGGCGATTGCGGCGCGGGGCATTGACCGGGGGAAAGTGGTCACCATCCCGAATTTCGTCGATACCACGGCCGTCACGCCACTTCCCCGAGCCACCTCCTTCCGCCGGCGGCACGGGATCGATAACCGATATGTCATCATGTACTCTGGAAATATTGGATATACTCATGATACGGAACTACTGGTGGACGCGGCGGAAAAGCTGGCCTCAATTCCCGACCTCCTTTTTCTGGTGATCGGGGGAGGGTCGAAGCAGGCGGATTTAGCGCGCCTTGCACGCGAGCGCCATGTGCCCAACATGCAGTTTCTGCCGACCCAGCCCTGCGAGGTCCTTCCCGAAATGCTGGCTACTGCCGACGTCTTCGTCCTGACCTCCAAACCGGGTGTGGGCGAGGCATCGTTCCCCGCCCGCATTTATAATTTCATGCTTGCTGCCCGTCCGGTGGTGGCAAGCTTTGATGAGAATTCTGACTTGGCACGTGTCTTGCGCAGCGGAGGCGCCGGCATCATTACCGCGCCGGGGAACGTGGAAGATTTTTGCCAGGCCCTCACGACCCTTTACCAGGATGCCGCCTTGCGCGAACGCCTGGGGCGAAGCGGAGCAGAATTCATGGCACGTCACTATTCTCCGCAGGAAGTGGTGGAGCGGTACGAAGCGTTGCTGAAAGGATTGACCCCCCGCTGAAGGAGAGCCCGGTACCCCGATGACGACCCCGATGCGAATCAAAATCAAGCTGGCCCTCCTGGGGGGAGACCTTTTTCTTCTCGCCCTCTGCCTGGCCGCGGGGACTTACATTCGCCTCGGCAACTTTTCGGATCTCTATGAGCGGTACAGTACGGCGGGGGCTCTCTGTCTCATGATCTACCCTTTGTGCCTCTACCTGACCCGATCCTACGAAGTGCAGCCCGAAGCGAGTTCCGCGGAGAACCTGCGCCGGCCGCTTCTGGGCTGGGTGTTTGCGGCCACCGCCTCTTCATTCTTCTTTTACTTCGCTCCGGACGCTCGTTTCGGCCGCGGCATCTTCGCCATCGCCAACGCGCTCTTTGTCTTCGCGCTCCTCGGGTGGCGCCTGGGGATCTTCTTACACCTGCGCCGCCGAAGCCTGACCATCCTGCTCATGGGAAATCCCGAAGAGGTGGAAATGGCTCGGCAATTAGTCCGGGAATTCTCCCCCCTTTCCCATATCCATTTCTGGCAGCCGGAAGCAGAATCCGGAAGCACGCCCGATCATTTTGATCCCAACGGCGCGCCCACCGGCCCCAACGAATTCGACCTCGTCGTCCTGGCTGGCCGTTCGCTCGAACCTTGCACGCTACGCAAAGCTGCCGCGCTTCGCCTCCAGGGAGTGTTGGTTTGGAACCTGCCCCGCCTGTTTTCGGAGTTCGCCGAGCGGCTTCCCGCACGCTACCTCGACGAACGCTGGGTGGCCACCGCCGAAGGTTTCCGGTCGCTCAATGAAAGGAGCTTTCAGGTCATCAAGCGGCTCTGGGATATCAGCCTCGCCTTTATGGGATTGCTTTTAACTTCCCCCCTCCTGGCATTGGCGGCAGTGGCGATCAAGCTTCAGGACGGAGGGCCGGTGTTCTACTCCCAGGAAAGGGTGGGCAAAGGAGGAAAAACCTTCCGCGTCCATAAGCTGCGCACCATGGTGGGCCAAGCGGAGCATATCACCGGCCCGGTCTGGGCCTCGCCCGACGACCCGCGCGTTACCCGGGTGGGACGCTGGCTGCGCAAACTTCGCATCGATGAGGTTCCCCAGATGTGGAATGTTCTCCAAGGCGAGATGAGCTTTGTGGGCCCGCGCCCGGAGCGCCCCGTGTTTGTCGCCGCCCTCCAACGTAAATTCGCCGTTTATTCGTTGCGGCACTTGGTGCGCCCGGGGATCACCGGCTGGGCGCAAGTCCGCTGCCCCTACGCCGCCAGCGAGGAGGATAATCTCCTCAAGCTCGAATACGACCTCTACTACCTCCAGAATGCCTCCATGCTTTTCGACATCCGAATCATCCTCAAGACCATTTCCACCGTTGCTTCAGGGTGGGGTTCCTGGTAGTGCTATCTCCCACGCAAGACTCGCATCACAACAATCTGCAAAAAATTCAGCCGGTTCATTTCAAATCATGTTAACTTCGAGTATTCAGATTCCGAGGGCAGCAAAACTCGACGAATTGTTTGCCGGGCGGTTTTGAGGTGCTGCCAGGACAATTTCCGTTCATCCATGTTGATGAACTCCGGGGAGGACAGCATTGAGAATCTTAGTCTTGGGCGGGGACGGCTATCTGGGCTGGCCGACCGCCATGTATCTTTCCGCGCATGACCATGAAGTTGCCGTTCTGGATAATTTCTCCAAGCGCGCTTGGGAACTTGAACTCAACGCCGAACCCCTCATCCCCGTCAGCACTCTCGCCCACCGGGTGCGCGCCTGGCAAGAGGTCACGAGCCGCCACATCGCATCCTTTGTCGGCGATTTGTGCGAATACGACTTTGTCCGCGACGTGCTGCGCGACTTCCAGCCCCAGGCCATTGTCCATTTCGGTGAGCAACCCTCCGCGCCTTTCTCCATGATGGACCAGCACCGCTGTGTTATGACCCAAGTAAATAACATTTCGGGAACACTAAACATCCTCTGGGCCATGCGCGAGCACGCCCCGGCAGCCCACCTGGTGAAGCTTGGCACCATGGGAGAGTATGGCACGCCGAACATCGACATCGAAGAGGGCTTCATCGAGATCGAGTACAAGGGCCGCAAAGACCTCCTTCCCTACCCCAAGCAAGCCGGATCGTTCTACCATCTCAGCAAGGTGCACGACAGCCACAACATTACCTTCGCCTGCAAGGTGTGGAAGTTGCGCTCCACCGACCTCCACCAGGGAGTCGTTTACGGCGTGGCCACGGACGAATCGGAATTGGACAAGCGCCTGGCAACCAGCTTCCACTACGACGAAGTTTTCGGCACCGCCCTGAACCGCTTTTGCGTCCAGGCGATTGCCGGTATCCCGCTCACCGTTTACGGGAAGGGTGGCCAAACGCGAGGCTTCCTGAATATTCGCGACACCCTCCGTTGCGTGGAACTTTCCATCCTCAACCCACCCCAAGCAGGTGAGTACCGGGCCTTTAACCAGTTCACGCAGATGTTCAGCGTTCTTGATCTCGCCGAGACCGTCCAACACGAAGCTGAAAAGCTCGGCTTCGTCGTGGAGATCAACCACCTCCCGAATCCCCGGGTGGAAGCGGAAGAGCACTACTACAACCCCCGCCACGAGAAACTTCTCAACCTGGGCCTCGAACCCCGTCTGCTCTCCGACGTCTTGGTGGATAGCATGCTCGTCACCATCCGAGATCATGCCCACCGCATCCGGCGCGAAGTCATCATGCCGCACGTCAAATGGGCCAACGCCTCCGAGGCGGCGGTCAAAGCCTGCGCCTCCGTCTCGTAAACGAGTCCGTTCTGAGAAATCCAGCTCAGTCATTATCCAAGTTCTTCCGGCTTCCTTTCCAAACGCGCGGGGGTCGGCAGTGGCCTTTGGCGATCTGATAGCTGCTGATGTCGTGCACCATTTTGACCAGCGCCACGACATTGTCGTAAGGAGTATCCGGCAGCAGGCCGTGGCCCAGGTTGAAGATGTGGCCGGTGCGGCAGTCGGCTTGGGCCAGGATGCGCTTGGCGCGCTTGCGGATGAAATTCAGGTCGCCGTAAAGCGCGATGGGGTCAAGGTTCCCCTGCACAGCGACGCCGTCCCCCAGCCGCTGCCAGGCCTCGTCGAGTTCCACGTGCGAGTCGATGCCGATCACGTCCCCGCCCGCGTCGCGCATGGCTTCCAGCAGCATGGCCGTCCCTGTTCCAAAGTGGATAATAGGCGTTCCGGGATTAACGGCTTTTAGCATCATCCGCGTATACGGCTGGACGTAATCGCGATAGTCGGCAGGCCCCAGGCAGCCCACCCAGGTGTCAAAAACCTGCACGGCCTGCACGCCGGCGTCAATCTGGCCGTTAATATACCGGGCCAGGTTGCGCGCCAGGCGCTCCATCAGCGCGCGCCACGCGCCCGCGTCGCGGTACATCAGGGCTTTGGTGTGGCGGTAGTTTCTGGACCCGCCCCCCTCAATCAGGTAGGAAGCCAGGGTGAAAGGGCACCCGGCAAATCCGATGAGCGGAAGCTTCGGGTTCAGGTCGGAGCGCGTTTGGCGGATGGCGTCGTAGAAATATCCCAGCGATTGTTCCGGTTCCACCTCGCGCAGGCGGTCAATGTCGGCTGCCTCGCGCAGTCCGGGACTGATGACCGGCCCTTCCCCCTTGTCGTATTCCAGGTGCAAGCCTAGAGGCTCAACGATCAGCAGCAAGTCGGCAAAGATGATGGCGGCATCCACGCCCAGCTTTTCCGTCGCGGTGACGGTGACTTCCGAAACCAAGGCGGGATTCTTGCACAACTCCAGGAAGGGCACGCGGGCGCGCAAATCCCGATACTCCTTCATATAGCGGCCCGCCTGGCGCATCAGCCAGACGGGGGTCGCGTCAACCGCTTCGAAACGGCAGGCCCGCAGGAAACGCGAGTCTTCCCACGCGGCACGCTCTCGGGTTTCGGGA
>Ga0209039_10001458_pt1 | contig 21984 bp, 21 predicted proteins | sample BogFormECP12_OM1_FD_188238 | JGI IMG/M metagenome (GOLD analysis project Ga0209039, IMG submission 188238) | Bog forest soil microbial communities from Calvert Island, British Columbia, Canada - ECP12_OM1 (SPAdes) (version 2) | ecosystem: Environmental > Aquatic > Freshwater > Wetlands > Bog ...
AACTGGTCATCCGAACGCAAAACGATGAGGCCGGCCAGGTGCGGGTTACAGTTCAAGACTCGGGCATTGGTCTCGACCCTCAGAGTATGGAACGGATCTTCGATGCTTTCTACACCACCAAGCACGGGGGCATGGGCATGGGGCTGTCGATCAGTCGCTCGATTGTCGAGCATCACGGAGGACGGCTATGGGCGGTGCCGAATGACGGCCCCGGCACGACTTTTCAGTTTACTGTTCCGCAGGACCACTAGGAGCGCCTTTGCCTGAGCCTGAAGCAATCGTCTTGGTCGTGGACGACGACGTCTCCGTTCGAGAGGCGTTGGGAAGCCTGATTCGGTCGACGGGGTTGAAGGTGGAGACATTTGCCTCGGCGCAGGAGTTCCTGGCTCGCCCGCGCGCCGATGCGCCGAGTTGTCTGGTGTTGGACGTACGGCTGCCGGGTTTGAGCGGGCTCGACCTGCAGAAGCGAATGGCCGAGCTCGACCTCGAGATTCCAATTATTTTTATTACCGGCCATGGCGATATTCCGACGTCGGTGCGGGCGATGAAAGCGGGAGCGCTTGAGTTTCTTACCAAGCCCTTCGCCGACCAGGACTTGTTGGACGCAATTCAACAGGCTATAGAACAAGACCGGGGCGCACGCCGGCAGCAAGCGGAGATGAGGGAGTTGCACGGCCGGTATCAATCGCTTACGCCGCGCGAGCGGGAGGTGATGGAGCAGGTGGTCTCCGGTTTGCTCAATAAACAAGTCGCCGCCGAACTGGGGACAAGCGAGGTCACGGTTAAATTTCATCGCGGCCATGTTATGCGCAAGATGCGGGCCGACTCTTTGGCGGATCTGGTGACAATGTCGGAGAAGCTGGGGATACGGCACGCGAAAAAACTGTAGGCGCGGGCATCGCTTCGAGCCGCAGAGCCACCTATACCAACGTGCAGTAGATTTCTCTTCTGAAATGCCGCTAAATAGATTCTATGGCGAGTCGTCCCTTTATTTCGGTTGTTGACGATGACGACTCGGTCCGTGAATCCCTTCAGAGTTTACTCCGCTCGTTCGGGTTCGCGGTGGGGGTATTTGCTTCGGCCGAAGAGTTCTTGAATTCGGATGATCTGCGCGGTACCGACTGCCTGATACTGGACGTGCGTATGCCGGGGATGAGTGGGATCGAGCTCCACCGGCACCTGGTGGCCAGCCATCGTGCAATGCCGGCTATCTTTATCACCGCCCATGGATCCGATGAGAAGGTGCGCGCACGAGCTTTGAGCGACGGCGCGGTGGATTACCTGATCAAGCCGTTCACTGAGGATGTATTACTGAATGCCGTGCGCACGGCCCTGAATCTCGAAGTGAATTAAAACCAAGGAACCGGGGTGGGTAAGAAGGGAGCAACTAATTGTTGTTCTCAAAACCCTCACAGAATTGGAAGGAGGAGGTCCCATGGGCAACACAGGTACTTCTGTCTATGTCGTGGATGATGATGCCTCGGTGCGCGAAGCGTTGGGAAGCCTGATTAGCTCCGCCGGATTGAGGGCGGAAACCTTTCCGTCCGCGCAAGGGTTTTTAGCCAGTATGCGACCTGAGGTACCGAGCTGTCTGGTGCTGGACGTGGAGCTCCCCGGGTTGAGTGGACTCGACCTGCAACAAGAGCTTGCCAAGGCGGCAGTTCAGATCCCGATCGTTTTCCTCACCGGACGGGGCGATATTCCAATGTCAGTGCGAGCGATGAAAGCAGGCGCGCTGGATTTCCTGACGAAGCCCGTTGACGATGAAGTCCTGTTGGATGCGATCCGGAAGGCGATCGCCCGTTATCAAACACCTCGGCAGCAAGGTCGCGGGACTCTCCCGCCATCGGCCGCAATCGATTCGTCTTATATTGCGAGTGCGAATGCCTGCCCGCGAATTGCGAGAACCGGCATGAAGGAGTTCCCTCCATTCCGTCTGGACACGGTGAACCAGTGTCTGTGGCGTCGCGAGGATACGGGAAACGACGAACGCATCCAATTGACGCCCAAGGCATATGCCGTCCTGCTGCATCTGGTGGAGCACGCCGGACGCCTGGTGACCCAGGATGAGCTTCTGGGGGCTGTGTGGCCCGATACCTTCGTCCAACCGGAGGTGCTGAAGTATCAGATCGCCGACATCCGGAGTACGCTCGGCGACCGCCCGAAGAATCCTCTTTTTATCGAGACCCTGCCCCGGCGAGGCTACCGGTTCATCGCCCCTGTCCGTGACGGCGTGGGCGACGCGAACCTCGGAGCTGACCCGCTATCCAAGAAACCGGTTGGCCGCGAGGCGGCGCTCGGTGAGTTGCGGGATTCGCTTAGGAAGACGTTGCGGGACCAGCGGCAGATGGTCTTTATTACCGGGGAGTCGGGTATGGGGAAAACCGCCCTGGCCGACGAATTCGAGCGTCAGGCCGCTGCTGACGTGCTGGGCATCCGTGTCGCGCGCGGACAATGCGTCGAGGGCTACGGCGGCCAGGAACCTTACTACCCGATGCTGGAGGCGCTGGGCGAATTGTGCCGGGGTTCCGATGGCGACTCGGTGGTCCGAACCCTGGCCTCTCTGGCGCCTACGTGGCTGGTTCAGTTTCCGGCACTGATGAAACGCGAACATCGCGAAAGGCTGCAGCGTGAGATCCTGGGAGCCACTCACGAGCGCATGCTGCGCGAGATCGGGGATGCGCTGGATGCGATCGCTTCGGAAACGCCGCTATTGCTGGTGTTCGAGGATCTGCATTGGGTGGATCCCTCCACGGTCGATCTCATTTCGGCATTGGCGCGCCGCCGCGGACCTGCCAAACTGATGGTGCTCGGTACCTATCGTCCGGCCGACCTGGAGTTTTCCAACCATCCACTGAAGGCGCTCACGCAGGATCTGCTGGTTCACCGATTGTGTCGGGAGATCGCTTTGCAGCCACTGACCGAAGCGGAGATAAGCGAATACCTGACGAATGAGGCATCGGGAAGCAAGCCGCCGGAGGAGTTGGCCGCGCTGCTATACCGCCGCTCGGAAGGCAATCCGTTGTTTATGCTGGCGGCGCTGGAGCACTTGGCCGAACGAGGCTTGATCTCCCGGGAGGACGGAGGCTGGCAACTCAGAGTTTCGCCGGAGGAAATCGATCTGGGGGTGCCGGAGAGTCTGCGCAAGATGATCGAGTCCCAGATTGAACGGCTAAGCACGGAGGAGCAGCGGCTGCTGGAAGCGGCGAGTGTCACAGGCATGGTCGTCTCCGGGGTCAGCGCCGCCGCGGCGAACATGGATGCGGAGGCCTTTGAAAACTTGTGCGAACGGTTGTCGCGCCGGCACTACATCGTGCGTTCGGCGGATCCTAAGGAATTCGCCGATCGAACCGCCTCGAAGTGCTACGAGTTTGTCCATGCGCTGTACCGCGAGGTGCTGTATCAACGGCAATCGCCGGTCCGCAGGGCGAAGCTGCACCTGCAGGTCGCCGAGCGGTTAGGGGCACTCTGCGCCTGTCCCGCCGGCTGACACCAATGTTCCCGGTCCTCAGACCTGGCCGGCGCCGAGCAGATCGAGGAGTTTGCGGGCGTTGACGATCCTGAAAACTTTAGAGTCTTTGCTGAAATGCTTGAGGTTGCCGGTAACAAGGAATGCCGCTCGGGCAGCATCGGCGCATTCGTAGAAACGGTTGTCGGGTTCGTGGGCGGAGATTCTTAAAGTCCGGGCGGGATGGAACAGGCTGCCGGCTCTTTCCAGTTGCCGCAAAGTCGTGGCGACTTCCTCGGGCCGGAGTTTGAACTTCGGACCTGGCAACACGCGGGCGTACTCTGTCAGCACCGCTTGAGAAACGCACAACAAGAACCTCCCGGCCAGAGCCAGGCGAAAAACCTGGTCTTCCAGCCCCTGGGGCTTGAGCAAGGCTGAAACCACCACGTTGGTGTCAAGCACTACGCGGTGGATCATCGGCCGGACTTAATCTTCTTTCGTTCCGGGCGCCGGACCTTTGCAATCTCAGCGTCGATCTGAGTCATGGTGAGCCTGTTCGTGCCCCTGCGCCTGGAGGCTGCCTGGATGTCTTTGAGCCATTTTGGCGCCGGCGCGATGGTATCGATGTAATCTTTGATGCTCATAATGATCACGCTGGGTTCGCCGCGGCGGTCTACCAGGAAGCGCTCATTGTTCTGGGTGGCCCGCCTGAGGATCTGCCCGAGCTGGGTGCGGGCGGTGAGGGCGGATATGACATGATCCATAGGGTTGGAAGCCTGTTTGATGATAAACCTCCGCGAACTGATTAATCAGTTCAGCTTCAGTATAGCAGGAGGGCGGAAGGCGACTGGCGGCACGTCGGCTACCTTCAGCTCGCGCATCTCAAACTTGGCGTCGGCAGACGCCACTTAACTTCGCAAATTGGCTTCGTTTGGGAAATCGCCATTTCTCCGCCCAATTGGCTTCGTTCCGCAATGCCAGTGGGACAGACCTCCCGGTCTGTCCACGACCGGCCAGGAGGGCGGTCCCACTTGGAGTGGCCTCGCCAGAGCCGGAATTGGCTTCGTTTCGCGCATGGCCCTTGCCTCCGCCGCACTTTGATATATTTAGATCTGAAAGCCTAATTAGGGAGGCGTGCGATGAGCTCTAGGAAAGGGTTCTCGCGCCGCGGGTTCCTGCAGGGGGCGGGAATCGGCGGCGTGCTCGGGACGGGACTGCTCGAAAGAAATGCCGTGGCTGCCCCGGCGCCAGCGGGCGCCGCTGTTGCGGGGCCCGGGGCGGTGCCAATTACTCTCAACATCAATGGAAAGCCGGTCAACCTGACGGTGGAACCGCGCGTCACGCTGATCGACGCGCTGCGTGACTATGTGGATCTGACGGGCGCGAAACGGGTGTGCGACCGCGGCACGTGCGGGGCTTGCACGGTCCTCATGAACGGGAAGTCGGTGTATAGCTGCTCGGTGCTGGCGATCGACGCGCAGGGCAGATCCATCCAGACCATCGAAGGCATGACCAGCCCGGAGAAGATGCATCCGGTATCGCAGGCCTTCTGGGAAAACGACGCGCAACAGTGCGGATATTGCACTTCGGGATTCGTGATGGCCTGCAAGGGATTTTTGGACGAACACCCGAACCCGACGGAAGAGGATGTGAAGCATGGGTTGGGCGGGAACCTGTGCCGCTGCGGAACGTATGTGGGCGTGCGCGCGGCGGCGCTTCAGGCCGCCAGGGCAATGAAGGGAGGGAAAAATGGCTAACACTCCCGACTATAGCTGGCCGCCGATGAGCCAGCGCAAGGTGATCGGGCAGCGCATCAACCGGCTGGACGGGCCGGTGAAAGCGACCGGACGCGCGAAATACACGTCGGATACGAAGGTCGGCGGCATGCTGTACGGCGCATACGTGGCGTGCCCGCACGCACATGCCAAGGTGACCAGCGTCGATACCAGCGAAGCCGAAAAGATGCCGGGCGTGAAGGCCGTTCACGTGATGGCGCCTGCGGGCACGGAGATCCAGTGGCAGGGCTGGGAAGTGGCGGCAGTGGCCGCGCTCACGGAACTGCAGGCGCGCGACGCGGCGCGGAAAATCAAAGTGGCATACGAAGCCATGCCGCACCTGGTGCACGAAGGAGATTTGACCAAGGCCGGCGCGAACGCGAAGCAGGGAAGCGAGCAGAAGGGCGGGAATGTCGACCAGGCATTCCAGCAAGCCGAGGCGGTGTCGGAAGGCTACTATGGATTTCCGGTGATTACGCATTGCTGCCTGGAGCCGCACGGACAAGTGGTCCAGTGGCAGGGCGAAAATGCGAGCGCGTGGCCTTCGACGCAGGATGTGACGGACTATGGGGGTCAACTGGCGACCAGCTTGAAAATTCCGGCCACCAACGTCAAGGTGCAGATGGACTATGTGGGCGGCGGATTCGGAAGCAAGTTCTCGCCGGACGCGTGGGCCGTGGTGGCGGCCAATCTTTCGCAGAAGGCCGGTGGCAGGCCGGTGCGGCTGTTCCTCGACCGCAACATGGAACAGATCATCGCGGGGAACCGGCCGTCGGCGTTTGCCAAGATCCGCATCGCGGGGAACAAGGACGGAACGATCACGGCGTGGGATTCAGCATCGTGGGGCAGCGGCGGATTTCAGCCGGGCGGACCGCCGCCGCAGCCGTACGTGTTCGTCAACATCCCGAATTATCGACGCGTCCACACGGGCGTCTCGCTGAACGTGGGGCCGAGCCGCGCGTGGCGCGCGCCGGCGAACCAGGCGGCGTCCTACCTGACGTGCTGCGCGTTTGAGGATTTCGCGGCCAAGATCGGCATGGATCCGATTGAAGTGTTCCGCAAGAATGTGAACTATGCGCAGCCGGCATTTCAGGAGCGGTACCAGTTCCAACTGAGCAAGGCGGCGGAACTGGCGGAGTGGAAGAAGCTGTGGCATCCGCGCGGGCAAAGCGGCGCGTCGCCGGTAAAACGGGGATTGGGCGTGGCCGTGGGCACGTGGGGTGGGCGCGGGCATGCCAGCAACTGCCGCACCACCATCCACCCGGATGGATCGGTGCTGGTGGAAATCGGCACGCAGGATCTGGGGACGGGCACCAGGACCATCATCACGCAAGTGGCGGCGGAGAGCCTCGGACTGCCGGTGAGCGCGGTGAAACTGGAGATCGGCAGGAGCGATCAGCCGCGCGATGGCGCGTCGGGCGGATCGAGCACGGTGGGCGGCGTGTCGACCTCTACGCGCAAATCGGCGGTGAACGCGCTCGAGAGATTATTCGAAGCGGCGGCGCCGGCGCTGGACGCGCGGCCGGAGCAACTGCAGGCGGTGGATGGCAGGATCCAGGTGAAGGGATCGCCTGAGAAAAGCCTCACGTGGAAAGAGGCCTGCCGGAAGCTCGGCACGGCGTCGATTGCGGAGATGGGATCGTTCAACGGCCGCGACGACGGCGCGGGCCTCAGCTCGGAAGGCGCGGCGGGCGTGCAGATCGCGGATGTGTCGGTGGACACGGAGACAGGAGTGGTTTCCATCAACCGGTACGTGGCCGTGCAGGACTGCGGCACGGTGATCAACCCGAAGCTGGCGGAAAGCGTGGTGTATGGAGGGATCATCATGGGGATCGGCACGGCGCTGTTCGAAGAGCGCATCATGGACCAGCAGACCGGGCGCATGCTGAACGCGGACATGGAGTTTTACAAGCTGGCGGGGATCGGCGACGTCGGCGACATCGTGGTGCACATGGACATCCGGCCGGAGAACGACAGCAAGGGCGTGATCGGGCTGGGCGAGCCGCCGGCCATTCCGATCTGCGCGGCGGTGGGTAATGCGGTGGCCAACGCCATCGGGGTGCGCGTGGCGCAGTTGCCGATGACGCCGGATCACGTGCTCAATACGCTGGAAGGGAGGAACGCATAAATGGAACCCTTTGCGTATGCCAACCCGGCGACGGTCGAGGAAGCCGTAGGCCTACTGGCCGCAAGCTGGGGCGAAGCCGATGTGCTGGCGGGCGGGACGGACCTCATCAGCCTGATGAAGGAAAATCTGCACACGCCCAAACGGGTGGTGAACATCAAGAATATTCAAGCGCTGGAGGGCATCCAGAAAACGGCGGCCAGCCTGCGGATCGGCGCGCTGGTGACCATGGATGAGCTGGCGAAGAGCGGCGTAGTGCTGGCGGGCTACCAGGCGCTGGCGCAAGCGGCGGCGGGCATTCCGAGCCCGCAGATCCGCCACATGGGCACGGTGGGAGGCGATTTGTGCCAACGGCCGCGCTGCTGGTATTACCGCGGCGGCTTCGGATTGCTGGCGATGAAAGACGGCAAATCGCTGGTGCCGGAGGGCGAGAACAAGTATCACGCCATTTTCGGCGGCGGGCCTGCGTATTTTGTGAGCGCGTCGAGTCTGGGGCCGGCGCTGGTGGCGTTGGGCGCCAAGGTGAAGCTGGTTTCGGCAAAGGGCGCTCGCGAAGTTCCGGTGGCGCAGTTTTTCGTGACGCCCAAAGATGGAGGCACGCGGGAGATCGCGCTGCGGCCGGACGAAATCCTGACGGAGATCCTGGTGCCCGGCGCGGCGGTGAAGAGCGCGACGTACGAGGTTCGACAAAAGACGGCCCTCGATTGGCCGCTGGCGACGGCTTCGGTGGCGCTCGAGATGAATGGGACGAAGGTGAAATCGGCGAAGATCGTGCTGGGCCACGTGGCGCCGGCGCCGTGGGACGCGGCGGCGGCAGCGCGCTGGCTGGCGGGCAAGGAGTTGACCGAGGCGACCGCCGAGGCCGCGGGCAAGGCCGCGGTGGCCGATGCCCGGCCGCTTAGCCAGAATGCCTACAAAGTGACGCTGGCACGAGTGGCCGTGAAGCGGGCGCTGCTCAACGCGGTCGAGGCCGCGAAGGGGTAAGTATGGAACTGATTGCGAAAATCGGAACGAACCGTTGCGCGCATCTGCGGTGGAAAGGCCTGTTCATCGATACGGCCCACAACCCCGAATTCGATGTGAGCGCCGATTACTCGACGTGGTGCCAGCATACCTACAAGTGCGTCGGGCCGGACGGCAAGATGGTGGACCACGAGGAGTGCCGCGCGGAGCGGGGCTGTTACGAGAAGTTGTAGGCGACGCGGAATATTTTTGTGGGGCAGGATGGTATCCTGCGCGCCGGTTGGCAACCGGCGCCGAGCGGCCATTCGCAAAACGTCGGCAGGCGGGTTACCAACCCGCCGCAGGTTGGCAACCTGCCCCACAAGCCCTATTGGGCCAGTTGCCCGACTTTTTTCAACTCCAACACCAGGTCGCCTTCCTCATCCACGGAAAAGGCCGGAGCGAACTTCCTGCCCCACACAATCTCCTCGTGCCTGTAGGAATGGCGCGAAAGCACCGTCTGGTTGAAGGTGTCGTCGTATCCCTTGATCAGGATCAGCACTTCCATCTGCATGCGCTCCAGGTCTTCCGGCGTCTTGCCCCATAGCGGGCTCTCGCGGTCGATGGGGTGCACCACGGTCCACGTGAGCGGCAGGAACAGCACCTTGTCACGTTCCAGCGTCAGCAACTTGTAGGTGCGCTGGGCCTGGCCGCCCGCCATGTCCACCGTCATCATCATGACCTTGGCCTCGAGCTCCATCAGCGAATTGGAGCGGCGGTTCACCACGCGGAATTGCAAGCTCGTGCCGTCCTGATAGGGCGCCACCAACATGTTCTCGCTGTAGCCGATCTTGGCCGATGGCCGCGACACGCGCCCGAACAGCAGCCCCGTGGCCACGGCGAAACCCAGCACGCCCATCAGCGCCTCGAACGCCGCCACTACGTTGGCCGCGATCCCGCGCGGCGAGATGTTGCCATACCCTACCGTGCTTAATGTGTGGGAGCTGAAGAAAAAGTCGTTCAGAAAGCGGCCCCACGCCGTCGGCGCATTGGCGCCCGAGAGCTGATCCGGCGGCAGCGCGAAATAGACAACCGCGAACAGGCAGTTGCTCAACAGGTATCCCAGAAACAGCGCGCCCATAAAACGCGGCCAGCTCAGGTTGATGAGGTGCAGGTAAGGGTGAAAATCGCGCCACGTGGTGCCGCGGCGGTGTACATTGAACTGGCCGTCCTTATTGATGATCCGCCGCAACGGCGCAATCACCTGCGTGGTCAGGCCCGGGTCGTAAGTGGCTTTCTGCATATGTATCCGATCTTTCGGGATGCCCCGAGGATTCGCGGTACCATGAGCAAAGTGTCCGGTTCCCCCCACGAACGTCTCGCCACCCTCAGCGCCGCCATGCTGCATCTCCACAAGTCGCTGCTCGATTCCGAACGCGCCGCTTACGAACGCGACGTCGCCCGCATCACTTCCACGGGCCAGTACCTCCAGCTCGTGCTCACCGACCCGTGGTTCGCCTGGCTGCGTGAGATCTCTCAATTCATCGTGCTGGTCGACGAAGCCCGCGACGCGGACGATCCCCCGGTCACCGCAGCGGATGCCGATCGGCTCATCGGGGAGGCGCGGGCGCTGCTCTCGCCCTCTGAAGGCGGCGGCAGCTTTCACCGCCGATACTACGAAGCGTTACAGCGTGATCCCGCCGCCGTCCTGGCCCACGGCACCATGATGCAGGCGCTCGGTCAGCTCGAAGCCTGAGTGCGCCGTTACATCAATAACTCTCTCGTATTCCGCGATGACCGCTGCCTCACGGCCGCGGCTCCGATCGAAGCCGCGCCGCGAGGCCCAACAGCCAGAACATCGCCAGCGCCAAGACCGCTCCCGACGCCAGGTAAACCGGCCACGGACCCAGCGCGTCGAGTAGCGACCGATTGGCCGGTTTGCGGCACAGATACATGAAATTGGTGCCGCACACCGCGTTTACCGCGCCAACCGCCGCCGCATAACCCAGCAGCATTCCATAAGCCCGCCACATCGCGCCGGCGCGCAGCCGGGCTTCGCCGCCGAACACCAGCACGGCCGCGCCCGTCACAATCCCGCCGTGCGCCGCAAAAAAGTAGAGGGCCGGATACGACGGCCATGGCGTCCACAAATCCGGTGTCAGCAGCGCCATCGCCGACCCGGCCATGCCCGCGAAGTACGAGAACTCCACGAACGGCGCATACAACGTCACGCAACCCAGCACCGTGGCCCACAACGTGACGTCGCACAATTGCAGCGGCAGATTGCGCAGATGGATGCCTTCACGCCCGTATCGGAATCCCCACCAGGCCAACTCGTTCAACGCCAGACCCCAACCCAGCGCCAGCCGGATCGGGCGTCTGGCCGGCGGTCGCGCGCGGCATAATGCCACCAGACTAACCGCCGCCAGCACGATTCCCGCCAGCAGCGCCAGGTGCAGAGGCCCGAATAATCTCACAGGCTCGATTTTATCGCGCGATAATGCTCCTGGATGCCACTCGAACTGGCCGCGGCGGCCCTCCTGGCCCTCTGGCTCTACCTGATCTTCTTCCGCGGCGCATTCTGGCGGGAATTCCTGAGCGGCGATGCCCCGGCGGAATGCATGCTTAGCCACCCGCCCCGCATTGTGGCCGTTATCCCGGCGCGCAATGAAGCTCCCACTATCGCCCGCGCCGTTCGATCACTCGCGGCGCAGCATTATGCCGGACTTTTCCATATCATCGTGGTCGACGATGACAGCACCGATGGCACTGTCGCCGCGGCGCGCGCCGGCGCCACTCCCGATGTGCTCACGGTGGTCCACGCCGGTCCGCTCCCCGCCGGCTGGACCGGCAAGCTCTGGGCGCTCTCGGAAGGCATCCGGCGCTCCGCCCGTTTTCATCCCGACTGCCTGCTGCTCACCGATGCCGATATCGTCCATCCGGCCGGCTCGCTTGATTCGCTCGCGGCGCGCGCCGCGGCTGGCCCCTACGACCTGGTCTCTTTCATGGCCACGCTCGAATGCCGCTCTCCCGCCGAGCGCGCCCTGGCGCCCGCCTTCGTTTTTTTCTTCTTCCTGCTCTATCCGCCGGCGTGGATTCGCGACCCGCGCCGCTCCACGGCCGGCGCCGCCGGCGGTTGCATGCTGGTTCGACAGGCGGCGCTCGACAAAATCGGGGGCGTGGAGTCCATTCGCGGCTCGCTCATCGACGATTGCGCCCTGGCGCGCGCCATCAAACGCAGCGGCGGCTGCGTCTGGCTCGGCCTCGACCCGGCCACCATCAGCGTCCGCTCCTACGGCACGTTCGGCGCAATCGGCCGCATGATCTCCCGAACCGCGTTCACCGAACTTCGCCATTCCGCGCTGCTGCTGTTGGCCACCATAATCGGTCTCATCGTCACCTTTCTTCTGCCGCCGGTTGTCGCCGTGGCCGCCCCGCAGCCTGCCGCCGGAATGGCAGCTACCGCGTGGCTGCTGATGGCTGTCTCTTACTACCCCGCGCTGCGTTACTACAATCGTGGTTGGTTCGCCGCGCCGTTACTGCCCCTGGTGGCTCTTTTCTATCTCGGGGCCACGATCCATTCCGCCATTTCTTACTGGCTGGGCTCCGGCGGAAGATGGAAAGGCCGCATCCAGGATAAACCTGCCTGAACGGCCGGTTGCAAACTTTACCACTTTCGGTTACGTCTAACCCCTGAGCGGCGTCTCATGTGTAACTGGAGGTCGAACATGCGTAGCTTGGCCGTACTCCTGTTGATTCCGTGCGCGCTTTGCGCGCAGACCGGCGCGATCGGATCTTGGCAGCCCGCCCGCAACCCCAATGGCGGTGCAGTCGTGCCGCCCGCACCCCCACCGACGCCCCCAGGGGACCTTTGCACCATCGAAGGCCAGGCCTTTGACGCATCCACCGGCGAACCTCTGCGCAAAGCCAGTATCTCCATGAACCCCATGAGAGTTTCGGCCGCCATGGCAGGCGCCGTCCCCCGTTCCTACGGCGCCACCACCGATGCCACCGGCAGGTTCTCGGTCTCCGGCATCGAGCCCGGCCAGTATCGCCTCAACGCCACGCACACCGGCTTCCTCAACGCCCAATACAATTCCCGGCGGCCGGATGGCCCCGGCACGCCGCTCGAGCTCACCCGCGGCCAGAGAATGACCGGCGTAGACTTCCGCCTTGTGCCCCATGGCGTCATCTCCGGCCGCATCCTCGACGAAGACGGCGATCCCCTGCAAAACGTTCAGATCCAGCTTCTGCGCATGACTTACAACCGCGGCCGCAAACAGCTCCAGCAGTACAATGGCAGTAATAGCAACGACCTCGGCGAGTACCGGATCTTTGGGGTTCAACCTGGCAAGTATTACCTCAGCGCCATCTACCGCGGCCGGTTCAACATGATCATGATGAATGGAGGAGGCTTCAACGTCGTCGGTGGCCCGGCGCAGCAGCAAGAAGACTACGCTCCCACTTTCTATCCCGGTGTTACGGACATCGCCGCCGCCGTGCCCATGGACATGAAACCAGGTCAGCAGCTTCAGGGCATAAACTTGAAGCTCACCAAAATCCATACGGTAAGCATCAAGGGCACCGTCATCAACACCACGGCCGCCCCGCCTGCGCCGGAGCAGCTTCCCGGCGGGCGCGGCGGCCCGATGCGCATTAATGTAAATGTTCAATTAGAGGCACGTAACCCACTCAATCCGCCAGGGATGACCGAAGGTACCGGTGTGCGCCCCGATGGCACTTTCGAATTCGCCAGTGTCGCGCCGGGCTCCTACAATTTAATCGCCACGACCAACAACGGCAACCTCCGTCATTTCGCGACGCTGCCTATCGACGTGGGCAACTCCAATGTCGAAGGCCTCACCCTGACCATCAATCCCGGCGTCACCGTTTCCGGCCACATCCGCGTGGATGGCGAAACCACGGATCCAATCCCCAGCTTCCAGGTCCGCCTTGGTCCCTGGGGGCAGGGCTTCAGCGGCGGCCCTCCGCAGCCCGCCAAGGCCGACGCTTCCAACAATTTCAGCTTCGACGATGTCAACCCCGACCATTTCGAGGTCAATGTCTCACCGCTGCCCGGCAGCCTCTACCTGAAGTCCATGCGCGCCGGCAACGCGGATGTATTGGCCAACGGCCTCGACCTCACCGGCGGCGGCGGCGCGTCGCTCGATGTCGTCATTGGCGTCAACGCCCCGAAGATCACCGGCACCGTTCAAGACCCCACTACCCAACAACCCGCCCTCGGCGCCACCGTGGTGCTCATCCCGCAGGAAAAAGAACGCCGTGAGGTCAGCCTGTACTACAGCACCGCCTCGACCGACCAGAACGGAAATTTCACGATCAGCCGGGTGAACCCGGGCGAGTACAGAGTCTACGCCTGGGACGCGGTCGAGAACGGCGCCTGGTTCGATCCCGACTTCCTCAAGCCAGTCGAGAGCAAGGGATCGCCGGTCTCGGTGCGCGAAGGCTCCCCGGTGACCGTACAGCTCACCATGATTCCCGCCGGCTCGGGAAATTGAGCTTACGCCCGTGGGGCAGACCCCCTGGTCTGCGCGGGTCCCCCTGGACCCGCTCGTCGCTCGAAGAATGAATCCGGGCCGTGAACGCCCTATGCCTGGCGCACCGCTTCGAGCTCGATCGTGATCTTGACTTCGTCTCCCACCAGCATTCCGCCCGCTTCGAGAGCCATGTTCCAGGTGAGGCCGAAATCCTTGCGATGAATTTTCGTCTCGGCGGTCGCACCGATGCGGTAGCCGCCCCAGGGGTCTTTGACCTCCGCCGTGGGCCCTTCCACCGCCAGCATCACCTGGCGCGTGACGCCGTGGATGGTCAGGTCGCCCTTCACCTGCAAGCCTTCGCCCTGCTTGGTCACCTGCCTGCTGCGGAAGGTCAGCTCGGGGAACTTCGCCGCGTCGAAGAAGTCCGGGCTCTTCAGGTGCGTGTCGCGCTGCTCATCGCGCGTGTTGATGGAGGCCACTTCCACGTGCGCCTCCACGCTGGAATTGGCGGGATTCGAGGCATCGAATGCCAGGCTGCCGGAAAGCTTCGTAAACTCGCCGCGCACGTTGGAAACCATCAGGTGGCGGACGCTGAAGTGCGCCGCCGAGTGCACGGGATCAATCTGATAAACCACTTGTGCCATTGCCGATCGTCCTTTCGTTCGTTTTCACACTATTCGTATTATTAGTGCCAGGCCCAAAACACAGGTGCCCGGATTTCCGCTCAGGTTTCGCGAACCGATTCCAGAATCTCAATCAACTGCGCGAGCCGTTGCTTGCCGATGTGACCCAACTGCCGCTTGAGGAATTCGGCCAGGGGCCGGTCAATGTCTTTCAGCAGAGCGACGCCCTGCGCGGTGATCCGGCTGATGACCACCCGCCGGTCCCGGGCGCTGCGCTGCCGCTCGATCAGTTGCCGCGCCTCCAGCCGGTCGAGCAGCCGCGTGATATCCGGATCGGCCACCACCATGCGCTCGGCGGCCTGCGAACAGCTCACGCCGGCTTTCCCCGCGCCGCGCAGAATCCGCAGGACGTTGTACTGCGTCAAGGTGAGCCGGAACTGCTTGAAAAAGTCGGTCTGCCGCTGCTGCAGGAATTCGTGCGTGCGCACCAGGTTCAGCGCAGCCTCTTCCTCCAGCAGTGCGAACGGCTCTTTCTGGCGAATCTCCGCGGCCAGTTTGGAACTCACTACCTCAATATATCCGTTATAACGACTATTGTCAAGAGGGATGTTGGGTCGAACTGCTCGGCCCGCTCCCGTCCGCGTGGCGGCCACTCGCCAGCGGTGCGACGGACGGCCTGCCGGGACGCGGCGTCGGCATGAGTGCCGACGCGGCACGCAGGAGTGCGTGCGCCACATCGTCGCCGTAGAATGTCTGAGGGAAGAGCGGGCTAATAATGTCGCGCACCTTCAGTGCGTCATGGCGTAGACCACGTAGTTCACGCCGATGCGGATTCCCAATGCCGCGTAGTGCGCCGGATAATTCGGCTCGTCGGCCCACTCCCAGGAATCCCCGACATCGGATTGAAACGTAATGGCCACCATTAAACGGCCGCGGTCGTCGAAGATGCCCCGCCATTTGTCGGGGCAGTTCTGGCATTTCCAGCTTCGGCTGGCGTTCACCGAGCCCATGCTGGCCACCTGGTAGCGCTCGTTCAGGTCGTAGACCATGTGAAAGATGGCGTTGTCGTTTTCGAGTTCCACCGCCTCGCGGTCCGGAAAGACTCTGTGCATGCCCTCCATGAATCTCTCCCAATCGTCCGGTCCCCAGAAATCGTCGGCCATGAAAAAGCCGCCGCGCAGCAGGTATTCGCGCATGGCCTTGGCTTGCGCGTCGGTCAACTGCCAGTGGCCCGGCTGCACGGCATAGAGCCACGGCCAATCGTAAGCGTCGCCTTCGTCCAGGTTGATGGGCTCTTCCACCGAGCGGACGTGGATGCGCGTGAGCCGCCGCAGCGCTTGCACGAAGTGCCGGTCGGCGCGCGGATAGTCTTGGGTCCAGATGGAATTGCCTTCGGTCCAGATGCCTCGGTTGCGGAATCCCCGGCCATACCCACCGCCATAACGCCCACCCGGCCCCTGCGGATACATCAGGCGCGCGAAAGTCCACTCGGTCTTCTCCTGCCAGTCCGGCGGCAAGGGGATGCTGCCGAGCTGATACTCCACGCCCGGAAACTCGCGGAACGGCCGCTGGGCATACAGCACGCCGAGGAGCGTGGCGCTCAGCGCCAAACAGCCGATGGTCCGGAATGTCATGCCTCGAGTGCCTAAGGTGAGCATATCACTCCCGCCCGGCCGCCCTCTTTGGTACACTTCGGAAATTGGGGAGTTCTCTTGCGTAACATCTTGTTAACATTTCTGGCCGGATGCCTTTTCGCCCTTTGCGGCTGCAAAAAAGACCAGGCCCAACAGAAGGGTCCGGGCGGTCCGCCGGTCATGCCGGTTTCCGTCGCCAAAGCCACCGAGGAATCGGTGCCCACCGAACTGCAGGTGGTGGGCACGGTGGAAGCATCCGCCGTGGTGCAGGTGAAGTCGCAGATCGCCGGCCAGCTACTCACAGTGAGTTTCACCGAAGGACAGAACGTCAAGCAGGGCGACCTGCTGTTCCAGATCGATCCGCGCCCTTACGACGATGCGCTGCGCCAGGCCGAGGCCGCCGTGGAGCGCGACCAGGCGCAGATCACCCAGGCCGAAGCCACACTGGCGCAGAACGCCGCACAAGTGAAATTTGCCGAGACCGACGCCGCCCGCCAGGAGCAATTGAATCAGGAAAAACTGGCTTCCAAAATGACCGCCGACCAGGCCCGCACCACGCTCGACATGAATCGGGCCGCGTCGCGTGCCACCCAGGCCAGTGTCGGGACGGCGCGCGCCACCCTGGCGGCCGACGAAGCCGCGGTGGCCAAGGCCCGCCTCGACCGCAGTTACTGCGAGATCCACGCGCCCATTTCCGGACGCACCGGCAACTTGCTGGTGCATGCCGGCAATCTGGTCAAAGAGAATGATGTGCCGCTGGTGGTCATCAACCAGGTGGAACCGATCTTCGTGGATTTTGCCGTGCCCGAGGACCACCTCGGCGCGATCCGCCGCCTGAATGCCGGACACCCTCTGGCCGTGAAAGCCACTTTGCAGGATGGCTCGGGCCGCAGCGAAGCAGGCTCGCTGGCGGTGATCGACAACACCGTGGATGCCTCCACCGGCACCATCCATTTGAAAGCCACCTTCGAGAATCGCGATTTGATGCTCTGGCCGGGCCAGTTCGTGAGCGTGGCGCTGATGCTCGATACGCTCCGCAACGCCACCGTAGTTCCCTCCGAAGCCGTCCAGATGGGACGGCTCGGCCAGGTGGTCTTCGTGGTCAAGCCGGATAACTCGGTCGATATGCGGCCGGTAACTCTTGGAACCTCGCTCGGTAAGAAGACCGTGATCGAGAAAGGCGTGGCGCCCGGCGAGACGGTGGTCACGGATGGCCAGATGGCTCTATTTCCCGGCGCTACCGTGCGCGCGGTGGAAGCGCCCAAGGCCGGAGCGGGGCCGCAGTGAACATCTCCCAGATCTTCATCGAACGCCCCATCATGACGGTGCTGGTCTGTCTCAGCATCGTGCTGTTCGGCGTGGTGGCCTTCCGCGCCCTGCCAGTGGCGGCGCTGCCGAGCGTCGACTATCCCACCATCCAGGTGAACGCGGCGCTGCCGGGCGCCAGCCCGGAGACCATGGCATCCACCGTGGCCACGCCTCTCGAACGCCAGTTTTCCACCATCTCCGGCATCCAGCAAATGAGCTCGGTGAATTCGCTCAGCAGCACGCAGATCACCGTGCAGTTCGACCTGAGCCGCAGCATCGACGCCGCCGCGCAGGATATCCAGGCCGCTATTTCCGCGGCTGGCGGCCTGCTGCCCACCACCATGCCGCGCCCGCCGACTTACCAGAAGGCCAATCCCGCCGACCAGGCCGTCCTCTACCTGTCCCTGTCTTCCGATACCCTGCAACCCTCTAAGGTCAGCGAATTCGCCGACCTGCTGCTGGCGCAGCGCATTTCCATGGTGAGCGGCGTTTCCCGCGTGCAGGTTTTCGGCGACCAGAAGTTCGCCGTGCGGGTCCAGGTGGATCCCGATCGACTGGTGGCTCACAACATCGGCATCGACGAAGTTCAGAAGGCCATCTCCTCCAGCAACACCAACCTGCCCACCGGCCAACTGGACGGCGACAAACAGGCCTTCACCATCGAATCGAGCGGCGGTCTGGAGCACGCCGCCCAATACCGGCCCATCATCGTGGCTTACCGCAACGGCGTCCCGGTGCGCCTGGAACAATTGGGCAATGTCATCGACAGCGTGGAGAACGACAAGATCATCGCGCTCATGAACGGCAAGCCGTGTGTGATCCTGGCCATCAACCGCCAGCCCGGCACCAACACCGTGGATGTAGTCGACGCCGTAAACCAACTGCTGCCCGAATTCCGCCACGAAATTCCGCCCTCCGTGCACCTGGAAGTGGCCTTCGACTCTTCGCAATCCATCCGCCACTCCATTCGCGACGTGGAGTTCACCCTGCTGCTGACGGTCTGCGTGGTGGTGATGGTCATCTTCCTTTTCCTGCGCAACATTTCCGCCACGCTCATTCCCGGCGCCGCCGTGCCCTTCTCCATCATCGGCACCTTCGCCGTGATGTACCTGCTGGGCTACAGCCTCAACAACCTTTCGCTGATGGCGCTCACGCTTTCCGTCGGCTTCGTGGTGGACGACGCCATCGTGATGCTGGAGAACATCGTGCGCCACATGGAGATGGGCAAGACGCGGCGCCTGGCGGCCCTGGCCGCCTCCCGCGAGATCGGCTTCACCATCATCTCCATGACGCTGTCGCTGGTGGCTGTCTTCATTCCGGTGCTCTTCCTCAGTGGAATCGTCGGCCGCCTGCTGCATGAGTTCTCCGTCACCATCGTGGTGGCCATCCTGATTTCCGGATTCGTATCGCTCACCCTCACGCCCATGCTGGGCAGCCGCTTCTTGAAGTCGGAGCACGAGACGCGCCACGGCTGGCTCTACCATTTGCTGGAAAACGGCTTCAAGGGCCTGACGCGCTGGTATGAAGTGACCCTGCGCATCGCCCTGCGCTTCCGCCTGGTGACGCTGGCGGTGGCCTTGCTCATGCTCATCGGCACCGGTTATCTCTTCTTCACCATGCCCACCGGCTTCATTCCCAGCCAGGACAGCAGCTTCACGTTCGGTGTGTTGATCGGCCCGCAGGACATTTCGTTCGACTCCATGGCGCAGCACTTGCGTGCGGTTTCCGCAATCCTCCAGGCCGACCCCAACGTACAAACCATCGGGGCGTTCGGAGGCCAGGGCAACCAAGCCTTTGTCTTTGCCGAACTGAAGCCCCGCGACCAGCGCAAACTCTCGGTCGATCAATTCATCGAATCGGTGCGCCCCAGGCTTTTTTCCGTCCCCGGCGTCTTCACCTTCCTGCAGAACCCCCCGCCCATCACCGTGAGCGGCCAGTTCAGCACCAGTGTCTACCAGCTCACGCTGCAGAGTCCCAACCTGCAGGACATCTATACCTGGGGTCCGCAACTCATGGCGAAAATGACGCAGCTTCCCGGCTTCGTCGACGTCAACGACAATGACCTGCAGGTGGCCAGTCCGCAAGTGATGGTGGATATCGACCGCGACCGCGCCGAGGCGCTGGGCGTGACGCCGGAGCAGGTGCAGGACGCTCTCTACAGCGCCTACGGCACGCGTCAGGTCTCGGTGATCTATGCGCCCGCCGACCAGTACCAGGTCATCATGGAGGTGGAGAAGCAATACCAGCGGACGCCGGATTCGCTTTCGAAACTCTATGTGCGCTCGTCGGCCGGCTCGCTGGTGTCGCTCGACACCATGGTCAAGATGAAGCGCCAGGTGGGGCCGCTCAGCATCAGCCATTTCGGCCAACTGCCCGCCACCACCATCTCCTTCAACTTGCGGCCCGGTTTCTCGCTGGGGCAGGCGGCCGACCAGGTGGACAGCGCCGTTCAGGACTTGCGAATGCCTTCCAGCATTTCCACCAAGTTCCAGGGCACGGTGAAAGAGTTTCAGAGTTCCTTCAGGAACCTGTCGATCCTGCTGATTGTGGCGATCCTGGTGATCTATATCGTGCTCGGCGTGCTGTACGAGAGCTTCATTCATCCCATCACGATTCTTTCCGGCCTGCCTTCGGCGGTCTTCGGCGCGCTGCTGACGCTGGTGCTCTTTCATAAGGAATTGGACCTCTACGCCTTTGTCGGCATCATCATGCTGTTCGGCGTGGTGAAGAAGAACGCCATCATGATGGTGGATTTCGCGATCGCCCAACGCCATAGCGGCCACAGCGCCTACGATTCCATCTGGAACGGCTGCCTGTTGCGCTTCCGTCCGATCATGATGACCACGGTGGCCGCGTTGTTCGGCACGCTCCCTATCGCGTTAGGCTACGGGGAAGGCGCCGACGCGCGGCAACCGCTGGGACTGGCGGTGGTGGGCGGCCTGGTGGTGAGCCAGTTCCTGACCTTGTACATCACGCCCGTGATTTACCTTTACCTGGAGCGATTCCAGGAGTGGCTGCAAGGCGAGAACCGGACGGCGCCGGAGGCGGTGGCGCAGACGTAGGTTTTTGGAGGGCGGACCGCCAGGGCAGCGTCAAGCACCATTGTCAGGTAGTCCCGCAGAAAAGCCGAATTTCATCACTTTTTACTTCTATGCACTTTCGCTCGAGTACCCGCAGGCGCTTTCCTCTTCAATCTGATCTGATTGTAATCAACGGCGGCACGGATGAGATTTTTTAGAGCACGCTCATTAACCTTATCGCCCTCGAAAAAATCGATCGCTCGCCACACCTTGCCTCCGAAGCCCGCGTTGAAGAGCTTGTCAGGATCAGGGAGGCTCGCCCCGTGGGAAAAGGTAAGCTTCACCTTATCTTTGTGCGCGTTACCGACCGCGATGATTCCGTCGCGAGACCACACCGGGCTTCCCATCCACTTCCATTCCTCGATGATCTCCCGGTCGGCCTCCAGGATGTTCTTGCGGATGCTGGCGAACGTTTTCCCACGCCAGTCTGTGATTCCTGCGATCAGCTCGTCAATACGTTCCGATGGATTCATTGGATCTCTATGCCTCGAATTCTCGTCCCGTTTTCATGTGAGTACTTTCGCTGCAGCGTCTTGTTTGGCCGGTCTCTTCGAAATAAGTCGTCGAAGCGAACAATCGAACGTTTCGTGGCATCTCTCATGACTAATTTGTCCTCCATTCACGACTTTTGAGCCGCCTGAGGCGCCCAGTTGGGGGGTTCCATACCGAACTGCTGGGCGTACTCCACGTTCAGCCGCTGCCAGCCGAACTTCATCGCGTCACCACCAGCGATGCGGCCGATGGGAGTTCCGCTGAGAAGGCGATCCAGAACATCGAGACAAATGTGCCAGCCCGCCGCGCCCCACGAGATGAAGCGGCGATCGATGCTGTGCCACAGCGTCAGGCGCGTGCCGCCACCGAAGGCTTCGAGTTCCCACCGCATATCGCCGTACTCCAGCAGTCTGGGAGCGTCGGCTCGCGTCACGGTTGTCTCGATCGGCGTGGGCCTTCCCATCCAGGTGAGATTCACCGTGGCTCCGACTGTACCCAGGCTCCCATCGGCCACGAAGGGCGCCCACTCGCGCAGGTGCGCCGGGTCGGTAAGCGCCTGCCAGACTTTTTCCGGCGCGTGACGCATTTCCCTGACGAGAATGAGCGTCCACTTCTCTCCGTCCTTTCGTACCTGCGCCCCGCTGGCCGGACCCGGTGTGTACTGCTCGCGATCGGTCATCTTCTTCTCCCTAGCGTGAATAGCGTGCCAGTTGGGCGAGCTGAATGAGGTTGCCGCAGGTGTCGTTCAGCATCGCAATGGTCGAGGCGGTCACGTCGGTGGGCGGCATCGTGAACTCGCCGCCGCGGGCCTTGATCCGCTCGTAGTCGCCCTTGACGTCGTCGGTGTAGAACATGGCCGCGGGCTGGCCCTGTTGAAACTTCGCCTGCTGATACGCTTTGGCGGCGGGGTTGTCGTTCAGCGCCAACTGCAGCTGAGTGCCGTCCGGCTCCTCGGGCGACGCCACGGTCAGCCAGCGAAATGGGCCCTGACTGAAATCGGCCTTCTTGGCAAAGCCCAGTACCTCCGTATAGAAGCGCAGGGCCTTGTCCTGGTCGTCC
>Ga0209039_10001459_pt1 | contig 21923 bp, 29 predicted proteins | sample BogFormECP12_OM1_FD_188238 | JGI IMG/M metagenome (GOLD analysis project Ga0209039, IMG submission 188238) | Bog forest soil microbial communities from Calvert Island, British Columbia, Canada - ECP12_OM1 (SPAdes) (version 2) | ecosystem: Environmental > Aquatic > Freshwater > Wetlands > Bog ...
TCCTCTATAAATTTGGGAAAGTTGGACTATGTATGCAATTGCATACATTTCTATGATAACTCGGAAAATACCTTTCGGCAAGCGATTATCTCTTAAAAAATTTAGCCGGCTTGAATTGACTTATTTCGCCAAACTGCTCAGGGCAAGCCTCGAAGTTTTTACTGTCTTGCGAAAATCCTGATACTGTCCGTCCTGTGCAACTTGCATCGCGTCAATGCCGTACAATGTTTGTCTGGCTGAACTTCCATCCGGGGTATCCATGGCGTCTACAAAGGCGCGTATCAAAATGCGGCGCGTGTCGTTATCTATATTGCCGGCAAATACCAGTGTCTCATAAGGAATGATATTTGGAGTGCGCCAAACCACAATTACCTTCGTCAACACATCCGGGAAAGAATCCTCTAGCCCAGGATAGGTGCGCGCATCAATGTATGTCGCGCCGAAATCGCAAGCGCCCTGAGCATAAAACGCATGCACAACGGTCGGCTGGCCCGCGACAACGCAGGATCATCGGTTTGAACGCCAGCCTCGGCGAGAAAACCCAGCGGGACAACATAACCAGAAGGAGATAATTGATCTGCCCAACACGGCTTTTTATTTTGGAGTTGCGCCAGCGCCATCAAAGCGTCTGATGTATTCTCATTTTTCACTGAATCAAAATATGGAAGAAAACCCGCGTCACTTCAGACGATGAACTGGACACCGTAAAACGCGCTTCCATCCTGCTGACGCGCAAACGCGGCATCCATGCTTCCATATATCACTGGCCAGTAAATATCCAAACGGAGAAAGCACGCCGATATGTGCGTTGCCATTTTGAAAACGATTGTTAAGATCAGTTTAGGATATCGGCGCGATGGTTATAAATTGATAGCCGATGGATTTTTCCAGATGAGCGACAAGGACTTTGCTGACATCCAGTGCGTTCGGGTCGACCCGAGGTGCAGGGGCCAAAGGGAGGTTCAAAAGATTATTAACGTCACCGAGCGCGGCAGTCAAGAGAGGCGTGAGGGGCATAGCCGTCGGTGTAACGGTTACAATAATCGGCGCGGGCGAAGCGGTCGGATGTGGAATATTTTTCAATCCGCAACCATATATTCCAACTAAAAGCAATAAAAACAGTCTTTTCATCCGTTTTCTAATGACTTTGTATGGTGGTAATCATGAAAGCCTTGCTATAATGATACATAATGATGAGGAGAGTATCATGAAAGAAAACCGTGGCTCTATTTTAATTCAGCTTTTGATATTGATTGTGGTCGGGTTTGGCGTCTATTACATTATACAAACGATACACGACGCCACTCAGCAGGCGGTTGCGCCGTGGGAACAAGCCAACAACGCGATGCAGACTCAAGTCTCTGACCTGATGCATCCCACTCCAACAGTTATTCCTGACCCGATCACGTACATCAATCAAATGCAAGCTTTGGCGCGTCTCGAAACAATCCAATACACCGTGGAACAAGTTGTCACGGTTGAAACCAATCAGGGCACATTGGCTTTTCTGTTTGGCGATAAAATGCTTTGCCAAGTTCACGGAATTGTGATTGCAGGCATTGACATGTCGCAACTTCAGCCTAGCGATCTAAACCTGCAAAACAGTGTTCTGTACGTCAAACTGCCCGTCGCCGAAGTTTTCACAACTTCGTTGGATGAAAACAAGACACAAATCTACAATGTGCAGAACGGCTTATTCGTCACGCCTGATCCAAACCTGGTGCTCTCTTGCCTCCAAGGCGCAAAAGATAAAATCACACAAGCCGCGCTGGATGATGGCATTCTCAATACTGCAAATCAAAACGCACAGACCTACCTTACCAAGTTCTTTGCCGCGCTCGGATATAAAAATACAATCTTCGATCAACAATAGTCAATTTGAAACTTTAAAACACTCTTCTATCAATTGCTGAATATCTTCTCCGTTATCAAATCCGAGCCACACCAGGAATTCCGTATTCCCTTTCGGCCCCAATAGCGGAGACTTTATCAAACCGTACACGCTAAACCCTTCGCCCTGTGCAAATGTCAAAACATCAAGTAAAACCTGACGATGAATTTGCGAGTCGCGAATCACACCATCGCCGCGCGCCACATCTTTCTTTCCGGCTTCAAATTGAGGCTTGATGAGGGCGATGATGCCCCCCTCTTGCTCTTCCCCCATTTTCTCCGAAAATGGGGGAAGACGGAGGCGAGCTAACCATTTCTTCACCACAGGCAACAAAATTTTCAATGAAATGAATGAAGCATCAATTGTCGCAAGCGATATTGGCTCCGGCAGCGATTCAACGAAGCGCGCGTTGGTTTCTTCCATCAGGACCACGCGTGAATCATTGCGCAGCTTCCAATGCAGGATTCCTTTGCCGACATCAATCGCATAAACTTTCGCCGCACCGCGTTGAAGTAGACAATCGGTAAAACCGCCCGTCGAGGCGCCGACATCCGCGCAGAGATGGCCCTGCACATCTACGTTAAAGGCTTCCAGCGCGGCATCCAGTTTTTCACCGCCGCGCGAGACAAAGCGCGGACCGCCGTCAATTGTCAAGTTGGAATCGGGTTCAATCGCGGTAGCCGCTTTGAGGGCGGTCTGACCGTTAATGCGGACTTGTCCGGCCATGATCAATGCTTGCGCTTTGGCGCGGCTTTCTGCCAGTCCGCGCTCTACGAGCAAAATATCCAAACGAACTTTGGTCACGTAAGTATTTTACAGTAAAATATCCTTATGTCCATTGCTTTGATAAAAACCATGCGTCCGCGTCAGTGGTCGAAGAACATCTTTGTGTTTGCCGCGTTGGTCTTCGACAAGCAGTTATTTCACCGCGTTGCCTTCCTTGAAACATTAGCCGGATTTTTCCTGTTCTGTATGATCTCAAGCAGTGTTTACATCTTCAATGACATTGTTGACATCGAGGCTGACCGGCAACATCCCGAAAAAAAGAAGCGCCCGATCCCTGCAGGTCAACTACCTTTAAGTGCAGCATGGATTGCGGGGATTCTGCTAACCGTGATTACGCTGGTGATCAGCTACTTTATGGACGTAGGATTTGCCGTTGTTCTGCTGACATATTTTCTGCTTAATCTCGTTTACTCGCGCTGGCTCAAGCATATTCCGATTATTGATGTTTTGGTGTTGGCCGCCTGTTTTGTTCTGCGCGTGGAAGGCGGCGTGACGTTGATTCACGTAGAACGCTTCTCGCCGTGGATTTATATCGTAATGACTTTGCTCGCACTGTATCTCGGCTTTGGCAAGCGGCGCGCCGAACTGGCTTTGTTGGCGCAAGGCGCAGGTTCACATCGTAAAGTGTTTGAGGGCTATACCATTCCTTTGCTCGATCAATATATCCTGATTGTCTCAAGCACGACCATCATAGCGTATTCGCTTTATACGTTTACAGCGCCCAACGTTCCGGCCAATCACAGTATGATGCTGACGATTCCATTCGTGCTATATGCCATCTTCCGTTATATGTATTTGATTCAAATCAAACATGCTGGCGGCGCACCCGAAGAAATCTTGCTGTTGGATCGTCCATTACAGATCTCGATCCTTTTGTGGGCATTGGCGGTGCTGGCAGTCTTCTATCTTTCCCCGGCATGAGCTCCGCTTCCGCACCCGGAAAAATCATTCTCTTTGGTGAACATGCCGTTGTCTATGGTCGGCCTGCATTGGCTGTTCCAGTTACGCAGGTTCATGCAAATGTTGAAATCCTGGATTCACCTAAAAATGGAATCTGGATTGATGCGCCGGATATTGATCTTCATGCCGAATTGAAATCGCTTCCATCCGACCATCCGCTGGCTACCGTTATTCATAAGTTTTTCCCTCACCCCAATCCCCCTCCCGCTGGGAGAGGGACAACGGGTGAGGGAATCGAAATCAAAATTATTTCCACCATTCCGGTTGCATCCGGGCTTGGCTCTGGCGCGGCAGTATCAGTGGCTTTGATACGCGCTTTATCATCTTATCTTGGTCAATCAATGACGAATGAACAAGTCAATGCGCTCGCATATGAAATCGAAAAGAGTCATCACGGCACACCGTCGGGCATTGATAATACTGTCATTACTTATGCCAAGCCGGTATTCTTTATCAAAGGTCATCCCATCGAAACATTCAAGGTTGGCAGGCCATTTACAATCGTCATTGGTGACACCGGAATCTCTGCGCTGACCAAAGAAGCAGTGGGTGATGTCCGCGTTTTGTGGGACGCGGACAAAGCGCGATGGGAAAAGAAATTTGATGAAGTAGGTGAGATCGCAAAACAGGCAAAGGAAAGAATAGAGAATGGAGAATGGGAATTGATCGGCGACTTGATGAATCAGAATCACGCCTTATTGCAGGAGATGACTGTATCATCGCCAGAGTTGGATCGACTTGTCAATGGAGCGCGCAAGGCAGGCGCGTTAGGCGCGAAACTGAGCGGCGGCGGACGCGGCGGCAATATGATTGCAATGGTCGAGCCTGAAAAGGCGGAGGCCGTTTCGGGTTCATTGAAAGAGGCAGGGGCGAAGAATACAATCATCACAACCATAAATCCATGAATATATTTATTTTGAAACTCATTCTAGCTCCTGTGATCCTTGGTGGCGCAAGCCTCGCTGGAAGACGTTGGGGGCCCACAGTCAGCGGCTGGCTGGTGGGACTGCCTTTAACATCGGGACCAGTGATCTTTTTTCTGGCGTTGAGTCACGGTGCGACATTTGCGGCATCAGCAATTTCCGGAACATTGAGCGGAGGCTTCTCACTGGTTGCATTTTGCCTAGTCTACGCCTGGCTGGCAATTCGATTTGATTGGCGGATCGCACTCACCGCTAGTATGTTGGTTTATTTCGGGATCGTGTTGCTGATGCAAAACATCGTCATTCCATTCGCACCGTTGATTATCGCCGTGATATTGACGATTGTGCTTGGTCTGCTTCTAATGCCAAAGAATGGAACGATGCACTTCAACGATGCTCAACCTGGGCGCTGGGATATTCTGTCACGCATTTTAATTGGGACAGTTTTTATCATTCTATTAACCGAAATGGCACCTCTGCTTGGCTCACGTCTGACCGGGTTATTGGCGACAATCCCACTGTACACAGCCATTCTCACTGTCTTTGCACATCGACTCAACGGATCGCCGGGAGCGAACAACGTCTTGCGCGGTTTATTATTCGGATTGTTCGGCTTCGCCGGATTCTTTCTTACACTATCGATGTTGATCGAAAGTTCAGGAATCACAATTGGATTCCTTGCAGCGATCTTTACTGCGCTTGTCGTCCAGGGACTTTCATTTTTGGTTCTGCGAATGGAACATCACGGAAAGGATACAATCGCATGACCAACACAGCAGAGGTCATCATCATCGGTGCAGGAGTACACGGAGCCAGCCTCGCGTTTCATCTCGCCAAGCGCGGCGTGAAAGTCATTGTGCTGGAAAAGAAATTCGTGGCGGCGGGCGCAACGGGCAGGTCAAGCGGACTCGTTCGCATGCATTACGATGTGAAACAAGATTCGGAGTTGGCTTGGGTTTCGTTCCCATACTTTCGCAATTGGAAAGAAATGGTCGGAGGAGAGGCAGGCTTCACACGTACCGGATTTATCCAACTAGTGGCGCCTGACGATGTTAAAAAACTCAAAGCCAACGTGGTGATGCATCAACAGATCGGTATCCCGGTGATATTGATCAAAGCCGATGATGTCAAGCGGCTCGCGCCAGCCTTCGTCACAGACGATATTGAGTTCGCGGCTTACGAACCCGAGTCAGGTTACGCCATGCCCAGCGATACCACCAATGCATTCATCAACGCCGCGAAAGATAAAGGTGCGCGGCTAATTCAAGATTGCGCGGTAACGGAGATCATCGTCGGCAGCGGAAAGGCCAAGGGTGTGCAAACCACACAAGGTCAGTTCGATGCGCCGATCATTGTCAACGCGGCGGGCGCGTGGGCGGGCAAAGTCAACGAGATGGCCGGTTTGAATCTGCCTTATGATACGTGGCGTCATGACACGATGTTTGTGGCGCGACCGAATCAAATTAAGAATCATCCAACGGTGATTGATTTCGCAAACGAAATGTATTTTCGTCCCGAAGGAAATTTGACTCTGGTCGGTCTTGAAGATGGAAACCCAATGGGCGAGTCGCCGGATAATGATACAGATCATGCCGGGCAAGGATTCGTCGAGCGCGGCATTGATCGACTTTGCAAACGGATTCCGACCATGGAAAGTGGCGCTCTGCACTCCGCTCATGGCGGCTACGACGGCATCACGCCGGATCAGCATCCGATGCTGGGCGCAGCCGGACCTGACGGCTTTTATCTCGATTGCGGATTCAGCGGCACCGGATTTAAGACCGCGCCCGCGGTTGGATTATGTATGTCGGAATTAATTCTGGACGGCAAGTCGAAGACCGTTGACCTTTCGATTTATTCGCCGACGCGGTTTAAAGAAGGAAAGCTGATCGTTGGCGAACATCCATATAGCAGCATTTGGAGATAATCAGAGAAAATGTTTTTTACAAGGACCAAATTCCTCATTCTGTTTTTTATAGCAACCATCATGATTGCCTTGGCTGCTTGCAGTACCGCTAGCAAAGTCACTGCCACGCCGACATCGGATCAATCACCGGACGTGCGCGCCGACATGGAGAAATACAATCAATGTTTTTCGCAAATGAACGCGGAGTGCATAGCATCGTCCTTTATGGCCCATGGAACGATCTATGATACAGGTTTACTCCATGCCAAAGACTCTGATGGGATTCGTAATTATTTAGATCAATCGTTCAGCACGAATCATATCGATTCAATTGCATCCACGATTGATACAATCACCATCAACGGAACTGTGGCAGTAGTGGTCGGGACGTATGATGAAAAAGTCACCAATACAACTGGTCAGGGCAACGAGACGAAACTGCGATATGTGGCGGAATGGATTGATCAAACAAATGGTCAGTGGTTGTTGAATCGTCTCAGCACGGTTCCACTGCCACCGCCCCAAACAGAGACACCATGAATATATTTGTTACAGGCGGCGCGGGATATATCGGTTCGGCAACCGCACAGGCCTTGCTCGATGCCGGACATTCAGTCACAGTCTACGATTCGCTGATTACCGGTCATCGCGCAGCAGTGCCGGAAAAAGCACATTTCATCCACGCATCTTTGGATGATGGTCACGCGTTAGCGGATGCATTGATCTCCGGTGAGTTCGATGCCGTGATGCACTTCGCGGCATTCATTGAAGCGGGCGAGTCGATGAAAGACCCCGGACGATTCTTCCATAATAACTTTGCCAATTCATTGAGCTTGATCGAAGCGGCAACGCGCGTCGGAATTAAGAAGATCGTCTTTTCGTCCACTGCGGCGGTGTATGTTTCAAGTGAACAGCCTCTGACTGAAGATTCGCCGCTCGGTCCGACCAATGTTTATGGTCAGACCAAATTAATGACCGAACAAACTTTGGAGTGGTATCGCCAAATCCATGGACTGCATTTCGTTGCGTTGCGCTACTTCAACGCCTGCGGTGCAGTGCCCGGACGCGGTGAAGCGCATCAACCTGAATCGCATTTGATTCCATTGGTATTGCGCGTTGCGCTCGGACAGCGCGAATCGGCGACGATCTTCGGCACGGATTATCCGACGCCCGATGGCACGTGCATCCGTGACTACATTCATATTGCGGATTTAGTCTCCGCACATTTGTTGGCGTTGGATGCGTTGGAACAAAAAGACAAAATGATTTATAACCTCGGCAGCGGAACCGGCTATTCGGTGCGCGAAGTTATCGAGACCGCGCGCAAAGTAACCGGTCATCGAATCCCCGCTGTAGAGTCGGCGCGACGCGCTGGCGATCCGGCGCGGCTGGTGGCTTCGTCGGAAAAGATTCGCCGCGAGCTGGGATGGAAACCACTCCATGACAATCTCCAAGACATCATTGCCAGCGCCTGGCAATGGCATTGGACTCATCCGAAGGGATATGAAGAATGACTTTCGTTATCGTTTTGATCGGCTGGATTTTTTCGTTGTGCCTGCATGAGTTCTCGCACGCGCTGGTTGCTTATCTCGGCGGCGACACGACCGTGAAAGATAAAGGCTATCTCACATTCAACCCGCTCAAATATACGCATCCGGTTTATTCATTGCTTTTGCCGCTGTTGTTTTTGGTGCTAGGCGGAATCGGTTTGCCCGGCGGAGCGGTCTATATCGAGACGTGGCGCTTGCGGAGTCGCAACTGGATGAGCGCGGTTTCGCTGGCGGGCCCGACGGCGAATCTAATTCTCGCCATCATACTTGGAACCGTGTTGCGCTTCGCACCAGTGACTTCAAGCGGACTCTGGCCCGCTATAGCTTTTCTCGGTCTATTGCAAGTCATCGCGGTCGTATTGAATCTGATTCCGATTCCTCCGCTGGATGGATACGGAATCATTGCTCCGTTCCTGCCTGACGACTTTCGTCAGAGAGCCAATCAGTTCGCCGGGTTCGGCGTTTGGATTTTGTTTTTCTTGATGTGGTATGTGCCCATCTTTGGCGCATTGTTTTGGGGAATAGCAGGCGGCGCCGCCAGCTTGATGGGCGTTCCGCTTCAATTAGCATTTTTAGGACAAAGTCAATTCCAGTTTTGGATCAAATGAGTCTTATGCAAGAGCAATCACTTCCTCACATCGTCATCGTCGGCGCGGGCTTTGGTGGGATGGAAGCCGCGCAAAGATTGGCAAAGACTTCCGTCCGCATTTCGCTGATCGATAGACAGAACTATCATTTGTTTCAGCCTTTGCTTTATCAGATTGCGATTGCAGGGCTTGTCCCTGCGCAGATTGCATATCCGTTAAGAACCATCTTCCGGCATCAGAAGAATTTGACGTTTCAAATGGGCGAAGTAACCGCCATTGATTTCGATAAGCGTTACGTCAAAATGGATGGCTCGGTCATCGTGTATGATTACTTGATCCTTGCAATGGGTGGACAAACCAACTTCTTTGGAATGCGATCCATCGAACAAAACGGATTTCAACTCAAGGATATCGAAAGCGCCGTTGACACACGCAATCATTTATTGAAGATGTTCGAGCAGGCCAGCCGTGAAGCGGACGAGTCCAAACGCCGCTCTCTGTTGACCTTTTCCATTGTCGGCGCCGGACCGACCGGCGTGGAGACTGCCGGTGCGCTGGCGGAGTTGATCACGCATGTGATGGCAAAAGATTATCCGCAATTGGATTTGAAGGAAATGCGCGTGCTGTTGATCGAGGCTGGTGGAGTCGTCATGCCTGCGTACCCCGATCCACTGCGCAAAGCAACGTTCGATCTCTTGCGAAGCAAGCACGTGGAAATCCTGTTGAACGCCAAGCTGACGGATTATGACGGAGCAAAAATCACGTTGGGCAATGGGGATCGAATTCCAACCCGCACGTTGATCTGGACGGCTGGTGTGCGCGCCTCTGAGTTGGCGGATGGGCTTGGAGTCCAGCAGGCCGCTTCCAGTCGGGTCGTGACCGAAGCGACTCTGCAAGTGCCGAATCATCCCGAGGTTTTTGTCATCGGAGACGCGGCGTATTTGGTCAACGTTGAAAGTCAGCCTTTGCCGATGCTCGCAACGGTTGCGCAGCAGGAAGCCAAAGCAGCAGCGAAAAATATCCAGAGAATCTTAAAGGGAGAATCGCCGGAAGAATTTCATTACAACGACCCCGGCTTGCTGGCAACAATTGGACGCAACGCGGCGGTGGCGCGCATCGGGGGCTTGTCGTTCCACGGATTTATCGCATGGGCGATCTGGGTGGTGCTTCACATTTATCGCATGATCGGTTTTCGCAACCGTTTGGTGGTGTTGATCAATTGGGCGTGGGATTATTTCTTTTACGACAATCAGGTACGGTTGATTACGAAGGAATAGGCGGGAATGGTAATAACAAGCCGGAAGTTGAGATTCTTTCATATCTTAAATAATCTATTTGTATAATTTACTATATAGACTTCAAATTACGTTGTTTATGAATTATTTTGTCATAATCATTTTGGAGGTGATAAATGATCTTTAAAGAAGTATTTCATTACACTAAAGCAAGTACTGCGTTGGGGAAAATACTACTTGATAAACAATTTAAGATAGGACGATTCAAAAATACAAACGACCCAAAGGAATCGAAAGAATTTCTTCTTGGATCGTTTAGCGGCGAAGGATTAAATGATTTTAGCCTTGAGATTGGTGCGCTAATAAAAAGATAGAGAAAAGAGCAAAGATGATTAAATTCAATGAGGGAAGTTGTTGTGTGTTAGCACGCATGATCCCGAATTAGAATCCGGGAGCGTGACAAGCTATGAAAATCCTTTCTTTGTCGGAAGTCGGCTGCCAACCATGTGGGCACATGATACCAACAAAAACACGGGGGTTGGTCTGAAATTCAATAGTGAGAAGCTGGACGAACAAATCAACGAGACCTTTTCAAAAATGTCATCAGTCAAGACGTGCAAGATTTTTCGCGAAATTGTTGTTTATGATGATCAAATTGTTATTGATAGAAATCCATTTATTGATGCTAATATCCGCAAAACTCAATAATACAGAACAAAGAGTTCAGCTGCAAGAATATTTCATCAAGAATTGGAACGCAATGTTTTGTTGCAAATCCAGGGCTTGGGAAAGCGAAAATGAATTTCGCTGGCTTATTCATAGCGAAGAAGATTCCCAGAAGTTTATACCTTTTGATGATGTGTAGAAGCGGTTTTTGTAGGATGTGATTTCCGAAAGAAAGATTATCCAAGTCTCTGCGAGCGCTGCAAGGACCTGGGGATTCCCGCTTATCGAATTGATTGGGAAAACGGTACACCGGCGTCAACCAATATTTATCCACTGTAAAATATTTGTGTTAAGAAAAGAAAATTTGATATATTGATTCAAGCGCGCTATATTGCGTCTCTACAAAGCTAATTCCCGATACACAAACCATTGACCTTTGCGTTCCTCAATATTCTTCATGGCGCGGTCATAATATAAATCAAAAACTTGTCCCGTGTCGACGCGCACGCGGAAGAAGAATCGTCCCACATTCAACGAGCCGCGGCTGGATGCCACCTGCGCGTGAGCTGGCTGCATGTTCCTTTCTGAACGTCCGCGGCGAGTGAAGTCACTCCACTCCGAAAGTTTTTCAACAACACGATACGTTTTCTCTTCCCAAACAAATCCATCCGGGCAATGTGGCGTCTTTTCATACACGGGCGGTTTATCAAATATTACTTCGATGGGTTGATCGAGGAAGTACAGAAATTTTTCGTCCGTCATTTCTCATCCGCAAGATGAAAATGATGCAGAAAGCGATGGAAGATCGGCGCGGCTAATACGCCCATCGCCGCGATAAAGACCACGCCGGAAAATAACGCATAGAACGAAGCGAATAATTTCCCGGCCGTGGTTTGCAACGGATTCACCGGTCCCATGCCGCCCAAAATCATGGACGCATTCAATAAAGAGTCGATCCATGATAAGCCTTCAAAGAAATGATAGCCAAGAATACCAATGCCCAGCGCGACCAAAATCATCGCTGCGCCAATGAGACAATTGGTTAGCACGCGTTGAGCAAATACTTTTTGACTCGCCAATGGTTGTTTGCGATGCTCGTACATTTACATTTAGCCTCCGTTATACTTCAAATCCCAATCCCAAAACCAATACGCCAAGCCTTTATACTCGCCCCATTTTTCAAATCTCTTTTCAACCTGTTTCGGCGTCACCGGCTTGCCTCGATACCATTCGTTGGAGACCACTTTCAATGCCCACGAATCAATCGGGATGAAATCATGGCGTCCCAAAATCATCAACAGATTCGCGGCGGCGTATGGGCCAACGCCTTTGATGTTCATCAACTCTTTGCGAAGATCAAGCGTTGGAAGCGAAGAAGTTTTATAGGATTCTAAATTCAATTCGCCGGATGCAACCCGCACAGCCAACTCATACAATGCTGGCGCACGATAACCAACTCGCACCGTTTCTCTCAGGACCTTGTCATTGGACACGGCGATTCTATCTGGCGTGGGAAACGCTTTAGACCCTTCTACTTCGCTCAGGGTGACAGACAAAGGATTACCGAATGCAGCAATCAAATTAAGATTCATCCGTTTGGTCGCGGCCCACAATGTGTTCGTTGTGAGAATCGTCTTGACCACATCTTCAAAGAAGGTCGGCGAACGGAGCACACGTCCGCGCCCGAGCTTCTCTGAGTTACGAAGTTTCGGTTCTTCACGCGCCGCTTTGTAGAATGCGGAAAAATCTTGGTCGAGGCCAAACATCCACGAAACTTTTTCCCTGACTTCGTTTTGTTCGGTTTTGTTGAGCGAAGGAGTTTGGACTCTTACGCCGCTCGGTGATCCCGTTATTCAATATTCAATGACACGACCATTGGCAAGACGATCTGTGTAAAAAAGTATTTCGGAGTTTTCATCGAAACGAAACGGAGCCAGTTGCATCCATCCATGCGAATTGACGACAGACAGAAAATTGAACGGCGGGCGAGCGATCAAGGCCAAGTTCATCATCTCTCCAAATTTTCCCAATCTTAGCACAAATGTGCTGAAACTCAAATGCTACTTGATAAATGATTTTCGTATGATAAATTACACAATCCGTAATTCCCGCGAAGAAAATTCTAAACCAAAGGAGAATTCCGGCCATGTCATCGAATCCATTGAGACCTTTACGAGTCATGTCGATCGCGATCTTAATCCTTCTATTCTTCCAATATGAACTGGGAATTACGGTTAACTTTGCCAATCCTGCAGCTATTGCACCATTCAATTTTTCTGCGGCTGGTTTCTTGAATGCACTCAATGACATTGGAAGTATTGCATTGATTCATGCAATTATAGGAGGCCTGCTATTGCTTCTGGCACTGATCAATATGGTGATGTCGCTTCGATCCAAGGTAAGGAGCGCACAGGTTTACGGCGTATTAAGTTTCGTCACCATGATCTTTGCCGCGGGCGGCGGTTATTTCTTTGTCCTTTCCGGTTTTCAAAGCGACAATGCTTCTCATGCTATGACTACGAACTTTCTGCTTTCCTTCGTTCTTTTCTTCCTTGAATTGTATGCAATCAAACCAGAGAAGGCGAAAGTTAACTAAGACAGTATCCATCCCGATTGCTGGTTTAAAAGCGATGAAGCGTGGATATGGATTAGTCAATTTCTGTTGTGTTGGGGGAAGAGCACGAAGTCGGTAAAGATCACGCTCAGCATGATCAATGCGAAGGCATCCAGGAATAAAGTCAGCCCCCACCAACGCGGCAAGGTAGTGAGCAATGCCAGCGTTGTGACTCCGGCCAATCCTCCGCAGGCCTGGAGGGTTTGTTCGGCCGAGTCATCCAGCGGCTCATGGATGCGCCGCCAAAGTGTTCCACCTATAGAGATAAGGACAATGCCGCTTATAAAAATCAGGACAAATGATTCAAGGCCTGTCAGGTTGAATAGGTTGAAGATGAGGATGCCGCAGAAGCCATGTTGCGGATCGAGGTCGCCGTAGCGTCCCTGAACAACGTTGACCAAAATCAATCCACCGAAGATTACATCCGATGGATTCAACGACCATTGAATGATTCGGATCTCATGAGGAGCCAACGATAAAGTCTGGCTCAGGCTTTGCCGTCCTCCAACGTTGCTGATCTCCGTTGTGATCGTAGGCAACACTGGCTCATCCAGGGAATTCTTGATGGCGGCAGTCACCCTGCTCGACTCTGAAGGTGCAAGCATGAACGGACAACTGAGCTTCAAGCCTTCTCCTGTCATCTGTGTTCCATAGATGCTGGCTTCCACCTCGGCCCACACCATACCACCGGAAAGCGACAGCTGTAGTAAGACTCCGACTAGGAAAAGCAACACAGCAAACAACGACTGGAGAAACGATCTCAATTTCATATTGAAATATTTTAGCTTAAAGCTCAATTGGAGAAAAGAATAGCCCTTCGCCTCAAGTGCAAAGGGCTATGTTTAGTAACTGTGGCTTTGCAATCCGAAAATAATCAACTGACCTCATAAAGATGGATCGGTCGAGTCTGCCCGCATTGAAAACCACTTCTCCATTCTCTTGAATGAGCGGATCAGCCAAGACGATGAGCGGGTCGTTGAATGAAAAAGGCGGGATGGCGCCGATGACGCATCCGGTCAAAGCCTCGGCTTTTTCGCGCGGAACCATGGAGGCGTCCGTGCCGTTGAAGATGGATTGAATGGCAGATAAATCCACGCGGCAATGACCGGGCACATTGGCAAGATAATACCGACTCTCTTTCTTCCCAAAGCGGACTTGCACCACAATGGACTTGATCGCCTGCTCAGGCCTGTTGCCGCGAATCTTTGCAATGAATTCTGTGCGGCCCTCCGGCTCATGTTCCACGACGCGATAGACCGCACCATTGGCATCGAGAAGTTCGCGCAGACGTTCGTGAATATCTTTGTCAGATTCTGCCATTGTTTATTTCCAGAGAGTCAATAACCGTTACGCGATTACTTTTTTCAAAGCCGCATATGAATTGTACAATACTTCCTCTTCTTGCGCGAGCAGTGGACTGTCTACCGGCTTGCCTGCGTTTACCCACAAATCAGAATACAACATGCCTTTGGCCCGCAGTAATGCCGCCTCTTCTACCTTTGCTGGTTCAACGCCATAAGCCTCGGCATAAAGATTCTTTAAGGTTTCAACCAATTCTTGATTCTCGGAGTTGCCAAATAATTTACGATGGACGATCCACCAATTGACTTCAAGCTTCGCCGCGCGCGTTACATCGAACTCTTCGTGATGAATCTTCTCGAGAAATTGATAAAAGCGCTGCATAAAAGATTCTGCCTTTGGCACATCGTTATCAGGAAACGGTGCAAAGGCAATCTCGGCGCGTGCCACAAGATATGCGGCATAGATCGCCTGCCACAATGAAAGCCCAAATGATTCTTTTACAAGACCTGTCGAAACGCATAAAAGTTTCAGCCAGTTCTTTTGATAATAGGCAACATAATTTTCTTTTTCATAATGCGCCAGTCTGCGCGGGTCAAAGCGGCGCATCGGGTTGTCGGATTTCATCTTCAAATCCTCCTTATGTTATCCGGCAAATATAAAAGGATCAACGCCGACGATTCGCCCACCAGAGCAAGCCTGCCCCCACAACAATCAAGATGCCGCCGTTGATGGCCCACTGAGTCTGGCCGGTCATGAAACTGCCGGGCAAAACATTGATGCCCTGAAGAAACCAAACACCACCGGCAAGAATAAGAATTACACCGATAACATTTAAGACGATTTTCATCACTCTCTCCATTTCTAAAAGATATTAATTTGACGGCACGAGCCGCCAAAATAAGACCCCGGCCAGCAGCGCCAATGCCGCGCCGAAGTAGAACGGCGCGCTTGCACCGAATCCCGTCCACGAGCCGATGCCTTGCCACAATACGCCCGCGATCACGGAAGCAGGCAACACCGTGATCCCGATTGCGGCGTTGTAGAGTCCGTACGCCGCGCCGCGCCGTTCCACGGGAACAAAATCAGCGACCAGTGCCCGACCCACGCCATCGGTCGCGGCGTAATAGATTCCATACAAAGCATAAAGAACCCAGACATGCCAGCCCGCGTTCGACAAGGCGAGTCCCAGATAAACCAGACCATAAGCGATCCATCCGCCGATGATGAGTCTGCGGCGGCCGATTTTATCGGACCACGACCCAAGCGGACCCGATAAAGAAGCGTAGATGAAGTTGAATGTCATCAGCATCAACATAATTTGGAAGATATCCAGTCCGCGGTTCTGACCCAGAAGGATGATGAATGAATCCGACGAGTTGCCCAACGTGAACAGCAGGACAACGAGTAAAAAAAGTTTGAAGCGTGTGTCGAGTCCTTCCAACGATGGAAGAGCCGAAGTGCGCTTGGTTTTCATGGGGACTTCGCTTGCCATGCCCATCAACACCAACACACCGAGAATGGCTGGAACAATGCTGATCAATACCGCAATCTGAAACGTGTGCCGCGTGAGATCAATGCCATTCGCTTCGGTCAGCCAGACGATGAGCGCGGCAAATCCAAGTCCGAGAAAAGCACCGGCGGTATCACCGGCACGATGAACACCGAACGCGAGCCCGCGTTGTTTTTCATCGATGCTATCCGCGACCAGCGCATCGCGCGGCGCCGTGCGGATTCCTTTTCCAAGTCGATCCGAAAATCGAACGCCGAGAACCGCTTCCCAAGAACCAGCAATAAAAAGAAAAGGTTTGGAAATAGTCGAAAGCGCATATCCCGCGACCGCTAACCATTTGCGCTGACCAAGTTTATCGGAAAGCGAACCGGTATAAACTTTCATCAAGCTGGCGGTAGTTTCAGCGATGCCGTCAATCAATCCGATGATGGCTGTGCCCACGCCGAGCACGTTGGCAAGATAAAGCGGAACGAGATTGAAGATCATCTCCGATGAAACATCGGTAAAGAAAGATGCAAACGTTACCGCCCAAATATTGCGCGGCAAACGTTGAAGCGATGATTTGTTTTCAGTGCTTTCCATGTTTTCCTCTTGGAAAAGTTTATAACAAGAACTGAGAAGGATTTTATCCTTCTCAGTTCTGAATTACAAGTTTATTCTTCGCCGCCCTCATCATCCGCCGCGGCGGGCTGTTCAATCTTCACCACTTCTCCATGCACATTGACGACTATTTTGAATCCCAACATTCCCAAATACGCACGTCCTTCTTCGGGGATGCCTTGTTGCATCAGCGCATCGAATTGCTGATCAATATTCTTGAGTTGATTCTCGATCATGGCTTTGGTGAAGATGTCTTCCTGCCCCAGCATCTGCGCTGCCTTCTCCGAGATGAAGCCTTCACTGCCCTTCATCATCTCCTGCATGTGCGTCAACACCTGACGATCCACATCTCCCGCAGGAATGTGACGGCGAAAACCCGCGTCGTCCACGACATAAAACGGTTCATCGCCGACCATTGCAGTTTGAACCGCGCGATCATTCTCGTCTATAACGAGACCAGCGAACAAAGCTTGTTTGGTCATCATAATTCCTTATGCATTCGCTGAAACCACATTGACCGTTGTACCTGATCCGGGCTGATATAGATATGCCATCGAAGGCGGGACGATAGGGCTGGTCCAACGATAAATGAATTTCGCGTCGTCTGGAGTCAAGTTTACGCAACCGTGACTGCGCGGTCTGCCATAATCATTGTGCCAATAGGTTCCGTGAAAAGAGATTCCGGTTCCGGTAAAGAAACTGACCCAGGGCACACCTGGCAGATCGTAAGGATGACCCGCTCCCGGTTCGCCATCATTGGTCATGTGAATCGTCGGTCCCTTGTGGAAGGTTGCATAATCTCCGGTTGGTGTGCGCGTGCCTTGACCTCCGCTCGAACAACGCGCAATCAAAACCGACTGATTGCCTTCAAATGCTGTGACCAATTGAGTATCGGTATCCACATAAATATGTTTGTCTTCATCGGGGACATCAATGGAAAGCTGCGTCAACTCATCGTCCGGAACGAGGCGCATGTCCTGTGCGGAAACAAAAAATGACGCATCCAAATGCTTATCGTAGATTTTGTACCAAATCGTTTTCTCGTATTTATTGATCGCCACATCCGTGACCCAATGCGTTGTCCGATAGTAGACGCGATAGGCTTTATCTGACCAATATGCAGAATCGACTCGGGGATCGCTGAACGGCACGGTGATCTCTCCCAATTGTCCGGCACTTGAAACTTGATAGACAGGTTGTTGGTAATTCGTTTCGACCGGTTGAAAATAACCGGAGTAGGCATAGCCGCCGTTGATCTTGAACCATGTTCTATCAAATGGATTGCCAAAACCAAAATCGCCATTCTCCTGACCCGTCACGTTCACTACTTCATCGCGTTGGAAAACATATTGTTGATTGGCCTTGAAAGATGGCTCGTCGAATAATTGGATTCCACCGAAGGCAACCCGCGCTTGCGTAACCGATGAAGCAAAAGCTTCCTCTAAACACAGCTCGGATATAAACAGTCCAAGCAAACCAGCACTTGAAAGTTTGAGAAAATCACGGCGGGATAAACCAGTAATGGGTTTCATAGTGTACCTATGTCATTGCTTCTCAAAGACTCACAACGACATTCAATTCTATTCCATAATCTGCACTTGCGTGCCTCGATGAAAGATATCATACGCGAACGCGTCCTGCGGTGCGACAACCGGCTTCGTCCAGCGGAAAAGCCATTTCGCCGCGGACGGCGATAAGTTAACGAATCCATGCGAATGCGGATGACCGAAATCGTTGTGCCAATAGGTACCATGAAGTGAAATGCCGCTCCCGGTGATATACATCACCCACGGCACGCCGGGCAGGTCGTATCCATCGGCTGTGATGTCGCCGGCCGCCATGTGGCGCGTCGGACGTTTGTGATAGGTGGCGAAGGAACCGGTCGGCACGCTATAGGTTCTGTTGCTAAAGACCTCTCCGCTCGCCACGCTGGTGACAAAGACCGGATTATCGTTTTCATAAGCGAACAACAACTGATCGTTCAGGTACACTTCGATCCGCTTTTGGGAATCGGGAATATTCACATAGGGCGGAGCCAACTCATCGTCTAAAATGATGCGAAGATATTCGCCCGGCACATAGTAAAGTTGGTTCCATTTATCGTCGAGGACTTGATGCCAAATCTTACCATTCTGCTGATTTTTTACTGCACGCTTAATCCAATGAACGCTTTCGTAATATAGCCGGTATCCAAATGGCGAAGTGCTATCGGGCTCATCCAACGCATTGGTGGATGGCACGCTGACCTCGCCGAGGATGCCCTTTATTCGAATCTCCAATGTGGGCGTATTCAAAATCGTTTGCACGGGCTGAACATCGCCCAGATAAGCATAGCCTTCGTCGCCGATTTGATACCAAACGCGGTTATAGTCGGTTTGATCGTCGCTGATTGTGGCATTGGCGATCGGCAGGACGAAATCGCGCCAAAACATTTTGATTTGGTTGCCCTTGAAGGAAGGCTGATCATACGTCCAAAGCAGATCCGTTGTAACGCGTCCCTCTTGGGAAACAAAGGCATCATCGAAAAAAGAATGAAGCGGCAGGCCGGGCATTGCTAAGCCTGCCAAACCCAGTCCGCTCATTTTAAGAAAGTCTCGACGCGTGAAAGTGCCGTTCATTCCGTGATCATTGTTATATCACTCACCAATAAATAGAAGATGAAGAGTTTTTTTCCTTTGAGTTGGTTACTTCTAAGAAACATCTCCCTTGCCTGCACCCCAGAATCTCTGCAAAGATTCCGCCAACAAAGCATGTTCAGGCTTCTGAAGATCTTCGTCTTCATTAAATAATTTTTGCGCCTGTTCGCGCGCTTTTTCGATTAATGCTGCATCTGTGATACTTGCCATTCGTAAGCCGGTGGCATAACCAGATTGACGCGTTCCCAAAAATTCTCCTGGGCCACGTTGCTTCAGATCAAGTTCCGCCAATACAAAGCCATCGTTCGATTGCGCCATCGCCTGCAAACGTTCATTCTCGGTCGCATCCTCATGTGTGGGAAGCAGTAAACAATAAGACTGTTCAGAGCTGCGACCGACGCGGCCGCGCAGTTGATGCAATTGTGCCAGACCAAAACGGTCCGCGCCTTCGATCAGCATCACGGTTGCATTCGGCACATCCACGCCGACTTCAACAACCGTGGTAGAAACAAGAATATCAAATTCCTTATTGCGGAACTTCAACATCGTTCCGTCTTTTTCATCGGGCTTCAAGCGCCCATGCAAAAGACCAAGCTTGAGATCGGGAAATATTTCTTTCGATAAAACTTCGTAATCATCGACGGCGGCGCGCAGGTCTTCCATCTTTTCGCTCTCTTCGATCAGCGGATAAATGATAAAGGTCTGCCGTCCTTCTTTGATTTGTCCGCGAATCAAAGTGTAGGCGCGCTCGCGTTCTTGCGGACGAAGCACATAGGTGTTGATGGGTTGCCGACCCACAGGCATTTCATCCATCACCGATAGATCGAGATCGCCGTAAACGGTCAATGCCAACGAGCGTGGGATCGGTGTGGCGGTCATCACCAGCAAATGCGGATTGGTTCCCTTGGAGCGAAGCTCGGCGCGTTGCTCCACGCCAAAGCGATGTTGTTCGTCAATGACTGCAAATTGCAAATCCTTGAATTGAACCGGTGCTTCAATGACCGCGTGCGTGCCGATGACAATTTTGATGGAGCCATCAGCCAATCCATTGCGGATCGCTTCCTTCTCCGACTCAGCCGTGTCGCCGACCAATAAGCGAATCTCGTTCGGCTGCAATTCGCCTTCCTCTTTCTCTCCCCCAAAATTATTTGAATTTGGGGAGAGCTGGTGGGGGGTTGCCAGCAAATTGATGAAGCTGCGATAATGCTGTTCGGCGAGAATACCCGTTGGAGCCATGATGGCGGCTTGCGAATTGTTCGACGTAATCATCGCGGCGGCTAACGCGGCAACTACCGTTTTGCCCGAACCGACATCACCTTGCAAGAGTCGATTCATCGGCTTGCCTGAATCGAAGTCCGCGCGAATTTCGGTGATGGCACGTTGTTGAGCATTGGTCAGCGTGAAGGGCAGACTTGTTAAACGCGCACCCAGCCAATCGTCGGTGATGGAGAAGCGGCGCGCTTCGGCTTGTTTCCAATCACGCTTCTGTCGCAGTACGCCCATCTGCAAAAAGAAAATTTCATCGAAGGCCAATCGTTCGCGTGCGGTCTTAAGCAAATCTTGCGTATCGGGAAAATGAGCTTGCAGTAAAGCCTGTCCCAATGACATCAGCCGTGCATCTTTGCGCGTCGACTCGGGCAGCGAGTCAACCACTGCGGGCGCCCAATACATGACGACTTGATTCATCAGATTGCGAAGCCACTTCTGTGTAATCCTCGCCGTGAGCGGATAAATGGGGACAATGCGATTGGTGTGCAGATGCTCGATGTCCACCGGTTCCCAATCAGGTTGATTCATCACGAGGCGACCAAGATATTGCTCGACCTTTCCCGAAACAGAAATTTGCATTTCTTCTTTGAGTCGATTCGCCATCCACGGTTGATTGAACCATGAAAGTCGCAACGCGCCCGTGCCATCGCTGAGAATGGCTTCAATGATTGTGGCTGAGCCGCCGCGAATTGGTCGCGTATGCACTGACTGGATCGTACCGATCACAGTTATTTGCTCGCCATACCACAAACTCTTGATCGGCTTGAGTTGCGAATAATCTTCGTAACGGCGTGGAAAAAAATAAAGCATATCGCCGAGCGTTTGCATTCCAAGTTCGGCGAGGCTTTGCGCGTGGCGCGGTCCGACGCCTTGAAGAACGGTCAATGGAGCGTTGAGCGCGGCGGGAGTCTGGCTATGTTTTGCGCCGGGAATTGATTCGGAGCGTGGCGGCGCAACAGGACGCGGCCTGGGTTGTTGAGGGTGCGATTCAGATGCTTGAGATTCACTGCGCGGTTTCGGTTCTTCCGATGTCGGCGCGGGATGCGGTCTGGGTTGTTGTGATTGCTGCGGTCTTTGTTGTGGTCTCTGTTGAGTTTCGGGATACGTATCGCCGATACGTTTCCACAGCCCTTTAAGCGCGTCGGCACGAGACTGCGGGCTGAGCCCGTCATACGAACGCAGTCTCTGCTCGACGGCTTGAATCACTTCTTCGTTGATACCATCGGCGCGCGCTTCAGCTTCCCAGAAATCGAGCATCTTTGCCAGGCCGCCGATAATGGCGGTGTTACTGTATCCGTTCTCATGTTCGAGGCGGAAGAATTTACGGAGCTTCTCCAAGGATGATTGCATGGGAGTATTTTATCATGCGAGCGACAATGGGACACGGATTATACAGATTGCATGGATTTACGCGGATGTTTTTTGTTTTCCGTGCTAACCCTTTTTATCCGCGAAATCCGTGTTCTAACGTAACGGTTGTGCAATCAT
>Ga0209039_10001460_pt1 | contig 21917 bp, 23 predicted proteins | sample BogFormECP12_OM1_FD_188238 | JGI IMG/M metagenome (GOLD analysis project Ga0209039, IMG submission 188238) | Bog forest soil microbial communities from Calvert Island, British Columbia, Canada - ECP12_OM1 (SPAdes) (version 2) | ecosystem: Environmental > Aquatic > Freshwater > Wetlands > Bog ...
CATCGTTGATATAACGGATGTAAGTTATATCGATTCAGTGGGCGAGCAGGTTCTGGCTTGGCTGGCAAGTATTGGCGCATCCTTCATGGCTGGAGGGGTCTATGCTGCGTCGGTTTGCGAGCAACTGCAGCTACCGCTCACCGGCAAGGCAACTCTCGAGCGCAGACAGATTTGAGTTGCTGTCACCGAGAATATTTGCGTTAGACCCATTCCGGAGATGCCGATAGCAGTTCCGCACTGAGTGTTGCGTGCGCCCTTCATGTTGCTTCGTCCGTCGGGACCGCGCACGACCCCGGGCACCAACGGCAACAAGCTTTCAAATCGCTCGTTCACCTTGGGAGCATCATCGATAGTCTTTTGCGTAATGGTTTCGATGACTGCCGGTACGGTCGCATCGTTATAGGTCTCGCTGACAGTCACCGAGGTCTGAACGGAGACCGGCTTCAATTCCAACTCAACCTTGAGCGCCGCGCCGGCGGTTATCGTGATCTCTTCCTCTGCTTGCCGGCCAGGAAACGTGGCTACTAAGCGAGCCATCTGAGGAGTCGTATCGAGTTTGACTCGGCCACAGAGTGGGCTGCTACTTCGCTACGGCAGGCTCGCCGGGTCCGCGCCAGGGATGGCGCCTGGATGAAATGCGCCCCGGGGAATTCTTCGGGGTGCGGCGACGGCTTTGAGCCTTAGTCCGCATTCTTGCTGTTATGCTGCCCTCCCATTCAGGGCGCCAGTTTTTCCGGCAACGACCTTGGCAATCAAATGCCTTCAATCCTCCACCGAGCGAACCACCACAGCGAGGACAGACCAGATTCAAAATGTAGGAAACATCATTGGCAGTGAGTGAGGTTTTTGTAACTGTTCCTGAGTGCATAGCTTCTCCAGACAAACTTGGATTAGTAACACACCCAACAGCAACCCTCGTTCCAAACTACCGGCACTCTATCTGCTTGAAGAACAAGCGTTAAGCTATCAAAACTTAGGGCGTTCTGACCATATGTCGGCGTAAGTCACATTATGCATTCACAGTCGTGTCACCGCATGGGGCATCCTACCCAGATCTCAGATATAACCTCCGTTTACGCGTCCACATTCCGATCTTCGCACCGCAGGTTCAGGCTTGCTCTTTTCAACAACTCTTCGCGTTGGCGGCATCGTTTTGAAGATGCGCTTCGCGATCCCTTGGGCGGGAGGAGCGGCGACGAATCAGGTGTTTCGCAGGTTCTCGGATGGTCGGATCGGGGTCCTCCAACGCAGCAAGGAGTTGATTATAGGCGGCTATATGAGCATACTTTCTCCACTCCAGGTGGCAGAGGAACAAGCGCGATATTACTACTTGACAAACTTGCAGTGCAAGTTTATTTTTCTCGGTATGGGACTGAAGATCACGCCGGAAGTCCGGGATTTCTATAAGCAACTGACCAGTATGGGTGGCAAGGCCAGGGCCAAGAAGTACGATCACGCGACGCTGAGCGGGTGGGCCAAACGCGGCGGACGACCCCGAAAGGATTCCCAGCCCCAGGACGAGCAAAGCGCCGGCGCATCACCGCGCAGCAAGGTACCGTCGAAGTGAACAGCAAGAAGAACAGGAAAAAATCCGTGTATTCGAGAAGTTACCCGGTTCCGATGTCTGGTGGATTCAATACTTTGATGCTTCGGGACGTAGACGACGGGAAAAGGTGGCAGCAGAAGCGATGCCATCATACTGTTGAGCAAGCGTAGGGCCGAGAAGTTACAACGCAAGAAGTTGCCTGAGAACTTGCGAAGGAAACCAATCACCTTCGGGCAGTTAGCGGACGACGCAATCGAGCATTCCACGGCAGAGAACGGTGAACGTTCGACGCGAGAACTGGTACTGAAATACGAGACCCTGCGACCGGCCTTCGGCAGTCGGGCCGCGGAGGACATCAGCAAATAGGAAATCGTCCGCTGGCTCACGTCCGCCGCGACTGACCGCGGGTAGGCGCCCGCTACAAAGAACCCTGGCAGGCCGCCTTCAGCTTGGCTTTCCGCGTCGGGATGGAAAACGACAAAATCGAGAAGAACCCGGCCGCGCGCATAGGACGGATCAAAGAAGACAATGGTCGCGTCCGCTGGCTCTCCGAGGAAAAAGAGTCTCAGGTTCGCGAGGCGATTGCACACCGAGCGCCGCGGCACGTCCCTGCGTTCGAGCTGAGCATTCATACGGGAGTGAGAGCTTCTGAACGGTTCTCGCTACGCTGGCCGCAAATCGACTCGGACCGTTGCGCCTTAACTCTGCCACGAACCAAGAACGGGAAACCACGCCACGTCCCTTTGAACGCAATTGCCCTGGAAGCCTTGCGGACCTTGAAGCATCAGCACGAGGAACTCAACCCGGATTCGCCTTGGGTATTCCTCAACGAGTATGGCGAGAAGTTGCGGGGGCACCGCGACTGGTTCGAGCCCGCCTTGAAGGAGTCAGCCGTCCGGGACTATTCCTGGCATTGCAATCGCCACACATTCGCGTCTAGACTTGTGATGGCCGGGGTGGATTTGCGCACGGTAGGGGAGCTTCTTGGGCATCGGACGCCCGGCGTGACATGGCGCTACTCCCATCTCGCTCCGAGTCACCAGCAGCAGGCGGTTGACCGCCTAGTGCCGGCGGGAGTTCGGCGAACGCAGAAGAGCGTAAGTGCCACCAGAACTGCCACCGGTTAAGTAGTGACAATGAATGCTTGCGGCGATATGGCGACTAAGCTGCTATTTATTAGTGCTTTACATGGAATGCGAGAGTGGCGGAATTGGCAGACGCACCAGACTTAGGATCTGGCGGGGAAACCCGTGGGGGTTCGAGTCCCCCCTTTCGCACCAATAACTTGCGGCGGGGCAGCCCTCAGTGGTTCTTCCTGTGTGCCCAGTTTTGTGCCCACCCAGCTACGGAGAGTGCACCGACAGTAGTGCGAGCGTGGCGTGCCGATGGCCGTCTTGCACCCCTCTGTAGATACCCAAAACGGCGGAAATCCAAGTCTAATCTGTAATGGTCATGGGCGACCTCCAGCAGGTCTTCAGCGGCAGTGAGGGGCAGCTTACGCTTCCCAGATCATCGATGATCAGGTGAAGGCGACGACAGAAAACGGTGCCGTCACATCGCCCTATGATTTCCGTCACAGACTTGGGTGACAGGCCTCTGATAACAAGGAGAACTATCCTCGATATTGAGCAGCGTCCGGCCTTTCCGACGCGCCCTCACCGGATACTCAGCTGGATACGAGGTCAGCGTCAAGGTGTGATGTAAAAGGTGCGTGCCAGCCCAGAACGTATCCCGTTGGACAAAACCGGGCTTCGCAGAATTCGGAACCGGTAGCGTATTGCTCCAAGAAAAGAGGCCTTATGAATCCTTCTTCTCCTTCCATTTGGCAGATCATGGAGTCGAAAGGGTACTCGCGACGTGAGTTCCTCCAGTTCTGCAGCTACGCGGCGATAGCTGCCGGACTTGCGAACTCGCACCTCAACGCTGTCGTGCAAGCCTTCGAGAAGAAGCCGCGGCCGCCGGTGGTTTGGCTGCACTTTCAGGAATGCACCTGCTGCAGCGAATCGTTCATCCGCTCTTCTCACCCCATCGTAGCGGATGTGTTACTCGACCTGATCTCGCTCGATTACACCGAGACGCTGCAAGCGGCGGCGGGCTTCCAGGCCGAGAAATGTCTGCAGGACACGATCAAGAAATATCCCGGCCAATACATTTTGCTGGTGGAAGGCTCGGTCCCGGTCAAGAACGACGGCGTCTATTGCTGTGTTGCTGGGAAAACCGCAGAAGACATATTGCAGGAGAGCGCAAAGGATGCAGCGGCGGTAATCGCATGGGGCAGTTGCGCGTCCAACGGCTGCATTCAGGCAGCGAGCCCGAATCCAACCGGCGCCACTCCTGTCCATGAGTTGATCAACAAGCCCGTCATCAACGTTCCCGGCTGTCCTCCGATTGCCGACGTGATGACCGGCGTCGTCACCCACGTACTGGTCCTCGGCCGGGGGCCTGAACTGGACAACCTGGGGCGGCCGAAAGAGTTCTACTCCCGGCGCGTCCACGACACCTGTTACCGGCGCGCCTACTACGACGCCGGGCTGTTCGTTCAAGCGTGGGACGACGAGAATGCTCGCAAGGGTTATTGCCTGTACAAGATGGGTTGCCGCGGGCCCGTGACCTACAACGCCTGCTCGGTGACCAAGTGGAACGGTGGTGTCAGCTACCCCATCCAGTCGGGACACGGCTGCATCGGCTGCAGTGAGGCCGGTTTCTGGGACAACGAGCCCTTCTACCAGCACCTTGCCTCCTTCCCCGGATTCGGTATCGAAAGCACGGCTGACAAAATTGGCACAACTTTGGGCGTCGGCGCGCTGATTGGGGTGGGGGCACATGCCGTCACCACCAACATTCGCAAACACAAACTGATTGAAGAAGAGCGCACGGGGACCACAGACGACAGCACGACCAAAGAAACGTCCTCGGGACAAGACTAAGCGCAGCACGACCGACAAGTGAGGTGATCGCATGGCAAGGATGGTGGTTGATCCTATTACCCGCATCGAAGGGCACCTTCGGATTGAGGCCGTCGTAGAAAACGGCACCATCACGGATGCCTACAGCGCCGGCACCATGGTGCGTGGTTTCGAAAAGATACTGAAAGGGCGAGATCCGCGCGATGCCTGGGCCTTCACCGAGCGCGCCTGCGGCGTTTGTACCACGGTGCACGCGCTGGCCAGCGTCCGTACCGTGGAAGATGCGTTGGGAATTTCTGTCCCCAAGAACGCGGAACTGATCCGCAATCTGATGTTCTGCACGCAGTATGTGCAGGACCACGTCGTCCACTTCTATCACCTGCACGCTCTGGACTGGGTGGACGTCGTCAGTTCGCTTTCCGCCGACCCGCAGAAGACCGCGCAGATTGCCACCTCCATCTCAAGCTGGCCGAAGAGTTCGCCAAAGTACTTTGCCGCCGTACAGCAGAAGCTAAAGGCGTTCGTCGAAACCGGGCAATTGGGCATCTTCGCCAACGGCTATTGGGGAAATCCATCCTACAAGCTGCCGCCTGAAGTGAACCTGCTGGCGGTGGCGCATTATCTGGAAGCGCTGGAGTGGCAGAAGGAAATCGTCAAGATTCATACCATTTTCGGGGGCAAGAACCCGCATCCCAATTACCTGGTCGGAGGAGTTCCCTGCTCCATCAACCCCGACGAAGTGAATGCCATCAACATGGACCGCTTGAACTACGTCGGAAGCTTGATCACTGGCGCCATCGCGTTCGTGGAACAGGTGTATATACCCGACCTGATGGCCATCGCAGGCTTCTACAAGGATTGGGCGGCCATTGGCGGCGGCCTCAAGAACTATCTCGCCTACGGCGATCTACCCACCCGCGGCTACGGCCAGCCGGACTACTTCAAGTTTGCCCGGGGAGCGATTCTCGATCGCAACCTGAACGAGGTGTATCCGGTGAATGGCCGCGACCAGGGAGAGATCAAGGAGTACATCGAGCATTCCTGGTACTCCTATTCAAGCGGCGAGGCAAGCGGGCTTCACCCCTTCGACGGCGAAACTGAATTCAACTACACCGGACCCAAGCCTCCCTACGAGCAGCTCAACGTTGAGGCCAAGTACTCATGGCTGAAGACGCCGCGCTGGAAGGACCACCCGATGGAGGTCGGGCCCCTGGCGCGCCTGCTGGTCTCCTACGCCAAGGGCAGCACGGAAGTGAAGGACGTGGTGAACGAAGCTCTCGGTCAGCTCGGGGTGCCGATCACCGCCCTGTTCTCAACCCTGGGCCGGACCGCTGCACGCGGCCTGGAGACCCGCCTCGTGGTGCACTGGATGAAGGGCTTCTACGACGAGCTGATAGCGCAAATAAAGACGGGCGAGCTTTCGACCTTCACCCGCGATAAGTGGGAGCCTTCCACATGGCCCGCAACGGCGCAAGGAGTTGGACTGAGCGAGGCGCCGCGTGGTGCGTTGGCACATTGGATCAAGATCAAGGATGGGAAGATCGACAATTACCAACTCGTGGTTCCCAGCACCTGGAATGCATCGCCTCGTGACCCCAAAGGCCAGCGTTCGGCCTACGAGGCGTCCCTGATCGGTACGCATCTGGCTAATCCAGAGCAGCCGCTGGAAATTCTGCGGACGATCCACTCTTTCGATCCGTGTATCGCCTGCGCTGTGCACCTGTACGATCCCGATGGCAAGCACGTTCACCAGATTAAGTTTGATTGAGGACGGCGACATGGCCAACGCATCCGTTGCAACGTATCAGAGAGTGTATGTATGGGAGTTGCCGGTCAGGTTCTATCACTGGGTCAATGCCCTATGCGTGATGGTATTGATCGCCACCGGCTACTTGATCGGCAATCCACAGGCGATCTTCTATGCTTCAGAGGCGTATCAGCAATACTGGTTCGGCACGGTCCGATTCGCTCATTTCGTGACTGCCTTCGTCTTCTTCTTCATGTTTCTGGTGCGCATCTACTGGGGATTCGTGGGCAACGCTTTTGCGCGCTGGACGAATTTCATCCCCTATAAGCGGGCCCAGGTTGAGGAAATCGGCGAGGTGTTGAAGGTCGATGTATTGCAGACGCAGCTCCGCGGGGACATCTCCCTGGGTCACAATTCGCTGGCGGGGTTTATCTACTTCCTATCGTTTCTGGCGTTTCTATTTCAATCGGCGACAGGATTTGCCCTCTATTCCAGCATGAGCAAGGCTTTCCTGCCGCAGATGTTCCGCTGGATTGTGCCGCTGATGGGCGGCGAGTTCCGTGTCCGGCAATGGCACCATGCCATGATGTGGTTTTTCATCCTATTTGCTATCGTGCACGTTTATCTGGTCTTCTATCACGACTACATCGAGGGTCGTGGTACGACATCATCGATGGTGGGTGGTTGGAAGTTCCTGCGGCGCAGCAACCATGACTGAAGGCGCCGGCCACCTGCTGGTGTTGGGCATAGGCAACGTGCTGATGGGTGACGAAGGTGTTGGCGTTCACGTCGTGCGTCACCTGGAGGAATGCGGTGTTCCGCCGGGAGTTGAAGTCCTCGACGGCGGCACGGGCAGCTTCCTGCTGCTCGATCCCATGCAGCGCGCCCGCAAGGTCATTCTGATTGACGCTACGCTGGACGGCAATCCGGCCGGCACCGTGCGCCGCCTGACCCCGCGCTTTTCCAAGGACTACCCTCGCACGCTGACCGCACACGACATCGGGCTTAAAGATCTTCTGGATACGTTTTATCTTCTGGACCATCCGGTGGATGTGGTTTTGTTCGCCATTTCCATCGCCTCTCTCCAAGACATCGGCATGGTATTGTCGCCGGAGATCGCGGCCCGTGTGCCCGAGTATGCGCAACTTGTACTTAGGGAGCTGGGAACGGCGAGCTAGTCCGAAGAACGAGGCGTACGGAGTACAATGCGTCGTAGCAGGGTAACGGGTTTTGGGTAATCGGTCGCAACGGTGGTTTTGATCTGAGGTTGACTATGTGTCTCGCTGTGCCAGGGAAAATCATCGCCTTGCAGGAGGAAGAGCACCTCGGTCTGCGCCGCGGCAAGGTGGATTTCGGAGGCATCCGAAAGGATATATGCCTCGCTTATACGCCGGAAGCCAAGATCGGTGATTACGTCCTGGTGCACGTCGGATTTGCGCTCACCGTGATTGATGAAGCTGAGGCCCAGCGCGTTTTCGCAGCCCTGGGCGAATTGGAGCAACTGGAGGAACTGAAAGAGGGTACGGCGTGAAGTTCCTGGACGAGTACCGTCGCCGGGAGGAAGTGCATCGAATGGCGCGCGCCATCCACCGGCTCGCAACCCGGCCGTGGACCCTCATGGAAGTCTGTGGCGGCCAAACCCACACGATTGTAAAGAGCGGCTTGCAGGATTTGTTGCCGAAGCAAGTGACCCTAGTCCACGGCCCTGGTTGTCCGGTGTGCGTCACTCCGCTGGATATGATCGATCGTGCTATCGCCATCGCAGCTCAGCCAGAGGTGATCTTTTGTTCCTTTGGCGACATGTTGCGGGTGCCGGGCTCTTCACAAAGCCTTTTTGACGCGAAGGCCTTGGGCGCCGACGTGCGAATCGTCTATTCCCCATTAGACGCTCTGCAATTGGCACGTACAAATGGTGACAAGGAGGTTGTCTTTTTCGCAGTGGGGTTCGAGACTACAGCTCCGGCCAACGCTATGACAGTCTGGCAAGCTGCGCGCGAAGATGTCAGGAATTTCTCCGTGCTGGTTTCCCACGTGCTTGTGCCCCCCGCGATGGAAGCGATTCTCAGTTCCCCTTCCTGCCGCGTGCAGGGGTTTCTGGCTGCCGGACACGTCTGCACGGTGATGGGATTCGAAGAATACGAGCCCCTGTGCCGTCGTTATCGCGTGCCGATCGTTGTGACCGGATTTGAGCCCCTGGATTTGCTCGAAGGAATTCAGATGGCGGTTGCCCAGCTCGAGCAGGGGCGCGCGGAAGTGGAAAACCAGTATGCGCGTGCGGTGCGCCGTGCGGGGAATCGCTCCGCTCAGGATTGCATGCGGGCCGTGTTTGAGGTCACGCGCCGCACCTGGCGAGGAATCGGGGAGATTCCTTCCAGCGGCTTGCGGTTGCGTGAGGAGTACAGCCGGTTCGATGCTGAAAAGCGGTTTGGAGTGAATCTTCCCGCAGTCGAGGAATCCAAAGAGTGCATTGCAGGCCTGGTCTTACAAGGTCTGCGCACGCCGGATGAGTGTCCGGCATTTGGCAAGCGATGCACGCCCGATTCTCCCCTTGGCGCTCCGATGGTTTCGTCCGAAGGCGCTTGTGCCGCTTATTTCCAGTATGGAAAGCGAAAGGATTATGGAAGTCACTCTGTCCTGCCCACTCCCGCAGTTGGCCACTGAGCGGATACTTCTAGCACACGGTGGCGGCGGGCGGCTGACGAACCAGTTGCTCGAAGCCGTATTTCTGCCGGCGTTCTCCAATCCGCTGCTGGATTCCAGGCATGACGGCGCCGTACTCACGCTGGACGGTCTGCGAATCGCCATCACCACCGACAGCTTTGTCGTCCAACCGCTCATATTTCCCGGGGGCACGATTGGCGATTTGGCTGTGAATGGGACGGTCAATGATCTCGCCATGTGTGGGGCTCGACCTGTCGCGTTAACCGCAGCCTTCATCCTGGAGGAAGGGCTACCCTTCGAAATGCTGCAACCTGTGGTGCAGTCGATGCAAGAAGCGGCGCGCGCGGCGGGAGTTCAAATCGTTACGGGGGACACAAAGGTTGTCGATAAAGGCAAGGGCGATGGCGTCTTTGTCAACACGGCTGGGATTGGATTGGTCGTCGCAGAGGACCCAATCAATCCGGCTTCGGTGCGCCCGGGAGACGCCATACTCGTAAGTGGCGACCTGGGAGCTCACGGCATTGCCATTTTGTCCGTGCGGGGCGGGCTTGAATTCGAAGCGGAGATCAAGAGCGACACGGCTTCGTTGTGGCCAGCGGTCGAAGCGCTGCTGAACGGCGGCATTGCCGTGCACTGCCTGCGGGATCTGACGCGTGGCGGACTTGCTTCCGCTCTGAATGAGATCGCCACGGCTGGCGGCGTTGGTATTTCGGTGGAAGAGTCGCTGGTGCCGGTGACAGAAGCGGTTCGAGCAGCCTGCGAACTCCTTGGTTTGGATCCTTTATACGTCGCAAACGAAGGGCGCTTTGTCGCGTTCGTTCCGCAAGGTGATGCGGAACGCGCACTGGAACTATTGTGGTCCCAGCCGGTTTCGGCCGGCGCCACTTGCATCGGAACCGTACAGGAGACTCCAACGAAGCTGGTAACCCTGCAGAGCCGCATCGGCGGTAGTCGGGTTCTGGACATGATTTCGGGAGAACAGTTGCCGCGGATTTGCTAACAGGGGGAGGCCTGATGCGTCCTGCAGAACGGCTTAGGGCAACTCTGCTTAAGTCACGGCGAAGTCCCTCAGCGGCTAAAGAGGCTGCTGAAAAAAGGCATTTGCCATGCGTTTTGAAGGGGCGCAGGACTGTCAATGTATGCCGTAACCCCGTGCCGGGTGCTGGACACGCGCACGGCGGGCGGTCCTTTCCACGGAGAGTTGGATATCGATGTGCAAGCCAGTGCGTGTGCGCCCCCTGCGAACGCGCAAGGCTTTATGGTGGGCGCCACGGTGGTACCGCCAACTGCACTGGGCTATTTGACGCTCTGGGGCCATCGCCTCCACCAGCCAAACGCTTCAACGCTGAACGACTATGACGCCGCAATCGCCTCGAACATGGCGATCGTGGCAACGACGGATGGCTCGATCTCTGCCTACGCGACGGACCCAACAAACCTCTTGCTGGATCTCTTGGCCTACGTCGCGCCGTAAGTCGGCCAAGGCCGAGCTTAACAGCATGAAATACCCACCCAGGCAAACCGGCCTGGGTGCGTCCATTGGCTCTGTAAGGCAAACGTACGCGCTGGTGCTAAGAATGTTGGATGGAAGTTCGTCCGCGCCGGTCGGCGGGTAGTGCACTGGCGATGGCATCGCTGACGGCCTTCATCAGCGCGTCGCGTTCAGTGAACGCATGCGGATCAATCGGCGGGTGAACTACAACGGTCGCCGAGCCCGGTCGCAGAGCGAAGCGGGTCTTCGGCCAGCACTCGAAGGTCCCTAGCAAAGTCACAGGGACGACGGATACACCTGATTCAATCGCCATGTGAAACGGTCCTTTCTTGAACGGCAACAGCCGGCCGTCAACCGAGCGCGTCCCCTCCGGGAAAATAATCATGTGCAATCCTTGTTGCAGGACCCTGACCGCAGCGTTCACGCTTTCGATGGCGGCCTCGCGATGGCTGCGATCCACCGGAACAAGGTCAGCCACTCTCATACCGGTGCCGAGGATTGGAATACGGAACAGCTCTTTTTTCACCAGCACGGAACACCGGCCAGGAAAGGCAGGAATCAGGACCGGCGGGTCAAGATTCGAGGAATGGTTCGCCATGAAGATGTAGTTCCTGCCCGGCTGGAGGTGCTCGAGTCCGTGTATCTGAACCTTCACGCCGGCCAGCCGCACGCCCAGAATTGCCAGCCTGGAGGCGACCCAGTACAACGGCATGACGTTGCCTGTGAGAAGTGCGTAGAGCAATCCCGGCGGTCCAACGGCCAGGGTGCAAAGCCCCCAGAAGGTCAACATGAAGAGAGTCCGGATCACGGAGCGACTCCGGGTTCGTCATCGCCGTGAATCCACGCTGCCCGATGCGCGCGTTGCTCGGGAGTTACAGCCAGGAGGTCTTGCAGCTCATAGATCAGCTCTGCGCGAGAGCCAAGCCGCAGGCTGACCTCACGTTTGCCTTTGCGGCCCTCGATCTTGAGGCGGACGGTTGTGCCCGGGCGCATCTGCGCCAGAGCCTCATCAAGAAAACTGTTAGCCGGCGAACCGTTCACGGCGGTTATACGGTCGCCTGCGACAAGGCCCGCCTGCTGCGCCTCGCTACCGGGTTCGACGTGCAACACCTCAGGCTGCCCCGCGATGTTGGCGGTGGTGGTGAACCCAGGCGTCGCAGTTTCTATAGTATTTACATTTACGCGCAGGCCGGTGAACTGAAGGAATTCGTCGTAGGGAATCTCCTTCGTTCCCGCCACGTAATCGCGGAAAAACTCAGTAAAGCTCTGGCCCGTGATGGTTTCTGCCGCTTCCTGGACGCCCGCGGAATCAGGAAAGAAGATGTGCCGCTTGGCGTAGTGGTCGTTCATCCACTGGAACAGATCGCGCAGTGACTTCCTGCCGCCGGTCTGCTCGCGGATGCGAAGATCAAGCAGAACGCCGAGAACGTCTCCTTTGTTGTAATAGCTGATGCTGCGCTCCGGCGAACGATAGAACGCGATGCCCTCGAACCAGGCATCGAGACTGGACTCCTCTGCGGACTGCCAGGTGTGCGCGGGTCGCCGTTGCAATTCGGTGATCTCAGCCCCAACTCGGCGTAAGTACGTAGCATCATCGATGAGTCCGGCACGCGCCAGCAATATGTCGCCCACCGTACTGGTGACGCCTTCGCTGAACCAGAGCACCTGTGTGTCGTTTTCCCGCTGATAGTCCACAGGCTCCAGCGACTGAGGGCGGATGCGCTTTACGTTCCAAAGATGGAAGAACTCATGTGCGGTGACATTCGCTACTGGTGACAAGTCGTTGCGCAAGCGCTCGGCGTTGACGTCGATGGCCGTGCCGTAGGCGTGCTCCATACCGCCGGCGCCCGGCCCGCGCGGAAAGTGATACAGGAAGGTGTATTTGTCGTAGGGACGGTCTTGCATCCAATCGACGGCGGCATGGGTGATTTTGCGAAGGAGCTCATCCAGCTTCGCCATGTCGTAGTCGGCGGGATTGGCATCTACCACAACGTGGTAGGTCGCTCCATCTTCCTGGAAGGCCGACTCGCGAAAAGTACCAACTTCGGTTGGGCTGTCCACCAATTCGTCATAGCTGCGAGCCACTCCAACCAACTGGCTGACCTTGCCGGGCTCGGCTGCTCCAAGTACATGCAGGTCGCGCAATGCCCACGCCGGGGGAACATCGAGCAGCCGGATACTCGAGGGTTGCGCGCGCAAAGCTGGCGAATACATGAGCACCATCGCCCAGTTGAAGAACCCATGGTCCGCATTGAGGGTGCTGCCAAACGGCCCGAGGTTATCGAGATGAATGTCATAACCCACCACGAGACAACCCGCAGGTGCTGTGATCTCCCATTCGCTCGTCTTCGTGTTTCGAACCTCGGCAGGCGCGCCGGATGCGTCCTCTGCCCGTACGTGTTCCACGTTTGCGGCGAAGTTGCGCACTTGGTAAAGGGCGTTCCAGACGGGCATATCCAAAATGCGCTTCGCTTCGCCTTCCCGGATGCGCACGCTGACGTGCGCGAGATGACTCACAGGATCGGCGAGCGAGACAAAATATTCAGTCGGCTGCGGTGTCGAACTCGGAGGTGAAGAACACGTCACAGGCGTGATCGCCGAGGCCGCGTTAAGGAATAGGACTGCGAAGGTCAGTAGAAGGAATGCAAGGCCAGCAATGCGGCGGCGGATCACGCTGTGGTCGAGACCTCGCGCAGGGACTTGAGCCTCGCGGGCAGCTTGTCGTAGATTGCGCCGAAGCCGCCGTTGGATAGGATTGCCACCACATCTCCCTCGCGCAGCTCGGGTGCGATCGATTCCACGATGGCATCGGCATTCTCGAGCAAACGCGCCGGCTTGCCTGACGCCTGCAGGGCCGCGACGACCGCAGCAGGGTCGAGACGTTCGTGCTCCGCGATGGCTTCGGACTTGAAGATGCCCGCCAGGACGACTTCATCGGCCAAGTTCAGACTTTCGGCCAGTTCGCTTTGAAAAACCTTGCGGCGCAGGGTGTTCGAGCGCGGTTCCAGAATTGCCCACAGGCGACGCCCCGGATAGCGAGTTCGCACGGCATTCAGAGTCCCGGCGATGGCCGTGGGGTGGTGAGCAAAGTCATCAATGATGGTGATGCCGTGAACCTCCGCTTTCACTTCCAGGCGGCGCTTTACACTGCGGAAGCTGCGTAAACCTTTTGCGATCTCATCTGCGCTGATGCCGTAATTGGCGGCCATGGCGGCGGCGGCCGTGGCGTTCAGCACGTTGTACTCACCTGCGAGTGAGAACTCGAACGCTCCCCATCGCTTCCCATTCCGCAGCACTCGCCAGCGTGTCAAGGCGGGCGCGTATTCGATATCGGTGATTCGCCAGGCGGACCGCTCTCCAAAGCCGTATCGCTCTACCCGGCAGAAGGCGCGGCCTACGCACTCGTCAACGTTGGGATGTCCATCCCAGACCATCAACAATCCACGGCGGGGGACCAGGTTCACCAGGCGCTTGAACGCGGTCTTCACCTCGTCGAGGTCTTTGTAGATGTCGGCGTGATCGAACTCGACTGAGGTCAGGATTGCAGCGTCCGGAAAGTAGTGAAGAAACTTCGGCCCTTTGTCGAAGAAGGCCGTGTCATATTCGTCGCCTTCCAGAATGAACTCGCGGCCTCCTCCCAGCAAAAACGAAGTGCCGAAGTTTTCTGGAATCCCACCGATAAGGAAACTTGGGGCGCGTCCAGCATGGTGGAACAGCCACGCCAGCAGTGACGAGGTCGTGGTCTTGCCGTGCGTGCCTGCCACTACCAACCGCTCGTGTTCCGTCAGGAACTGTTCATGAAGAACCTGCGGCATGGATTGCAGTGGAATTTTGCGATCGAGTACGTACTCCAGTTCGACATTGCCCCGTGATATGGCATTGCCCACAACCACCAAGTCGGGCCTTGGCTGCAAGTTGGCATCACTAAAAGGTTCGAGCACCGGAATGTTAAGTGACGCTAGGAAGTCAGACATTGGCGGATATGCCGCATTGTCAGACCCAGTAACGTGAACGCCGCGATCCTTGAGCATTCCAGCCAGCGAAGCCATCGCGGTGCCGCAAATCCCAATCAAATGCACGTGCTTTGGACTCATGTCCTGCGCCTCGCGGTTTCCGTGCGGCGCCGCACCGCAGACTCGTAACTCAAGGTGACGCTTTCGTTGACGTTCAATGTCGCCCGCACACCAAGCGGCAGCGTGAAGTTCCGGTTGCTGACATGCCCGGACTTCAATCCGAATGCGATCGGGACAAGCAAGTCGCCCAGAATGCGCATAACGACTTGCTGAAGCGTGTAATCCTCCGCTCCCCCCTGTTCACGTCGGCGCATCTCGCCAAAGATAATGCCTTTCACCGCATTCAACTTGCCCGCGAGCTTCAAGTGCATCAACATGCGGTCAATGCGATAGGGTGGTTCGTTGAGGTCCTCGAGAAAGAGGAGCGTGTCGCGCGTGCGGATTTCGTACGGCGTGCCCAGCGACGCGCAGAGCAACGAAAGACAGCCGCCGTACAGCATACCTTCGGCGGTTCCTTTTGCGAGGGGTTCTACTTCGGATGTGTCAAAAGTTCGTTCATACGTCTCACCTGACGCCACGGCCGCGAACCATGCATCCTCGTCAACCCCGTCGGGCCGGGCAAAATCTCCCACAGCCATAGGGCCGTGGAAGGTGACCAATCCAGCCGCATCGCACAGGTAGGTGAGCAAGGTCGTGACGTCGCTACAACCCACGACAACCTTGGGATTCCGGCGCACCAGTCCGAGATCGAGGTGCGGCAATAGATAATTGCAGCCATAGCCTCCGCGCGCACAAAGAACGGCACGCACTTCCCTTCTGCGAAACATTTCGTGGAATTCGTTCAGGCGCCGCTCTGCCGACCCAGCAAAATACAGGTCGCGATCCAGAATCGACGGCAGGTAGAAGGGCTGATAACCCAGCCGGAGCAAGGTCGCACAGCCTGCCTCGAGCGCGTCTGGCTCAACCGGTCCCGCCGGCGCGATGATTCCAACCGTGTCTCCGGGTCGCAGGGCGGGTGGGCGCACACGCTTTGGTTGGTTGGAGGATGGCATCAGGATGGCTTATCTTAAACGAAAAACTCGCCCCTGCAGAGCAACGTGGCCGGCCCGGAGAGAAACACTTCGTCGTTCCACTCCACGGTCTGCACACCGCCGGGGGCATGCACATGCACCGGCGAAACGACTCTGCCGCTGTGGATGGAAGCCACGGTTGCGGCGCAGGAACCGGTTCCCGACGACATGGTCTCTCCTACGCCACGCTCCCAAAAGCGTACCTCGATTTCGTTCGCGCCCTCCATCTTTACGTATTCGACGTTCATGCCGTGCTTGAAGTCGTGGTGGGTTGAAATTTGTCGCGCGATGGCCTGCCAGCCCAACTCGAACTCGGAGACAAATACTACATAGTGAGGATTGCCCATCGAGACCGGAATGCCGGACATCTCTTCGTCGGTTAATTTGATGGGAAAAGGGTCCCCCACCTCCGGCACTCCCATACTGCTACGGAACTCGAAGGTGTTGCCATCGCGTGCCGTCAAGCTGCAGGTCTTAAGACCTGCGCCGGTGCGAATCACAACCGAGTCGCGGTCATTTCCCGCGCAGTACCACGCGGCAACACAGCGCGTTCCGTTGCCGGAGATTTCCGCTTCGGAACCGTCGGCATTCAGCAGGCGAACGCGGACGTCGGCGTCATTGGCGGGCAGAATCCACTCCACACCGTCGGCGCCAACGCCGTTGTGCCGGTCGCAGATGAGCCGCGTAAAGGAATGAATGTCGCTGGGTGCATGAGCGAAATCAACGACGAGGAAATCGTTGCCGCAGGCCGTGGCCTTGACGAAGGGGACGCTCGCCATCTCAGTCGTGCTCGGCGATGGTAGTGTGTGCCATGGTCATGACCTGCGACAGCTCCTTGATTTGTTGGACCAGGGCTTCCTGCTGCGAACGGTATGCCTCAACCGTAAATCGCACCCGGCAATGGTTGTCGGCCGTCTTGTCCACGTGGACCGTCTGCATCGATAAGTCTGCCTCCTCCAGAACCTGGTTGAGCTCCGCGACCACTGGGTCGGAACTCTCGCAATGGGTGCTGATCACGTCATAGGAAACGGTCATCGGCTTTAGGTTGAAACGAGTCTCGACGGCTCCGAGCAGCAACAGGCTGATGATTACGAGAACCGTGGAAAAGATTGCGGTCTCGTACAGGCCGCCGCCCGCGGCCATTCCGATTCCGGCGGCGACAAAAATCGTGGCAGCCGAAGTCAAACCTGACACTGAACCCTTATCGTGCAGGATGGCGCCGGCGCCGATGAAGCCGATGCCAGTAATAATCTGCGCTGCGATCCTGGTATGGTCCGCCACCTCCGGCCCCGCCAGCCTCTCAGACAGGATGGTGAACATGGCCGAGCCGAAGCATATGAACATGACCGTCCGCAGCCCGGTGGGACGGTGTTTCAGTTCGCGTTCCAGTCCGATAGCGGCGCCCAGGGCTGCCGCAAGGATCAAACGCGCCAGACTTCTGGAAGCGGCCGGATCAATCGGCCACCAGCTTGGAAGCCAGGATGCGAACTCGCGAAAGGCGTACATCATAGATGGGCGGATTGTAACAAAGCGCGGGAGGCAGTGGTGTTAACCAGCAGTGTGCGGGTCCCGCCTTTGATAGATGGTGCAGCGAGCCTGTCCCGGCGCGCTTACCGACAGCAACTCTGTCAGCTCGGCACGATGTGGGCGCACCGCCAGCCACACCGGGTCCCCCTGGCACGCGACCACGTAGTCGGCAGAACGCGCGGGATCGAGCAACGCCCATTCCCAGTCAGGATGCTCCGATTCAGCGATAACGTGACGACGCGGGATGGCTGCCAGTTGCAGCGCACCGGCACGCTCGCCGCCATACATGAGTAGCGTCGCCGAGCGCGGAAGTCCGCTGAGATAATTCGCCAGCGCCCGCTCGATCGCAACGCGGCCTCGGGAGTTCACCAGTGCTTCCCGCAAGGTGATGGGAGTGTCGCGATAGACCGACAGGTAGCTGGCCGTAACAGCGCCAAACAGCACACACCAGATGGCGTTCTTGAGCGCAGACTCGTTCACGCGGTCGGCGATGGACCCGGCCAACAGTGACGTGAACACCGCAAATACCGGGAGCAGTTCCAAACCATAGCGCACGTTGTAATACGAACGCGGATACCAGACCGGCACATAAATAGGCACACTGCCATAAGCGATGGAAAGCGCGTAGAACGCCAGCGGCAGCCAGAGCAGCAGGAAAACGCCGTAGCTTCGGAATCTCCACGCCGCAACAGCCGTTCCCGCCACGGCTGCAATGAACAGCGCCTGTCCCCAAAACTCCGATCCCATGTTGAGCTTGGCCGCTTTGAGGAAGTAGAGCGCAGCGGTGAAGAGATGGTGCTGGCCTGGATACGTGCCCGTGGTACGCAGGGCAATCGCTTTGGCCGAATAAGGGCCGTTGATGAAATCGAGCGCGTAACCCGAGATGCAGTACGTGTAAATCAGCCAGAAAACCGGAACCAGCGCATTGAGCAGCAGAAACTCGCAGAACGACTTTGCCATCGCACGGCGCTCGCTATTGTCCGAGGTCCTGCGCCACCAGAAACCCAAGATGCATGTCAGGATGACGCCGAAAATGGCCGCGATAAACCATCCGTCGTAGCGCGTGAACGCTCCTCCAGCCAGGGCGATGCCGCAGGCTTCCAGCGCGCGGCCAGGCTTCATTCGCGCGGGGGCAACGTGCGAATCAGCGCTGGGGAAGCACGCTCGCAGAAACTCATCCAGGTAAACGAGCGCCCAGATGAAGAAGGCCATGAGGATGGGCTCGTTCATGGCCGTCGTCTGCAGGTAGAGCAGGTTGGGATTGAGCGCGTAAATTGCCGCTGCAACATAAGCGGCGATTCGTGACACGCGACCGCTTACCAGGCGAAAGATGCCGAGCGTGCCCAATACGTAGGCAACCATGCCTGGGATGGCTCCTGCGATCCCAGTGCGCCACAGCGCGTCATTCCAGACGAACGGCAGCATCGCGATATGCTGAAGCGGGAGCCACACCGTTCCGAGTTCGGCGAGCGACTCGATGGGATGACGGTTGTCAACCACCCGACGCGCGATGTTGATGTGCGCCACCGCATCGCCGTAGAGCAGCAGGTCTTGCTTAGCGTAATAGACGAGTAGGGCTGCGATGGAAAGTGCGCCGAGCAGCAGTGTGAAGCGCGCGTCGTGGCGCTGCTGACGGTGCTGCTCTTCCAAAACCGTGCGAGTAATTTTCACGGTCCGCCCGTCCAGCTCATTCATTCTCCAACCCGTACTATCTGCCCCGGTTCGATCTTACGGAGAGCGCCAAGAATGGCTGGAATGATAGGAGTCAAATCTCCAATCTGGTTTGATTGTGCTCTCAGCACCAGCAGAGCAAGGTCTAGATTTACGAAGTTGTGCTCCTGTTCCACACCCTGGTCAATGGTCACAAAAACATCAAATTTCCTGTAAGCCAATTTCAGGAGCTCGCCATTCTTCCTGCCCGACCATCCCATTTCCTGAACAGTCTTGCATTCGTGTTCGGCGAGCGAACGCTTCAGAGCGCGTGGCAGGCATTCATCAATCAAGAGTCTCATCGCGCCTGGGCAATAACGAGTTCCTTGGCGTGCTCCAGAGCTGCAATGGCCACTTCACGTGTTACGGATGGAAACTCTTCCAGAAACTCGTCAAGCGTATGACCGCCTTCCAGATAATCGAGCAGGTTCTTGAAAGGAACGCGCGTGCCGCGGAAAACCGGCATCCCACCCAGAATCTCAGGATCTCTCACGATGATGTCAGCCGGGCCAGCCATTTCAACCTCCCATCACAAGTGTACTTCCAACTCCTCAATCCAAGTGCGTCAACTCGCGAAACACTTCGAACCGCTGGTCGATCTCCTCGCGGGTGAGAGATTGCAGACGCTCGGTGCCAAACCGTTCCACGGAGAACGAGCCCATGACACTGCCGTAGAACATGGCATGTTTCAGCACGCGCCGGTTTACTTCGCCTTGCGAGGCGATATATCCCATGAAGCCGCCGGCAAAACTGTCGCCGGCGCCGGTGGGGTCGCGCACTTCGTCCAGCGGCAGCGCCGGAGCGCGAAACGGGTGATGTCCTCCGGCAAAGTCTCCGTCGCGGAAGAAGATGGTCGCGCCGTACTCGCCATGCTTGATGACCAACGCGCGCGGGCCCATTTCCAGCACCTTGCGCGCCGCCCGCGGCAAGCTGCTGTCGGCTGCCAACATCTTCGCTTCGGTATCGTTGATCAGCAGCACGTCAACGCGCTTCAGCATTTTGTCCAGATTCTGGCGGTGCCCGCTGATCCAGTAGTTCATGGTGTCGCCGCCTACCAGCTTCACGTTCTGCATGGCAGCTCGTACCCGGGTTTGCAGCACGGGATCGATATTGGCGAGAAACAGATAGTCAGTATCGTGGTATTCCGCCGGGATTTGCGGCTGAAAGGCTTCGAAGACGTTCAGTTCGGTATTCAGCGTCTTGGCCTCATTCACGTTCTCGCCGTACTCTCCCGTCCAGTGAAAAGTCTTGCCTTTCGCGTGCTGGATGCCGCGAGTGTCCACCCCGCGGTTGTTCATCACCGCTTCGTTTTCCGGGGTAAAGTCTTCGCCCACCACGGCCACCACACGAACATCGGTGAAGTAGCTGGCGGAAAGCGAAAAGTACGTGGCGGCGCCGCCGAGAATCTTCTGGCGCTCGCCGTAAGGAGTTTTCAAGGTATCGAATGCGACGGAACCGACGACAAGAATGGACAAACCTTATGTTCCTGCTTTCTGTTCGGGATCGAAATATTTGCCGACCAGCAGCTTCAGACGCACCAGCGTAGCCACCGGCACAACATCTTTCTGCGTGATGATCGCGTTCTTCAGCGCCGAGCCGCATTTGCAGCCACGCGTCTTCGGCATGGCAGTTACCGCTTCGCGCACCACGTTGCAGGCGTGCTCCGCGTTCTTCAGCAGCACGGCCACAATCTGACCCACGCTAACGTGGTCGTGCTCTTCGTGCCAGCAGTCGTAATCGGTGACCATGGCTACCGTGACGTAGCACAGCTCAGCCTCGCGCGCGAGCCGGGCTTCGGTCAGGTTGGTCATGCCAATCACGTCCATGCCCCAACTGCGATACAGATTGGACTCGGCTTTAGTCGAAAACTGCGGACCTTCCATGTTCAGGTACGTGCCACCCTCCTTCACGTTCACGCCCGCGCGACGGCAGGCCTCTGTAAGTACACCAGCCTCTTCCTCGCAAATGGGATGACCGAGTCCAACGTGTACCACCAGCCCATCGCCGAAGAAGGTATCGATGCGGTGACGCGTGCGATCGACGAACTGGTCGGGGATAACGAAATCCAACGGCCGGTGTTCCTGCTTCAGCGAACCGACGGCGGAGAGCGAAATGATGCGCTCTACGCCGAGTTGCTTCATCCCGTGAATGTTGGCGCGGTAGTTCAGGTCGGTCGGCATGAAGCGGTGTCCGCGACCGTGGCGCGCGAGAAAAGCGACGGTCCGCCCGGCCAGCGTGCCCAGGACGTAAGCGTCGGAAGGCGAGCCAAAGGGCGTCTCCAACGACACCTCACGCACCTCGGTAAGACCCGGCATGGAGTACAGTCCACTCCCGCCGATGATGCCAATTTCCGCTTGTTGCAATTTGCACTCCTGAGGATGGCCCGCAAATGGATGATTATACAAAAGGGCAAAGCAACCTTAACGTCAGTCTCCCGGCTCGAATCGGTATCCCACCCACGGCTCGGTGAGAATGTACTTCGGCGAGCCGGCTTCGGGCTCCAGCTTCTTGCGCAACTGGCCAACGAAGACCCGCAGATACTCGTTTTGCTCGACGCTATTGCTTCCCCAAACTGCGTTGAGGATCGAACGGTGCGTCAGCACCTTGCGCGGGTGCTGCGCCATGTACACCAGCACGTCGAACTCCTTGGGAGTGAGCCGCACTTCCCTGCCGGCAACTGCGACGGAATGGGCGTCGAGATCGATACGGAAGTCGCCGAGCTCGAGTTGGGTTTGCGGCGGCGTTGCGCTTGGAGGCGAGCGCCTCAGGGCCGCACGGATGCGCGCCAGAAGCTCACCAGTGCTGAACGGCTTGGTTACGTAGTCATCGGCGCCGGAGTCGAGTGCCTCGATCTTGCTGCGCTCTTCGCCGCGGACCGAGAGCACGAGGATGGGAACCTGAGACGTCTTGCGCAACTCGCGGCAGAGTTCGATGCCGTTCATGTGAGGCATGGCAAGGTCGGTGATCACGAGATCGGGCGCGAAATCTTTGACGATCTCGAGGGCGGTCTCGCCATCATTGGCCACGCGGATCTCGTAGCCTTGCGCGTTCAGGCTGGTGCGCAGCACGCGCGTGAGTTGCGGCTCGTCGTCGACTACCAGGATGTGGGGACGGGAATGCATCAGTTTTCAAGTTTCAAGTTTCAAGGCTATGGCGCGAGAGATTTCATTAAGCCGGTTAACATTCGGAGTAGCTCCTCCGTCTTGGCGAACAAGGTCTTGGCATTTTCCACATTAAGGTAACCC